>OLHY01000069.1_pt1 | contig 35823 bp, 29 predicted proteins | sample 1609411 | NCBI WGS metagenome assembly OLHY01 (sample SAMN05416817, study PRJEB24817) | seawater metagenome | isolation source: Sea water | place: Canada:Atlantic | collected 2013-07
GAGATGTGTATAAGAGACAGGGTCACTGCCGCATTCAAAATCATCCTGAGTGATCCGAATGTGAAAGGTATCTTGGTCAATATCTTTGGGGGGATCATGCAGTGCGATGTGATCGCCGAGGGTGTGGTATCTGCCGCCAAGGAAACCAACTTATCGATCCCACTTGTTGTGCGTCTGGAAGGTAACAATGTTGAGATTGGAAAAAAAATTCTCAATGAATCTGGACTGGAGCTAATCAGTGGAGACTCGATGGCTGATGCAGCCAAGAAAATTGTGGCTGTTGTCTGAAACCGAGCTATCACGTATCCTCTTCACAAAAAATTTCAAAACAAGAATCGAATATGGCAATTTTAGTCACTCCCGAAACAAAGGTTTTAGTCCAAGGCATTACAGGTTCGTTTGGTGGACGGCACGCACAACTGAGTCTGGAATACGGCTCGCAAATCGTGGCTGGGGTGACCCCTGGTAAAGGCGGACAAACTTTCGAAGACAAAGTCCCTGTGTTTGATACGGTTGCTCAAGCGGTAGCTGAAACAGGAACAACTACTTCTGCGGTTTTTGTTCCACCGCCATTCGCCGCTGATGCCATTCTTGAGGGTGTGGACGCGGGACTTGATCTTGTGGTCTGCATCACCGAAGGAATACCTGTTAATGACATGGTGAAGGTGAAACGTGCACTGGAGGGAAGTAAAACCCGACTGATAGGTCCCAACTGTCCAGGGATTGTCACTCCGGGTGAAGGTAAACAGTCTTCTGGAGGATGTCGCATTGGTATCGCGCCGGGGTATATCCATAAAAAAGGTAATATCGGCGTTGTTTCTCGCAGTGGAACTTTAACTTACGAAGCCGTCTGGCAGTTGACTTGTCGGGGAGTGGGGCAATCGACTTGCGTGGGTATCGGAGGAGATCCGGTCAATGGTACTTCACATCTTGATGTGATCAAGATGTTCAACGATGACCCTGATACACACGGTATCATTATGATTGGTGAAATTGGTGGTTCAGCTGAGGAAGAAGCGGCTGCTTGGATCCGTGACAATTGCAAAAAGCCAGTAGCAGGATTCATTGCGGGAACCACGGCACCTCCCGGGCGACGCATGGGCCACGCTGGAGCAATTGTCAGTGGTGGAAAAGGGACGGCAGAAGCAAAAATTGAAGCCTTCCGTGAAGCCGGGATTCAAGTAGCTCAAACACCCTCAGAAATGGCTGATGTCCTGCTCAAGGTGATGTAATCGCTATCGCATTTCACATCCTTGTATTTCAGGGCCATCGGATTGATTTCTGGTGGCCCTTTTTGTTCAAATTAACCATTGATCCGTCATTCCCAAATCAAATGGAATCTGTTACACCGTTTGTCGGATGCAGATCATTGACTTCATTCTCAATATAGCAGCTTGGATACTATGGGTGAACGGGTGGATGCAACTCCACAACCCGACCGAGATCCAGCGCCCATTGACCCTATTGGGAACTTTGGTGGGGCCGTCGCGCCGCATCGGAAGCGCATGGATATATTTCGGTGGCTTCCTTTTGATTTTGCTGGTCAAAGTCCTGCTGCTGCATTACCTGGGAGCCCCCATTGATCCGACCCTATCAATGAATTTCATGTTGCTGGTGGTTTATTTCAAGACAGCGAGCTTGAGTTCGATGTTTTGGATGGCAGTGGCCAGTTTTCTGAAATTTGCAATGATTGCCTATATCTGGCTCTGGTTTTTATCACGCCTCAGCCCCAGAAATGGTGCCGAAAATATCGTGAACGGTCTGGGGGCTTCACTGGGATTCCTTCAAAGCAGGCACTGGCTGATACAGGTTTTGCTTCTTCTCACCTTCGGTTTCATAGGGTGGGTTTTTCTTGCTATTGTTTTTGGCTGGCAGGGCATACTGCCAGCGGTCAGCGATGTTCCACATTTGTTATGGCAAGCCCTTTGTATTTCCATCTGTGCCTGGCTTGGTCTTTACTACCTCATCATCCTCTTGATGTTGCTTTACCTCATCCACAGTTACGTGCACTTGGGCAATTGGGAAGGCTGGGACTGGGTTGATGAGGTAGCTGGGAAATTGTTGTCACCATTGTCCCGTTTGCCTTTCCAATGGGCCCGTATTGATTTTGCACCTCTGGTGATCTTGTTGTTGAACTGGTGTATTTACCTCTCTTGTGATTATCTTATCCTTTTGGTCTATCAAGGGTGATGGACACAGGTCTTCATCTCATGAGTCGGCCCTTTTGGCCTGGTGGTATTACTTCGTCATGACGACAAATCTTTCAAGGACGCCAAACATGGCTTTCTGGTTTTGATTGCTTACTGTTTCCTCCAGATTCAATTCGCCATCTTTCGCCTGTGAGACTTTGAATTGGCGCCTGCGGGATTCTCCTTCTTCGTATTTAAAAGTCTGTCCATCGTCTTCATAGAGGTCACCTATCCCTGGTTCAGTGCCATACCATCGCACCTCCAGTGGATGACCAATGGCACGCTTGACCTGGTTGACGGAATCGCTCAGCATCGGAATCACTGCGCCCTCTTTTACAAAAAGCGGGATACGATCACCAAGTTCAGCGGCAGTCACTGAAATAGTCTCACCATTGCCCGCGAAATTACCCGAGTAAAAATGATACCAATTCCCATGAGGTAGCTGAACTTCACGTCTGGTCGCCTGGTTTTCATAAAATGGTGCAACCAAAATGGAAGGACCGAACATATACTGATCCGTCTTCTCGACGCGACGATCCATCGCGTAAGGATTCATTTCACCATCAAGTTTACCTTCAATTACTGTCTCATTTCCACCTGCAAATCCATCTTCCAATATCATGGCTCGGACCGGTGGGATGCCTTTGAAATGGTAATCGGCAAAAGCGGTGTAAAGGTAGGGTAGCAAGCGCATGCGAAGCTGAATGACATCTCTGACCGCATCCGTCACCTTTTCGTAACTCCATGGTTTTTTGCCCGATGACCAAGCGTTTAATTGTGCCATGGCAGAGAAACTGGCGGTTTGCATTCGGTTCAACCATTCGCGATCACTTCGAGCCGAGCGGGCCTCAGGGGTCCATAATATTCCGCAGAGACTCGAAGTTGAAATCCCTGTCAGATATTCACGGTGGTTGTACGCGTCACTGTAGATGACGAATGGATACCCCGATGCAGCGCCATTACCAGCTCTCACCAATCCGTATGTGCGTACATTGCGTTTTTTGAAGAGATCCGTATAGAGCATGTTCTGCATGAGTAATCCATACGATTGTCGCATCGCTTCACCGGAAACGCCCGAAGGGAAGGTTGCATGATCCGGCCAGAGCCAGAAATCGTATCCATCCACTTCATCAATTTTGTAACCGCTGACGCCAATGCTGATATGATCTTCATGATGTTGATCGGTCAACAGGCGCCGTGCCTTGGGGAGGGTGTAGTCAGGCACCAGCCCAAGCCAAACCAGATGGGAGCCTGAAAGTGGATACATGGATTCGTAGAGACGGCTGCTCTTGGAAATGTAAGGGTTCTCCCACAGGTTCAAACGGATCCCCTTGTCCAGTAATTCGCGTGTAAATTTTGCGGGATCAGGAAAGCGTTTTTTTTGCCATTCGAAGGTGCAAGGATAAGATTTTGTCATCCATCCAGGCTCCAGCCCGACAACATCGATGGGAAAGTTGCGTTCCTCAAAGTCCTCCAGTTCCTCTTTCACTTGATCCGCGTTGAAAGTTGCATGCACGCGATGCCAGAACCCCAGTCCCCAGAGAGGGGGAAGGGCCCCGCCGCCATGGAACAGGTTATACCGCTGCACGACTTCCAATATTGAGTTACCGGAAAAGACAATCAACTCAAGTCCCGGACTGTTTACCTGAGCTTCCACGGCATCCCCCGGTGGTTGAGCCAACCATGGTCCCTGCTGAGGTTCGTCGGACGGAGGATTTCGATCTACCTCCGGCGGATTACGCAGGGAATCTTTTCGATTGCCCACTTGATTGTAAATTTTCAGGAATCTGGCTGTATTGAAGAACACTCCGTAACCTTTGCTGGAAATGTAAAAAGGTACGGGTGCATGCGTCCGGCCGCCGCCTTTGCTCCAGTGATCCACGTTGAGGGTCATGACCTTGTGGGAATGCTTGATGCCATCGAGTTGAAGTCCGAATCCGTAAAGAGTTTCATCTTCATCGGTCGGGATCCGGACCATTATCTTTTCGCTTGAGTCCAGATGAAACGAAATGTTCTTTGAGGTAAATGGAAACGCAGCATTGGAGAGGGTATTCAATGCTTTGAGTTTTGGGGGAGCGGCTGCGAGATCCGAATAGCGGATTTCATTCTCCAGATCGCCTATTTCAGCTCGCCACACACCGCGTGCGACCTTATTCCAGGAAGTGAGTGGCGAAAGATCACTGAGATCTGCGGCATGGTGGGAGCTGTGCCCGAGGAAAATCAATGCGACAATGATGATGGAGGCGATTGGAGGAGTTTTCATGATCATGGTGTCCCCAACAATAACGCGCTTGCCGATTGCTGTTAAGCGTCTTTTGTTTTCATTACCACAAAACCGTCCCTACATGGTTCCTTGAATCGTTAAATTGCAAGGGTTAGTATCTCGAGTGCAACCATGATAAAGATGATGGACTTTTCCACGGTGGTCTGGCTTTTGTTGGCAATTCAAGTCAGTGCTGCCAGCCGCTATGAGCCCGATGTGCTTCCATTGGGACGTGCATACTCTGATCTTCGGGATGGACTGCAGAACTGCCACTTTCAATTTGAGCGAAAGAAAGCGGGTCGCATTGCTTTTCTTGGAGGATCGATTACCGCTGGTGGTGGTTGGCGTGATCATACAATGAACTATTTTCGGAAACGGTTTCCCGAGACTGAATTTGAGTTCATCGGAGCCGGAATCAGTTCGATGGGATCCGTCCCACACGCATTTCGCCTGGAGCGTGACGTCTTCTTGAAAGGGCCTGTGGACTTATTGTTTGTAGAGGCGGCGGTTAATGATACTTCAAATACCTCGGAGATATTGCATATGTTGCGCGGTATGGAGGGTGTCGTAAGGCACGCACGCTCGATCAATCCATTGACCGATATCGTACATCTTCATTTTGTCATGCCCGCGCACATGGTCGATTACAAGAAAGGCAAGACCCCTGACTCAATCCAGCAGCATGAAAAGGTTGCCTCGGCTTACGGTAACCCGACATTGAACCTGTCTCTGGAGGTCACTGACCGCATTCAGGCGGGTGAATTCACCTGGAATGAAGATTTCAAAAACCTGCATCCATCTCCCTTTGGCCATCGGCTTTATGCCAACAGCATCGCGCGTATGTTCAATACCGCCTTTCAAAAGCCTTTGTCCAGTGCGGTAAAACCGCATGCACTACCAGACATTGTGGATAGAAAAAGCTATGTCAATGGGCGTTTAGGGAGTATTTCGAGCGTGCATCATCTCAAAGGTTTTAAATGGAACCCGGCATGGGAGCCTATTGATAAGAAAGGTACTCGGTCTGGCTTTGTTCATGTTCCCGCCCTTGTTTCTGCACAATCGGGAGCCAGTTTTGAATTTGATTTCAATGGCACTGGGGTGGGGTTGTTCATTACCTCAGGTCCCGATGCCGGGCGCCTTGAATTCAACATCGACAACGCCGGATTTCGTCCATTGGAGACATTCACACGCTGGAGTCGAAGTCTCCACCTCCCCTGGGCTGTGATACTCGACGATGGGCTGGAGAACGGTCCGCATCATGTCAGGATACGTATTGCCGAAGAACACCATCCGGATTCGAACGGAACGGCGCTGCGGGTGTTTCATCTCCTGTTGAATTGAGCTTTCTATTGATGAGTGTTTTCCTGTTCAGAGTCTTTAGCTTGTTCGCAGATTACTCTCATTCTAACCTTTCAAACATGTCATTGTTGAAAATTTCAGGCCTCTCCTTGCTCTGGTGCTGTCATTGCCTTTTTGCTCAGGACGAAATCTCAAAAGATCGGAATGTGGTGGCTGGTGACGGTGATGGTTTTGAAGCGCTCGTCAATGATTACTTCGACGAATCGGCCCGGCTTTCACCCGTCTGGGCAACGGGCATTGGAGATCATCGGTATGACGCATCCATCGATGATGTCAGTGAGCAAGGCCGCGAGCGAAGACGGCACTTGCAATTGGATCTTTTACAGCGAATTGAGATTCTTTCCAGAGGGAGACTTTCGAGAGCGGAGCAAGTTGATCTTGCGATACTGCGGCATCATTTAAAGACGTCTGTATGGCGTCATGACATCTTGCAGGAATGGGCTTGGAATCCGCTGCGTTATTCGGGGCTGGCAGGGGATGCTGTTTACGGTCTGATGGCGCGTGAGTTTGCGCCTTTACCGGATCGGCTTCGTTCCGCCACCTCCAGACTGTTGCAACTGCCTGCGCTCTTGGAGCAGGCCCGGTCTGTACTCATCCCTTCTCGCGTGCCGCGCGCTCATGCTGAAACCGCTATTGGACAGAATCGCGGTATATTAGCCATCATCAAAAACACCATTCAACCACACCGCTCAGCGTTGAGGTCAAAGGAAAGGCGAGATCTCACCGGGGCCATTGAGGTGGCTCGTCAGGCGGTTGAAAAGCATCAACAATGGCTGGAGAACCACTTGTTACCAAAGGCGGCAGGGAACTATCGACTGGGGGCGACCTTATATGATCAAAAACTTGAGCAAACACTGCAGTCTCCCTTGACACGGCAACAGATCAAGGAACGGGGTAAACTGCAAATACGTGCATTGCATGATCGCATGTTCGAGATTGCCAGAAAAGTGTATCTAAAGCGTTTTCCCTACACACAGTTTCCAAAGCGACCGTCACGGGCTTACAAAAAATCAATCATTCGAGCCTGCCTTGAGTTGGCCTGTCAGGACAGGTCAAGTGCCGAAGGCGTGGTGGCTGCCGTCAATGAATCTGTTCGATTGACCCGTCAATTCCTGACTGAAAACGACATTGTCACGTTGCCTGAGGATCCCATGGAAATTATTGTCATGCCGGAATTCCGTCGTGGAGTTTCACTCGCCTATTGTGATTCCCCTGGCCCTTTGGAAAAAGGGTTGAAGACCTTCTATGCCGTTTCTCCTCCACCTGCTTCCTGGACAGAAGAACAGGTTGCTTCTCATCTGCGTGAGTACAATCGCCGGTCGTTGCATAATCTCACGATCCATGAAGCCATGCCTGGTCATTTCGTTCAACTCGCCCATGCCAATCGAAACCCCCGCAGGATTCGATCGGTTCTGGGGTCGGGTACCTTCGTAGAAGGGTGGGCAGTTTACAGTGAGTGGATGATGTGTGAGGAAGGTTTCCTCAAGGATGATCCCTTGATGCGCTTGGTCGTTTTGAAATGGTACTTGAGAGATGTGACCAATGCCTTACTTGACCAGGCAATACACGTTGACGGAATCGAAAAGCAAGAGGCGATGCGCTTGATGATGGAAGATGCGTTTCAAGAGGAGCGTGAAGCGGATGGGAAATGGCGAAGAGCTCAATTGACCTCAGCTCAATTATCTACCTATTTCGTCGGTTATCTGGAACATGTGGATCTTCGCTCCGAAGTGGAAGCCGAGAGGGATGGTCATTTCGTGCTGAAGGAATACCATGATCAGTTATTATCCTTCGGTTCCATTGCCATAAAATACGTCCGTGCCCTCATGCTGGATTCAAGCATTCCAAAGGGATGATCCCGAGATATGTCCTCTTCCTAAACGACAACCCTCAAGTGCTGGATGCTTGATTGTCTGTCAGCGTGACAATAACAACTTGAATCCACAGCTTCTCCCTCTTGCTGAGTATGGGTGCATCACAAAAGAACTTGGTTTCATGGTGAATCAATGTTCGACCCGCAAAAGTTATTCTACTGATTGTCCTTTTTCCACAGCTCGGCATCGGCCTTTTTTTGCTCAGGCGATGTATAATCGGTATTGTTGATGCCCTTGGGTTGTGTGGGCAGAGGAGGGGTGATGCCGGTGGCAAGCATGACCTCATGAATTGATGCGATGGTTTCGAAAGAAGGTTTGAAATTGCCAGGACGAAATCCTTCGGCGATGAGCAGGGGTGTCCACCCATGTTGATTAGCTTTATTCCATACTTCAACATCAGCGCCATGACCTGCCATGAATTCAATGACTCTGGGCAGGTTCTTGTAAGCAGCCGCGTGCATGACAGTTTCTCCTTTTGTGCTCACGGCATTGATGTCCATACCTGTTTCAAGCAGCCAATGGACTGTTTCCATTACTTCCTCTTCAGTGCCTGCAACTTCACCTGCAGCGACCGTGCCTAAACCGGCAGCAGCAATGAGGGGGGTGACTTCGTCCTCGTTTAAGATGTTGAGATCTGCCCCGGATTGGTGGAGCAATTTTAATAAGTTCAGATCAGCTGTTTTCGCCGCCATGAGGAATGGAGTTGCCCCTTGCCGGCTGAATTTGCCTGCGCCGCCATGGCCATTTGGGATGCGAATATTCACATCGGCTCCAATGGAAAGGATATTTTTCACAAACTCCAAAGAGGTCAAGTTCCCTGAACCATCTGGAGGCGGCAAGCCGTTGACTCCTTCACCGCTATCGGGTTTACGCACCCAGGTGATGGCGTGTAAGGCTGCATAGCCAGGCCGTAAGTCGTCAGGATCTGCGCCTGCTTTGACGAGTTCAATGGCCAGTTCAAAATGTCCATTTTCTACTGCCATCAACAAAGGGGTCATGCCTGATTGAGGCCCTCGACTGGCTCGACGTTCCGGATCCATGGCTTCATGGATATCGATGCCCGCTTCAATCAAGGTTTGCACCACCTCGTGCCGCCCCTCACGAATGGCAAAGAACAGGGGAGTGAACCCGCTTTTGAGTGGAGATCTAAAATTCGCACCAGCTTCGATCAGCCACGCGACCACATCCGCATGTCCTTCGGCAGAGGCCCACATGATTGCGGTTTGACCTCGACCCTCTCTGGTATTCAGTTCGGCACCCTGATTGGCCAAGGCCTGAACGGATTCCAGGTTGCCCACTCTGGCAGCCATCATCAAAGCTGATTGCTTTCCGGGGAACATCTGATCAACAGCAGCGCCAGCCTTCAACAAGGTCCTCACGATAGATGCATTGCCGTTTTGACAGGCAAGCCATAATGGAGTGATTCCATAGTCCGTCATCACGGATGGATTTGCTTTTCCTTCCAGCAGCATCCTCACGCCTTTCAGATCATCCTGCAGAGCAGCCTGATGCAATGCGGTCATTCCGTTTGCATCTGTCGCGTTCAAATCCCTCTGTGCTTCAATCAATGATTGCAGCTGTGAGTGATCGGATTGCCGGACGGCTTCAAGAGCGGGACTTTGCCCATGCAGGGAAAGTGTCGATACCAGAAAGACGATCAGGAGGTGTTTCATCAGATTGATAATGGAAATAATTCTTCCATCTTGCCTGTGCTGTCAGCGAATGAATCCAGATGCACGCCGGCTTTATCGAGCAGCGTCAGGTGAAGATTCGACAAAGGAGTGGGCTTTTTGTAACGTACGTGGCGGCCTCCCTTCAGGCCGGTTGCACTGCCACCCGCCACCAGAACTGGCAGGTTGGTGTGGTCATGAATATTGGGGTTGCCTATCCCGCTTCCATAAAGCAACAAGGTTTGATCCAGTAATGATCCCTCTCCCTCAGGCGTATCCTGCAGCTTTTGCACATACTCTGCGAAGAGGGAAACGTGGAATTGGTTGATTTTTGACATCCTCGCGATTTTTTCCGGATCGTTGCCGTGGTGCGACAGTGGATGATGCGGATCAGGTACCCCGATTTCAGGGTAAGTGCGGTTACTTGTTTCCCTTGCCAACTGGAAGGTGGTGACCCGAGTGACATCTCCTTGAAAGGCGAGTAACTGCAAATCAAACATCAATCGTGCATGCTCGGCATAGGATTCGGGGACGCCCACCGGTCGGTCCAGGTCAGGAAGCGGATTATCTTCCGTATTTGCCTCGGCCCGCTGGATGCGTCGTTCCACTTCCCTTACGGTTTCGAGGTAATCATCCATGCGAACGCGATCCTCGGTCCCCAGTTTTCGTTTCAATCGAGCGATGTCGTGATTGAAAGCATCCAGCAAGCTAGCACGCCTGCGAAGCGCTGACTTCCGCTCTGCGGTCGTTCCTCCGTCGCCAAACAATGCCTCGAATACGATTCGAGGGTGGGCCTCCGCGGGTAAAGGGGTGGTAGGGGTGGACCATGAAAGGTTGTTCTGGTACACGCAGGCATAACCATTGTCACACTGGCCGACCGTCTGCATCAAATCCATGGACAATTCAAGGGAGGGCAATGGCGAGGTATGTCCAAAATGCTGGGCGGCTACCTGGTCGACGGTTGTCCCCAGGTAGTAATCGTTTCCTTCCGTATGTCTGGCTTTCGCTGCACTCAGGAAGGACGAGTTGGAAGTAGCATGTGAACCTGGATAGGCGTTGGCCAGTTCCATGTTTTGCAATACGTTGACCTGATGTTTGACGGGTTCCAGTGAACTCAAAATAGGTGATAACTTTTCGAGCTTGCCTTCCTTTTCCGGAAACCATCGGGACTGGTCGCAGCCCATGGGCATGAAAATAAAACCCAGACGTTTGGTTCTGCCGAGTGATGTTTTTGCGGAAGCCGTTGCCGCGGGTATCATGGCGTCCAGCAAGGGGAGTGCCATGGAAGCTCCCACGCTTCTGAGAAACGTGCGTCGAGGTAATGCTTTTTTTGTAATGATCATGGTAACGTCTTTCTCATTTGGAACGGCTGACTCCGGACCACTCCAAGGATAATCGAACTCATTCGGAAATCATCCTTTTCTGCGTGTCGAATGATGCGGCGAACAGCGGGAGCATCATACGTTTCAATGCCTCGGCCCAGGGCGTAGGTCAGCAATTTTTCGGAAAGTGTTTGTACGAAAAGTTTGGGGCGCCTGAGTATTGCTTCTTCGAGTGCCTCCACCCCCTCAAACTGGCTGCCATCTGAAAATCCCCCTGATGCATCCACGGGGCGCCCATTTTCCATGTCACGCCAACGACCGACTGCATCAAAATTTTCCAAAACAAACCCTACCGGATCCAGCACGTCATGGCACCTTGCACATGCCGCATTGGCACGATGTTCAGCAAACCGCTCCCTGACGGACAAACTTGCATCGACAGATGTTTCCTCAAGTGCGGGTATGTTCGGTGGAGGTGGTGGAGGCGGTGATCCCAGCAGGTTCCCCAATATCCAGTGCCCCCGGATGACAGGCGAAGTGCGAGTGGCATAGGAAGTCACGGCAAGGATACTTCCGTGTCGAAGAACCCCGCCGCGATGCATCTCCGGTTTCAAGGCAACCTTTCGGAAATGCGATCCATGAATGCCGGGGACGCTGTAGTGTCTGGCCAGGCGTTCATTCAGGAAGGTGTAATTACATTGCAACAATTCGAGGACACTCCGGTCCTCCTTCAAAATGTGCCCGAAAAGCATTTCAGTTTCTTTTCGTAGCGCCTTTCGCAGATTCTCGTCGAAATCCGGGAACAAGCGTGCGTCAGGTGTGAACGAGTCGAGATTTCTCAAGTAAAGCCATTGGTCGGCGAAATTGGTTATCAGGCTCTTTGCTCGTGGGTCCCTGAGCATCCTCTTTGTTTGCCGTGTCAGTTCATCGCCTTTGCTGAGTGCCCCATGCGAGGCCAGATCAAGTAGAGTTTCATCTGGAATGCTGCTCCAAAGGAAAAAGGAAAGTCGAGTGGCTAATTCCAGATCGGACACCTGGTAGGGAGTGTCGGGCAGCACATCATGTGGTTCGTTTTCAATGCGCAATAGAAACTGAGGGCTGACCAGGATCGCACTCAAGGCAGTCTCGATGCCTGCCTCGAATCCTTTCTTGGCAGATTCTTGACGATAGAACCTCAGAGGTTGAATCAAATCCTCCGATGTGATCGGACGTCGATAGGCGCGGCGCATCAAGTGGGAAAGGATGCGTTTGGCGCATTGATCCTCCTCAGCAGGTGTCTGGGGTTTTTCTATGAATATTTTTGCCCGGCTTGCCGTTTCTCCGGAACCCTGAATCTGAAAAGGGCCGTTGATGCTTACCTGATAGATGGCAGGACTGAGTCTGGGATGTCGGTGCATGTTAAAAGCCACCCTGTAAGGTTGACGCTTCCTTTCCAGCAGCGCATCGGAATGATCGGCAAAGGTGACTCCTATCCGACGCAAGCCAGCCTTGACAGGAACGCGAATCGACAACCTCCCATCCACGCTGTCGTAATCTCCTTTGGTTTTCGGAGGTCCCACCTTGAAGCGTCGGATACGTTGATCATCCATCAATATATCCAGTTCATACGAACCATTCAGCCCCTCAATGACTTCATTCCTGTCCCGTGCCAGTCTTACTCGAATTTCGTATTCCGCATCGTGGGTGAACTTGTGGGGGATCAACAGCCCTCCACGCGTACCCAGAGGTAGCCCTTCAACATGAGATTCCTGAGTGACATCTGCCGGGATTCGATAAGTCTGGCCGCCCGGTTTGACATGGCTTGCACCGACTGCCAGTCGGCTGATTTTCTGTGCTGCTGAGATGTAGCGATTCAGGAGGGTAGGGGAAAGGTTGCCGACAGTGATATTATCAAAGCCATGACTGGACTCATCCTTTGGCAACAGTGCCTTGGTGTCGACTCGGACGGCAAGGAGGTCCCGGATGGCATTTTGATATTCCGTGCGGGTCAAGCGTCGAATGGTCTCGGTCCTGCCGGGGTTGGGATGAAGGGTTGCCCATTGATCGAGCGAAACAGCGAGATCGGAGGTAATTTCTTCAAAAAGATCGTCGCTTGGTCGTTCATTTCCAATGGGGGGCATTTGCCGTGCATCCATTTTTCGCAAGACTTTCTCCCAGATGCTTCCATGTTCTGCAATCGAACCCTTTTGAGTGCGTTCCAAATCGAGATTCCCTTTCGTTGAATCACTGTCGTGGCATTCGTAGCAATAAGTCTCAATGAAAGAAGGGGGTATTGGAGATTCGCCTGAAGCGCATTCCCATTGAAGGAGGCATGCCAAGCTTAAACTGACGGTTTTTGGATGCATGGTTTATGTTAATATAATCAAATACCACGCGCTCACTGTCAATGTTGATGTATGGGGCGATTTCTTCGGATCGGTCTTCCTTGAATCGTTTCCCAATTAAATACCACTTCATCCGTCTGATCCAAACACATGTGAAAAACGAGAACTTCTGAATTTCTTGAAAAAGTATTGGCAATCTCATGGTCTTCGATCATTTTGATTTTGAAGACGTGAGTATTTCATGAGTAAATCTTTTTATCTAACGACAGCCATCGATTATGTGAATGGGCATCCTCATTTGGGGCATGCCTACGAAAAAGTAATCACCGATGCCATTTGTCGAGTCCATCAGAGCTTTGGTGAATCCACTTATTTCCTTACTGGATTGGATGAACATGGACAGAAAGTCCAGAAGGCTGCAATGGAACAAGGCAAGGAAAGCCAAAGTTACTGTGACGAACTGGCTGATAGCTGGCAATCCTTTGTTGGCGTTTTGGGGCTTTCCAATAATGATTTTATTCGCACGACGCAGGAGCGGCATAAACACGTGGTGCGCACCATCCTAAATAAACTTTACAAGGAAGATCATTTTTACAAAGCCACCTACGAGGGTTACTATTCTGCCAAACAGGAAACTTTCCTCACTGAAAAGGACCGTCGTGAAGACGGCTCTTTCGATGGAATTTATGGAGAGGTGGTTCGTCTTGTTGAAGATAATTATTATTTCAAGCTTGGAAGGCATCAGCAATGGTTGATCGATTACATCGAAGCAAATCCTGATTTCGTTTATCCGGATTATCGCCGCAACGAAGTGCTAGGTTTTCTCAAGAACAACAAGCTTGAGGATCTTTGTATTTCTCGGCCCAAGTCACGGCTCAACTGGGGCATTCCACTACCTTTTGACGAAAATTATGTGACCTACGTTTGGTTTGATGCCCTGACCAATTACGTGACGGTACCGGCTTCCATGGGGGATCCCTCCCTGCCTGGTTTTGACATCGAAGCGGACTCGCAAGCCAGCCTTTGGCCTGCCGATGTGCATGTGATTGGTAAAGATATTCTGAAATTCCATGCCGTCTATTGGCCCATCATGCTGAAGGCCGCAGGGATCCCATTGCCCAGACAAGTCTGTGTTCATGGCTGGTGGCAAAAGGATGGTCAAAAAATGAGCAAGACCACCGGTAATGTCGTTGACCCCATTGCTGTCATCGATGAATGGGGAATCGATGCTTTTCGGTATTACATGCTGCGTGAACTAGATATAGGTCCCGACGGCAACTGGACCAATGGCGGTTTTCAAACGCGTTACGCGGCTGAATTGGCCAATGGGATCGGCAATCTGGTCAATCGTTCACTATCGATGTTGAATCGATACCGTCAGGGGGCTGTCCCCGCGATCTGCAATGAACTCGAAGCAGAGGTAAATGAAGCCTCCAAAGAGGTCATCGAATTGTCCCGTAGCCACAAGCTGCAAGGCGCCCTGAGGAGAATCTGGGAATTGATTGCCAGAATAAACCAATACATCGACCAGACGGCTCCTTTCAAATTGGCGAAAGATCCGGAGCAATCAGGTCGATTGGGGGAGATCCTTTACTCGCTGGTTGAATCATGCCGTGTGATCGCTGTTTTGTTGAATCCTTACTTACCCGGTACATCTCAGAAAATCTATGATCAACTCGGTCTTGAGGATAAACCTGATCTGTTCAGGAAATCAGCGTGGGGAGGCATGGCCGCCGATCATGTCATAGGGAAACCCCAGCCTCTGTTTCCAAGAAAAGATCTTCCTCCTAAAAAGTAGCTTCAATATCGCATGCGAGCGCCATGATAGAAGCACCTTCTGGTTTCAAGCGGCTCCTGGTCCTAAAAGCCATTGATTTCATTTGGCGTATCATTGTCTGATATGGGGAAATCGAAGTAAGCATCGGGATACGGCTCGTTTTTCAAAGTGAAGTGCCACCATTCGACCGGATAATTCCTGAATCCGTGCTTCTCCATCAACGTTTTCAACAGCAGGCGATTGGCTCTTTGCTGGGCAGGGATTCCTTTGAACTCTGTTCCTGCTTCTTTCCCGAAGAAATCGAAAGGTGTTCCCATATCAAGTGGCGACAATTCTCCCCTTTCATTGACCTCGCAAAGGGTCAGATCGATGGTACTCCCTCGGGTATGTCCTGATTTATCAGCAATGTAGCCTTTCGGGAAGAGCTCGGACTTTTTCAGATTTGGAAAATATTGATCCTTTTGCTGTTTTGACGTGCCGGATTCCTTGGCCCATTCCACAAATGAATCCACAGCCCGTTGGGGACGAAAGGCATCAAAGACGAGTAAAGACAAGTTCATCTGTTGAACCTCCTTTTGCACTTTGCTCAGGGCATTGGCCGCCTCTTTTGTGATCCAACACTTGCCCTCCTCGTATCCGGTGACCACGTTGCCTGTGAAATTGGATGCCGTACCGTATCGTAACTGGATCTTGATCCCCGGGATATGTTGGTCAATAACAACGAAATTTTCAGGGCGAACCTCGGTTTCTGAATTCGAGTGTTCTGCTTGTGCGGAGACCAAAAGCGCGAATCCTGCTGCCGCAAGCGTAACATGCAGTCGTGGAAGCGCGAAGGTGAACTTTAGCAGGAATGATAAATGCATGATGCTGGAACTGTATTTGAATCCTGCCCGGGGGCGCAAGTTGATCTTGCGCCCGCATGTTTGAATGTTGGTGTGTGGCGTCTCATCAGCCTTCCCGTATGGTAACTTTTAACGCTTAGTTGGCGTGCAACTTGCTATTTTCACGAGGATGCAGGTCACCTCTTGCATCCTGCAACAAAAATGTCATGAAACAACAATCTGAACGTACCTTGATATTGGCGGGAAGCCTGTTTCTGGTAGGTCTCATCATTGCAGATGTCCTTACTCAACACCTCAATCAGCTTGAGTTATTCAATGAGGAAACGAAATCTGCGTTGCTGGTTTCCAGTTCCAATCATGCAGATGCGCATCCGTCTGCACAAAAAAATAAATACGAAAAGCAGTCGGAAAATAAATTGGATACGCGCTACAGAGACAAAGTCACGACCGATACAGTGAACACATCTGCTTCGGGTTTAATGAGCTCCGAGAAGCAAAAGACATTCTTAGCGGAGATTACGCCGCCGCCGCCAGTCCAGTCCAACAATTCCGCCAATGACAATGAACTTCCATTTGATCAGGTAGGATTGGAGGGTAAATATGAATGCGTCACATCCGATATTCCACAAATGCAGTTCCATCTTTTTCACAACGCATTAAATCCACACGGCCGCTGGTTCAGGCACTCCAAATTTGGTACATGTTGGATTCCTCAAGAGAGTCAGAAGAACCCTCAATGGCGGCCTTTTCTGAATCAAGGTAAATGGACCTACACAAATCTTGGGTGGCTCTGGCATTCAGATTACCATTGGGGGGCCTATCCATTTCATTATGGTCGATGGTTTCATACATCAAAGGGCTGGGCATGGAAGCCGGAGGGAAGCTGGAGCACGGCCTGGGTCACTTGGCGCAATGCGAGTGAATATTGTGGTTGGGCTCCTCTACCCCCGATTCAAAAGAATCCTCAGCCTGCAAGTCCCAACAAAGAAAACTTAAAACTCAATTCCGCTGTTTTTTCGACTTCCTTAAGTGAAAAGTATTTCGTTTTCCTTCCCAAGAAACATCTGCTTGAAACATCACTGGATGCTAAAATTCTGAATGCCGAAAAGGCGCGTCTGGTGTTTCAATATTCTAAGCCTGCCGACAGATTTGCGCGTGGTAAGGATCAACGGATTGGTAATCATGGAATCCCTGCGAACAGACTCCTTCCATGGATGCAAACGGGATTGTGAAATCAAGCGGCCGACCAAAAAGTGTCCGCCGCATATCAAACCAATCATGGCCCCAATGTTTCCTCTCCCAATGCAGGTAGAGCCACACATCAAAAGCGTTTGTGGACTCAATCACCCTCATTGCAAGGTCCTGCAACTCCTGGCCAGATCCCTGCCAATATTCAATCTACCCCGCAAGGTCGTATGAATAACATGAAACAGGCTGAACAAAAATGAAGCGTCCAACAGTTCCCGACAAGTTTCATATGCCGCTCAAGGACCCACAACTCAGGTAAAAGTCAACATTGATTACCCACGCGGAGTCGTAATTCGGATAGGAACGCTCCATGCTGGTCAGTCCTTTAATGTCAGTGTTTCGACCCACTCAGAGGACATCAGGCTATTGATGATCATTTGGAGGCAATTAGGAATTTCAGAAACCCTATAAATCGAGGATTGTTTTCCTGAGGCGGTAAGGTTAAGGGTATTGCCATGTACAAAGTTGGATCCATCATTAACAATCTCCAATGGCCCCGCTCAACCTTGAACCTAAGTCTGATTGCAATGTGCTTTCTCTCAGGTATCGGGATTTTGTTATCTGCCCAAGCTCCAAATGACTGGGCTAACAAAGAGGGGCGTGATGAGATGGTTTTGATCTATGAGGGGAAAACGGATGAGGCCATCAAGCTCTATCAGAAGCGGTTGGTTGATGATCCAAATCGTCAGGAAGCTCTTTTTGGTTTGGCTGTGGCTCATGCAAAAAATGGGGAAGGTGAGCAGGCGATGACTTTTGTAACGCGTGCTTTGGGTGCGGGATTACCTTTTGAGCGTTTTACCGCAGGTCCGCGTGAGATGCTTGAGCCACTTCATGGTTTATCTGCCTTTAAAGCGTTAAAAAATGAAAAAAATAAACTATGGGTACATGGCCCCATCCTGGGGGCGGTAACGGATCGTTCCGCCAGTTTCTGGGTTCGAACGGAACGACAAGCTTCGTTTGCCGTGGAGTTGTATCCGGTCCAGCAGGGCCGACGTTCCAAAACGATCCTCTCAGAAGCAGTCTTGACCAAGGTCGAGGATGATTTCACAGCCACGGTTCAGGTGGGGAAGCTTAAAGCGAATCAAACCTACCGATATCGACTTATTCTGGATGGGGAAAAGACTTCGGATGTGTTTCAGTTTCGGACTTTCCCCAAACAGAATCGATCCGCCATTTTTAAAGTAGCATTTGGTGGTGGGGCGGCTTACACCCCGGAATTTGAACGTGTCTTCACAACCATCAAAAGTCATCAACCCGTCGCCTTTCTCCAATTGGGCGACAATATTTATGTTGACCAACCCGAAAAGCGGGCCATCCAGCGTTATTGCTACTATCGCCGTCAATCTTCCATTCCTTACCGAGCATTAGCGTCCTCGGTCTCAATTGCATCCATTTGGGACGATCACGATTTTGGTGATAATGATTGTTGGTATGGAAACGATACTGATAGTCCGGCTTGGAAGCGTACGGTCCTCAAGACCTTTCAAGAGAATTGGAACAATCATGCTTACGGGAGTGGAGTAGAAGCCCCGGGCTGCTATCACGATTTTTACGTAGGTGACGTCCATTTCATCATGCTGGATTGCCGTTATTACCGAACCAACCCAAAAGTCGGCGAGGGCCGCACCATGCTGGGAATTCCTCAGAAAAAGTGGTTGTATCAAACCCTTCGCGATTCCAAGGGTATCTTCAAGATTATTGCTTCATCGGTTCCTTTTGCCTCTGGAGTCAAACCTCGCAGTCGTGATCCATGGGATGGTTATCCAGAAGAAAGGGAAGAGATCTTTTCATTTCTACAACAAAACCGGATTGAAGGAGTGGCCTTGATTGCTGCTGATCGTCACCGCTCTGACATATGGAAAATAGAGAGACCGGATGCTTATCCATTATACGAGTTCATGTCCTCTCGATTAACAAACATACATGTTCACAAGGTGATGGAAAAAAGTCTCTTCGGTTACAATGCCAAACGATCCTTTGGCATATTGAGCTTTGACACCACCTCCAAAGATCCTGCGCTCACTTATCACATTCAAACCGTCGATGATGAACCCATCTATCAGCGGACAGTCAAGCTTAGCGAATTGCGCTTCTAGTATGAGGATTGAGCCCGTTCACTTGGTTTTCTACCGTCTGGTCTGGGGCCTCAATGTTCAATGCATTGACTCGTCTACTGGATGACCGTTAAATGTCCAGACGCTCAGCGGTGTCGACCCGGCTGTGATATTACGACCATGTTTGGTTCAAAAAAAAATAAAGAGGAGCATCGGTATTACCTTCTTCCAGGAATGGGGCGAAGCAATCGTCAACGCCATGCCCAGTTCCTGCGATGGGCTTTGGCCGTTGGAATTCTGGTTTCCGGGTTGGTAGCGTTTTTTATCTACTATATGAATCGCATTTGATTGCGCTCTTCTCTCGAATGTCTTGCGCGTCAATTTCTGGTGTACATACCTGAAAATCTATTGTTACAGTGTCATCTCATCCTATGAATACAAATCCCAGATCTGAGAAATCCCCCAATCGAAGAACCTTTATGGCTCAACTTGGGGGTCTACTCGGATCAGCTGCCGTTGGGGCTGAATTGAATGCGCAAACGGCGAGCAATCCCTTCACTGTCCCTGTTCCTATTTCAACAAATCGCCCTATTTATAATTCCGATGTAGGGTCCATGTGGCCATTGATCCAAAACCAGGCTAAAAGAGCTTACTTTCCCTACTCCTTCACGCGGGACAACTACACAGATTTAAAAACCTGGAAGCATGTTACGAGGAATCGACTCGTCGACCTGCTGCATCATACTCCAGTGCAATGGCCCCCCAAGCCTACCAAACTCAAAGAAACCGATGCTGGAGATTTCATGATTGAAGAAATCATATTCAGCACTACCAAGGACACTCGAGTTCCCGCTTACGTGCTTGTTCCTAAAAGTGCCGCCAAACGAGGAACGCCAGCTGTCATTTTAATGCATGACCACGGTGGTTTTTACATGTGGGGAAAGGAAAAGTTAGTCAAATTGTCTGATGAACACACGATCCTTACCGAATACAGGCAACGTTATTACGAAGGCCAATCGCTTGGGGCGGACCTGGCGCGTCAGGGTTATCTGGTGGTCGTCATCGATATGCTTTACTGGGGTAATCGACGTTACATGATGGATGGGGATCCAGATGCATGGTGGGATCGTCCTGACGACCTGGCACCCGATCAAGTCAATTCATTCAATATACGTGCGTCCACCTACGAACACTTGCTGGATCGCACCCTGCTGGCAGCGGGCACGACTTGGGCAGGGATAGCCGCCTGGGATGATATTCGTACGGTGGATTATCTGTGGAGTCGCCCTGAAGTCGATCGTAGCCGTATTGGTTGTGTTGGGTTTTCGACTGGAGGTATGCGTGCCTTGATGCTATCTGCATTGGACGATCGCATCAAGGCGACCGTGAACGCCTGCTGGATGACCTCCATGCCATACCAACTACAAAACAATATCAAGTTCACCATGGGGTATTCCATACTTATTCCGGGTATGTCACGATACATGGATTTTTCGGATCTAGCAGCTTTGTCCATGCCTGGTGCTCTGATGGTGTTAGGTGGGGGTAAGGATAGCTTCTTCAATCAAGAAGGAGTCAACGCAGCCTACAAGCAAATCAATCAATCTTTCTCCAAAGGTGGATTCGATGATCGACTCTATATTCAGGAATACGACACAGGACATATCTTTAATCGTCAAATGCAAGAAACCGCCTGGAGCTTTTTGAAAAAGCATTTGATGGATCTGACCTAGTCTACGATCGGATGCCTGGCTGGTTCAGGGTTTAGAATATTTATGGATTGTCTATCATCAATTTTCGCCCACTGATGAGTTCACTTCGTTCCAAAACGCGCTTTCTCCTTGTAAGCCAGTATTGAACTAATCAGCAGGATAGCCTGTAGCTAGGCTGTCTTGGGCTTCTGGTATTTACCTGAAAAATCACCCCCAGTTTTTTGATTTGACCTGCAGGCAGTCTGAGATTTGGCTGCAGGGCCGTTCATTCAGCTTTTGCGAACCATGATACACGCTGTGAGCATTGATCAACGCATCTAGTGAAAATAAGATTTGTGTATCTAGCCTAAAGTTTAAATGTGGTGCCAATGACAAGAGTAGAGGCATTTCCAGTGAGGAGATGATCGCGCTTTAGATGTTCAAGTATTTGCAATGGTTCATTGCTTTCCCTTAGACTGATCTCATGAGAATTACAATCTACCTCCACGCTTTGTCTCTGAGGGTGCTGGTATCTTTTATCAGTTTTGCCTGTCTCGCAGAGGAACACTTTACTCCCGATCATCTTGCGTCGACCTATCGTGACAGCGCGGAATCTTTGATCCGAAAAGCTTTGGACAGTGATCATGGGTTTGAACGGCTTGCTGAGATGTGTGATCGGTTTGGTCCGCGCTTCAGCGGGTCTGCGACATTGGAGCAGGCAATTGATTGGGCCCTGGAAGAAATGAAAAAGGATGGGTTCTCCAAAGTAAGAGGCGAGCCCGTGATGGTTCCTCGATGGGTGCGGGGAAAAGAATCGCTATCGATCACAAGCCCATTGGAAAAATCATGTCGAATGCTTGGGCTTGGAGGAAGTGTCGGGACTGGGCCTGATGGTATCGTAGCTGAGGTTCTGGTCGTTCAAAGTTTTGAAGAGTTGAAAGCGAATCAGGTGCAGGCCAAGGGGAAGATTGTTTTGTTCAACGCGCCTTTCACGGATTACGGTGCCACCGTCGTCTTTCGGGTTCGCGGTGCCATTGAAGCGGCGAAGGCTGGTGCAGTTGCAAGTTTGATTCGATCGGTCGGCCCTTTTTCCATGCAGACTCCTCACACGGGCATGATGGTATATGACGATGCTGTGCCTCGTATTCCTCATGCGGCGATTACCTTGGAAGATGCCATGCTTCTTGAACGTATGCAGGAACGCGGAGATTTGTTGAAGGTTGAGCTTCACATGGAAGCCCAAAACATGGAACCCAGCCTTTCACGCAATGTCGTGGCTGAAATCCCTGGCCTTGAATCTCCCGAAGAAATCGTGCTCATCAGTGGTCATATCGACTCCTGGGATGTGGGGCAAGGTGCCATGGATGATGGCGGAGGCTGCCTCGCAATGTGGGAAGCGGCGCGACTGGTTCTCAAAGCGGGCTTGCGTCCACGACGCACCATACGTGTTGTTCTGTGGACGAATGAAGAAAATGGCATGGCGGGTGTGCGCACTTACAGAGACCAACACAAAGAGGCATTGGAGCATCACGTCCTGGCGATCGAATCAGATGCAGGCACCTTCAAGCCTCAAGGGTTCAGTTTTACCGGTAGCGAAAAAGCCATGCCTTATCTTGAAGCCATCGGTACCTTGTTGGGGCCTGTCGAGGCACAGCGGTTGAAGTGGGGGGCGGGTGTTTCCGACATCATGCGCTTGGTGCCGGATGGAGTTCCTGTGATGGGACTGGATGTGGATCGAACGAAATACTTCTGGTATCACCATACGGACGCGGACACGATTGATAAGCTGGACGTGAAAGAATTCAATCAATGCGTGGCCGCCTCCGCGGTAATGACCTGGATTGTTGCCGATATGCCATTGAGTCTACCTCGATAGCTACGTGGTTTTCTGGTTCTGAAACCTGTTTTTAAAAAAGTAATCAAGTGAATTGGTCAACTTGTAAGCATCAATGGGCCTTGCAGGGAGTTCCCAAGGTGATGGGCATATTGAATGTCACGCCTGATTCTTTTTCTGATGGAGGGTCTTATGTCGATGTCCCCAAAGCTGTGGATCGTGGTTTGGAGATGGTGGAAGAGGGGGTGGATCTGGTCGATATAGGGGGTGAATCGACCCGTCCAAACGCTGCAGATGTTGATGTTGCCGAAGAATTGCGGCGTGTCGTGCCTGTTGTGGAAGCCTTGGTCGCTCAATCATCGATTCCGTTGAGTATTGATACTCGCAAGGTTCGGGTAGCCAGAGAGGCAGTCCAGGCAGGAGCGGTGATCATCAATGATGTGGAAGCCAATCGTCAGGATCCTTCCATGTGGGAATGGGTGGCGGAATCCGGGGCAGGCTATGTCGCCATGCACATGCAGGGGAGTCCGGGGACAATGCAAAAGAACCCGCAATATGATGATGTGGTAGAAGAGGTGATTGAGTTTTTCGGGAATCAACTCGATCTTATGTTCCTCTCAGGAGTAAAAAAGGAACAGGTTATGCTCGATGTTGGGATTGGTTTCGGTAAAACCTTGGATCATAACATGAAATTGTTACGCTCCCTGAGACTACTTCAATCACTTGGTCATCCCCTGCTTTTGGGGGTTTCCAGAAAGTCGATGTTTCAAACTTTGCTGGGAGTTGAGTCTCCCGGCAAACGTTCGCCTGCGGGCTTGGCTTGTGCCTGTTGGGCCATGCAGCAAGGAGTTGGAATGATCAGAACACATGATGTTAGCGAGACAGTGCAGGCGCTTAAAATGTGGGATGCCTTGCAGTCCTGATATACGAAATGATCTTTGATGCCTCATGGGAAACGCTCTGGAGGCCAGTGGTAGAGATATCTATTCTGGCTGTGGGTATCTATTTTATACTCATGTTCGTGAGGCGGACGCATGGCTGGGGGGTTTTTATCGGTTTCCTCGTGCTTCTTGGGTTTCTTGTGATCACGACAGCGCTTCAACTAACAGTGCTCAATTGGATATTACTACAGTTGTTCAGCTTTTCAGCCTACGCGATCCTGATTCTTTTTCATCCTGAAATCCGTAGGCTACTGTCACGACTCGGGAATCTCCCCAATTTCTCCTTGATCCGTGAACAACGTGAAACGATTGAGGTGATCGTTCAAGCTGTTGACCGACTTTCTGATGTCAAGATTGGAGCTTTGATTGCGGTCGAGCAAAGCCACGACCTCTCTCAAGTGCTTGAACTGGGAGTTCCTATCGATTGTGAAGCCACGCCTGAAATGTTAGAAACCATTTTTTTCCCAAACAATGCCATACACGATGGTGGCGTGTTGATTGAGGGGGATCGTATCTCTCACGCTGCATGTATTCTTCCGCTCACACGTCGTCAGGATCTTCAGAAATCGCTTGGTACCCGACATCGAGCTGCGATTGGATTGAGTGAGGAAACAGATGCTGTAGTGGTATTGGTCTCGGAAGAGACCGGCATGATTTCTTATGCGCATCAAGGCCAATTGGTGAGAGGTTTGTCTGTTGAAGAATTACGTTCCATTCTCAGTACCTTGATTGTAAAAGGAGCAAAATCTGAAAAACGAGTTGAAGAGCAAAAGGATCTTCATAAAATTTTGAACAAGAAAACAGTGACCTGAGCCATGGCATCGATGAAGATCATATTCGCTCAAGTATTTTCCAACCTTACCTGGAAAATGGCGTCGCTGATGATGGCCATTGGCCTATGGGTGGTCATTCGTGTGGCGGTTGTGGAGGAAAATGAGGCCAGTCGTGCTGATCAAGGGCTGCTCGCGAGTCGAGAGTTTACCGAGGTTCCGATCATTGTTCAAACGTCATCCACGGACACCAATCGATATGTCATCGAGCCTCAAACCGTTCGAATCAAAGTGGAAGGGCAGGCCAAACTGCTGGAATCAGCGGATGCCAGCAGGATGCGGGTTGTTGCGGATTTTACCCATCAATCAGGTGAGAACGAATTTGCAGTAACGTTGGCAGTTGAAATCCCACCTGAATTTGAGCTCAAGCATTGCGAGCCTCAAAGCATTCGCGTCGAAAAAGCGGATTAAAGTGGACATTCAGCGACCTTAAGCAAGTTCCATAGAACCTCTCTCTATAATCAGGGAAGCCAATCGCCAGCCTTTTTGCTTAGCCTCGGAGAAATTGGTCTCATTCCTTAGCCCATCTCTGGTTAATGAGTTCAATAATAAATCGACATAAGTCATTTGTTAGCAGCGATTATATAACTTCGCGATGAGCTCGTGCATGTCATTTCTCACGCAAATGTCACCTATGGGGATCAACTCTGTGTAACACTCAATGAGACAGTGGCTATCTGGTCTTCTTTTTACTTGTCTGCTAGTTGTACTGCCAACTGAATCGCGCTGAACAGGCTGCTGGGACTGGCTTTTCCCTGCCAGGCAATGTCCAATGCTGTGCCATGATCAACGCTGGTGCGGATGATCGAGAGTCCTAGAGTCGTGTTCACCGCGCAATCGAATGCGAGAGCTTTCACTGGAATATGGCCCTGATCGTGGTACATGCAGACGAAGACATCGGTTGATTTGCGTTTCCATGGAAGGAATGCAGTGTCCGGGGGCAAAGGACCTTCAACATCGATACCCTTCTGGCGTGCCATCTCAATGGCAGGTAGAATGATTTTCTCTTCTTCGTGATTACCGAATAAGCCATGTTCACCCGCGTGAGGGTTCAATCCGCAAACAACAATCTTAGGATGACGTTGGCGAATGCGCTGAAGATTTTCAGCCGAGAGTTCAATCACTTCAAGAATGCGTTCTTTGGTCAATAACTTCGGCACTTCTGCATAGCCCACGTGAACTGTTACGAAAGTGCAGGTAATGGCTTCCGAGTATTGCATCATACACCATCTCTCAGAGCCTGCTCTGGCAGCGAACATTTCTGTGTGACCTGGATAGGGGATGGATGCCTTATGAAGTGCTTCTTTGTTGATAGGGGCAGTGGTTACTGCTGCGACACTGCCACCCAGAGCCGCATCCATTGCTTTCTGTATGTATTGGTAGCTTGCTTGCCCTGTTTGAGCATTCACTTTGGTCGCTTGGAAAAACTGGTGATCCAAGCCTGCAACATGCAGAATGCAAGGGTCTTGAACTAATTTCAAACTTGTTAAGTTTGTGTCACTGATCACCGGGTAAGTGCATTGTTCACCCAATGCCTCTGCGCATCGGCTTAAAATATCAGCATCACCAAAAATGACCGGAACACAGCTTTTCAGGACGCCTGGGTCTTTCAATGCTTGCAGGCAGATTTCCGGCCCTACTCCTGCAGGGTCTCCCATGGTGATTGCGATGACAGGCTTACTCATGACCATTGAAGCCAAACTACTGCGCTCTTTTCAGTTTGTCAGGTTAATTGAAATCCTTTATCAGAGTTGCATGTCGAAATTTTGGATCACTTGCCTTTTTATAATTACCGCGACTTTTAAGCCTGTCATCGCCGCAGAAATCATATCCCTCTGGAAAGATGGCGCACCTGGCGCTTTGGGAAATGCCGACCATGACAATCCCACCCTGACTCTTTACCTGCCGGACGAGGATAAAGCCACGGGAGCGGCGATTGTCATTTTTCCCGGTGGTGGCTATGGAGGCTTGGCGCAGCATGAAGGCAAAGGTTATGCTCAATGGCTTGCAGAGCATGGTATCGCTGGTCTGGTTCTGAAATACCGCCTGGGTTCCAAGGGATATCGCCACCCTGTGATGTTGGGCGATGCTTCCCGAGCGGTGCGACTGGCGAAATATCATTCTAACGAATGGGGGATTGACTCGAATCGAATCGGTATCATGGGGTCATCGGCAGGTGGACATCTGGCGTCCACCCTCGTTACACATTTTGACGAAGGCGATGCATCTGCCAGAGATCCTATTGATCGGCTTTCTTCCCGTCCTGCACTAGGGATTCTCTGTTACCCGGTGGTCACTTTAGGTGCATTCACCCATGAGGGATCAAAGCGCAACCTGCTTGGGCAAAAGCCATCCAAAGATTTGGTGTGGTTGCTCTCCAATGAACTTCAGGTGTCTTCCGACACACCTCCATGCTTTGTCTGGCATACGTGGGAAGACAAAGCCGTACCCGTCGAAAACAGTCTTCAATTTGCGGATGCCCTGCGTAAGGCGGGGGTGGCATTTGATCTGCATGTGTATCAGAAAGGGAGACATGGGATTGGGCTTGGAAATGGTCATCCGTGGACCAAGGATTGTCTTTTTTGGCTGCAAGAGCAGGGCTTCCTGGCTCAATGAACTTAAAAAGCAAGGTGATGAATTCCATTGTTGAAATTCGGAACTTAAGCAAAGCTTACAATCAAGGGGAAATTCAGGTTACTGCGCTTGATGATATTCATTTGAACATAGACAGTTCCGATTTTCTGACACTGATGGGGCCATCGGGTTCTGGTAAATCGACTTTACTTCATATCATTGCGGGTATCGATCGTCAGACCTCTGGAATTTGTAAAGTCCAGAACATTGATCTTTCGAACCTTAACGAATCAGCTCTGGCCGATTGGCGTAATCAAAATGTGGGTTTCATTTTTCAAAGCTTCAACCTTATCCCCGTCCTCACTGCTTTTGAAAACGTTGAACTTCCGCTGCTGTTGACTCGGTTGGGCAGGAAAGAAAGGAAGGCCTTGGTCGCAGCTGCGCTCGAGTTGGTTGGCTTGGAAGACCGTTCTCATCATTTGCCAAAACAGCTCAGCGGTGGACAGGAACAGCGTGTCGCTATCGCACGGGCTCTGGTTACCGACCCTGCTCTGATCGTCGCCGATGAACCCACCGGCAATTTGGATTCCCAATCGGCTCAACAAGTATTGGAAATCTTGCAATCGCTCAGTAACGATGCCGGTAAAACAGTTATCATGGTGACGCATGACCCAAAAGCCGCCGCCTTTGGTAAACGCATCATTCAACTTGAAAAGGGGCGGTTTGAAAAAGAAGACCCCCTGGTTTCCTGAGACTCCTTCTCAAAGCCTGGGCTTTTCAATGTATCGTCCATTATTCGCATGACCACTGCATCCTTCATTTTGAGAAATGCTTTGCGCAACAAGCGTCGTGCTACGTTGTCCGCATTGAGTGTGGCGGTCAGTCTCTTTCTCTTCATCACCCTTCAAGTAACGCTGCGAGAATTGACCATCCCTCCAGAGGATGTGGGCGCCTCTTTGCGTATCGCCGTCCGCAATAAAGTTTCACTGGCTCAGCCTTTGCCGTTTCGTCAATTGCAGAAAATTGAAAAAATCAATGGAGTGCAAGCGATCACACCATTTACTTATTTCGGTGGCCTCTATCGCAATGAATCCTTCACTACTTTCGCTCAATTTGCTGTTGATCCGGTAAGATTTACCAACGTCTTTCTCGAAGCCAAAATAGCAGATGATCACCTCGGAGCATGGCTCAAGAATCGTGGTAGTTGCCTGGTTGGAGTCAACACAATGAAAAGGTACAATCTAGAAATTGGAGAAAAAATGCTCCTTTCCGGGACTTTTTATCCAGTGAATCTCGATATGGAGATTGTTGGAATCTATGAAGGAACGTTTGATGACCGGAATGTCTTTTTTCATCACAAGTATCTTGATGAAATGACGGATGACCCCGGTACAGTGGGGACCTGGTGGGTGAGGGCCGGTTCAGCCGAAGTCGCGCCCAATGTGGTCCATACGATCAATGAAACATTTGCGAATACCTCTGCGGAGGTCAGAGCAGAAAGTGAGCGAGCATTCCAAATGGGGTTCGTTTCGATGTGGGGCAATATACAGATGCTCATTGATTCGATTTGCTCCGCCATTGTCTTTACTCTACTGCTGGTCACTGTAAGTACGATGAGTATGGCCATCCGTGAACGATTTCGAGAGTTAGCAATTTTAAAAGCCATAGGCTATCGTCGTCATGAGTTACTGGCATTCATTCTGGCGGAAAGTCTCCTCTTGTCTTTACTGGGTGCCGTCATCGGGGTCGGTGGAGCAGCATGGCTCTTCTCCACCATCGACATCCAACAATTATCGAGCGGCATGTTTATTTTTTTTGAGGTAACGAACAAAATGCTGGGAACCGCCTTTTTGATTTCATTGGTATTGGGTGTTGTCGCAGGAATTGCTCCTGGCTGGTCGGTTTGCAGAATGAGTGTGGTGGACGGCCTGAAGACCCTGGATTGATGGAACATGTTACCCGTTAAATACAGTGCAGGAAATGTAGTGCTGCGGTGGCGCAGTACGCTGGCAACCATTCTGGGTATCTCGATGGTGGTAGCCGTTTATGTAATCGTCCAGGCTTTGGCAGTAGGGTTGCAAACAAGCAGCGCCAATACAGGTGATCCTCGTAACTTGCTCATCGTCCGCAAAGGTTCGCAATCAGAATCCAGCAGTGTAGTGAAGCTCGAGCAATTTCGATCCCTCCGATACTCTGAATGGATCGAGCGCGATGCACAGGACCAGCCCATGATTTCGACGGATGTACTCACCTTGGTGAATCTCCCGCGCTTGAATGGTCAGGGGGAAGCAAACACCACGGTGCGCGGCATTGGTGGACAAGGCAGAGTATTACGCCCTCAGGTAAACCTAGTTGAGGGGCGTTGGTTTTCAAAGGGTAAACGCGAGGTTGTGGTCAGCCAGCGTCTGGCAGCCCGCTTCGAAAATTTTGGCATCGGTGATCAATTCAAGACCGGTCCTGATTGGTTGACGGTAGTGGGGTGGTTCGATGGAGGGAACAGTGCCTTTGACTCCGAAGTCTGGGCCGATGCGGATGAGGTGCGTTCACTGTTTGACCGGGAGTCTTACTCCAGCTTATTGATTCGCCCGGCAAGTGGTCAAGGGCGCGCCGCATTGGTAAAGCAAATCGAAGAGGACAAACGTCTGCAGCTTTTGGTCAAGAATGAGGTGGATTATTACAAAGAACAAACCATGACCGCGACACCGATCAAATGGATGGGTAATTTTCTAGCTACCGCCATGTCCCTTGGCGCGATTCTCGCCGCCATGAACACCATGTATGCTACCGTTGGTGCTCGAACACGAGAGATCGGAACTTTGCGGGTGCTCGGGTTCAGAAGGCGGACGATTGTGTTGGGATTGTTGATCGAAGGGATCCTTCTTTGTGCGATCGGGGGTATACTTGGCTGTTTGCTTTCTTTGCCTCTGAACGGATACGCCACCGGCACGATTGGTATCGAATCCTTCAGTGAAACAGTCTTTGAATTTACGATTACCCCAAAACTAGCTTTTCAGGGTATCGTTTTTTCTGTGCTTATTGGCTTGTTTGGCACTTTGATACCCGCCATCAAGGCATCCAGAACTCCTGTCATCGACGCGCTTAAATCCTTATGAAGAAAGAGAATATTCAACAGCTCAAAATCCCTCAGCATGCCAAGCAAAGATCGCGTTCCGTTGTTGGCTTGATCTATGGCGTGATCGCTATCCTTCTGGCCGCAGCCAGCTGGTTTGCCTGGCCTCGTAGTGGTGATGATCAACGTATTCTCGGTGAAACGGGGGGGGGGCAGAGAAATGCCGCTGCAACAGGGATTACAAAATTTGATGAAACATCGGTCATGCATCAAAGACAAGGAGTGGCATCAATGCAAGAAGATGTCTCAATGATTGAAGGTCAGGTAAATATTGAGTCGGTAAGCATTCAGGATTCGCTCTTGACCGTGAGTGGATACATCATCAACCGTGAACGGATCGAACTGAGTCCAAGATTCATGGGAGTCGTTAAAGTCATCAATGTCAAGAAAGGCGATGCCGTTGAAAAGGGGCAGATTGTTGCCACCCTGGATGATGCCGAATTTCAGGCGCAAATGCTCCAAGGCCGTGGTTCGATGGAGTTTGCGGAAGTGCAGGTGCAGCAAGCGGAGTTGGAATTACAGCGTGCCAGTCAGCTGGTTGCTGAAAATGTTGAGATGAGGGCCACGCTGGAGGATGCTCAACTGAAGCTTGCGGGTGCGCAGGCTGAAGTCAAACGGCTGGAGGGGCAGCTTGCCTTGTTGACGACTTATCTGGAATGGACCATCATTCGCTCACCCATTGATGGCGTCGTTCTGGAAAAATTAGTTGATCCCAACGAACTGGTCACGCCTCAAAGTTTTGGCGGGCCAAGGGGCCCTAGCACGGCACTGATCTCCCTGGGTGACCCCAATGATTTACAAGTGGAGATCGAATTGAATGAATCTGATTTGTCTAAAATTCAACTCGATCAATCATGTATGATCAGCCCTGAGGCTTATCTGGATCGCGTCTATAAGGGCCAAGTGGTGGAGATTGCCCCTGAAGCCAACCGCCAGAAAGGAACACTCCAGATTAAAGTCCAAATTGAAAACCCAGACTCCTACCTCACTCCGGAGTTAAGCGCCAAAGTAGATTTTCTGCCAATGTCGCAAAGTGATATTGATCAGAAAAGTTTAAATTAACACTTGCAGCCAGGCGACACTTCTCATAATTTTCAATCCCTTTGGCGCACCCGTAGCTCAATTGGATAGAGCGCTTGACTACGGATCAGGAGGTTTGGGGTTCGACTCCCTACGGGTGTACCATTTTTTCATAGCCGCACCGATTGTTCGCTTCTTGTTGGTGGCCAGTTACATCAACATGAAATCATCCACTAAAATTACGCTATCCAAGCGTGGTAACACCTACTACGCGAAAAACACCATTTTGGGTAAAGTTCAAACTGTCTCGACTGGTGTAAACTCAAAGCGATTTGCTGCAAAGATCGCGGAGGATAAATTGACGCGATTACTTGAGCAGTCCGACAAGCCTTGGCGTGTAACATATCTTGTTTCCGAGTTTGTCCGAAACGCTTTTCATATCAGGCCCAAGGTAGCCAATCACCGAAAGCATACTATAAAATCAGCTCAAAATTATAAGTGGTAAACACACAATCATCACACAACATTAAGCTTATGAGATATCAAACGCTCTTCTCTTTACTCCTTGCTTTCATCTTCACCGGCTGTGGATCTTCCGCGCCAAAAATATCCATAAATGAAGCTGTCGAGCGAGGGGATATCAAAATCCTTAAAGAACACCTTGAGTTTGGTAGTGATGTCAACGCTAGGAAAGACGGAAGGACATGCTTACATACGGCGGCATGGTTGGGACATACTGAATTAGCCAAGTTACTCATCGCCGGTGGCGCAGAGCTTGACTCAGTGGATGACGACGGAGTTTTTTCCCCTCTTCATGCAGCCATGGCTGAGGATCATTTTGAGTTGGTGGAACTGCTCATCTCCGAGGGTGCAGATGTGAACGTCAGCACACCCGCCAAGATGACATGCTTGCACGTGGCTGTTTCTGTTGGAGTGTTGGGTGAAATAGGCCACGACTATGCGAAAAACCCAGAAATAAAACGGGCGAAAAATCTCAACATAGTAAGAGGAACTCCAAATGTAAGGATAATTGAGCTTCTTATCGCTTCTGGAGCGGACGTCAATGCAAGAAGCAAAGAAGACCTTACCCCGCTGCACCTTGCTGCAGTCAATGGCATCGAGGAAGTATGCGAATTGCTTATCTCTGAGGGGGCAGATATCAAAGCAGTAGCTGATAACGGCCATACACCTTTGAGTCTCGCCACAGCTCAAGGCAATCGAGAAATAGCTATTCTACTTCGGAGACATCTGACGAGTAGACGTTAAAAAAAATTACCTGGAAGAAAAAGACTCAAGCGTATCGAAATGATGTGCCACTCAAGCCAGTGAAACATCATAAACCATTTGTCTTTCTCAGCTCATGTAACCCCACGAGTTGTTTTTGTTGGGCCTTCCAAAATAGCAAAGTCCTTGGAAGCCGCATTCGCGAAGGCAGAATTGTTGGCAACCTGCGCAAACACTTCCGATTTAAGGTAATTTTCCATAGCTTCCCTGGACTCCCAAAAGTAGACGCCTCCGTAGGTGTTCGTGTCCTTGTTCGCAAGCCAGTGTTTTGAGATCAGCCCAGGGAGATCTGCAAAATTTTGTGCGATATCGTTGCAGGCTCTTGAATAATCTTCATGCGATAAGTCGTTGAGATTGAAGTTTATAATCTGTATGTGCATGACCATGGATATTGGTGTGCAGGCCGCCTTGGTCAAGTTTTATTGATGGGATGAGGCCTTCGACGGTCTCATTTTGTGTATCTATGAGGCAAAAAATGTAAGCGGTTTGATAGTGGAGCGACATGCATCCCCATACCTCATGAAAAATCTGTTGAAGCTGAAATCGACCCAAATCTGCAAACGCATCAATGGCCTGTTTTGTCTGTCGAATCCATGTCCATACTGATTGGTTGCTGCCGAGACTCGCAAGCATGCGACTGCCAACTTCAACATGCGTCTTCATTAATATCATGGGAAGCGATTGATGACAAATCACAGGTAGGCAGTGGTTTAAGTTGTGGTTAATAGTCGCGGCCAAAATTAGCAGTGGGTAAATGCTGTGAAAAGAAATCACAAGGATCCTTTTCTCCTTCAACTATCATCGGAGGATACGGGCAAGGCATGAACATCCATGTGTTTTACAAAACAACATGTGATGGGGCGTTAAGCAGGATCGATCTACGGTCTAACAGCATTAAATACCAGGTGTGTACCTGTAAGCCCTTTTTCTCGTGTCTTTCATTTTGCCCTGACCCTCCCTTGGCTTTTGGATCTTCAGGAGAGGATTGTAAGCAGCATGATGTGACTACAAATCCAATATGAATTTATAATGGCCCTTTTGGGAGGTTCATGGCGTTTAATTAATTGTGGTTGTCTGTTGGGTGCAAATACTGCTCCTGATGTAAAAATAATGTGATAATTGAAACCGGAAAAACATACTGAATTAGGATTTTTATGATAGAAGATATCGAATCAACATCGGCAGAATTTAAACCTCTAAAAAACCTTCAAGGAGCGCTTGTATACAAATTCGCTATTTTTGGGCTTATTCTCCAGATGCTTTTGTCAGTGACGTCTATCATCTCTTCAACAATGCAAATTTCATTTCTTCAGAAGGTTCAAAACGAATATTATGAATCTGAATCCGAAATGGAAGAAGCTGCTATTTCAAATGAGATGCGACATGCAGGCATTGGATTTGCATGGTTAGGAGTTTACGCAGTAACAGGAGTATTTATTTTGGTGTGGATTTTCAAAGCTCACAAAAATGCAATTGATTTTGGGATTAAAAAACAGTTTACCCCGGGTTGGGCTGTCGGCTCATTTTTTGTCCCATTTATTAATCTGCTTCGCCCATACCAAGCCATGATTGAAGTATATAGTTGCAGTAAGTCACCATCAGGCTGGGATTCAACAAATAAATTGAACATGAATTATCTGTTGAAGAAACCCCCAGTATTCATGAGAGTATGGTGGGTTTTGTGGATATCAACCACGGGATTTGATCAGCTTTTGTTCAAATGGAATCCTGAGTTGATAGAAGATTTCATTAAATACCAATATTGTGAGATGGGTTCATCATTGTGTCATGTCATTTTGGTGATCTCTTTTATTCACGTAATGAGAGAAATAAATAAAACGCAAAAAGAAAACTTTTTAGTGCGGTTATGGCGCTAACAATTTCACCAATCAATAAACCAAGTTTAACCGCCAAAAGGAGACGATGTTGGAAGTGATTAACAAAGACATTTCCAAAGAGTAGTCTTCAGCGGTAAGTTCCTTCAGCTTCTCTCCAGATAATCTGAGATTCCTGAGCCTGATGCCAAGGGTGCATCTTGCACATGTGCCGAACTTTCCTGGTATTCATCCAAAACCAGCTTGAATTTAAATGGCCCCTTTGAAAGATCTGTAGCGTTTAATATGTTGTAGCTGACAATCGTATTCGAACTAATCAATCAATATAGAAAATCATCAAAAAACATGACATTTAAGCTTAATATTCTTCTAGGACTTGCCTTAAGTCTAGTTGTAGCAATCGCAGATCATCATGGAGGCGAAGCACTGAACGAGTCCTCGTTGATACCTGGTAATTGGGTAAGAGATCAAACCCAGGTCAGAGGTGGTGTGATGACTTGGAAAAAAGAAATTATTCCAACTGAAGAAGCAAACACATTTATCGAAACGATAACTACGACCAAAGCGGACGGGTCTATTCATCGTCATTGGAAGCTTAAATTCAAAGTCACCAGGGCTAATGGTCCTACACTCGTATTCAATGGTTTCAAGATGGATTCAAAAAACCTGGGGACAGGGAAATGGACAGGGTGGCAGGATGCAAACGTAAGGTATACCTTTCAAATCGATGATGCTTTTTGGTATGAGTTTCGAGATGTTACAAACAAAGGCGGGCTTTTTACATACACCAGAGTCAGTAAGGCTGGCGAAAATCACTACCAGACTTTAGCGGCCAAAAAGCTTTCGATCCTCCAGCCGATGATCGGGACATTCAAAGGGAGCGTTAATGTTGAGAACGCTGAAAGTTATGGGATCACCGAAGGTAAGAAAAACATCACCTTCACTTGCAAATGGAACGCTGATAAAACCATCATGATCGGACAGTGGGCTTTTGCTGACGGTAGCTTTGATGCGCACATTATTTTCAGTTTCAACCCAAGGCAACGTGCGATTTTCATGAATGGTCATACGTCAACGGGCAGCCAAATCCATGCCGAACTTATCGGGGGCTACAACAAAGCCTTTCTCTGGGAGAGAGGTGGCGATACACAGCAGGGTCAACTGTATGAAAAGTGTCTCATGGATTATTCGAAAGACGGGCAGCTTACTCATCGTATTATTGGTCGAACACTCAATGGAATTCCAGAAGGCGAGGAGCCAGATATCATTTTGAAAAAAGTATCTGAATAGTCCATTCCATTAATTTTTATTCCATTTACGAAGAATCATTCCAGCCTGAGTGAACTCTGCTGCTGGATACTCATGGAGAGTTTTTCTGTGTCAGGATTTGCACCACATCGGCGTTGTTTAATCTGAACGGGTCGTTGATCATCGTTAGTGCGAAAGCGGTTCATACTCAATCAAACCCCACTGGCTTTGGCTGGAGGGGTTTTTCGTGGTGTGATTCTGTTTTCTATGGCGTTTAATGTGTATGTCAGAAAAACCGCGAACCAAACCTAGCAAAATTCACGATTTGTTGGCTGGTGGAATTCTTACCGCAATATCAGCATTTGCCATATACGCAGCAGTCAAGGACTACGATAAAGTCGGATTCATACCCTCATTTGGCGGAATCATGATTACGATTACGTTTTGTGGATATGCTGTATACAGACTGTCTCTTATACACATCTGACGCTGCCGACGAGCGATCTAGTGTAGA
>OLHY01000074.1_pt1 | contig 34176 bp, 35 predicted proteins | sample 1609411 | NCBI WGS metagenome assembly OLHY01 (sample SAMN05416817, study PRJEB24817) | seawater metagenome | isolation source: Sea water | place: Canada:Atlantic | collected 2013-07
GCTCGTCGGCAGCGTCAGATGTGTATAAGAGACAGCAACAACTTCGTCTTCAGGAATTTTGATCGTTAAGGTTAATTTGGTGCCGGCTGAATCTGGTTCGATCGACCAACGAATGGGACGATGTGGCTCATCCTTAGAGTTGCTCCATGAATACTCTAACAACTGGTTGGTCTCGCATTCAGACACTTCGCTGTCGATTATAATACCGCTATCACCAAAGTTGAGTTTAGCTCGGCCACCTTTGGTTAACTCAATTTCACCTGGCGCAAGCCAATCTTTAATATGTGCAGAGTCGGTGAGCATTGCCCAAACTTTTGTCGTTGGGTGATCGAGACGGCGCGTTAGTGTCGCTTTAATATAGCCGGTGATGTGCTCAATCTCACCAAGGTCTTCGTTGGCAATCTGTACGTCATTCATTTTACTTTCCTATGTCTGTCGCTCGTGCCCGCAGCTAAATTTTTAGCGCAGGGTAATAACATTCATATTCCAAGCTTGAAATATGAATGTTATTTGAACATAGGATTGTGGAGCTGTTGACTGCTAAGTATTGCTGGCTTGACCTGAATCAATATTTTGCTGCAGTAATTGCTGCCGGATTTTATCGTGAGCAGCGCGATCAAGCGGATAGCCTATCAGAGGGACAAACGCTAGAAACAACCCGGCTGCCGTACCAATGCAGTAGGTGATGAGCAGTCCATCAAGAGACGCCTGTGGATTGATGCCGCCGGGGATAAAATCGAACATAACCTCGAGCAATGCGAAACTTGCGCCGACAGCCAATGCTGCGCCGAGTTTGTTAGTGGTCGTAAGCAATGCGAAAAACAAACCGGCGCGATTACTGCCTGACTTCAACTCATCCTCATCGGTTAGATCAGCCATCATTGATCGTAGCAGCGCCGGTGCAGCGCCGAATGCCACACCATAACTTATGGTGAAGCCCCAAAGTACAATGGCATTACCTGATTCAGCGAACAGGAGCAGTAACAGGTTCAAAACCACGCCGTACAGTAAGGCGATTTTTAACGTGGTGTCTTTACCTTTGTGGTAAGCGAGCTTTAACCAAAGCGGCATGGCAACAAAGCTGGCGAGGAAGTAAAACAGTAAAGCAATGCTGGCATGTTCGGGTAGGGCAAAATAAGAGCTGGCGATGAATATATACAGTGCACCGGAGACGCCAACGCCGAACCCAGACGCAAGATCTGCTGCAAGCAGACGCCATAGAAGTTTGTTCTCGGCAAAGAGTTTTAACGACTGTTTCCAATCAATTTTAGTTTGCGGTTTGCTATGACTGTCCGGCACCATCATCAGTGTTGGAAAGATAAAGATGGGAAATAGGATCAGACAAAACCAACCCATACTGGCGACCTTTGACGCTTGATCATTGATGCCCGTTAGCTCTAAACCCGCAGGTAGTGCTAATACACAGGTCATACCTGCGATGATAAATATTTCTCGGTAGCCGAACAGTCGTGATCGATCGTCGTAGCTCTTTGACAGCTCTGCCCCCCAAGATTGGTGGGCGATTGCGAGCATGGTATAGCCTACATAAAGTGCGATTAGCCAGAATAATAAATACAGACCTGAGACGTTTTCTTTATTGGGTATAAACACCATCCAGACGGAGATGAGTAAGATTGGAATCGAGATGGCAATCCAATGTTTGCGGCGGCCCCAGCGCGTATCGTAGCGATCGATGACCATACCCATGATGGGGTCTGTGACAACATCCCAGATTCGTGCGATGGTGAAGATTAAGCCGACGGTGACCAAGGAGAGGCCCATGCCCTCTGTGTAAAATCGCGGTAGATAAACGGCGATTGGCATGCCCATGGCTGCCATGGGTATGGTAATGCCGGAGTAGGCGATGAGGACTCTTGACGTGAGAGGTTGCTGACTAATACGAGATCTCCCGATCTTTCTTATTCCGTTAGAGTAACAGTGAACTTGCACGTCTGGCAAAGTTGGGCGGCATGTCTTTTGCCCAATTTTTTGAAATAAGAAAGTGAAGCTGTCAGTTGCATCGATAGTCGCTAATGCTGAGTTGATTCTATTTGTGCAGTTGGTTTACTTTGGGCGCACTAGGTTCGTTGTGCCGAGTATCAGAACAATACAAAATGACACGGGATGTAACTAATATTGCTATGCGCAGTAGAGCTGAGCTGCTCTTCTGGCTGCAAATCGTAGCGTTAAAATCGGAGTCGAGAGAATGTCACAGGAAGATTGGAAAAGTAATGGTGTAAAAGTTATCAGTGGCGATCATCTTGATACGAATACACTTCAAACACCGGGCATGAATCGGGCCGCGGCTGTTACCGCTGCGACGGCGGGTGCCCAAAAGCTTTGGGCGGGTACCGTTAACATTCACCCTAATGCAAAAACCGGCGCCCACCATCACGGCGATTTAGAGAGCATCATCTACATCGTTAGCGGTAATGCAAGAATGCGCTGGGGGGAGAAGCTTGAATTTGTTGCAGAAGCAGGACCCGGTGATTTCATATTTGTACCACCCTTCGTGCCTCATCAAGAAATTAATGCAAATAGTGACGAGCCGTTGCAGTGTGTACTTGTGAGAAGTGGTCAGGATCCTGTTGTCGTCAATCTGGATATTCCTGTCATTGAAAATCCGGACGGATTGCATTGGATCGACCCAATACATGCGGCACCTAAGGAGTAAATACCCCTGCGTACTCATGCGATGGCCCGACACTAAGGCGCACTTTTGATTAGAGCGACTAGATCTGTAACTGGCGTCTTATCTCGTGACAGATCTCTGAAGGAGACTGTTGAATACTGACTTTAATACCCGTGGTATCCGCCTCTAGCGTTTGGAATTGACTGTTTAGTAGATCCTTATTCATGAATTCGTGCTGTCGGTTTTCGAGACGTTGTTGTATTGCCTGCTGGTCACCATGCAGTAACACCGAACGAACGGTTTTCTCGTTGATACCAAGGAGGTCTCGATAAGCCAGTTTTAGTGCAGAACATGCCAGGGTTGCACTGGCTCCTGACTGGTTGATTGTCATTAACTGCTGAGCGATTTCATCAAGCCAAGGCTTTCTGTCCTTGTCGTTGAGCGGTCTACCTTGGCGCATCTTTTCAATATTTTCAGTGGAATGAAAATCATCGGCATCAAGAAATTGCCAATCTAATTTTTTTGCCAACAACTTTGCAACAGTGGTCTTGCCGCAGCCACTAACCCCCCAGACAACAACGATCATCTATTGATCCCAGTCGGTTCGATATTGTCCGTCTTTATCATTTCGTTGATAGCTGTGGGCGCCAAAGTAATCTCGTTGGGCTTGAATCAGATTGGTCGGTAGGGGATCGGTAATGTAAGAGTCGAAGTAGGCGAGGGTGCTGCACAGCGCAGGTGCTGAAATACCGCTGGCGATAGCGGCTGATGCCAAGTGCCGCAGATTGGGTGCGTGGGTCAACATGATGTCGGTGGTCCAGTCTTGGCGGATTAGTGGCAAAGATGTATCGATCAAGGCTTTTTCGATAGGTGCCAACAGATCGGCTCTTATAATGCAGCCGTCGCGCCAGACGCGGATGACATCGACGCTCGAAATATGCCATTGATAATGTTCGGAGGCGGCTTCGATTAGCGCGATACCTTGCTCGTAGGTAAGCAGAATGCTGGCCAGTAGCGCACCATAGATATCGCTGACGTCTATGTTTGCCTTTGTGTTGTCTGCCGCTGAGCCATAAACAGCGTGATTTGCTGTACGCTGTGGTTTTTGTGCAGAGATGTTTCGTTCTGTTACTGCTGCAACAATTGTTGGAATCGGCACCCCTAATTGCATCGCGGCCGTAACGGTCCATTGTCCGGTGCCTTTTTGTGCGGCTTGATCCGAAATCATATCGACAAGACTTGCGCCAGTGAGATCATCCAGTTTGCTTAGTACCTTGGCGGTGATGTCGATTAGGTAAGATCCTAATAACGTCGTATTTAGGTCGGTAAAAATTTCAGCGATCTCAAGGTTGGAATTCTGCGGTCTAAGTAGTCCGTAGGTCTCCGCGAGAATCTGCATGATGCCGTACTCGATTCCATTGTGTACCATTTTCACAAAGTGACCCGAACCTGCCGGTCCAATATGTGTATAGCAGGGTGTGTCAGGGCCCTTGGCCGCTAAGGCGCGAAAAATTGACTCTGTGTCGGCGAAGGCCTGATGGTTTCCCCCGGCCATAATTGATGCACCGTGACGCGCGCCCATCGCGCCGCCGGAAACACCGGTACCTAAATAGTGGATGCCGTCGTTCTTTAGTTTGGTTTCGCGGCGCTGCGTGTCTTCGAAATGTGAATTGCCAGCATCAATGATGATGTCGTCTTCTTCCAGCAGCGCCTTTATATCGTCAATGACAAGATCGACTGCTGATCCAGCGGTCACCATCAACAAAACCTTTTTTGGTTTAGATAATGACGAGAGGAAGTCCTCGAGGCTTTCAGAGACGGAGATACCTGGGAAGTCAGTCTGAAGTTGTATGAAACTCATCAGCTCTTTTGGCTGATAACTGTAGACGCTGACGGGAATGTCTTGATGTATCAAATTTAGAGCAAGGTTTTTTCCCATTGCGCCTAAGCCAATAATGCCAATATCAGAAGCCATAATCAGTTCGCTGCATCAAAGTATTGCTGCATATCCCAATTGGGCCATCGCGCTTGCGTCAATTTAAGTGTTCGTTGACTCCAGAAAGTATCGCCCGGCTTTGGAATGCCTAAACATTGAAGCTGTTGCGGCGTGGCGTTGTTGAAAATTTTGTCCCAGGGTTTCTCTGCAGAATCCTGCCATGTGGAGTAACCGATCATGTCATTGCCGGCTGCCTTGTAACCAACCGTCATGGTATATCGATAGCCTCCAGGTAACGTTAGATTAGTACCGCGATGAAACGTATCGATACTATGGGCGACCAGGGTGCCTGCTGTTCCTGCCGCTGACCGCTCCTTCAAGCGAAGCTGAGCTTGCTGCTCAGGTTCAGGTCCCCATATTGCGCCTTCTCTGAGAACACTGTCGGCGTCAGGTTTGGTGACATAGTTTAGAGCGCCATGGGCGTCTGTCACATCAGTCAAGTAGATGACAATGTCGGCGGTTCGCTGACTCGGTGAATCGGCAGGGACCGTTAATGTATGATTACGAAAGTCGCAGTGATGGGCTTGATCATAGTCAGCCTCGCCGGTGTACTTAGCCCAAGTATGCGATTGGTATAAATGTACATCGTCTGAACAGAGGACTTGTTTTGCGAACTCGATCAAGGCGGGATGAAGCGAAATGAGATTCATCTCGATTGATCCATCATAGGGTAGAATATCGATGTTCTTGAATTGATTGTTCCTAAACGCTCCCTGACCATCTTCTTCTTTGAGATTTAACTCGCGGCCTGCAAAATCACCGGCACCCTTTTTTCCATATATTCGCTCGTAATCCGTGACGATCGGCGCAATCTCTTGTGCACTAAAGAAATCAGGGATAATAACGAAGCCTTCTTGTCGCCATTGATCGATGTGGGCTTGCGTAAATCTATCGTTGCTCATTGATATTGGCTCGTCTGGTCGCGTCGCTTGGGTTGATAATGACGCGGTTGCTGAAAGTGAAATTCATCGCAGTAAAGAGTGTACTCGATTGCGAATAATTTGTGCTACTAGCGGTGGGATTCGCCAAATTGATGCAACTAAGCAGGTTCAAGGTTCGTGTAGTATTGAGTTCGCCCATCAATCACTACTTTGGATTTGGAATTTTAATGGAAGATATTTTAACCGAACGATTTTCGACAGTACCGTTTCAGAAATATCTCGGTATGACGCTGGACAGCATTGAAGGTTCGACGATTCACGCCCGCATAAAAAACCGGCCCGAATTGATGGGTAACGAGCTGACGGGTATTTTGCATGGCGGTGCAATAGCATCCTGCATTGATGCTGTTGGCGGGTTTGTTGCGGCACAGGCAGCGAGGCTGCATTTGGAAAGTAAAGGTGAAGCGGTTGAGCGAATTCAAAAAATGGCAACGATCGATATGCGGGTAGATTATTTGTCCCCGGGTCGAGGCGAGCAATTCACCATTAAAGGTGAAGCGCTCAAGGTAGGAAAAAAAATGGTCTCAACCCGTATGGCGCTTCACAATGATGACGGCTTATTGATTGCGGTAGGTAGCGCAAATTTTCTTTACTAAGCTGCCTGCAAGCGGGTTTGAATAAGGCGCTTATACCGAGCTCACATTTGACGGTGATGTATCGGTTACGTGCGCCATGTCCAACGAAGGGCATCGGCGAATATAGCGCCGCCATGATCGAGGTTGTGGCCGCCAGTACCAAACTCAAATTTATAGTCGTAACCGGCCCAATCAAATGCACTTGCCATGGCTTTGTTTGCTAACGACCAATTACCGAAGGGCGTATTGGCGTCGTTTTCGCCGCTCTGTAAAAAAACCCGAATCGGCTTTCTAGGATTGTGACGAATGATCGAGGGTGTGTTGTGGCCGCCCCAGATATCGGTGTAAGAGCCGCAATGGCTAATGACACGGGTGCATTGATCTGCGTGGTGCCAGGCGGCGGTAAAGGCGGCGATGCCGCCGCTACTGATGCCGCAGAGCGTCCGATGGTCTGGGTCTTTGCTGATGCGGAGTTCAAAGTGCTTTTCAACAAAAGGTAACACCTCGCTAAAAACAAACTCGCCATAGTTAGGTGAAAGCAAGTCGTACTCAAGGCTACGTTGGGCTGTTAGGTCATTGTAGGAGGCGATCGGTGGCTTGACGTGATGATCGGGTCGGCCTGGATTAATAAAGATAGCAATGGTCGGTTCAATTTCATTTTGGTGCAACAACGTATCCAATACCGCGGTGGCTCTGACCGGACCTTTTCTACCGAGATACCATGCGCCGTCATTAAAAATGACAACCCGATACACATCAGATTTTGTCGCCGGTAGATAAACCCACATGTCGCGCTGGGTGCCTGTATATACGTCTGTACTCACCCACTCTTCAAAGTGTGTTACCTCACCTGTCGGCACGTCATCGGCAGGGTACGCTTCAGCGCAAGGATGATAAGCGGCATCCCATTCGGGTTTGTTCTTAGCGCCGTTTACTCTGCCATTAACCGATGCCTCGATGGTCCTGTCGAGCCCTAGTTGGCTGATCGTGTCTGGATCTATTGGCATGCTGAACCTTAGTTTATTTTCATTAGAAATGATTTTGTTCGAAAGATTGATAGCCGTACAGTGAACAAAATCTTCGCTCGTCAATATAATGGTTTACCAAAAAGAATGTATCACGAACCCGTTGTGAAGCCACAGCGATGAGTGAGGGGTTAAGTGCTTTAAGCAAATTTGCTCGTTTACGATGAATAGGTCAACATGCCCTGATTATCTGGCATGTCGTGTTAAACATAAAAACTTGTTGAAGCTGTTATGTTGAAAGAAAGTCTGTTGAAGCGACGGGTGTATCTCGCGTTTGGTTTTATAGCGCTGGCGTTGGGCATTATTGGTATCCCCATGCCGGTGTTGCCGACCACACCCTTTTTATTACTGTCTGCTTGGTGCTTTGCGAGATCCTCTGAACGGTGGCATCAGTGGTTACTCGCAAATGAGACCTTTGGTCCGATTATCGCTAGTTGGGAGAAAAATCGCTGTATCAGTATTCGAACAAAGATCATGGCGATCTCTAGCATGGTACTTGTCGGAGGCTCTTCGGTGGTATTTGCCATTCAAGATGACACCTACCGGTTTATTGCACTTGGATTAATGTCTGTTGGTGCAATCGTTGTTCTGCGGTTAAAAACCTGCGAGAAAAAAACCGTGATGTCCGCCAACGAGGAACCAAACACAGAGTCTAAAAGCGCGAATTACGGTGATAATTATTAGATCGATCGAAAAGCAAAAACTTAAACATGTTAAAGCTAAGCGCTAAAAGCGACGGCTAAAGAAGAAGGAAGATCGGCAGTTATTAATATGGATGAAAAGAAGAAACAGAAGGCGAACAAAGAGGCGAATGAAGACACGTTGTATGCGCGTATCGGTGGCGAGGCTGGCGTACGCCAGTTGGTCACACTTTTCTATGACAACATGGAAGTGATAGCCGAGGCAAAACATGTTCGCTCTCTTCACCCCGCGGATCTAACCAGTTCACGATTGAAGCTATTCCAATATTTTTCAGGTTGGTTTGGCGGTCCACCCTTGTATACAGATTTGTACGGACATCCTCGGTTACGCGCTCGGCATATTCATGTGCCGGTAAAAGTCGCAGACCGGGATGCTTGGTTAAAGTGTTTATACAGCGCGTTGGAAACAATGTCGTTGGGTAGTGATGTGCATCAGGATCTGTTGGAGAAAATCGTGCCGATGGCTGACCACATGCGCAACGTCGAAGAGGATCCTGAAACTTCCTAAATTAGGCCGACCGCACTATCTTCTATTGATTCGTATGCAAGAGCTCTTACAAGAGCGCGTAAAGATCTCTTGCGAGCGCTATTACAAGCGCTATTCCAAGCGCTTAGGTAATTCGCTTGCCGGTATCTGGGTCAAATAGATGGCAGGACCCGGCACGAGCAAACAGCTGATCACCGGCTTTAATGTTTGTCATACCCGCTGTCTTTATTCTCACCGCCTCAGCTGTTTCATTTAGGGCGCAATGTAATATGGATTCGGCTCCCAAGATTTCAACAGACTTCACCTGACAGGCTAAATTCGCATCCGCTGCTTCACAGAGGCTAATATTTTCCGGACGAATCCCTAGGATTACGTTGATCGATTTAACTGAAGGGTTCAGCAGTGAGGCAGATAAGTCGGCCTCAGGAATAAGTGTTGATAGGGCAACCCTCTGCGAACCAGAAAACTCGAGGCTGGCTTCGCTGGTGAATACAGTAGCCTCAAGCAAGTTGATCTGCGGTGTGCCAATGAAGCTGGCGACATGCAACGTGGCTGGGTTTTCATAGACGCGTTGAGGTGTATCAATTTGTTCAATTTGGCCTTGATCCAAAATGACCAGACGATCAGCCAGGGTCATCGCTTCGACTTGATCGTGAGTGACGTAGAGGCTGGTTACCTTTAGGCGTTGCTGTAAAGCCTTGATCTCCATTCTCATTTCGGTGCGAAGCTTTGCGTCAAGATTGGATAAGGGCTCATCGAACAAGAAGACTGCGGGTTCGCGAACGATGGCCCGTCCCATTGCAACGCGTTGACGTTGGCCGCCGGATAATTCTGATGGTCTTCTATGCAAAAGGTTTTCGAGCTGAAGTAGTGATGCGGTTTCATTGACACGTTTTGTTATGTCGTCCTTGCTCATACCTTTCAGTTTGAGTGAGTACGCCATGTTCTTGAAAACACTCATGTGCGGATACAGCGCATAGTTCTGGAACACCATGGCAATATTACGATCCTTTGGCTCGACCTCATTAACTCGCTGATCGTTTATGTAGATATCGCCGGAGGTTACCGCCTCCAAGCCTGCAATCATTCTCAATAGACTTGATTTGCCACAACCCGATGGACCGACAATTACGATGAATTCGCCTTCTTGCACATCGATATTGATGTTCGATAGGACCTTGGTTTGGCCGTAATTCTTGGCCGCATTTTCAACTCTTACGGTTGCCATACTACTTCTCTGCCTCGATGAGTCCTGTGACGAAAAGCTTCTGCATTAACAGGACGATAAGTATTGGCGGCAACATTGCCAACAATGCGGTGGTCATAATAATGTGCCATTGCGGGTCCCCCTCGGCGGTTTCGAGCAGGTTCTTGATGCCCATGACGATGGTGTACATTGATTCATCGGTGGTGATCAGTAGAGGCCATAGGTATTGATTCCAGCCAAATATAAATAGGATGACAAATAGCGCTGCAATACTCGTACGTGACATGGGTAATAAGATGTCAAAGAAGAAGCGCATCGGGCCAGCGCCATCCATTCGCGCAGCTTCCAGTAGTTCATCAGGTATTGTCAGGAAAGTTTGTCGAAACAGGAACGTTGCCGTCGCGCTTGCGATAAGAGGAATAGTCAGGCCCCAGTAAGAGTTCAACATATTCAGGCGTGCGACAACTTCATAGGTGGGCAGGATTCTCACCTCCACCGGCAGCATAAGCGTGATAAAGATCATCCAAAAAAAGAACATACGAAAAGGAAAGCGAAAATAGACAATGGCAAAAGCTGAAAGAAGCGAGATTGAAATTTTACCGAGTGCGATCGTCAGCGCCATAACCAATGAATTTAGCATCATCAACCCGATCGGTAGATCGAGGGATGAATCTTGAGTGGCGAACAGCGTCGCCTTTAAGTTGACCAGCAATTGATCACTTGGCAATAGTGGAAAAGGCACCTGTGTAACACGCACCGCGTCATGGGTTGCTGCGACAAAGGTGATCCATACAGGAAAGGCAATAATGGCAACGCCAAGCAATAAAATAGCGTGGGAAATCATCGTAGCTAGTGGCCTAGACTCAATCATTGATAGTCCACCCGCCGCTCGATAAAGCGAAATTGGATGACCGTAATGATCACTACCATTGCCATGAGTATGGTTGATTGGGCGGCTGAGCTGCCCAAGTCCAGTCCAATAAAACCGTCGTTGTAAGCTTTGTAAACTAAGATCTCAGTCGACTTGGCGGGTCCGCCGCCGGTAACAACATGAATGATGCCGAAGGTTTCGAAAAACGCATAAACCAGATTAACCACGAGTAAGAAAAAGGTGGTGGGCGTGATCAATGGAAAGATAATGCTCCAAAAGCGTCGTGATGGGCTGGCGCCATCGATAGCCGCCGCTTCGATCAGGGACTTAGGGATGGATTGCATAGCGGCGAGGAAAAACAAGAAATTATAGCTTATCTGTTTCCAAGTCGCCGCCATGATGACTAATGCCATTGCTTCGCCACCATTGAGCTTGTGATTCCAATCCCAATCGAACTTGTCGAGAAAATGTGTAATAACACCCAGTGTTGGGTCGAACATAAAAACCCACAGAGCACCTGCAATTGCTGGGGCGACTGCGTAGGGCCAAATTAACATGGTTCTGTAGGTGACAGACCCCTTAATGACGTTGTCTGCCATTGCCGCTAAAAGCAGGGCTATACCAAGTGAGAAGCTTGCAACAAAGATAGAAAAGAAGAATGTTCTGCCGAAAGTGTCATAGTACAGCTCGTCATCAAACAGCATCTCATAGTTCTCAAGGAAGACGAATTCGGTCGATAGTCCAAAGGGGTCTTGGATCAGAAATGACTGATATATGGATTGGCCTGCCGGCCAAAGAAAGAACACGATGGTAATGGCAACTTGTGGCAAGACAAGTGCATAGGGTAACCATGAGGGTCCAAAATGGACTCGCTTCAGCATGAACTTATCGGCTGTTGGCGCGTTCGAAACGACGTAATAATTTGTTGCCCCGAATCACAGCGTTATCGAGTGCGTCACTGGCAGATTTTCTGCCACCCCAAACCAGTTCAAGCTCTTCGTTGATAACGGTTCTAATTTGAACCATGTTGCCGAATCGCAAACCTTTGGAATTTATCGTTGGTTTATTAAGATTGAGCTGCTTGATTGCAATGTCAGCACCCGGGTGTCTGTCATAGAAGCCTTCAGCCCGTGAGACCTGCTCCGCCTCTAGCGTGATTGGGACATAACCGGTCGACTGATGCCACCAAGACTGAACGTCAGCGCGTGAAAGATACGTCATAAACTTAGCGACGCCTTTATAAATATCGTCATCATGGCCTTTCATTATCCAGAGTGTCGCGCCACCAATGATAGAGTTTTGAGCTGTGTCTGCGACATCCGTATCAAGAGGCAGGAAGGCGCGACCATAGTCGAAGTCTGCCTGGCTATCGAGGGCAGCTGTGTTAGCGGATGAACTTATCCACATGCCGCATTCCGCATTGGTAAACATGGGTAGGCTGCTGTCTTCTCGACCACCGTAGACAAACTCTCGATCTTTCTGTGACTCCGCAATCGCCTTGATGCGCTTCTTCAGAGGTTGGGTATTGAAGGTAAGTTCGGTGTCGAACCCAGTAAAACCATTTTCTTTGGTGCCGATTGATTGATTATGCCAGGCGGAATAGTTTTCGATCATGGTCCATGATTGCCAGCCGAAGGTGAACCCACAACTCATGCCACTCTTCCTCAGTGCCTTTGCTGCCCGGTGCATCTCATCCCATGTCGCCGGAGGCGATGCTATACCGGCTGCCTTGAATGCGTCTTTGTTGTACCAAAGTACGGGTGTGGACGAATTGAATGGCATTGAGAGAAGTTGGCCTGTTGGTGTCTGGTAGTACGAGATGACCGCCGGCAGATAGACAGACTTGTCAAATGGCTCATTGGCTGCTGCCATGACCTCTTCCAAAGGGTAAACAGCGCCTTTTGCCGCCATCATTGTTGCTGTACCCACTTCGAAGACCTGTACGATGTGCGGTTGTTTTCTTGCTCGAAAAGCTGCGATGGACGCAGTCATCGTATCGGTGTAGTTGCCTTTATAACTTGGTTCGACTTCGTATTGATCCTGACTGTCATTAAAGTCGCGCGCTATTTTGTTGACCCTTTCGCCATTTTCCGCGCCCATCGCATGCCACCAACTAATTTTGGTTTTGGCGTAAGCAGCAGAGATCGGTGCAAGCACAAGCACAAACAAGAAAAGGATGACGTAGGATTTCAACTGGCTGTTCATGTCGGGTCTCATCGTTAAAAAACAAGAAATAATGTTCGGGTGTTTCTTGAAATCAATTTTAAGTTAACGGCATATCGAAGCGTATTAAGCTCGGTGTGCTGCTTAGGTGGTCAATTTTTACCTAGCATTCGACGCAAGGTACCATCTTTATCCATCAAATGGTGTTTAAGCGCTCCGGCAATGTGCAATGTAATTGCCAATATAAATACAATCCCTAAGATTTCATCGGTCTCGTGTGCTACCCCAGCTATTGCCTCGTTGAAAGGACTAACGTGAGTCGGGTCTTGTGAGTCTGGGTTGTGAGGATACACTTCGAGTCTGAGCATCGCCAAGCCCTGCCCGCCAAGCCCTGACATGATCATACCTGAGATTGGAAAGATGAGGGTGCCAATCAGCAGTGTCAATGCACGATGACAGCAAGATTATGCTCCCATTTTTCATGGTCCGCGGCGGTGGCAGGCAAGCCATTCATTAACCGCCGGACAGCTCTGCCAAGAATAATGACAAAGCTGCGCATGCCGATCGACTTGTGTATCGGATATAGATCGTAGGCCTCGAGCTCTTCCCTATCGATGCCAACAGCCAATAGAGAAACAATGATGGGCCCAACGAGCCAGTTAAGATCGGCGGTGGTGCGGGAAAACTTCTCTTTCGTATCTCTCATATTGCATGCTAGCGCCGTTCAATTTTAGTCAGCATACGTTGTCTCAATGAGAGCAAGCTTGGTTGGCATCGGAGCGGTTAAAAGCTAACGCTTTTGATTCTACCTTTTCTAACATATTATGAAAGTTGCCCATGGGAATGAACATATATGGATGACAATCGACGTTACTGCAGTTTGGATGCGTTGCGCGGCAGCATGATGATGTTGGGGATTGTTTTGCACGGATCTCAATGGTACATCTCTGAGCCTCCCGGCGGTTTACCTGTGCCAACAGATCCTTCTACCGCTTATGTGTTTGATGTCATCGTACATTTCATCCACAGTTTTCGAATGCCGCTGTTTTTTGTTCTAGCCGGTTTCTTCACATCTCTACTGGTACAAAAGCGCGGGCTACGAGGAACCTATGCTAATCGTGGCAGTAGAATACTCTCTCCCTTGCTGGTCAGTTGTTTAACAATATTGCCTTTAACGATGCTGGCGATGATTGCCTTTATGGGTAGCGCCAAATTCAATACGTTTCAAGTGCTGCCGAGTATGGAGCAGATCAATATTCTCAAGGCAGAAATATCGGCTGCGGGTATGCCCGTTGATCAACCCTCGCTTGGACACCTGTGGTTTCTGTACTACCTGCTTTATTTTTATCTACTCATTCCACTTTGCATGGGGCTCGTTTGGCTACTTAAAAAGGCGGATGCTGATGTCGGCAAGGTTATTGCGTCGCCGCTGTTATACATTCCATTGGTAATGTACAGCGCCGCAACGCTTTGGGCATTTAGGGGTGGCGTGTTGTTCGAGGGTTTCTTATTCGTCAAACCCCACTTACCTGCGTTGTTGTACTACGGCTCCTTTTTCGTATTCGGTTATGTATTTCATAACTTTCGGCAAATACTGGTCACCTTTAATCATTCTCTTAATGGGTTTCTTGGTATCTCTGTCATTCTCCTGCCGCTGGTAATTATGGCGACAGCAAATGAGTTCGCAATGGCAGATGTCGATCCGCAAACCCATGCAGTGGCGGTGGCGCTCAATGCCTGTTTAACCTGGTCACTTATCTACCTTTTTATGGGTCTGTTTCTGCGTTTTCTTGACTATAAATCGCCATGGATACTGTATATCTCAAACTCGTCCTATTGGGTGTATCTGATACATATGCCTATTGTGACGATGATTGCATGGCTGTTGCTGCCGTTTGATTTACCTGCGTTGATCAAGTTTCCAATTGTCGTGCTAAGCACAACCCTTATTTGTTTCAGCTCTTATCATTATTGGATTCAAGACTCCTGGGTTAGTCAGTTGTTGAATGGAGTTCGCTTTAATCATGCTTGGCCCTGGCAGGAAAATGCTGCCAGTAACGTTGCCAAATAAATAACGTTAATGTTTCAGGCAGGGTTTCATGTTTTGTTGAAGACGCACGCTGCTCGCGACGTCTTCAGTCTTAACGGTAGACCCTAGCTTTTGCTCGCAAGCTTCTCGGTACGTTCTTTGTGTCCCTGCCGACTGATCGTGTAGAACGTGATGCAGAAAAGTGCTGTGGCATAGAAAGCCATCAACGTCGGGCCATAGACAACACCCAGATCAAATAAGACTTCTTCAGGAACCTCTCCCGGGGAGGCGCCTTGCGGGAAGTCGATTAGCGTTAGAACGATACCGGCGATAAACGTGCCGACGCCAGAAGTTGCTTTACTTGCGAAGGTACGCGAAGCGAAAAATAGTCCCTCTTCCCGTCTGCCCGTTCTTTCTTGGCTATGCTCGACCACATCGGCAAGCATTGACGATTGAATGATACCGAAGATGATGATCATGGTGACGTCAATAATGATATGCGCGCACATAAACGGGTACAGCAACGGACTGTCGTTGCTGGGCCAAAAATCCATCAGCCTTAGGATGATGGGTGAAGCGCTCCAGAAAATCAGCACGGAGTAGACGCGAATCGCAGCTTCTCGCTTGTCCCATCGACGCGTGATGAGGGGTGTTAGAATATTGGCGGCGGCGGGTGCGAGGAATAGGCCGCCGGTCATCGCTGCGACCTGTGTAGGTGTAAACTCCCAGAAATAAGTATTGATGTAGGCATTGAAGTTTGTGCTTATGCCCGCGCCGATCGCGGCGAACAGTCCCGCCAGAAACAAGACCAGAAAGTTGCGGTTGGATAATGTTTCTTTCAGTTCTGAAAAGATTGAGGTGATCGTCTTGTTGGTTTTTATAGCGGCTTTCGGCAAGGACGGTATGTACTTATGCAATGAAGCTGATGAAATGATGATTGATAAAAAGATGACAACCGAGCCCGTTATGGAATAGCCAACATATCCGCTAGGCTCGACGATACCGAGTTCTGTACGATTGAAAAAATAACCCCAGCCCAGCACGGCCATGACCAAGCCGCCGTACCAGCCAAACATATAGCGATAGCCAAGGAGTCTTGTTCGTTCGTCGTAGTCGTCGGTCAGTTCCGCAACAATACTTGTGCTTGGAATTTCGTAAAGTGTAATAAAGAATCTAACCAGTATCGCGGTACAGGTCAGATAGGCGAACAATTCAATTTGTTCAAGGTCTTGCCATATCGGGTTCCACAAAAAATAATAACTGATGGCGACAGGCACAGCAGAAAAATACATAAACGGATGGCGGCGGCCCCATCGAGAATGGGTGTTGTCGGACCAATAGCCAACCAAGGGATCTGATATTGCGTCAAAAATTAACGCAACCATAATGGCTAAACCAGCAAGATATCCTTCCAGCCCCAGCACCTGGTTGTAGAAGATCATCAGGAAGAACGAAAAGCCATTATCTTTGACGCCGTAGGCTGCCGATCCAAAACCATACATCCAACGAATGCGGGGCGTGATGTTTAACGGAGTTCTCTCTTGCATGGTGATATACCGCAATTGTCTTTCAAAAATCTTTAGGCAAAGTAATGCCGATCCGAAAGATACTAGCAAGGCTTTGCTGAAAGAGATAATTGATATGCGGTGTTAATCATGCTCAGCATGATTTGTGAATGGCGCCCATGGTTGGCAAACCCAGCGAATCAGAAGCTTGCCTGCTGATCAAATCAACGGACATAGCTTGAAAGCTAAACCTTGACGGGAGGATCGCTCGGTACAGAGTTTAAAACTTCTTCATCAGTCCGGCTGAGAATAAAGGGGTAAATTTCTGCTGGATAATTCATATGGGGTCCGGGCGCATCAACGCCGGGTTGAGCGACATTGCCGGATTCGTCAGTGTAGGCCATAGGTGCTTTATAGGCGGATAATTCATCGTCAGTAATGCCAAGCAGTGCGACCACTTCAGGATCGACCCAAGCTTCGTTATTGATTGGCTCCCTTGAATAAGACAATTCCAATGTCATGTTCTCCAGACCCGCAAAGTAGATTGATTTACACATGCCGTGTTCAATTGGACCCATGACCGGTACACCTTGAGATCTTAGGCGATCACGCATAGCGTAAATCTCCTTGTCATTCTTCACCTTCAATGCCAGATGTTGCATGGTGCCAGGTGCGCTATTTGAGCCGGCGTTACCCGAGTGTGTTTCACCCAGAGTTGTCTTCACATGCTTAATGTCCGGGTTGTGGACGAAAGCGATTGAACTCTCATCATTGAGTCGCAGGAACGCATGAAAGGTATTCTCAACACCATGCATCCAATACAAGGCCTGCAGTTCCATACCCAGTTTTTCGGTGAAGTACTCGATTTGAGCTTTCATATCAGCGGTGCAAATAGCGAGGTGGTGCAAACCTTCTACTTTGTTCATGATCTTTTCCTGCGACTGCCCGTGTTGTTGAAGATAAAACCACTTTGTTAGCACCTGCGCAACAGTGGGTTTATCAAATCGAGGACGTAAGCCGCTGATTTAAATCAAATGATCACTTCAGCGGCTCTACTCGCCACAGGCCTGATTGGCCACCATTGCGATAGTCATCAATTTTGCGGTGGCGAGATCGAGTTGCTCCATGCGTTATGCATACTCGGGTGTGTCCCTAACCTGTCATCGTCGGTTGGCTTTGTTCTGCTGCGGTCGTTACAAGCCAGCCATCATCACGGCCAACCTAAACCAAGGTAACGTCACGGTGCCTATAGAGTCTGTCGAACAAAGCGTCATCCGGTTGCTGTGCCCTATCGTTTTGAAAGTCGGTTCGGCCCGCACCGCGTTTTCGCTGCGTGTCTGCTGTAAACAGGTATCCCTGTAGACCACTTTTGTCTAGAAACGACAGGCGTCAGCCGTCTGCTAGGGGTGTGAAGAACAGCCAGGTCGACTTTACCGAGGATGAGCGCATCGCCGTGTTAAGCACATAGGTTTCAAAACTTTGCTTCGAAACAGACCAAGCGTTATCTTGGTTCACTGATGCAATAGTGAGTAAAAAATTATGGAAATGAAAGATAAGGTTGTTGTGATTACCGGCGGTAGTGGCGGCATTGGAAAGGCTATGGCGAAAGCTTTTCTTGCTGAGGGCGCCAAGAGTATCGTTCTGGCTGACTTACATGAGGATGCCGTAAAAGCTGCGGCTGCTGAGATCGGCTGCATCGGCACGGTATGCGACGTGACCAAAGAAGCCGACATCATATCTGTTGTCGAACAGACGTTAGCGAGCGAAGGGCAAATTGATTTGTTTTGTTCCAATGCGGGCGCGGGGGGCAACGGGCTGTTGACGGAAGCGGCAAATGAGGTTTGGCAAGGTCAATGGGACCTGCATGTCATGTCGCATCTCTACGCAGCGCGGGCAGTATTGCCGTCAATGATCGAGCGCGGTGAAGGTTATCTCCTAAACACTGCGAGTGCCGCTGGGTTGCTTGCTGCAATTGGGTCTGGGCCTTACACGGTAACGAAAGCTGCGGCGGTCAAATTGGCGGAGTTTTTATCGATTACTCATGGCGACGATGGAATCGGTGTTTCAGTGCTTTGCCCACAAGGCGTAAATACGGCCATGGCGCCTAGGAGTTTGGGCGACGGACAAACGGATGGCATAATTGAGCCAGAGCAATTGGCCCAAACTGTCGTCGAATGCATTAGAGAAGGACGCTTTCACGTATTACCGCACCCCGAAGTAGAGGACTACGTGCGTCGCAAAGGCGACGACGTTGACCGATGGTTGCTGGGTATGCGGCGCTTACGCAGAAAGTCGCAGGATTGATTTTTTTGTACACGCCAATTTTGTGATTGAGATCCGTGGGTCCCATTCACGATGCTGAATTAGCCAGAATAAGTGAGCATGTACGATTTCCGATGCATGCCGACAAGAGTTTTAGGAGAAAGAAAATGGCTCGATACAAAAAAATATTACTGGCCCTGGATTTTCATCAGGACAATGAAGAAGTTGTCAGTCGTGGTATTGAATTGGCAAAAGATCACGGCGCTGACGTTTTTCTGATTCATGTTAACGAACCTATGGCTGCCGCGTATGGTTTAGATACCGCAGCGTGGAGCGCACAGATTGTAGACGTTGAAGTTGCAATCAGAAAAGAGGCTCAAGCAAAGATGGCTGAAATTGCTAAGTCACTGTCAGTACCGGCTGAGCGATGCGTCATTCGAGAAGGACGGCCAGCGCACGAGATACACGAGATCGCCAAAGAAAATGACATTGATTGCATCGTGCTTGGCACGCATGGGCAGGCGGGTATTCAGCTGTTGCTGGGCTCCACAGCCAATGGGGTTCTGCATGGCGTCAGCTGTGATGTATTGACGGTAAGAGTCGGTAAGGCTTAACTGCTGCCGCTATCCAGCGTGTCGGCATTCGATATGTTGGGTTTGCGGCAATGACTTTTTCTGCTGCGAACGAAATGAATCATTGAGCCGAGTTGGATTTTGGTTTGGCGTAGGTGAGACACTATCTGAACAGTTGTGATCGATCGACTTACTCAATGCCCAACGAAGTCTTGCTCGGCCTTACCTGTACAATTTTATAAGCAAGGCTGGTAAAAGCGTTAAGTTGGCGATAAGCGCTAGCAGCATTGCCAAGGCGGTGAGTAAACCAAAGTATACGGTCGGTAGGAAATTCGAGAACGCCAGAATCGAAAAGCCAACCACGATAATCATCGATGTGAAATACATCGCGCGACCGATGGTTTGATGGGCTCTCTCAACGGCGGTCCGAATATCCGCTGCATTGCGATACTCTTCGTTGAATCGATGTAAATAGTGGATCGCGTCATCCACGCCTATACCAATGCTAATGGCTGCGATAGTAATCGTCATCATGTCCAGTGGTATGCCTGCAAAGCCCATAAATGCCATCACAGCAGTTGCGGCGATAATATTCGGAATAAGCGCCAGCAAGGCGAGTAGTAGAGATCGTAATAACAGTGAGAACATCAGGAAGGTTGCCAGAACAACGTAGGCAAGCGTGCGAAGTTGAGAGTCTGCGAGTTGTTTAAGCATGTCGTTAAATAGCACCATCATGCCCGTGACCACGACCACGACACTGTCTTTCGTAAGACCTAATTCAGATGTGGCATATTGTTGCAGATCAGCAATCATTAAGTCTTTGGAGAAGCGCGGGCCGGTTTCACTAATGCGGGTGTTGATGCGAACAATACCTTCGCTGGGTTTCGCATAAGGGTTGAGGATCTGCTCTCTGACACTTTGTGGTAACGCGCCTAGTACAAAGGCGAGCTCTGTTTGATTTAGGGCTTTACCGTTATTGAGTTCAATCGTAATGGCTTGCAGTGTATGTAAAGAAACAACTTTCCCCGTGCTCGGGTGCTGCTCTATTTTTGAGTGCATTGCAGCAATCTTATCGAGCATATCTAACGTGAACCAATAGCGCTGCGGGAATTCATCAGCGCTGAAAAAATCGTCTTCTTAGGCAATGGGCTCGAATGGTTCGAATTTTAGATACACGTCCATCGGTATCGTGCCACCTAAATGTTGATCGATGTACTGCATACCCTTATGGATCTCAGTATCTGAGTCGAAGTCGTCGGTAAAACGATTATCAAACGTGATTTTTGAAACTCCGAAAACAGATATCGCGAAGATGAATGCTGATAGGCCGATAATAAGTTTTGGGTGTTGCTTGACGATATTGCTGAATATCGTTGTCGTGGCAATCTGCTTGAGTGCGGTTCTACTCACTTGTCCAGTCGGTAGAAGTAGCAAGACGCTAGGGAACACGCAATAGGTAACAAAGAACGAGACGACAATCCCTAGACACATCATTAAACCGAAATCTTCAACAGGCACTATTCTGCTGCCCATCATCGAGCCGAAGGCAAGGATTGTCGTTAATGCTGTATAGAGGCAAGGCGCAAATTTGCTGCGCATGGTTTGATCCACCAAGTCCCCTTGGCAGATAGCAGGGGTGTCCTTAAGAATCTCTCGATATCGAACAATGAGATGAATTGAAAAGGAAATACAGATGATTGCCAGCAGTGAAATAAAATTTGACGAAACGACGGTGACTGGTTTTCCTGCAAAGGACAGGATGCCGACCGTCAATAGGATTAAAATACCGCTAATTAATATAGGCAGCACAATCCAATGTCGTTTGCGAAAGAAGAAAAACAGCAGGGTCCGTTTGTTAAATGAAGTGAGCGCCGGCTCTATTCTACAGATGCTTTGTCTCTGCGTCAGCGCCGCAGCGCGTTAATACGCAAAGTTTTTATGGCGTTGTGATTAGGTGAGTAAATCTTGTCATACGTCAAGAGTGTGAAGTCAAAATTCAATCAAACTAAAATGGATATGTCTATCGGTAAAGCGCCGATGAGGATATTGATGAGGCGCACCATTTTTGATCTTGGATTGTAGATTAGAGGTGATGCTGTGGTTGTGAATCTGAGGATGATAAAAGGAGGTCGATAATGCTACTTCAATTGTTGAGGTGGTTCTGTCCGGTCATATTGCTGATAGCTGCGACTGCTTGTCATTACAATCCTACAGACGACTATGTCATCGTCGAGCCTGTCACCCTGATGCCTGATCAGCCGGTTAACGATAAAGCCTCGAAAGAAATTGCTCACGGTCAATATCTGGTAACGCTGCTCGCCTGCGGGACTTGCCATACTGATGGCGCGTCGGTCGGCAAACCTGACATGGCATATTCCTTTGCTGGCTCTAGTATTGACATCGCCTATTCAAACCCGTTTGTCGAATCTAATCCTGGTGTGTTGTATCCGCGGAATATCACGCCGGACGAGTTGACGGGTATTGGCAACTGGACTGATGAGGAAATCAAAAGTGGTATCCGCTCTGGCATTGATCGTCACGGTAAACGTTTGATCTCGGTGGTGCCATGGCCAGGTTATGCGACACTTAATGACGAAGACGTTGATGACATTGTCATGTATCTTCGTAGTTTAAAAGCGGTGCGGCATGCGGTGCCTGCGAAGGTGAAAACCGGCAGTAAAGCGAGCGCACCTTACGTCCACTTTGGGGTATATCAGAGCAAAAAAAAACCTGCAGATGAATCGTTAGTTGAATTGTGTGCTAGGTCGTATGAAAGTAATCTAAAAACTTAAATAGTGACTTAATTTAGATATAGGAGATTGATCGAATGAGGATGGGAATTTTTAAAAAATTTGGATACCTCGGTTTAGCTTCAGTCGCTTTGTTGATGCAAGGCTGTAATCCCGAAAGCAGGGGTTTTAATTTACCCAAGGGTGATGTCGAGCAGGGGCGTGCGACGTTCGTGCTGATGCAATGTAATGACTGCCATGTAGTGAAAGGTGTGTCTTTTAATGGCGAGGACTCTGAAACGGCGATTCGCGTCAACCTCGGCGGTAAAACAACACAGATAAAAACCTACGGGGATTTGGTGACGTCTATTATTCATCCTTCTCATAAATTGTCGCGTCGCTACAATCCCGAGACAATGACCGAGACGGGTGAGTCAACCATGAGAAACTATAACGACGTGATGTCAGTTCAAGAGCTGATTGATTTAGTTCAGTTTCTGCAATCCAAGTACGAGATATGGGTGCCCGACTACGACACTTACGGCATCTGATTAACGATCGGATAAACACACGGGGGTGTCGATGCTTCACTTCAGTTACGTGGCTATCCGCGTCTGACATAGCCAATAAAAATCACTAAATTGATAGTTTCTTTTTTTGTGATCAACTTGCTAGAATGTCCTCGTTCCTTAGGGGTGGCATGTTGCCTGAGATTCTTGACTCGTACTGAGTGAGGTGACCCTAGAACCTGATCCGGTTAGTACCGGCGTAGGAAAAGGATGAAGTCCATCTATGGTCCACGTCATACCGGGTCTCTTGATTGTTTAGGAGAGACTCATGAAGTTAGTACGATATTTCCGCTTACCCATTGCCGTTAATCGGCAAACCTTTCTGTTATCGAGTGTGCTGTTCAACCTTTTTTGTGGCGCGACTTCGATTTCCGCAGCCGAGCTGCCTGAAGTTGTTGTTACAGCTCAACTACGCCAAGCCGATGAGTTAAGTGTGCCATCTAGTATCAGTGTAGTGTCTGAACAAGTCATCACGGCTCGTGCAGCGCAACACTTTGAAGAAGTTATCAATACCATTCCTAATGTGAATTTTTCGAGTGGTTCGAATCGAGCTCGATACTTTCAGATCCGTGGAATAGGCGAGCGTAGTCAGTTTGTCAGCCCCTTGAATGCATCTGTCGGCTTCCTTATTGATGGTGTTGACTTCAGCGGTGTTGGCTCGATTGCAACAATGCTGGACGTCGACCAGGTCGAGGTTTTACGTGGCCCGCAAGGTACGATCTACGGCGCTAATGCGCTGGCAGGTTTGGTCAATGTAAAGACCAAGGACGCCCATGATGATTTCGAGGCGGGCATAAAATTGACCGCTGGTGAGTACGGACACGAGACCCTTTCTGCTGTCGTCAACGGTGCACTCACCGACAAGATAAATGCGCGAGTGGCAGTCGAGCGGCATGAGTCTGACGGTTACTATAAGAATGATTTCCTCGGTTCTGATGACAATAACGCGCGTGATGAACTAACGATACGCAGCAAGTTTTCAGTTGACATCACAGAGACCTGGGGTCTCAACCTGATGCTGTCTCACGTTGATATTGATAACGGCTACGATGCCTTCACGCTGGATAATAGTCGCAGTACGCTATCTGATGAGCCCGGTCACGATCGTCAGGAATCCGATAGTCTGGCGCTTGAAAGTACGTGGCGCCTTAATAAATTTGATCTTGGACTTACTCTTGGTTTAGCGAGATCAGATATCGAGTATGGCTACGATGAAGACTGGAGCTTTGTGGGGATTCACCCATTTGGTTACAGCTCAACTGATAATTATTTGCGCGACAGGGATACTGAAAGCCTTGAAGTACGAATGATCTCAAACGATCAAAGCAAATTGTTTTCAGGTTCAACGGACTGGCTTGTGGGTATTTATGCATTGTCGAGTTCTGAGGATTTAACTCGCATCTACACCTTTGCCGCTGCCGACTTTTCGAGTCAATACGCGTTCGACACCTTAGCCGTGTTTTTCCAGCTCGATACCCATTTTAGCGAAAAGTTGGCGCTATCGACCGGGCTTCGCTTTGAGCAGCGTGATTCAAGTTATGACAACACCGATGCTGTTGATTTTACGCCGAGTGAAGACCTGTGGGGTGGACGTATTGCCCTTAAATACTTCCTCTCGGATCAGACCATGAGTTATGTGAGTATCGCCCGAGGTTACAAAGCCGGTGGTGTAAACGCTGACGGGACCTTGCCGGCAGACCTTCGTCTATTCGATGAGGAATACTTGATCGAGTACGAAGTAGGCTTGAAGACACGTTTACTCGATAATCGACTACATCTTAGAGCCGCGATGTTTCTCGATGATCGTCATGACCAGCAGGTTAAGAGTTCAGTCACAAGGGTAAGACCTGACGGCAGCACTGAGTTCATCGACTTTTTAGGTAATGCAGCGCAGGGTACGAATAAAGGCGTTGAAGTTGAAGTTGATTGGTTTGCGCTTGATAACCTGAAGTTGTCCGCCAACGTTGGTTTGCTTGATGCGACGTTCGATGAGTTTGTTAATGAATTCGGCGAGAATTTGTCCGGTCGTGACCAAGCGCATGCACCTGCCTACACTTATCACGTTTCCGGAGAATATTCGTTTAATCGTTTGTCCCTGCAATTGTCTGTTGACGGTAAGGATGAGTTTTATTTCTCTGATCGACATGCGGTTCAAAGTGACAGCTATACGCTTCTCAATGCCAATATTACCTATGCTGCAGATGCTTGGAGCTTGAGCCTTTGGGGCCGGAATTTAACGAATGAAGATGTTCAGGTACGGGCCTTTGGTAGTTTTGGCAACGATCCTCGTAAGGGTTATGTGACTGAACCTTACTTTCAATACGGCGAGCCATCGATAGTCGGGCTTACATTTGGTTATGAGTTTTAGTTTATGAGTGCTTGTTTATGAAAGCGTCTATAGATATTAGTTTGTATCCATTGAACAGTGACTATATTCCAGCAATACAGAATTTTATCGATCGTATTCAGCTGGATCCAAATGTGGCGGTAAAAAGAAATGACCTTACGACGCAAATTTATGGCGACTATGACCATGTCATGGATTTACTCAAAGTTGAGGTTCGTCACAGTTGGGAGGTTTATGGCAGTGGTGTCTTCGCTGTAAAAATCTTGATGGGCGACTTGCGCGGGTTATCAGATGAAGAGATCTGATCAGGGTATCGAATGAGCGGTTTCACTAAAAAAGAGACAAGCTTTAATGTCTGATCTTTTCGCAAGCTTTAGCAACGTGTTATCGCTGGGTCTGGCGCAGGCTTTACAAAGCTCTGCGCTTGAAGCGGTAGCCGTTGTTTTTGCTGTCGCCTACCTGCTGCTTGCGGTCAAGGAAAATAGCTGGTGTTGGGCTGCAGCTATTGTATCAAGTGCGATTTATCTGCTGATTTTCTGGGACGTTAACCTGTACATGGAATCGGGATTACAGTGCTTCTATATAGGTATGGCTTTCTTTGGCCTGAAACAGTGGCAAGTCCCTGGAACTGAACCTCCTAAGGCGGTTAGTCATAATACGCGAGCGACACAACAACCTTTGTCAACGAGGCCTGTTCAGCGCTGGCGTTTGAAGTCTCATCTTGTCGTGTTGTTATCCATAATACTGTTGAGCTTATTGTCAGGTTATCTTCTTGATAGTGTTACAAATGCGCGGCTCCCTTACATCGATGCCTTCACCACCTGGGCGAGTATTATCACAACCTATATGGTGGCAAAGAAAGTATTGGAGAACTGGATCTATTGGTTGGTGATTGATTTAGTGTCGATCGTTTTATATTTGGATCGAGAGTTATACTTTACCGCTGCATTGTTTGGCATATACATCGTTATCATCTTCTTTGGTTGGTTTGCATGGCTCAAGAGTTATCAAAAAACGATCAGCAGCTAGATCAACAGCTTCGAGTTCGGTTATCGGACGCCTTGTCGACTTGGCTGCTATGGTCGCCAGCGCCTGTTGCAGAGCCTCATTTCGTTAAGAAATTATGTGGTATCACCAACGCGAGTATCCAAGTCTCTGACGGTAGAAATGACTGGGTGATACGTTTTAACCAGATTGCTGCCGACCCAGGCATTCACCGCGCTTCTGAATATATTGCCATGAGACTCGCCGCAGACAAGGGTATCTGCCCTGAGCCTGTCTATATTCAGGACGACCTTTTGGTGACGCCTTTTTTACTGGGCGATCCACCCAGCTTTGGTCAGTTAGAGCTGGTTGGCACTACATTTGCGAAAATTCATCAGCTCATCATGCGTCAAGATCCAAATCACGAACAGTTTAGAGAACCGATCAGAGAATTAGATGAATTGGAGTTGTCATCGTATTTGATGACTTGTTTCCAGTCGGCAGGTGAGCCTGAAAGTCTGCAGCGGGAGCTTCAAAGCGTTATTGAAGCCCTGCCGAGTGAGCGCAAGGTGCTTTGCCACAACGATATGTTGTTCGAAAACCTACTTTATTCGTCTGCTCAACAACGAATCCATGTCCTAGACTGGGAGTATGCAAAGGTTTCTCCGCCGAGCTTCGATATCGCGACATTTACTAGCCATTACTGTCTTAACGACCAACAACTGGCGCGCCTACTGCGGGGTTATGGGGTGAGTAGCGACGCCGCTGCGACCCACGACCTTGTCGATGCGGCATCTGTTCGGTCCTTCGAGCCTGCCGCATCTTTAGTTAAAACGCTTTGGTATTTGGCGAAAAAGACCAAGTAGGAAATCGATTACCGGTTAGATTTTGAATCAACTTAAAATCAAGCTATGGTTTGTCATTCTGTTTAGCTGTCAAAAGGTCAATCGATGTTTGAATTACCCGCCAAGGCAATCGAAGTGAGGGATGAAGTTGAAGCGTTCTTCAATGCCCGTGTTTTACCCAATAACAAGCTTTGGTTAGAACAGGCGCATTCAGGCCAGAGCACGCCCGACATTGAACGAACCCTTCGTGCCGAAGCCCGTCAGCTAGGTCTATGGAATATGGCGCTGCCGCGACTCACCGAGAACGAACCGGGAACAAGGTTGAGCAATCTTGAGTTCGCAGGTGTGGCAGAGGTTTTAGGCAGGCTGGAATGGGCGTCTCGCGTTTTTAATTGCCACGCGCCGGATGTGCCTAATATGGAGTTATTGCAACTCTTCGCGACGCAGCAGCAAACCCAAAAGTGGCTAAACCCGTTGCTTGAGGGTGAGTTCGGTTCGTCGTTTGCCATGACAGAGCCTGGCGTTGCCTCTTCAGACCCGGTTAATTTAGAGACAACGATTGTTCGCGATGGTGATGAATATGTCATCAATGGTCGTAAATGGTTTGCGTCCAACGCCTCCCACGAAAGCACGCAGCTTATTATTCTTGTTGGTGTGACGGATGAAAATGCTAAGAAATCCAAGCGGCAGTCAATGATTCTGATTCCTCGTCACGCTCGGGGCGTTGAGGTTGTGCGTAACCTTCCCGTATTCGAACATCAATCATCGACTAATTTACATCCAGAGCTCACCTTTACGAATGTGCGTGTGCCTGTTGAAAATCTGTTGGGAGAAGCCGGTGATGGATTTTCAATGGGGCAGGCGCGTCTCGGACCTGCGAGGCTGCATCACTGTATGCGGGCAATTGGAGAATGCGAGGTGTTGATTTCACTGATGTTGAAACGCTCGACCGAACGAACGACCTTTGGCAAGCGTATTGATGAGTATAGCTCGACGCAGGAAGCGATTAGTCTGTCGAGAATTGAGCTTGATCAGTGTCGCCTGCTCGTTCTGCAGGCCGCACATCTAATCGATACGGTGGGTAACAAGGTCGCTCGAAAGCAGATATCGATGATCAAGGTTGCTGTTGCGCGTGTTTATCAACAGATCGCAGATCGTGCTGTACAACTCTACGGTGCCATGGGTGTTACCAATGACACACCTGCAGCTAGAGCATTTGGTAAAGCGCGAGCCTTCCGTATTTATGACGGACCTGATGAGGTGCATTTGCAGACCATTGCCAGACTTGAAGCAGGTGAACAGAGCTTGGATAATTTGCAGCATTACCTTTTTGAGTAATCAAGTCATCTAGGTAATCATAGTGTATAAGTGATGTTGTATTTACTAATAAATATTAAGAATAAGGATTAGCTATGCTTGGATCGGTCATCCCTGAAAGTGTCGGATTGTCTTCGGACAGACTGGCGCGCATTACCGAATGGCTTGAGGAGCAAGTTTCCTCTGAGCGACTGGCGGGTTGTAGTGTTTTAATAGGTCGAAACGGTGCGATCCCTTATTTTCACGCCGTTGGCATGTCTGATATCGAGAATAATAAGTCCTTTGAAAGAGACACCATTGTTCGCATCTATTCAATGTCTAAGGCGGTCACGACGGTGGCCGCGATGATGCTATATGAACAAGGTTCTTTTCAGCTTGATGACCCCGTGTCTAAGTATTTGCCGGAATTCGCCGATACGCCGGTTTGGCTTGGCGGTGACCTAAGTCATACAGAACCGCAGAGTGAACCGATGTTGGTCCGGCATATCATGACTCATACCTCAGGTCTGACCTATGGTTTTATGCACACCAACGTCGTTGATGAGGCGTATCGTGACGGCGCGATAGAATTTGGTTTAAAGGAAGGGTTGCTTGAAGACCAAGTTAAGCAACTGGCGAAAATTCCACTCATCTGTCAGCCGGGTAGCCAGTGGAACTATAGTGTGTCATCGGATGTGTTGGGACGTTTAGTCGAAGTTTGGTCGGGCCAGAGTTTAGCAACGTTCTTCGAGACCGAGATCTTTAAGCCACTAGGAATGAAAGCTTCAGCCTTTCATGTTGCGTCCCGAAACCACGAGCATTTTTCTGCTCTGTATGCACCCGCATCGGGTGGTGATATGAGTAGTGTTAGCAAATCGGCGAGTGCGCAAGAGCAGGCGTCCCGCGGTGGGCTAACGCTTCAAGAGCCCTATAATAAGAGTCGCTATTGCGAGCCCGTAGCAATGTATTCCGGTGGCGGCGGCTTAACATCTACCATTGACGACTATGGTCGTTTTTGTCAGATGCTCAGTAATAAAGGCGAACTTGATGGGGTCAGATTGTTGGGCCGAAAAACCGTTGAACATATGCGCAAAAACCACTTGCCGAATAACAAGGATATGGCTGCTATGGGTCAGCCGGTTTGGAGTGAAACCAGCTACGATGGCATTGGCTTCGGTCTAGGTTTTGCCGTTGTTATTGACCCAGTCAAAGCCAGCATCGTGACATCTGAAGGTGAGTACCACTGGGGTGGTGCCGCCAGTACTTTTTTTTGGATAGACCCTGAAGAGGACCTGTGGGTTGTGTTTTTTACTCAACTTATACCTTCTTCTACTTATCCTATTCGACGGGAGTTACGAACCCGTGTTTACCAGGCGCTGGTTTAAGCTGACGGCTAGCTGAGGCCTCGGGGATAAGCGCAGAAGTTGCGTGTGCCAACGCTGCCAAGTTACTTGCAGGGCATAGTAGACAAAAAGCAGAAAAACGGTCGATTTGTCTTAACGTGTTCTCATCAGTTGGAGTTACGTGCGACAGTAGCGCAGTCCCTGGCAGGCCGCGCGGGCTTGCTGCATTTGTTGCAACTGTCTATTGAGGAGTTAACGCAGTCAGGACTGACACTTGATGGCTTTGAAGATTATGTCGTCCATGGCTTTCTGCCAAGGGTACACAGTCAGAACCCGCGGCCTTTTTCGAACCTACGCTAATTATTATTAAACGTATATTGAGCTTGATGTCAGGCAGCTAATCGAATTCAAAGACGTTAGTTTGTTCGAAAAGTTTATTAAATTGCCGGCAGGCCGAGTTGGCCAGCTTATGGACTATCAGGCGCTGTCAAACGCGGTAGGCGTGATTGCCAAGACGATAAAGCAACGGCTGTCTGTGCTTGAAGCGTCTTATGTGGTCGTGAAGTTGCCGCCATATGTTGAGAATTTTGGCAAACGGGTGGTTAAGTCGCCCAAGTACTTTTTTACCGATGCAGGTCTGTTAGCGTACTTATTAGGCTTAGAAACACCTAGCCAGGTGTTGCGTGACCCTCTACTAGGCAGCATATTTCAAAATCCATTTGTGATCTAAGTGCTCAAACAGCGATGTAACAGCGGCTATGACACGAACTTATATTTCTTTAGGGACAGCAATGGCAGCGAGATTGATTTGCTGTGCAAGACCCGCAACGGGCTGGTTGGTATTCAAATACAAGCAGCCTTCACACGGCATGGCAAACTTGCCAAACAGCACGTCAGATTTGCAGCTAACAACCACCCGCTTAATCAAAGTTTGGTTGTCTACAAAGGCGTATAACTTCAGCCCGGTAATGGCGTTAATGCCATTTCTTACGATAGATTAGTGCCGGCACTACAATTCGAGCAAGTAGTACTTGAAGTCTTAGTTTGGATAGTGGTGAGAATCTGCAGCGCCTGCCTAATTAATTTTAAATAATAGTGTACAATCTTAAGCGAGAAATATTTCTACACAGTTGGGAGTGATACATACCAGCGGAGAGTCCCGCAAGCCAATCATGGCTTCAAGGCCGCTTTAGTAGGGAAGCTTGAGAATATTTCAATAAATAGTCGCAAATCCGATCTGTGACCACACCAGTAGAGAATTCAGTTGCCAATGAAAATTCAATCCGTGATTCAAGCCAGCACCACAATATTAATTGCTGTTGCACTTTTGTTTCCGTTACATGCGCAGTCGCAAAATGCAGATGTCAACGCACTGTGCAATGATGTGACGCCAGCCAATAAAGCCATGGCCATGAGCGCAGGCTATGATGTCGATGCACTTTGCGCGAGTGTGGCAAAGAAGCCAAAGCAAGTTGCTGCGGCTACTCAAGCGGTCGCTATTCCGGAACGCAGAGCGATAGCACAAGAAAAAGTTGCCGATCAAATTGCTCCAACGGCAGTTGTGGGTGTGACCGGCGCTACCCCAGCCAAGAACTTAAAGCCGTTCGGGTATGATCTGTTTGCTGGGACTCCCAATACTTTTGCGCCTGTGATAAATGTTCCTGTATCGCCTAATTATCTGCTTGGCCCGGGCGACGTACTTCAGGTGATGTTTTACGGTAAGACTAACGTCACTTTTGGGCTTGAGATTAATCGTGATGGCACGGTTGATTTCCCGGAGTTAGGCCCGGTTGGGCTGGCTGGGTTAAGCTTTCAGGAAGCCAAAGATATGCTTCAAACGCGCATCAGCACTCAAATGATTGGTGTGCAGGCCAGTATCAGTATGGGCGAGCTGCGCTCGATGCAGATATTTGTCCTAGGTGAGGCCTTTAAGCCTGGCGCTTATACGGTTTCGTCGCTGTCGACGATTACTCATGCCTTAGTGGTCAGTGGTGGCGTAAGCAATATAGCCTCACTGAGAAATATCCAGCTTAAGCGCGCTGGCAAGACGATTGCGAGCCTTGATCTCTATGATCTGCTTATGCATGGCGATACTGAGAGTGATATTCGTTTACAGTCTGCAGACGTGATATTCATTCCTACAGTGGGTGATCTGGTGTCTGTTAACGGCCAAGTGTTGCGGCCGGCTATTTATGAATTAAAAGGCGGCGAAAGCGTAGCTGATTTGATCGCGCTGTCTGGTGGGTTGGGACCAAAGGCCTACCCAAGCAATGCCAGTATTGAGCGCATCCAAGACGGGGGCTTCTTGACTGTCCTGGATCTGGATCTCACCAAGGCTCGCGACCTTAAATTGTTGCTAAAGTCAGGCGATGGCCTAAGTGTCTCGGCAATAAAAGACCGTATTGAAAGCACTGTCTCTCTGCAAGGGCATGTTTATTATCCTGGCAGCTTTAGCTGGGCAGAAGATATGCGTCTCTCAGATCTAATTTCAGGCCTGGAGCAGTTTCCTCCGGGGCTGGATCTTGATTACGCGATACTTTCCCGTGAAGACCCATTGACAGATGAGGTTAAAGCGCTGCTGATAAATCCTGGAGGGGTAATAGCCGGGCCGGGTGGCGTTGATGATCTTAGCCTTCATTCGAAAGATAAAATAATGTTATTTGGGAATGACTCAGCGAGAAGTGGACAGTTGGCGTCATTGTTGGGTCAGTTGAAGTCACAGCAAAACATCGACAATGCAAGCCAGGTGGTTTCTATAAGTGGCCCAGTAAAATTTCCGGGCGAGTACCCACTGACCAACTCTATGAATATTAGTCAAATAGTGAAAGCTGCGGGCGATCTTGCTGCGGGGTTAGATCTTGAATACGCCATAATCGCACGTAAAGACCATGTGACAGGTGATTTTTCGGTCCTGCAGATCAACCCTGCGGAGTTAATTGGCGAGTTCGGTGGCGCTGCTGACCTCGCCCTCAAGTCCAGTGATAGGGTTATGCTGTTTGGGCAAGATTTGGCCAGAAATGAGCAGTTGGCACCTTTGATACAGCAGTTGAAGTCTCAGCGGCGTTTCGATAATGCAGAGAAGGTGGTAACTATTGCTGGTCCGGTCAGATTTCCTGGTGACTATCCCCTGACTAATGGCATGGATATTAAGCAGTTAATTAACGCGGCTGGAGGTCCAGATGATAGTGCCTACATGGGTGCTGTCGAAATCGTTCGCGAAGATCTGTCCGATCCAGAGTCGACCAACACCGAAATTAAAATCTCTGATCTGTCTGGCCAATTGCGTAATACGGGGGAGGGCTTTGCCTTAGAGGCGAAAGATCTTGTGACTATAAAGGTACGACCAGAGTTCCGTGACAGGGAGGTTGTCACACTGGCGGGTGAGGTGGTTTTCCCCGGTGACTATGTTATTTCGCGGGGTGAGACGCTTCTTCAGGTAATTGATCGCGCTGGTGGTTTCACCGAGTATGGGGATATTAATGCGGCCTTTTTTACTCGTGCAGCGCTGCGTGAAATTCAGACTAAAAGGTTGGCTGAATTAAAAGAAAAAATGGAACAAGATCTAGCCTCGCAGCAGTTAGGTGCGTTAGGAGAAAATCGAGATGACGAGGCATCTGAACTGCAAATGGAAGCCCTAAATGCGTTATCTGATGCGGAGGCCATTGGACGACTGATTATTCCTCTGCAAGCGATAATAGCGCAGCGAGAAGAGGATGTTACGCTTGTTGGCGGAGACCGATTGATTATCCCTCAGGCCAGTCAGACCGTTACTGTGATTGGTGAAGTTTATGGACAGACATCGCATATGTTTCGGCGGGGTATCGGGTTAAGTGATTATATTGAGATGAGTGGCGGTCTTAAGGATACTGCCGATAAGGGCTCCATTTATCTGGTTAAGTCGAGTGGGGAAATGGTTGTTCCTCGCTCTAGGCTGTTTAAATTTGAATCGACGCGGCAGCAAATTGAGCCTGGTGATACGATCGTCGTCCCGATTGACTCAGACGGCCCTATCAAACTGCTGCCGTTAATGGTGGAAGTGAGTCGGATGATCTATGAATTAGCCTTGGGCGCTGCGGCTGTCAATAGTTTTTAGAGTTCCTAGCCCAACCACTTTAATCATGATCGATAAAATTGCCTGATGATTGCAAAGGAGAGACTGTGCAAAACGACACTCAAGCGCCTCAACCTTATGACGATGAGATCGACCTTCGAGAGCTGTTTTCTGTAGTATGGGCAGGCAAAATACTGATTGTTGCTATCACGGCGGTCTTTGCCTTGGTATCCGTTGGCTACGCGCTGAGTTTAGCCAATCAATACAAGGCCTCGGCCGTGGTGTCGCCGGCACAATCAGGTGGCTCGTCACTGGGTGCTATGGCTGGCCAGCTCGGCGGCTTGGCGTCTCTGGCGGGTATCAATATTGGCTCTGGCGAGAGTAATGAAACGCAGGAAGCCATGGAAATTATGCAGTCCTGGGGCTTTATGGAAGCGTTTATCCAAACCCATGATTTGCAGGTGCCGATCTATGCGGCGATTGGCTGGGATAAGGGCTCCAATAGTCTCAAGCTGAATAGCGACCTTTATGACGCGACGTCGGAGCGTTGGCTGATTGAAGACAACGAAAGCGGTGAAAACCGTGCGCCGAGTAGCTGGGAATTGTACGAGGAATTCCGAGAGCGAGTCGCTGTCTCTCAGGATAAAACATCTGGCCTAATCAATATTAGCGTTGAATACTACTCGCCACAGATCGCCAAGCAGTGGGTCGACCTTTTTATCATTACGATCAATGACTATATGCGCGCCCGAAAGTTAGAGCAGGTCAATCGCAACATTGAATACCTGACTGCGCAGATTGACAAGACCGCTATCGCCGATATGCGAGAGGTGTTTTACCAGCTGGTTGAAGAGCAGACCAAGTCAAAAATGTTGGCCGAGGCCAGCCCAGAGTACGCCTTTGTCACCGTGAGCAGGGCAATGGTTCCTGAACAAAAATCACAGCCTAAGCGTGCGCTGGTGTGTATTTTGGGTACGCTCTTAGGCGGTATGTTGTCCTGTCTCTTATACACATCTGACGCTGCCGACGAGCGATCTAGTGTAGAT
>OLHY01000077.1_pt1 | contig 33572 bp, 22 predicted proteins | sample 1609411 | NCBI WGS metagenome assembly OLHY01 (sample SAMN05416817, study PRJEB24817) | seawater metagenome | isolation source: Sea water | place: Canada:Atlantic | collected 2013-07
CGAGATTGCCTCTTGTCTCGTGGGCTCGGAGATGTGTATAAGAGACAGATGCATACCAGCGTATGAGATCGGCAAAGAAAAAGTAACTCCTTACTCAGGGCGGCTTGTTGAGGTTGCTTGCGCGGAGCCCGAGGATTGCAGCGTGTTGAAATTCACGGAAACTTCATTAGGCAAAACCAGTTCAAAATCATCCTGAAATCCTTCAAAATACCCAATGACAGATCGAATGTATTGGCGAGTTCCCGGATAATCCATTTGTCGGAGAAAAACCACGCTGTTAGTAGCTCCCTCGTCGGCCATCCATTCAAGCACAGCCTTGCGCCCGGCGTTGTAATCCGCCAGAGCGTAAACGAGCGGCCGGTCCTTTTCCGCATACCTGTGAAGCATCTTGGATAGATAAAAGGCCCCTGCCAACGCATTGGTTCGGGGATGGATCAGATGCTCGGGCTGAAAGGAGGGAATACCCTCCGCATCCGCCCATTCAAATGAGGCCATGTCGGTCAACTGCATCAACCCCAATTCACCCACTCCCCCCCTGGCATTGGCGTCAAGACGACTTTCCTGCCACGCAACCGCCTTGACAATGGCAGGATGCACGCCATGAAGGATACCTGCATCTTTGAACAGACCGTCATAACGGTGAGTATCGACAGCATCCCGTCGAAAGTGGATCAGGAAATACCCTGACACTCCAAAAACAAAAACAGTCAGCATGGTCGTTGACAAACGCATCAAGGAAGAAACAATACAACAAGGCTTCAAGAATGCCAAATGTAGACCCTGAACAAAAAAATGAAAAATTCCATTGCAAGAAACCGAATTTTACTCCTTATTACTGCCCTGTCTCGTGTCGGAGCGTAGCTCAGCTTGGCAGAGCGCCAGCTTTGGGAGCTGGATGTCGCAGGTTCGAATCCTGTCGCTCCGACCATTTTCCCCATCAACTGCTTTCAGGATCTGCTCCTTGAAGTTACAACAAATCAATTAAGTTTGCTGTTGTCAGAAAGGTCTTGGAACATTGTCGCCTTAAACCTGCTGGCTATTTCAGATGAGTCACTGAGTTTCAATTCCCCTGCGAATACCAACCCAATTGTGTCCACGCTTAACTTGTTTTCAACATCACATTCGGATAGGTGTTATCCATGGTTCCTGAAGTTCCAAAGCACACCTTAGAAGACTTCATTGCTGAGAAAATGAGCATGTCTCACATATATCAGCCTGCCATGCTTAAAGTGCTTTTGGAAAAAGTGTAGCCATCCGTTACTCTTGTCTAAGGTGAGGAAAGACATGCACCAGCGGTGCGGGCTGTTGCGCCCTGAAGGCATCGGGACTAGAAGATACTAATCGGCATTCCAAAACCGCTTACGGTTTGTAATGGACGAGTCTGACGCGTCAGGCACGGTGATGTGATGGTGATTAGTAATTCAGGCCGTATCAGTCTCATTGGACGCATTAGGAGAGGTAGGGCTTGAAAAGTAAGGGAAGTAAATGTGCTGTCTGTGGAGAGGCATGCAATGTGTCAAATGCTTTTGAGAATCGTAGCAACGTATGGATTCACTATGAATGTGTCGCTGACCACATGTCTGAAACTCCTTACCGCAAGTTGCCTCTGAAGGATGCCTTGAAGCGTCTAACTCTCAACGTGTATGCAATTATGACATCACGAATGACAATCGGATGGATTTTGTCTTATGGAGTTTTCCCCTTGTATATTTGGTGCCTGCCAAAAGCATATAGCTTTGTGAGTGGCGGGAGAATGACACTGACCACAGCCATGATTTGTTTTTTGGCTCACAATTTCATCATGTTCTGCATGGCTGCTTTATTTTTACACAAAATCAAACCCACATGGTATTTGATTAGTGCCTATGTTTTTTCGGTTCTATGCACAGTGTTAATTGGATTAGTCGCGATAGGACCGACATTAATTATCATAGCTAGTGCCAGTTTTGGCAACTTGCTTGGCTATGTTAACGTTATGGGTATGCTTATTGATCGAGAAGAGGCTCAATCAGCTCCTGACTGAGCCTCCTTGTAAGAGACGACAAACTCACGAATCAATTGCTGAGATAGAAACCTCATGTTGTGACTTATGGAGATAATAATATGCAACAATGGGAATACAAAACAATCCGCAGACCGAAGGTAGCATTTACTGCTGGTGAACGCGAATATGAGATGACAAAAGAGTTGAATGACTTGGGCCAACAAGGATGGGAATTGGTCCAAGAAGTAGCAACTGTCAGCAGTAATTCGAATTGCCTGATATTCAAAAGACCTAAGGCACCACCCAAACTTAAACGATAAAAATCTATGCAAAGGAAATTCAGTGACGGTCTAGCGCCGGTTGATGCGGCACCGCAATTAATCAAAGACGATTTGAGTAAGGTCGCCGGCGCCGGCCTGAAGCCTCATGAGGTCAGAGCTAAGAGGAAACCTATGTGGGTTTACCTGAGCAGTCGTGAGCGTGATGCCGTAGCCCGTAAAGCTATTGAGTCAGGCGAGGCGATGAGCGAGTGGATTCGCAATGCGGTTGGGAAGGCAGCCAAGTGTTAGCACTCTCACTAGCTCCCCCATCGGCACTTATTGCAGTTGGAATTCGAATCGTAATCTTCATCGGTTGCATTGTAGTTGCAAACTTCATAATCAAGAAAATCGCTAAGGGATAAAAACAGTGTCAGAACAACTTATCACGCATGTGATGATCCCTTAAGGCAAAAGTTTGAGCTTGCGAACACTAAGATTCGACATCAGAGATCGACCAATTTTTAAGTTGAACCCATTGGGTGCATCAGTTAATGATATCATATTCCCAAAAGTTTGATTATGAGAACTCATCCCTCTTCCCCTATTGGTGCATTTACACTGATTGAATTGCTGGTTGTCATTGCCATCATCGCCATCCTGGCTGGAATGCTCTTACCCGCTCTCTCAAAATCAAAGACCAAGGCACAAGGGATCAAATGCATGAGCAACAATAAACAACTCCAATTGGCCTGGTTCATGTACGCAGACGACAACGAAGACAAGCTTGTTCCCAATGGATGTTGTGGCGATCAGGTTGGTTGGGTTGAGGGTTGGCTCAGAACGCCGCAAGACGGAACCAACATCACTCACCTCATGGCGCCCAAGGGCCTCCTCTGGAATTACAATCAATCGCTGGGGATCTACAAGTGCCCGGCCGATCGAAGCAAATCTAAAATTGGAGGGCAAAGCTTTCCGAGGATCAGGAGCATGTCGATGAACGGTTGTATGAACGGTAATAGTTGGTACACCAAAGAAATCTCCAGAACACACTACACGTTTCGCAAGCTGTCCTCAATTATCGAACCTGCTGAGAAGTATGTTTTCCTGGACGAGCATCCCGACGCTATTGATGATGGCTATCACTTGACGTTCGTCAACCGAGTGAACACCTGGGGAAATATGCCAGCGAATTACCACAATGGCGCTGCAGGATTTTCATTTTCGGATGGACATGCGGAAGTGCACAAATGGAGGGACCCAGACACCTTGTCAAAGACCATCGTCTCATCACCGATGGGACCAAACGATGTTCCCTGGATTCAGTTACGAACCACTGAACCCATCGATGACAGTGCGGTTTGGCCACCCCGGGCCAATTGAGCGGATCGTTGGCGCAGCGAATCAACTATAAGCTCCCGAATTTTGGATCTGTCGTCTGGCTGGCAGCCGATGGTGTCGCTCCTGATTTTCGTCATCGAGTTCTCGATCCTGCCAGTTCGAGGCTCGTTGTTCGCTCATGCATCAGTCCAATATTCTTACTTGCTCATTGCGCGGTCTTCCCCCGGTCCGGCCCGCAGATTCATGCCAGATGTTTTCTGTTCTCATGGCATCTGAAAAATCAGTGCATCATTATTGAACCTCACTTCAACGCCCTGGTTGATTACTGTCTTTACTGCCTTGTGATGCTTGCTTTCCCCAAAAAACAGCAGTCACCAAAAACTTTCCTGGTTGGTATGATACCTTGGATTATTCATCGGAGGACAAATGATTGCTGGACGTTTTTAAAAAGAACGAGTCATTGATGACAAACAGATACAAATCCATACGCCGACTGAATTTCAAGCCTCGCTGAACACTCCCCCTCTGGACCTGATACTCGTCATGGCAATCGAGGGACTGACCGGGCTGAGGTATGGATGTTTCCAGCCTTTCAACCACTTGTCTTTCAGCTCTTGAAGCAAGGGAGATTTTGTCCCTATAGTTTAGCATCATGCATCACGCACCTATTATCCCCTTGGTTCTTTTCTTAGCTTTCACTACGACCTCACCAGGCAAAGCCGCGACGCAGCATGCGTGGCGCGTACAACAACTTCACAAGGACAATAATGAAGGTGTCGCAGTGGGCGATATCAACGGCGATGGCCAACTGGATATCACCTCTGGGGAATTCTGGTATCAGGCGCCTGATTTCAAGCAGCGGCCGCTCCGCAAGATCCTCCCTTTTGGAGCCGACTACATGCAGAACAACTCCGAGCACCTGTATGACATGGACGGTGATGGTGATCTCGACGTTCTTTCCGGTGCGTTCACACTCAAGAATGTCGACTGGTTTGAAAACCCGGGAAAGGGCAACTATGCCAAGGGGCTCTGGTCCGTTCACCAACTTGTGGACACAGGCACCGGGTATAACGAAGCAACTTTTCTCCATGACATCGACGGTGACGGAACTCCCGAGTTTATTGAGAATTCATGGAACCCCAAAAATCCCATGCAGATTTTTCGCCTTGTCCGTGCGGGGGATGGAAGTGTCTCAGCAAGCAAGCATGTCGTTTCCAAGAGCGGTAATGGCCATGGTATGGGTTTCGGCGATCTTAATGGTGATGGTCGACAAGACATCGTTTTCCAATCCGGCTGGTATGAACAGCCCTCAAGTGGACCGTTCTCAGGAACATGGGAATATCACCATGATTTCGACCTTCCGCACGCCAGTTGTCCCATCCTCATAATTGACCTCAATGACGATGGGCGGAACGACTTGATCTGGTCTGACGGCCATAGCTATGGACTCTACTGGCAGGAGCAACTCACACCACAACTGGATGGCACAATTACCTGGCGTCAGCACCTGATTGACAAATCATTTTCCCAAGGTCATTCGCTTGCCTGGGACGATGTTGACAATGATGGCCACAATGAACTCATCACCGGAAAACGGTATTACGCTCACTCAGGCAATGATGCGGGCGCCCATGATGACATCACTATTCAATTCTACAAATGGGCACCTGAAACAGGAACTTGGACAAAGCATATCATTTCCACTGCACCAGCAGGTGAAGGACCTGGCATTGGTCTGCAGATCCGTGTGCACGACCTGAACGGTGATGGTTTGAAAGATATTGTTGTCCCGGGCAAAAGTGGAACACACATCCTCTGGAACGAGGGGAAATAGGCATTCGCTGAAGGCCTCAATCTTTACGGGAATACTAATTTACCTCCAGCAGCACTGTCGCACCACTAATCATTGCGCACCCTGAAATATTGCACAGGCCAACGGTTGGCCACCTGGACGTCGCCACTGCTCTGGTTGGAAGCAATAAACACCGATGACAGTGCGCTCCAGACGACAAGGTCTCGCGATGATTCAACAACGTAGCGCGTTGAGGGTTGGCCATGAACCCTGATGGTCAGTTGATGGGCTACAATGTTTTCAATGGATATCTCAATGTTCATGCCGACATCACTATCGATGTCAGGAACTTTGATGATTTCCAGAGCCCTGATGCATAAATCTCCGTTTAGTTTTCGAATCCTAAAATCTGCCCCGCCGTTCTGGGAGTTAAGAAAACGCGCATCCTTGAGATCGAATACGTATTCGGAGAGAGTCGATGAAATCCGGTTCCTTCGGGAAGGCGGCGACGAGGTATACCCTCCCATCAAAGGTGCCGAGCTGTCAGATCCATCAAATTGAACATCGAATTCCGTATCCGGCCCAACCTCTGCAGTGATACAAAGTTTGAGATCACGAGCTCCCTGCCATCGAAATGAATCATGCACTCGAAAATATAGATAGGACACGAAGTCCGGGTCGGACTTGTAGGTTCGACACAGGGCTCCATCCTGCACTATCATTTCGGATGTACCGTCGCTCCAGTCGATCCATTGAATCGCTTCAGAACCCTGAATCTCTGTAAAGTCGGTGGAGATACTGGATACATTGGAAAACCGTCCATCGATGGGTGGCGGGATGAATCTTGATTTGAAAAGGTCTGCATAATGTCGATTGATATCGATGTATGTTCGGCCGTATTCGTGTGAATGCGAAATGTCCGTGCCCTCATGATATTCGTTCCAAGTCTCAATCATCACACGATCAATCCCCGTGCGAAGCAGTCTCTCCCAGTTACGTTCAAAAAAGGCACCGGATTCTCGATCGATCTTAAAAGGGGGCCTGTCCGGTACATTCGAGTGGTCGTAACCGGGACCGATGGATGCAACGCTCAACGGCTTGAGACCTAATGCACCTCCCCAGGCATAAACATCATCTGCTTCTATATCCCATGACCTCTCTTTGATGAGATAAAAAGGATGGCCCCCGAAATCTTCTCCGAATCTTCGTTTGGCCTCTGAAACATGGGTTTGATCGTAGGCCTTGGCCCAGGTGGATACCCACGTAAAAATGATGGGGCAGTGGTTGATCATGGCCCAATGTTGGGGAGGGACGAGGGAAAAGTAATCTCGGACCGATTCGTAATACCATGACTGGCCCCGAGGGGTGGTGAGATCCACGTGTTCATTCCAGGCATTGCGCTCAAGGGTAGTCGTGTCATAAAACATGCCTATGCGAGGTGGTGATCGCCCTTCTTTGAGGAGTTCCTCACGTGCGGCAACCAAGGGCGGAATGCCTGCGTAACTCCAATGCGAATCCCCTGTTTCGGTAAGTTGTGACGGATCACCCCAGTATACAGGAAGCACCACATCGATTCCGGCGGCCTCCATATCGCTCAATTGAGTTTTGTGCCATTGCATGGATTTATAGGAAAAACCGCTCAAAGTGACCGGATGGGTTGTGAGCGCGTCAGAGTGATCGGGATTCAACAGGTGCGATTGAGTCCAGACATCATACCAATAGAAATAAGGAGTCATCACGATCCGGTCACTGGACGTCCAGGTGGGTATTGAATCCATGACTCCAGCTTTCAGATAAACCAGGTTGGCAGGTGGGTCGTTGAACAAGATCCTGCCAGCCTCCGCATCATGATGCGCGAACAGAAAAGAGAATCCGATGATCAGGTGGAATCGGGCTCTTGCGAAGGTGGTCTGCTTGTCGCGTTGATGGTTAATTTGATATTTACTCTTAGCCATGCTGTTCTTACAGTCAAGTATTCACATAGCAGGAAACCAACATCATGAAGAAACTCTCCTTGAACGTATCCATGCTGCTCCTCCTTGGAGTCATTGGAACCATGGCCCAAGAAGGCCCTTTTTCACCTGAAGACTGGCCTGAGACAGTCGACCCCTCCAGGGAAGTCCATTATGTTGTGACGGATCCTGACGCAAGTTTTGAACCTGCTGGTAATCTCTGGTTTGAGGGGGACTTGCAGGTCATGAGCGGAGGTGATCAGGCCACGCGCAGTGTCGTCATAGGCGGGTTCAACGGTACGCGAACTCTTGGCAGCTATCTTAATGTTGCCGATGCCTTTTACTTCGATTGGGGGGATGATCCTGTGATAGATATCTTGATTCAATTCTATGGCGACGGTTCAGTTCTGGCAGCAGATGGAACGCCGAGGAATTTCACTTTTTTGACAGGAACGCTTCCTGGTGGGCCAGAGGGGAACCTGAACGATGTCCTTGGAGGTTCCCTGCCAGTTGAAGCCAACAACGGCAAATGGAACTGGGCGCTTTTTAGAATTGAAAATGGCACGCGTCCTGATGGGGGAAGATTCATTGACCAGCCTGCCGAAAATGCTCAAGGCAACATCAGTGCTGGCGGTGTCAATGGCGGCACCATCCGTTTTCAAAACGTCGCCGGCTTGACTGTGCGCGTTGTGGCATTTGGCCAAGAAGGGTCCTTTGGAGAACCTGATCAAATCAACCGTTTCGAGGACAAGGATTTCTGTGCACCTCCTCCTGAAACAAATCATGTTTGGTATGATATCTCACAGGAATCAGGCAATCACCTTGAACTCCTCGACAACGACGATCAGTCCGTAAGTTTTGCCAACAATATCGGTCCTGCAAACGATAAACGACGGGCCGCAGTTGCAGATGGCCAGTATATGAATTTCGGAATCACCGATGAATACCTGGGAAAGCCATGCAATGATCCCGTGGTCATGAAGGTGTGTGTTGAGTATTACGATGATCCCGAACTCGCAGGTTCACTTCTTGGACCGGAAGCTTTTGCCACGGACGCACAAGGCGGTATGGATGTGTTCCCTCCAGCGAAGCTTTGGCATACGGAAGGTTCAGGCGAATGGAGAAAAATTGCCTTCCGAGTACCTAATGTCAATCTTTCCGGCATCAAAGCGGGTGCATTCACCGGTGGCCCACGGCTCTTTTTTGAAACCTCTGGCATCCATGTATCTCGCGTGGAGATGGCCGTTCTCAGGGGTGGCGAACATCCACTGGCAGGTCAGGACCCATTGACAGATTGCTTTGAGGATCCAGCAATATGCACCGACCTCTATGGTAATTTTGCAGAATACGACCTGCAGCTTGAAACACAAAATGGCCTTGGACCGGGCAACTCGGGTGGCGATCAGGAAATGGTCATGGAGGAAGCTGGACCAGGTGAAGATCGTCGTCTGGCCGTGCGCGCCGCCATGGAGGATGGCACAGCAGGATTCCCCCACACATATATGAATTTTGCCATTCAAGACTCGATCTTCGGCCCCAGCAGTCAACCCAATGCGCATTTGACCATTTGCGTCAACTACTACGATGATCCGGATCTCATCGGGGCCAAGTTTCGTCCGGAAGTTTACCAGAGGGACCTGGGAGGTTTGACCACCTTCGGATTCACGCCCGAGGATCATGTCACCACACTCCAGGGAACAGGCCAATGGCGTGAAGCCTATTTCGAGATTCCCGAAATCAAGTTCAATGGAGTGAACCAGGGCCCTCAGGCGGCCGCGCGTTTTGTTTTTACCGACAAAATCTTCTTCACACGAATCCGCTACGGAATCATCCGCCCGTGCGGACCGTTTGCCGGCATCAATCCTTTGGAAGCATGCAAACCATCGGAGCCCCCTACCTTGTCCATTCACCGGAATGAATCCGGTGGAATAACCGTTCAATGGCCGGATGAAGCTGGGACATTCCAGCTTGAATCGACACGGGACATCACAATAGATGCCTGGTCGCCCTTTCCTGGCGATCCAACAGTCAATGAAGGAGTTTCAAACGTATCGATCACTGTCGCTGAAACCACGTTTTTCCGGCTTATTGAAGCAGAGTAAACAGGCCACTGGACCTTCTGAAGGCGTTTGTTCACTCTCTGTTTCATGATGGTGCCGGCGTCCCCTTTGGTCAGGGTTTATAAGATGACAACGGGTTTGCAGCCCAGCCGGACATTGACCAAGTGATTGCTTGCCGAAGTCATTCATTCGGCCACCACACAGCTGCCTTGACATCCGAACCTCTCTACCAGGGCGCTAGGGAAGTGAAATCCTATTGCCCCTCATCGAGGTGGTTCGACAACAGCTAGGATAGATTCGCTGTTCTCTCCGATAGCAGTAACTGTTTGATGTCTTGATTTAATCAGTAGCTTGACCTTCAGCATTATTGGAATCCATTGGAGGGAATGGTTTTCGCCTTGTTATCGGTTCGCTTCCGGTCCAATGGAGATCCCACAATGCGGGTATTTAGATTTCTTCAATGGAGCCGTAAATAAGAGAATGAACAGAAGAGCAAATCATGCGAAACGCATTTGAGGTTTATCAAGGTTCATGTTGAAGGATGGCAAGCATTCGTTCCTGAACCTCATTCCAAGCTCCCGATACCGTCAGAATGAATTTATTCAGGCCCACAAGCAGGCTGAATCGTAAGACTCTTTTTCTTGAACACACTCCTGATCAGGCTCATGTTGGGGGTATGCCCGCAACTGATTTCCCCATTTCAAAAAGATCGAAAAAAAACACGTGGATGAACTGTTTTTTCCGGATCATGAAGGTACATATCTGGGTCCTGCTCGTAGCGGTTCGATTCGTTGAAGGAAGTGAGACTACGCATGAAAGACCAAATATCTTATGGATTACCAGTGAAGACAACGGGATATCATGGGTGAGCTGTTATGGTGGCGTCAATGTAGTGACACCGGCCATCGACAAGCTGGCACGGGAAGGTTTTCGTTATCGCTACTGCTTCGACAATGCGGCGGTCTGTGCTCCAACACGTTCATGCTGGATTACAGGCATGTATGGGATTTCCAATGGCACTCAACCCATGCGCAGCCGAAACCTGATTCCACACGACAAAATTCCCTACTATCCCGATCTACTGAGGAAGTCGGGTTACCACACTTCCAACCCGACCAAAACTGATTACAACATCGGTGGGCGTGAAGACAAGGAATGCTGGGATTACAAAGGCGGCAAGGAACCCTATGGCTGGCGCATGCGCCAGCCTGATCAACCGTTCTTTGCTGTTGTCAATATTGGCAACAGCCATGAGAGTCGAGCTCATGGCAAGGTGGACAACACACGCCACGACCCGGCAAAGATGCAGTTGCACTCCTACCACCCGGACCTTCCAGTGATACGTCAAAACTATGCCAAGTATGCCGATGCCGTTCAGGATATGGACCGCGGAGTGCAGCGTTGCCTGAATGCCCTCAAGGAGGACGGACTCTACGAGGACACGATTATCATCTACAACTCGGATCATGGCGGGGTCATGGCCCGCAGTAAGCGCTTTCTTTATGCCAGTGGCGTTCATTGCCCACTGGTCATACGTATCCCTGAAAAATTCAAGCACCTCTACCCGGCATCCAGTCGAGGGGTGACCGTGGACCGCCTGGTCAGTTTTGTGGACATGCCGAAGACCTGGCTCAGCTTGGCAGGAGCGGAAATACCCCATACATTTCAAGGGACGGTATTCCTTGGTGAAGGCACTGAACCGGAGCCCCGCTACCATGTCGCCTTTCGCGAACGCGCCGACGAACGGCTGGATCATGTTCGTATGATTCGGGATGCGCGTTTCGCTTACCACAAGAATTACATGCCTTTCGCACCTGCCGGCCATCACCTGGCTTACCTTTGGAAGGCACCAGCAACTGCAGCCTGGGAACAGCACCATCGCGCAGGAAAGACGGACTCGGTGACCGGGCGTTTCTTCCGCCCTCGCGTGTCCGAAGAATTCTATGACAATGATCATGACTTCGACAATGTCCGTAATCTCATCGATACGCCCGAACATCAGGCGCGCATTGAAATCATGAAACAAGCCCTGCGCCGCAAGCAACTTGAACTCTACGACAGCGGTCTTTTGCCTGAAAAGATGAGAGATCGCCGTGCGGCACAACACAACCTGACTATTTTTGAGATGGTGCGTGACAAAAAAATCTATCCACTGGAAACCTATCTTGATGCCGCCGATTTAGCACTGCTGCGCAATGCCAAAAACCTTGATACTTTTGTTGAAAGCATGTCACACAGCGATGAAGGCATACGGTGGTGGGCAATCGTCGGGATTCATTTACTCGGGGATGAAGCGGCTCCCGCGATTCGAGTATTGGAACGTGCGCTGGAAGATGAATCCCATGAAGTACGGACGATGGCAGCCTGGAGCCTGGTAAAGCTTGGAAGAACGAGTAAATCGGTGGCCTGTTTGGAGGAACTTCTTTTTGATGGCAGTCAATGCCGCAGCATGGTGCATAATGTTTTGGATTGGATGGGAGAACCTGCGTTCCCATTGGTCAAAAAATACATGATGCAAGGGGGTAGCAAGAAGGGACGTTACGGCATCAGTATCCTTGGTCGTGTTGCTGAACTTCAAGGTTGGTGAGGCAACATGCACTTTGAAACCCTGATTCTTCAACTGTTGACTTCCTGAATTCACTTCGGAAACCGACCTTCAAAGTTACAACAGATCGGACAAACTTGGTGTCGTCAACGAGGATCTGAATCAGAGTTCACCACAAGGTGAGCAGGTATTTCGTGTGCAGAGCGCAGTAAAAAACATCTGCTTGCGCTATCATATTCCCTCAAAACCCGCAAAGGATACGTCCTTTCACTTGATTGGTTATTTTGTTGGCTTGACCGTAAAGAACTATCCTGTGCGCAGAGTGTCACCTGACAAATGGATATTTCTGATTGGATCAATCATGGTATTCCATCATTCAGCAACACCGTTTCAATGCATATTTCCTTTGAGCTCTGTTTGCGCAGGTTTGATGAGCTGAGTTGAATTCAGGCCTGAGCCTGATGCAACAAAGCCGAACACGATTTCTCCGTCAGCAGTCACGGAGGCGTTGTAACCAGCGTCACGAACGACAACACGACCGTTACTTTGACTCACCATGCTTGCATTCCATATATCGGTGATGGCATATGGAAAATCAAAGGCAATTTGCCAGCCTTCGATATCGCTCTCCACCCTCATACTTGCTTCCCCTGTAAACCCGTTAGCCCAGGCATTCACAACAAACACTTCCAGTGGGACATCTTTCATTACTTCCGAATCGGGTTCAGGATGATCCAATCCTGAGCCCGATGATGGATTGCCGTTAATGAAAATATTGTTCGGTTCCAAATCATAGACACCGGATGCCTGCAACCCAAAGCTCACCGAACTTCCCGGCGGAATGACGCCGTTCCACGAAGCATTGTGAAAAGTATACCTGGAGCCATGTTTCGAAACATTTGAAACGTTCCAGTAGTTGACAATGGAAACATCAAGATCCAATGAAACCCTCCATTCTGACATCATGGTTTCCGTGTGGTTGTAAATCGAGGCTGTCGCTACAAAACCACTCCCCCATCGCTCATTGACTACCCAGTCAAAAGCGACATCGACGTCTGCTGCCTGCCCTGGTGTGGAAGGCTGGTCATCGTTCAAGATGGTCACAGTCATGCGCTCCTGTGCCAGACTCACGCCCATGGGTTCCGAAAAAGCCAGTTCAAAAGATTCATTTTGTTCCCAATCCAAATCACCCAGAAGCTTGAGGCAGATGCTTGCAGAGGTTGCTCCAACGGGAAAATGTACCATCTTTGCAAAAGACTGATAATCTTCCCCTGCTATGGCAGAACCATTTTGCGAGGCGATCGTGACATGAATCATTTCGTTGGCAGGTTGAGACAAATGTAACTGGATACATTGATCGGTGACTTCCTCGTCACCTTCGATAAAGTCAAAATCACCCATGGTCAGCTCTGGGATTATTTGGGGAGAGTTTTGTTCTTCCATCTCCTGACCATGCGGATCTGACAGGGTGATACCATTTAATTGTACCAACCCCAGCATGTTGTCATTCGCATGACCCGGAGACGCTTCAAATCCGAGAGTTGTCGATCCACCCACTGGAATAAACTGATTCCAATCAGCATGTGTCGCCGTATACCTGATGCCTTCTTTGCGTACTACATCACCGTTCCAAAGATGTGAAATATCTCGATCCAAATCGAATTCCAGGGTCCAGCCATTCATCGGAGTATCACCTAGATTCTGAATGATAAATTCACCGGTGAACCCGTTTCCCCAATCGTCGCTTACCTTCAAGCTCACAGAAGCCTGTATCTCTCCATCAAGGTAATCATTGGGAATGAAGTCATCCACTTCTAGTTCGTTTTCAGGATTTCCCTGTCCGGTTCCATCACCAAAATCAATATCACTCAGAGAGAAAAAAGCCTCCCCTGCAGGATCCACCCGCTGCCATATCACGAATAGAGCGTGATGACCCATACGATCCGGAAAATGGACTCCAAACCGATATAGTGATCCATCTCGTGTAAAGTTTTCGGGACCGTGCAACTCTTCCAAATCATCCCACCTCAAGGGTTGATCAGGCTCCCAGCCAGACTTGCTGATAAACGCTCTGAAGAAACTGGGATCATGAGGAACATGCGCGTCAAACACGATTTGATAAAGCCCGGCATTGACCGAAGTTGCAGGCCAATCATCACGAACAAGATTCAATCCAGCATATTTATCCCGCCCTGCCCCGGCAAGCTTACCGTCGGGAATAAGAGCCCGATAAGCATCCAAGCTATCAATGGCGTAGTCTGGCACAAGGCGATTGACTTCGGACCAATCATAAAATGCCTGTGTTCCTGTCGTTGCGATGGCATCGGCAGATACAGATCGATCCGGACTCTCCGGATTTTCGAGAAAAATACGATATATTCTGCTCACCGGGTCCGAGACCGATCCATGCCCGAAACAATTGAAAGCGGTGCAGGTGAATGCAATGATCATTGCAAGGACAAGACTTTGAACGGACAGTTGCTTGAATGCAACGAACGGTGACGCTTCATTGAAGGTTTTCATGATAAGAACTTTTGTCGTGTTATTGTTTTGTTTGTTTTTTAGAAACTGCAAATGGACGATTGATATCATTGCCGAGCTCCTTCTCTTGCCTCAGGCAAGGGGTAATGCGGTATGACTTTTGACTGGATGAGGTTCCAAAGAAGCTGGGCAGAAGATGCCAAACAGAGCTTTTGATAAAAAGTTTTGAATCACCTGCTGCAGACTGGCTCTCGATTCAACCCAGAGTTGAATATATTGATGAGGAATACCCTCTTCCAAAAACAGGGTACGGTCCTCTTTTACCATGTGTTCCAGCACCCTCTCGTCCACATTTAAAGGGACGACTTTCAACTGAAGAATAAGATCTACAGAGGGGAAAAAGTGAAACCACCTTTGCGAATGACTGAGTCCTCTTTTGTAAAGCAGCATCGTCACCTTTCTCTGAACGGTTTTCATTTTTGACTCAGCAAGGATGAAGCTTAAACCATACCCAATTCAGAGAAAAATGAGGAACCACTCAATCCGGGGTCAAATAACTCATACTTGTATCACAAGTGCAGTTGGTTCAGGCCTGTCAGACATGGACTTTCCCTCATCCATCCAACATTCGCCAAGCCTGATAAAGTCAGCGATCTGGATTTGCTTGCACAAGAGCAAGTCTCTGCAAAATGGAGACCTGGGGCGGATTCGTGCTGATGACACCTGCCTCTAGCAAGGGAAATCATCAAACTCCATACAATCCCACGTTGTTCATCATCCATGAACCAACGAACTTCGGAGCAAGCCATCTCGATGTGTCTCATGAAATGCCATTCCTTGCAGGTTCAACAATTTGAATTTTCTGAGAAAATGTGTCCGCCGTTAACGGGACGCAGCCTGATGAGCATGGCTTACGCTGGTGAATGCAATTTCCCGGTTTTCCTTACCATATGATTTGCTTTGTACATGGAAAGCTGCCCACACGCACTCACCGTAGGACGGAACAGAATCAAGTGTGTCACCGCATCCGCGTGCTGCGTTCCTGCAACCACAGCACATCCCTGTTGCTCGGGGATGCGATGTTCAGGGGACGGTCTTTTTTCGATATGGGCGGGAAGGTGCGGGGATCCTGCCAGACCTTGATTTCCGAGTGGCCATCAGCAAAGGAAAGTGTGGCGGCCTTGTTATGATAACTGGCAGGCGTATTGACCAGATGATGTTGCCGGGGCTGATCAGGATACCCCGCCATGTCCACGACAAAAAGCCCGTTGTTGATACTGTCCTCGCGTTCGTCCAGAAAGACCCATGTCTGTGAAGGTCCCGGATCTTTCAGGTCGCCCATGCTACGATAAGCGACCCAACCCCGCTTGTTATACGGATACCAACTACCGGAGTTGCCCCATCCAGAGCCACCCACCCAGTTATTGATGGACATGCTGCGAATTCTTGGCACACGCTGTTGACTGCGGTTGATACCTGTGGACTTGTCGCTTGGACATTTCCAAACCCCGAGAGACGCTCCACAGTAGGGCCAAAGCGGGCTTTTTTCGATGAACTTTTCATGATCCCAATTACTTGGATCTCTTGGATTGTTCAAAGTAAGCCAACTGCCTGCTGCCCAGTCCGGGGCCGTATTGGAACCAGGAAGCCCCTTCCATGAACCCACCAACCTGTCATTGTTGTCATCCGCATAGAGACGCCAGGCGTAAGCCAGCTGCCGGTGATTGTTCATACAGGCGATGGCCTGAGCCTTCACCTTAGCCTTGCTCAGGGCAGGCAGCAGCATGCTGGCCAAAATCGCTATGATGGCGATCACGACCAAGAGTTCGATCAGGGTGAAACCATCATCGACTCTACCTCGTGTGGTCAAACAAGCCGTTTTCATACTCAAGAAGGAATTGAATAAAAGCCTGCCCGTTCAGGAAGACAAAGCAACCTTTTTCTAGCCTCTCATCGACTCCTCAGGGTGTTTTGGGATTACCGTCAGGACTCTTTTTTTCAATCTCATTGAGTCTTTGCAAAATCCTGCTTGCCATCTCATGGTTCGGATCCAGTTTAAGAATTCCCAGGAGCTGTTCACGCGTGATGGAAGGTAAGTCCAGGCGGAAGGCGGTCGCAGCGAACTCAAGTCGGAAATTTATATTTGCATGCTCGAATTGAACAGATTCCTGAAAGTGAGGCAACGCATCCTTCCACTGATCCTGCCGATAATAGAGGCTTGCCAGATTCCGATGCGCTTCCCACTTTTCAGGATTGGCTGAGAGCGCATACTTGTAGGCGTGCACGGCATCCTTGACTTGCCCGGATTCCTCCAGGAGTGTCGCAAAAAAGTAGTGTAACTCTCCACGGTTCAAGTTTTCGTGACCGACAGCTTTTGTTTCTGCAATTTGAATGAGCTGGCGCATGTAGTTTCTTGCATGAACCGAATGGTCCCCTTGATAGAAAGTCAATGCTACCTGAATGGGGTCCATAGCTACGGGAGGCGTGAGAGAAAAATCACCGTCACCGAAGGGTATAGATGCACTCACCGGCCTTTCATCTTTTCGAGTCAATTGCTGAACATCATTAAGGAGGGTTGTTACCTCAACAGGACCTCGGTAAATCGCAGCAATCCGGCCGTGGCGATCCAGCAGAACACTGGCAGGAAGAGGAAGCGGCAGATGCGTGTCCACAAGCGAACGGTGTAATACCTCCAGCTGGTCAATCACACTTTGATCACCGGAGTATGAGGCATAGGGAAATTTCAATCTCCTCAAGAAGCGGTCCGTCTGATCTTTTGAAGCAGCTTTGGTTTGATCAAGCCCATCCACACTGACCGCAACAATATTCAGACCCGATTTCTTGATTTCGTTTTGTGACGTTGCCAACAATTTCATCTCGACAGCGCACGAGTTACACCAACTAGCCCACAAGAGCATTAATGTCGGAGCGGATGTAGGCATCCCCAGAACCACTCGTCCTCCTTTCTTGTTTTTCAAAACCATTCGTGGAAATGGAATTTGACTGTAAGGAACAATCCGCGCCTGACTAGTCACTTCCGTACAGGGGAGCTCAGCCACATTGAGACTTACAGCTACGTCTCGATGCGCTTTTCGCAGTGCCTTGCCGGCCCCCTGATTCAGCACATATTTCCCACGGTTGGAAAAGTTCTCAAAGCGCTCATGCTCACCATTTGGCCATGTCACAGTTACCTGCAGCGGACCATCGTAATTACCCAGACCAAAGTGCAACCACTTACTGGATTGCGAAAGATAGCCGCTGCCTGCACGAGCGGTCTGATAACGGTTACCCCCCCCAAGATGCAACGCAACTCGTGCTCCAATAGCATCTCGATTGCCGGAATTTGTGCGCAGACGAAGTTGAATGGATTGATGAGCATTCCTTGATTGATTGAGCAATAAACGGGCAGAGGGCCCCGTACGCTGGGTCATCCAGATATCGAGATCACCGTCACCATCCCAATCTGCAAGAGCCAGAGCACGTGCATCGTCGATGAGATCCAAGCCAGCGACACCTGACACATTTGCCATTGGCATGGAGGGCAGGTTCAGATAGGCCACATTCCGCTCATTCCCACTCCAGCTGTAACCATCCCGCAGGAGAGCATTGGCTGTAAGCCATGAGAGGCGATAAGCATCCAAACCAGAATCACCATCAAGCTTCGTCGGTGTTTGCGACGCCACGCGCCGCCAATAGAAACTTCACAAATCGTCCAGTCGCGTGTTGGTAACAAATCCATTGGCAATCAAAAGATCCTCAAGCCCATCGTTGTTGATATCCCCGAATTGAGAAGACCAAGCCCATCGTCCCATGGTGGTATTTGACTGTGAACTGGCGTCAACAAACCGACTGTTTCCCTGATTCATGAAGAGCGTGTTGCCGCGCGCCATACGTTGTAATTTGTCCACATTCTCGCGTGTGCCCCCAATTTGGTAGTCTCGCTGATAAGTAAGTCGATTACCAGCCGAAGAGAACATGTTGCTCACATAAAGATCCATCCAACCATCCTGATCGACATCTGCCCATGCAACGGACATACCGGAAGCAATGTCTTCCACACCGGCCTCTGCTGCGAGGTCTTCGAAACGCCCGCCTTCATTACGATAGAGATTATTGCGCCCAAAATCATTCGCAACATAAAGATCCTGATCCCCGTCATTGTCGTAATCTTCCCAAGCCGCAGCATAGGAAAACCGGTTATTATTGACCATCAAACCAGAAGCTTCAGTGTCGTCTCTGAAATTCCATCCACCCATGTTGCGTACCATCACATTGGCCTGGCCGTTCTGGGCATCGTAGACGGGAATAGGGATCCCGAGGACACTTTCAGACTGATCCACAGTAGCTCGAGTATGGCCACAAAGATAAAGGTCCAATCTACCGTCCTGATCATAGTCAGCGGCCGCCATGGACTCGACTCGAGATGGGTATTTCAATCGATACTTCAATTCAAACCGACTCATGGCCTGATTCTCAAAAAAACGAACCTCCCCTTCCCCCCCTACAACCAGGTCCTGATCTCCATCATTATCCAAATCGAGCAAGAGTGCGCTGGAGGACACGGCAAGCGAACGAACCCCCCATCGCTCAGCGACATCCAGAACCGATCCGTCAGGTTGTTGAATGAGGAGTAAATCCGGCAAATGGCGATCCTGCGCCATGAAAACATCCTCCAAACCATCTCCGTTGATATCTCCGATGGCCAGACCATTTGCCGCCACCAGTGAGGGAGAAACAGATCTTTCCAGACGATGCCGCCAATGCTCGACTCCATACTTGATTTGTTCTTCAAAGGTTTTTTGATCAGCAAAAACAGATCGGGTGACATCACCAAATAACGCGCCTCCGGGAAGTTTGGATTCCGCTTGCTGATAATCCATCAGGACAAGACGCAGCAATTTGATCTTTTCGGAGCTCTCAATCTTCCAATGGGCTTGCCATTTGGCGTTCATCTGTAAGCTTCCAGAGGCTGATTTCATCAACGATTCAAAAAGAACGAGCGTTGTCAAATTCGCACCCTCCATTTCAGTTGATACGACTTTAAAGTATCGGTGCACTCTGGTATGTTTGTCTGTCTCGATTCCGATCTGTCGCCGAAGCTCGCCAAACTGCCTCTTGGAAAATGTCTCGGGGAGGCTCTTCAAGTCCTTGGAGCGTCTGATGATGAAATCATTATCTTCAAATATTAATTCCGTCTCAGCCATGAGAGCAGTCGAAGTAAATGCCTCCGAAAGAAGGATAGCAGCATGCGATGCAGTGGCTGCACCGGGCGCTGAATTGAAGAGCAATTTGAGATTTTTTGAAGCCAGGCTTTGGAGGGCTTCGGAATTCCATCCATCTTTTTTAGGATCCTGGCGCTGGTATTCCTCACGAAAAGGAAGATTGAAAACATGCTCCTGCTGCCCGGGCATTTTTGTAATGTCCTCGGCTAAAATCGAGATAGCGATTCCAAGCCAGCAAAGTATTGGCAGAACAAATCCGTGATTTCGAAAGTCAATCATTGATAAAAATCGATCAGGTCGTCGCACACAATAACCGAGGAAGATCATTAGGCAATACGAATTGTATTTCCAGTGTGCGCAAAAAAAAGACAGCGAACCTTCTACCGAAGATTCGCTGTCGAAATGCTTACATTTTTTGAAATTTACTGCGCTATGAAAAAGCGCTGGCTACCGCTTGGCGCTGCGGTGTAAGGAGAGGAAGCTCCCTCAACAGATTCAAAAGGTCCTGTAACCGCTTCGGAAGACATCAGGGTACCTTCATAGGTGATGGCAATATCTCCACTCGATGCATCGATACTTTGGATACCCGCAGATCCATCTCCACCGCCTGACACTTCACCTCCGGCGGCCATCCAGTGCAACAGAGCATCTGTCTCGTCCAAGGCACGATCGTAGATGGCTAGTTCATCGAGCATACCAATGAATTGAATGTCAGGGTTTCCATCCGCGCCTTTTTCAACCAAGCCAAGGTAGCGAATCCCCCCGTCATCATCCTGCTGACTGGGACTACCAGCAGCCGTATCCGAAAAGAGAGAAACACCCCCGGCGCTCTTGCCTCCATCAATGTAAAGCGCCGATGTCGAAGGATCTTCTTCTCCATTCCACTGTTTGACCATGAGAACGTGATGCCATTCACCATCAACCACTTCGTATCCGCTGCTCGCACCGGTACTGAGCTCGGCAATATCGGAAGTACTGAAGCCAAAATCGCCATCTCCATTGATCCAGCCCCAATACATATCCCCATCCCCAGGGCTTTCATGCGAAAGAACAGCAGGACTGTTCCATGTCTGCGTTCCCTGGGAACCTGCATGCGATGTCTTGATCCAATATTCTACCGAGGTGGCCTTGATATCAGGAGCTGATCGAAAGTTGGTAAGTTCTGGCAGCGCATCTCCAAAGTCGACAAAGGAAGCCTGTCCTGAAAAGTCAAATTCCCAATCAGAAAAAAGGCTGATGTCCGATGGAGGGGGCCCGGTAAATTCACCCGCTTTGCCTAAACCGTCAAAGGCACTTTCCTTACCGAGATCTGCGTCCTGCCACTTGTCACTGAAAGTGCCGTCAAAGCCGCCGACTGCCCCCTGATTTGGAAGGCCTGCATCGGTAGAATCGGACTCGAATCGATACCAATACGAGGGTTCATCGTTGTTGATCTGAGTCACCCAATCCTTGGCGGCTTCCGGTTTGCTTGAAGCATCGTTTGGATTGGTTTCTCGGGAAATTTCAGACCAATCACCGAAAATATCACCGTCCGAATCGAAAGCCAAAGGACTCGTACCCGGATTGTCGGCTCCGGCAAACTCACCGGTGTTGGTTTCCAATGAATCACTAAGACCATCTCCATCCGTATCCACACTGGTGGGACTGGTGCCACGGTTGGATTCGCTCACCCAGATCCCCGTGGCGGTTTCCACACCATCGAGCAGTCCGTCTCCATCCGTATCCTGATTCTGAGGATCACTCCCGTTATTGAATTCCGTCAGATTGCTTGCGCCATCCTGATCGAGATCTCCCCCCGCATCATCCACATTTTGATTCAAGCCATTGGCCAATTCGAAGCGATCAGAGATGCCGTCTCCGTCGCTATCGGCTTCGACCGTCGCAAAATGACCCGCTACTTCCTCGGCAGACAATGCGCGGTCATAGATGATCAGTTCATCAAGAAAACCAATGTATTGAACATCATTGCCACCGCCATTTTGAGTCTTCCCAACCATGGTGATGACACTATCAGCATCTTGAAGGCTTGCATCGCCCGCAGCAGTCGATTTAACCACCGTGGCTCCCCCGCTTGCACTGCCACCGTCAATATACATGACGGAGTAATTGGCTTCCTCAAGATTCCAATCTTTAACCATGACAATATGATGCCATTTCCCGTCAGAAACATCGATTTTACCGTCTTTTTCAGATCTAATTTCAACCATGTCAGAGGTACTCATTCCTAACTCCCCTTCACCAGTGATAAATCCCCAGTAGAGGTCTCCATCGCCGGGACTCTCGTGACCGAGTATGGCAGGGTTTGTCCAGGTCTGATCACCGTTACTGCCGGTTTGAGAGGTTTTGATCCAATACTCCACCGTGGTTTCCTTGTCTTCCGGGGAAGTCCTGAAATTCACAAGTTCAGGGATGCCGCTTGTGTCATCAGGAGCGGTCAATTCGATAATCTTCTCGGAATCGCCCCCTGCGGAAGGCCCTGTAAATTCGATTGCTTTGCCAAGTAATGGAGAAGCGCTCTGTTTTTGAAGATCATCATCTGTGATATCAAGTCCGTGGAGGGCATTGAACACATTTCCTGCTGATCCCTCGTTTGGAATCGAGTTAAACACGCTGGTTTCCTCAAACCGCCACCAATAGGCGGGCGCTGATTCTTCGATCGCCTCGGTCCACGTCTGCGCAAAAACGCCCTGTGTTAAAACAATAAAGAATAGAGGCAAGAAAATAGCCCATCCAGCAAATGACCGCTTTTTAATACTCATGATTATTATTTATTTGATTCTTGTCATTAATGAAACCCATACATTTAGACTCGGAGCATAAATCTTCAACACCAGATCCGTTGTCATACAAGTAGGGGTTATTCTACATTTCTTCGACATGTTGATTTTTGTCAAGTTTTTTTTGGGGTGTAACTTTCCCGCTGAGACCCTCGAATCGGAGACGTGATTCCAACAAATAAGATTTGGGTGCGAACAACATGCAATTGATCACCTTTCTATGGAAGCAAATGAGCCTCCTGAGGGTCATTCTGCAGAAGATGAGATAAGTTTAACGATCCGTGCCGATCATCGGAACCAACCTGAGGAAATACATGCCTTCGTTATGAGGCAACACCAATTGTTGCCATCGTTCATTTCCTGCGAGTATTTTCAATCGCGACCACTTTGATGATTCAAGCCTTGAAGCTGACTCCAGCTGCCAATGCTGAGCACCACGCGTATCAACCCATAGGTGAATCTGGCGTCCATGAAAATCAATGGCCTTGATTCGCCCCCGCAAACCTGCCCTTGAACGATCATCAGAGCTCAGATAGAGCGTACTATTTGGAATATGTCCCAGCCCCTCCTGCTGCCCCACCATAAGCGCTTCCTCCAAGGATAACCCAGTGCCTCCCTCTGCCACCCGGCCAAAGCGCCAGACCATCATGGGTTCGTTTTCATCAATGTCTATTCCTGCCAAGGTGGCATCATCCCAGGCCACCGACGCCCTTCCCTCTTGATCGTAGGTATGAACGCCCATGACAAAACCTGGAAGGCTATTTGAGATTACGCCTTTGAGTGAAAGCATTCGATGATCCCATGCGAGTTCATACTGAACGCCCATGAGGGCTTCTTTCGTCAATCCAATGACTGGCACATACAAATCCCCCTCGCTGTCAGACCAAGCCACACCCAATACAAGCAGTGGTTCATGGAGGGCATGTGGGTCAGCGGCTCTTTCATGTATGGCATTCAAAGGGCTACCAGTGTCAGCAGAAAATTTCCAGTCGCCGTTGGCATCCCCCAGCTTCACAGCAGCAAAATCAACATTATTCAGATCGCCGGTGACCCCATCGTAGTCGATCACCAGCGCCTCTCCCAGCTTGGCAAAACTCTGGGTGGCCTCGACATCCTTAAAACTCAACTTGGTGAAACGAAAGATATCTTCCTGTTCTCCATTCGCGTCAGCTGAATAAAAACTTATACGATTCAGAATCACCTTGCGAATGCCTACAATATCAACAACGTCAATCGAGCTATCCCGGTTTGTATCGGCCGCCAACCAAGACATCGCACTAGTGAGTTTTTGATTCAGGATATGCTTGCGCAAAGCAATAATATCGACCACATCCACCCCCCGATTCGCCTTGGTATCCGCTGAAAGCCCAGCGCGCACGTCATAATTATCTCTGGCTGGAAGATTCAACTGATAATAGCCATTCTGATCCGTTTGAGTCTCGTGCACCTTACCATCCACATTCACCCTCACAAAAGCTGCAGGCACAGGTGTTTGGCCTTCCCCAAACAAAGTCACCCTGCCATTCAATGTGCGGTCACTGGAATCACTGGAAACCATAAAACTTCGCTCCACATCCTCAGCTGACTCATGATTGGGACCACCACCCTGCGAGGCCCTCACCACTACGCCACCACCCCCTGTTAAAGTTACGGTGCTACCCGACAAAGTGGCCGCTCCAGAAACCACACTGAAACTCAATGGCAATCCTGAACTCGCGCTGCCGGTCAATTCAAAGGGAGGGTCTCCAGAGGTCCGATCGGTGATGACAGGGAAGAAAATCGTCTGTTGGGCTTTAGAAACGATAAACGTCTGTTCAACATCACCGGCCGGTGGATAGGTCGCATCTCCTGCTTGACTTGCTCGCAGAGTCACAGTTCCAGCGCCTGTCAACGTCATGGTATCACCCGAGAGGGTGGCAGGCCCGGACAGGAGACTGAATACTACCGGCAAACCTGAGCTGGCAGAGGCGCTGAGGGTGAAAGGTAGATCACCGAAGGTTTTTTCAGTGATTTGTGGAAAAGTGATGATGTGGCCGAAAGTCAAAGTCACAAGACCCTTTACCTCAATACCGTAATCGTCTGTCACGGTGTAGATGAATGAGTCTGAATCACCCCCACTGTCAGGACGTGTGTAAGCAATGACCTCCCCGTCATAGGCAATGGTTCCTCCGTTCTCACTAAAGGCAGGTATATGAACCAGGTGAAAGGCATTTTTTTCTGGATCGATATCATTCCCAAGCAAGTTATCAGTCCTTAGGTTCAACGACTGGCCCACAGTCATCATGATCCCAAAACTATCCGCAACCGCTTCCGGTGGTTCGTTGAGTCCACCTGCATAACCAGATTGCATTGAAACAACTCCACCAGCGCTGTGAAGGCCACCGAATCCACCTTGGGAAACATCCATGGTGTAGGAACCACCGCGTATGCGTCCGCCACCATTGTCCAGGCTCGTCTGCAATAAGGCAGGTTGCAGGGCCTGCCCCATGATCAGACTCAGCACCATTAGGAGGCCAGTGACAGAAACTCTGAATATTGAGCTCGAAAACATCATGTTTGTCGCACTTTTCACGGTGTGTCGGAAGTTGGAAGACCTGCGACTTTCATTTCATTGTCCGGCCAGGACTGCTGACTGATCACTTCACCATCTTGCATGCTGGCCTGAGCTTTCAAATAACCACTGGGATAGAATGCACGCGAAAACCCGTGAGCTTTTCCTGCACGGAGTGCGATCTGCTCGACCAGCGTACCCGTCTCATCCCAACGCTGGAAGGTTCCATCCATTTGACCTTCCACCACTGTGGCCTCTGACATTTTAATGCCAGAGGCAAACCATTTGGTGCGCAGCCCATGAGAAATATTTTTCTCAAAATGCTCCCTCACCTGAAGTTGGCCGTTGGGGTGGTAGCCATCCGAAACACCATGCAACAAGCCCTCAACCACCTGAGAGCGGGATTTCAATATGCCATCCTTGTAGGATTCAATCATGAAACCGGTGAAAGGTTGCGTCCCCAACTCCTGAAAAAGGAGACCATCTCGTGAAGTGAGTTCGGAGCGGAGAGCCTCAGGCAATGAAGTCTTTTCCCTACCATACCATGACCATAACATGACAAGAATCATGACAACCGCCATTCCTGCCACGAATTTGGGAAAGTGATTGTTGTGAACTGATTCTGAGGGTGCTTCCATGTTATTGATCCACTAAAATAATCAGGGAGACCAAGGTGATCACAAAAATCCGCGTCCTTCCTTACCCTTCAAGCCAAATGTTAGCGACGCCCTCCACTGAACATGAAAACCACATTGTCTGAGCTTTTATGAAACCATGATACGATCATACTCATCAGGCCTTATTGAACCAACAACTTGAAGAAGCGCTGCGCAACTGCCTCTCCAGGTGGAACAACTTCCACCCGCATTTCACGCACGTCTTCTGCGTAATAAGCATCGAAGCCTGATGCATCAGCAGATTCATTTTCCAATCGAAAGGAAACGGATGTCCATTCCTCCATGTCGGGCGATCCCATCATCGTGTAGGTACGGCCTTTGATTGCCATGAACTCCAGCAACGGCCCCGAGCTGCCTGAACCGACGATTTTAAGTTCAAAACCATCCTCTTTATCAAAGGCATAATTCCCCGAGATATATTCATCCAGATTGCTCAGGCCATCACCGTCAAAATCATCCCCGGGCTGGATACCACCCAGATCACCTCCGCTCTGTGCGAGCAAGGCCCGCTCCCAGGCATCCGGCAATCCATCACCGTCGGCATCTTCACCCAGAGTCAAGTCCAGGCGAGTGGTTTCGCTGGGTTGCCCGAGTTGAGAAAAATCACCGCGCATTTCAATCGGCAAATAAACCATTCCGTGGACAAGCACCCAGATCTTGAAGGGTGCAGCGGGATGCAAGGCTGTGGGCTTGTATAGATCCTGGGTAATCCCCGAATCAAGCGGCACTTCAAGTTCATAATTCAGTCCCGGTTTCAAACCCGGACTGACCAACGACCGGATACGAACACCAGAGGCTGCCTCAAAAATAATTTCAGCAGATTCAATGATCAGCGGATTGCCAAGCTCATCGCGAACCATTCCAGTAAGGACGTGATGAGGGGCTGGGGGATAGGCCAGTGCACTGCATGCAATGAAGCAGGCGATCCAAGCCGTCAGAGTTCCTAACCATATTTGAATACTATGTTGAGCTTTCATGAAAACATTTTCCTTGGGTTTTGAATCGTAATCCTTACTACTGCAATGCGAGACCAAGGTTTAATTGCCGGCGTAAGAGTAGGTCACGAAATGTAACTTGATGTCGTTCACCGTCCGAATAAATCGATCCAAACCTTCTTTGGGATTGTTCAATAAAGCATATCCCGGAATGACCAGCTTCCATTTGGTATTCCACGCCGAACGACCGATGAGTCGATTGTTGGTATACTGCGAAAGTTTCAGTGAGCCTGGTCCATACACTTCGTTACCAAACGCTGCGGTCGTGGAAACAGGCCGGAAAGGTGCATGCTTGCGAACGCTGTACAATTCATCCGCCAGGGAGTCCCTGCCCTGCCAGAGGGCCTTGCTTGAGAAATCCGAAGCACCGATATTGAAGGGAAGCGGAATGGTGACATCGCTCACATTCCAAGTACGGAGGACACTCGTGTCCCCCAGCGGCGGACTGCGCATTGTATCCAAACCAACAGGGATCAGGAATACTTCCGGTGTCGCTGACAACGTGGAGGCATCCAGGAAAGGAGCCGATGGATCCGCGGGCGACACGCCACCCGCTTGATTGATCGCCGAGCTGTTGGACAGCGGATTACTCATGCCTTGATAACCTTCCAGAGCCACGCCGATTGCAAAAATCTTGGTGGCAAACAAAGCAGAACTGAAATTGTGATCTCCACCTGCCAGAGGTCGGCCGAACAAGTTACTACCTTTCTCAATGGTCGTGCCGAATTCAAGGACAATACCGGGCACTGGCAGCCCTTCCATGGAGTCTATCTGCATCGCATATCGGCGCACATCGCCATCCGCCAGGAGATTGTCCATCCGCCCCCCTTCAAGCACATCCCGCCATTTGTCGGCACCGTCCGATCCGGGTAGAATTCGGAAATTTTCTGAGCGCAAGGAAACTGTGGTGCCTTGCCCATCCGGGTTATTGAATCCAAGCCGCCCTTTCAACACATCCCAGTCACCCTTCATTTCAGCAAGCACACTTGAGAGACCTGGATCGCCGGTGTTACTGCCGGCAAACTGAGGTTGTCCATCTTGGACCACACCCAGCGCGCGGGAATTGACGATTCTGCTGACGAAACTACGACCCGTTTCGGTGTGCAGCAAACCCGTCTCGTAATCATACGCCTTTGCAGCCAGAAAAGAATATTCAGCGGCAAGGTCAAACAGCGTTTTGTAGCGCTCCAGTTTCTCATTGCGAAACAGGCGGAACCCGGCATCACGAGTGCGGAAACCTTGAACAATGGCTGCAGAGCGCTGACGGAAAACTTCTCTTTCGGACTGAATGCGATCCCCCTTGGCAATCGCTGCCCACAAGGCACGCTGTGCTTCTTCGTGCTCGATGATGAATTCATTGATCCGCCCCCAGTGAGCGGCTAGATCTCCCAAATTGGTATCAAGACTGAAGAGAGCATTCCTGATTTCTTGCTGCCGCTCCAGAGGCGCAATTGCAGCATACTCGAACCAGCGATCTAATTCGCGCTGGGCAACTTCAATGGCTTTTTGAGTGATAAACGCTGCGCTCATCGCGCCCTTGACCACCGTAACGCCCGCAAGGCCCGCCCCTTTGATTGCAGCACGAGCCGGAGCAGCTAAATCGCCCCCAGCAGCCAACCCAGCAATCATAGATTTAGGTATTGCAGCCAATGCAGTAGCTTCTGCTCCTTCCGCAATCTCAATTGTCACTTTCCCCAACTCATCAGCAACTTCAAAAGCTGTTTTGATCCCGTCAGCTATGGTATCTGCGGTCATTTTACCCGCCATTCTTTCTCTGATTGCTCTGGCTCTTCCGTTGTCAGCAAGAAAGATCGTATATTCGGAATCGATGGCATCTTTCGTTGCTATGTGATCCTCACAAGCAGATTTCAATTTGTTATGAGCGAGCATCAGGTTTGAAATAGCAGTCTGAATTTTGCCGGGAGACCGTCGACGCCCATTCCATTGCGATGGTCTCATTGCGTATCCCTCGGAGTTCACTGTAAATTTCAAAAAGCTTTTCCCCTCCGTCCTTGCCCCTCGAAGATCCTCGGTCAAACCATGAAAATCAGCATCAGAGCCCAAATTAATGCTGCCGTAAACCGCCGGACCAGAAGCCCCCCCAACCGGGACACTTGCTATAGTGTCTACAGAACTGTAGGGATATATACCTGCAGCACCTTCCTTTTCATCGTCATTTGGTTCTTTCATCACAATGCCGTCTGTGAATTTAGCGTCTACGTAATTAATGCTGTACTCGTCAATATCCAGCTCAAATTCGATGGTCTTAAGTAGTTTGGGATCCCCGTAGAGTTTGGTATCCGGGAGCTTTGTGTCGATGTAGGCGTAATGGAACAAATCAGGACCATCATAACCTTGTTTGTAAGTCTTCCCTGGGCCGATGTCGTCTGTGTAGGGTGTCCCGTATAATTCGATCAAGCGGTGCTTGAAAGCCAGTTCCTCCTGATCGACAGAGGCTTGAAAATCGCTCAACTCATCCTCTTCGGATCGCATCAAGCGAGTGACATCCTTGGCATCATCGAAGGAGATCATTGCATTGTGCAGAGCTTGAGTCGCCCGCTCGTATACTTGTTCAAAATGCGTCTGGTGGCTTGGGCTGACCACGACGCTGGGATTGATGTCAAAAGTCAGGGCGCCCTCCGGGAAACCCAGTGGATTAAGACCTGCCTCGGCGTTATCGAGTGAAGTTTGTAGATCTTCAGCCACAGTCACCAGCGACACGAGTTCGGGCACAGTCGTACGGTCAATTTTCTGAATCCCTTCGTGCTCCGGATCAGGATCAACATCCGGTAACATGGCATTGCCGGTCACCCAGTTGAAATAGGCTCCCTGATACGTCCGATTGGCCCAATGATCCGCACCCCAATAGCGAGTCGTAAGCGATTTTTCATTTTCCCGCGTTCCTTCAAGGTGTTCCCAGCCTTTAAGGCCGGACTGGTAATCCTTACGCAAGGTCAGATCAAAAATCTGTTTTCCTGCACGTGCCTTGGCAGCCGCAGCGGCGGCAAATTTTCGTTCGTCAAGATAATCGACCTGAACAGGCTTACCGAGAACCAGCACTGCTTCAGTACGCGGCACCCAGGTAAAGTCCTCATCCAACAACAACTTATAGTAGCCTTTCAATGCAGTCAGATAATGACCATAGGCATCACCATGTCCCTGCGGATACATCTTGCGGGCATCGTCCGCGTCGACCTTCCCATTGATGGCGTCATCCTCATCCTCAGTGATGTTGTAATTGAGCGCATAGATGACTTCTCCGGAATCGATGCCACGCGTGTAGTTCCAGAAAAGCCGATTGTAAACGGGTGCCGTTTCCACGCCGGGATTAAGAAAATCATCACGGCCACGCAGCAATGCCAGCTCCTCCTCAAGCAGATTGGGAAGCTGGCCCTTGAAGGAAAACAAGGAGGTGGCAACATCTCCATACGTTTTATTTTTGGTGCCAATTCCAATGGTGGGGTTAGCCGCATCAGCCCAGGATTCGTTCCCTATGATCATGTAAAGATCGTTGAGATAACCAGCAGCCAGCAGCAGGGCATCATTGGCGGGACCATAGTTAATCCCTGCATCAATACTCAAATCCCGACCACGGTTGAGCACCGTTTCGTAGATTTCAATTAAACCAAAATCGTTAATGGAATCCAGATTGAGCGCAACGTTACCTTCCCAACGCTGTCCGGCTTGGGTCAGGAGACTGGTATCCGTATCTGCGCGGTTGGAGAACAGATCCGTCACACGCTGGTTGAAAGGATTGATACCTTTAAGCACTCTTTTGATCCAGCCTTCCGCCAGCTGAGGTTCGGTCCAAAGGGACCAGTTTTTGTTGCCCTCATTATCATCATCCTCATAGGAAGCATGATTTTTGTTTTTCGCCTGATACCGCATGATAAGCCAATTGTCGGCAAGGCTCTGAACACCGGCAGAACCTCCCAAAGTCGCTCGGGTACCATCCTGAATGCCGGTCGTTAGTTTCTGCCAGCCTGTCCCTGGCAATTGGGTAAGATCAACCGCTTCAAACGCATCTATTTTGAGATCAAGAGGCTGAGCTGTTCCCATGCGAGCCTTCGAGAACAACTCCACTGCAACCCGAACCGATCCCGCAGGAAGGTCTTCAGGACTGAGCCGGTAGACTCGGGACAAAGTTGCAATCCTGGAGGGAGGCGAGGACTCAAGGGTATCATTTTCCGTTTGACTGTTGACAGTTACCAACTTGTTACCGTTCAGGTAGACTTGGGCATGGAGGTTTTCATCCAAATTCAGACTCAGCCAGACTTGAGAGTAATTGGCGTCTGCTGAAACATTGAAATCTTTGTAAACAATACTGACAGGCTTTCCGTTCACGATAGGTTCCGATAGCGATTCAATATCATTTGCCTCAAGTGAAACTGCAGACTCGATTCGGATACTGAAACTAACATCCGGAATCAACTCAGAGACTTCACCGATTATACTCGTTCCATCTTTCTTGGTGATCTGAACCTGATTGCCCTCTTCTAGATAAGACGTGCCGTTATAGGTAAACTTCAAGATGCTACTCTCATCGCGACTGAATTCGTCATATTCGATTTTATTCACCAAAACCAAATCAACACCTGAAACCTCAGCCAAACGCCCAGCTACGATATTTGTGTTACCGGGCCGATCGCTCAGCAATGGATACCGCAAATGATGCCAGTTTCCGTCTGAGTCCAGCAAGTTAGTCGCTTGATTCTCAAATACGGGCGGGTAGGAACCATCAATTGGCGGGGCGATTCGCCATTCGTAATTGTAATCGTCTGTTGCTCCTGCCAGATCCACCACCTGTTGAAAAACAATTTTTTCGTTCAAAGGATTGGGTGATTCAATCGGTTTGAGTTCGCCGCGATGCAAGGCATCCGATACCCGAAGGATGTGTAAGCTGACGGGTTCCCCTTCAGGCTGGAAAGCCAAACCATTACCTGAGATCAGCGTTATGTATCCGATTCCAGGACCCGTAGCAGTCAGTGCATAAGAATCGACAGCCATGTCGTCGGAAGTCACCTCAGCGAGTTTTGTCGGTCCCACGGAAACAGTGGAAACTGACTCAGCCGTGTAGTCCCCCGGAAGATTGGGATTCTCCTTGAAAAGCTCCATGTCGGTTTCTAGATTGTCGATCGCCTCCTTCCACGCTTTGCTTGTTGCGATAGGACTAGGAGCGACCATGGCCTTAAGCAGAGTGATATCATTGTCTGTCAGGACATTGAGGTTGAAATAATCCTCGCCCGTTGGTGCATCAACAAATTCACCAGAGAATACCAGTGCTCCATTTTCTCCACGAGCGGGGTCAAAGAAAAACCGTTCATTCAAATGCGGAGGCAAGTTGGGAAAATACAAACGCCCCCGGTAAGGCTCCGTTTTAATAGAACCGGGAATCTCAGCCATCGCAGCTTCGTTCAGCAAATGGACCTTTTCCCTCGTTGGATCATGAAGTACGACAGTTTTTGTGGTCACGTCGCCTTCATCGACGCTCTGGGACTGTTGATAAAGGATTTCCAGACTTTGCTGACCTCGCACGGCAGGCAGCCCACGCTTGGGCAAGGCCAATGTTTCGGCCATGTGAAGCAAAGGCGCATGTTGAGGCCAGGTTGGGCGATAGATAATGGGTAAAGCATTTCGATCGGCAATATCATCGTTGTCGGCATCAGCATCAACAGGGTCAAATATCGTATCATCAAAAGACTTGTTGACCCGTGATCGCAAATATGGGGTGATAATGCCTACTTGTGGCTGATCAGATAAAGACTTGGAAGGAAAATAAAACCCTGCAAGGGTCTTGTAATAATACTGAAACTGAAACATGGCATTCGAATCATCTGCAGCGTGAGGACCGCGCTTGACCCATAGATCACCCTTACGATCCTGAAACGTGAAACTGGCGGCGAATTCGGCCAAATTCTGGTGTAAATTCGAGGGCAAGGGTTCGGGAGCTAGACGCCAACCGGAAAATCCTAACGAACTCGCCCCAGAGACTTCAATGACCAATAGATCTGCCTTCGCTGCTCCATCCGGAACGGAACCGGTAAATTCCAGCGTCACTTTTGGATGATCAACGGCATCAGAGACGCTTGCAACAACAGCTTTGAAATATGCGCTTTGCTCAGTATGCACGGCATAAACCGAATCACCTACCACAAAAGAAGTGTTTGTATTCAACTGATATTCCCGACGATTCGAGATTGTTGAAATAGATGATGACAACACAGGAAACGGGCGGTGGTCTGAAACGATTCCGGTCATTTTTAGGTCTCTGTAATTGGCAATCATGGGAAAAAACCACTTCGTTGGTGGCCTATTAGAAACAAAGGAAGCCCCCATATCCTGAAGAGACAAACTCACGAGATTAGGAAAACAAATCTTTTCATCAGCAATCAATGTGGTCCCCGCGTTTTCATCGTATTGGTGGCCCACAGTAAGAATTGGCTGAACTTCCTGGTTAAAACTGCGTGGAGGTTTGCTATCCACCTTGACCAGAGGTTTTTCCATGAGCGGCAATGGCATGGGAGCTTGGAGAACAGTTCCCGCTTCCACCTCGAAATCAAATTTTATCTCACCCTTTTCTCGAAGGACCTTGTAGATCGAAAGGTCAGGGCGCCCATCTGAAGCTGTGTATTCGATGAGGACAAAAGGGGCGGATGAGTAGCCATCTTGTGTAGAGATATTAAGATCATCACGCAAGGCATATGCCTGCCCCCCCAGCATCAGGGCATGTTCCTCATTTGGGTTCCAGCCAACTTTTGACTGGTCGTTTTCAAAATAAATACGCCCATTGGCCTGAAGGCTTCCAAGAGGACCACTGCCATCGTTACTGGCGAGGACGATTTCCAGATTACTCTCATCGCTCTCTTGGGGCCAATGCACGGTGTAATTACCTGTCTCTTATACACATCTGACGCTGCCGACGAGCGATCTAGTGTAGA
>OLHY01000081.1_pt1 | contig 32713 bp, 24 predicted proteins | sample 1609411 | NCBI WGS metagenome assembly OLHY01 (sample SAMN05416817, study PRJEB24817) | seawater metagenome | isolation source: Sea water | place: Canada:Atlantic | collected 2013-07
GATCGCTCGTCGGCAGCGTCAGATGTGTATAAGAGACAGCTATGAGCGAGTGGATACGCAATGCTGTGCGAAAGGCAGCGAAGTGTTAGCTGAAATAAGTAACATCGACTTGCTCATGTATGTAGTTGTCGCGGTATGCGGTGTTTGTCTTTCTTTTAGCTTAAAGTGGAGATACTACAAAAATAAAAAACAACGAAAGTAGAAGCACAATTATCACTTCCCGAAACTAACAAGCTCTTGAAGGAGCTTATAAACGAGCAAAAATCTACAAACGGTAAACTCGATAGATTTCATTGTTTATTAGCGGGCTGACAGCTGCTGCCATAATGCCAATTTACAGGCTGTTGAAAAAATGTGATTCACTTTGATCTAGATCCTGCGCCGATTAAATGAACATCAAAAGAAGGATTCTTACAGATGTTCTCTTCCCGTATCAGAAGATACGAGTTCTGAAAACAGGTGATGTCCCAAGAAACAAGATGCCCCCTCACCTTTGGTAGGAAAGTGAGAGGGCGGAGTGCGCTTGTGAACATTTCGGCCGATGCCCTCGACCGATGATTAAACAATACCTCATTGAGGCTCACTCATGCTACTGATTGATTGCTATAGTGAATCGCTGAAATGCTGTTGTCTTAGGTATTGCAACGCTGCGTGCGGTCGACGCTAGGCCTTGTCACGATAGGTAGAGCATTAGAAATACAGCCTGCTTTTGTAATTGCTCAATCTAACATTCTTTGCTGAGATTAAGGCATGAATCCCCAAAGTTTTGCTGTTTTATTTTCCGTTATTTTAGGCGCACTGATCGCCGGATGTGGTTCCCCTGAGGAGGAAATTATAAAGAATGGCGCCGCTGGAAATGCAATTAATTGGAATAAAAGCCAGCTTCTATCCGCGATTGAAAAGAGCGACACTGCACTGGCAATAGAGCTCATTAACAAAGGAGAGGATGTCAATGAAAAGAGTTATATGGGAACTCTTTTACATATTGCAGTTAGGCAAAACCTCAAAGAAATAGTTGAACTACTTATTGCCAAGGGGGCGGATGTAAATGCGAAAGCGTTTCAAATTGGAGATGATGCTGAAAAGGGAAGAGGAATCACTCCGTTACATGATGCGGCCAAAGGAGGTTTTGAAGAAATTGCAAAACTACTCATCGAGAGTGGTGCCGAGGTAAATGCTAACGCACATGGACGCACCCCTTTGCATATTGCTGCAGTTTTCAATCAAAAGGTTCTAACTGAATTCCTCATTGCAAATGGTGCTGATGTTAATGCGAAGGATGATGTTGGAGACTCTCCTTTGATGGTAGCGGTTGAGGAAGGAAATTATGAAATTATTAAACTACTCACTGATAAAGGTGCAGATGCCCTTCAAGTCTACTTTAATGAGAAAGATTCGCTCTTATTCAAGGCTGCAAATAATGCAGACATAGAATATATCACACAACAATTGGAAGGTGGGGCCGATGTAAATGTGAAAAACAAGTATGGAATGACTCTTCTCCATATAGCGGCACTTTCCGGCGAGAAAAATGTTATTGAATTTCTTATTGCCAAAAAGGTTGACATCAATATCCAGAATAAAAAAGGGGAAACCGCATTACATAATGCGGTTCTGGAGGGTAAACAAGAGGTTGCAGAACTGCTCATCGCTAAAGGTGCTGATGTCAACTTGAAGGCTGGTGATGAAAACACTCTTTTACATGCTGCAGCTCTTTCTGGTGACGGAAATAGCATTCAATTACTTATTGCTAAAGGGCTTGATACCGATGCTCTTAATCTATTTGGAGAAACCCCTTTGCTTGTCGGTGCTTTCTTTGGTGAAAAAGAAGTTGTCGAGCTGCTGATTGCCAAAGGTGCAGACATTAATGCAAAGGGTGAAAATGGAGAAACCCCTTTGCATGTCGCTGCTATGGGAGGCGAAAAAGAAGTTGTCGAGCTGCTCATTGCCAAAGGTGCAGACATTAATGCAAAGGATGAAAATGGAGAAACCCCCCTTCATCGGGCTGTTCTGCTCGGTGTTAGGCTGGGTGAAAAAGAAGTTATCGAGCTGCTCATTGCCAAAGGTGCAGACCTCAATGCACATAATGCACTTGGAGGAACCCCGTTAGATGAGGCAATCCTTTTCGAAAAAAAGGAAATTGTGGATTTGCTCCGCAAAAACGGTGCAACGGAGTAGTAGTAGCTTTTGCCGTCAGTAATAGTTTATTATCATTGAACCCAATTGAGGATTAACCGTCGCATTGCCTTGTATTCGCCTCAGTTGTCTTTCGCGAGTATTAAAAGACACTCATCCCAAAGAGTCCCAACAATAGGTATGCAGTTGGTTTCATGCGGCTTTATCTTCCGTGTTAAGATCATCGAGCAAATAACTGTAAAAACTAGCGCGTCGACGCTTCATGTTGCCTTTATTCACTTCCTTGATGGCGCTTATGGTTTTCAGGCATTTCAGAATCCTGTGTGCCGCCATGTGGTTTGGAAGTTCAAGCGCTGCCTGTAATTTTCTTACTGATAAGAAAAAGGATCCGTTGCCAGATGCTATCGCCAATTCTCGGCACAGGTTTGATGCCAATTGAACGTCTTTCGATAGAGGAAAGAACTCTGCCACCCTATCATGGCAATCGTTTTCATGAGCAGCCTTCAAAGCGTTGTCGAAGGTCTCACCCCCATCACCAATGCAGGTTTTAACACAACGGTATCGATCAATGAATTCAATCGCGTATTTATCAGGTCCGTAATGTTTGAGATACTTTTTCGGAGTTGCTTTGTACCACATGATTCCTACCTTCATAAGTTGCTGGTCCTTTAATTTCACTTGATGATCCCGCTCCCATGTTTTGATATGCCTTGCCAATTTGAAATGTAGGTCTGCGGTCTGATGGGGTGCCGTTGGTATGTAGGAGTTAACTATGCTCTGAAGAGCAGTTAGAGATCCCTCATATACTGTATAAACATCATGTGTATTCCTATGTAACAAGGGAGGGTCCTTCCCAATGACCTTACCTAGAGTTGAGCCATCCAACCATGTGATGTCGTCTAGTGATACGTTGAACGCTGGTGCATCAACCACAACCTTGTATGGGTTTCCCGTGTCAGGATGAATACCTTGAATCAGGCTGTATAGGTTGAATCTCAATTCTCCAACTGGTTCTTCATGATTCGCTATATTGAGGTGCTTGACCCTCGATGGATAGTCCCCTTCCACCTTAACCCAGACACTTGCGCCCTTTCTTCCTTTCGTTCGGAGTGAGTATTTCAGGTGCGGGTTCAATATGAAGAATTCATCCAGCATGTCATCAGGATCGACAATGAACTTACCACTTTTCGGGGATGTCTCTATGCCGTCAAAATCAATAGCACAAAGATTCCCGTAATCGGTTCCGAGTCTTACCGCAATATTGGACGCACACAGCTTTTTGGGATCTTCAGTCTCGCATTTTTCGTAGGTCATTCCAGCAGCTGGAACCTTGCTCGACAGAGGGAGCCTCATGAGTTTTGGAGAGCCGCCTAGCAGGTGTTTCAGTCTACTGAAGGGCAAACTTACCGCCCCTTGCGACCTCATTGTGGCTGGGGTCATTTCCGCGCGGTTGAACGGGTTTCCAGCTTAGTGAGAGCCTCATCCAAGGCCTGTCTTCGATAACGGATGAGACCACCGATGCGAAAGTAGGGCAAAAGGCCTCGCCGCGTGTGGCTCCATATTGTTTTTGAACTTAGCTGAAGATAAATGGCAGCCTGCTTAGGCGTTAGGAATACCAAGTTTTGAATTTCTTGAATTTTCGAAGGAGCTCCGTCCGATACTTCAATCTCATTGCTTTTTTCTTTGTGTTTCTGCATGACGGTTATTGGATACGTCATTGGGAAACGGGAATCAAAGAGGCAAACAAAAGGGCAGTCGTTTGCCGTTGCAATTATAATGTTACTAGATAGTTAAGAAGAAATTTCCTATGTTTGATATGAAGTAAAAAGAGAACGTGTGAGCACTCTTCATACTCAAAAATCTATAGTTTTCTAATCCACTCATTGATGAGCGGCTCACTTTTGTTCGCTTTGCCATTTTCTGAACAAAACGAAATGTAATCATTGAAGGCTGATTCGATTAAAGGGAAGAGATGTTCTGAATGTCTTCTTTGCAATCTTATGCATTCAAATTCACTTGGCTTAAGGATTTTGTTGCACTTTTCATCAAGTAATTCTACTGCCTTCCAAGAAACACTTCGATTGGAGTTGCCAGCATTTTTAGGAATCTCTTCGAAAAGTTTTTTAATTTTTCGCTGTTTTTCAATCTCCTTCCAAAATTGTGATAACAATTTATCCTTTCGCTGCCTTAACCAGAACATTCCAGCCGGAAATGAGTCTGACATTTCATGAATAGAACTATCATTGAAAAACACGCCTAGATGACTTTGTTTAGTTAAGTAGGTATCAATTTTTGATTTCACAAAAAACTCCAGTGACCTGTCGTTCAATCGGTGAAATGGCATAAGAAAAGGAAGGATAGCCTCAGGAACATCGGCTGTTCTTCTATACAGCTCATAGGTGTAACAAATACGCTCAATGCCCCCCTTCCACTGGTGGTAGTGAAACAAGCTCATCTCTGACAAACCTTTTCTAGCTTGTGTCGAATACGGTTTACTGGGTTTACGGTTAGCAGGCGTTGGCTCGATGAATTTTGTGAAAACAAGCCTACGCCACCACCAATCTTTTTTCAATTCTCTCAGGCGTTCAGGGTTTTTGTCTTTCTTCATGGCGTATGACCTAATTAATTCATCTTTAACAAAAATGAATACTATTGAAATTCAGCAATTACTGATGGATTCACGTTTGAAGGCGGGACCAGCTCGTAAAATGCCACCGCGTCCTTCTTTTTTGTCAGCGCCCTGTAATGTTTAAACAACACTGAATCCTGTGTATGCCCGAGCATGGCCGCCGTCTGGGCGGAATCCCCAAGTAAGGCGTAGTGGTAGCTTCCAGCGGAGTGACGGAGTCCATTGTGAGGCCATTGTTTAATTCCTGACTTTGCTTTGAGCTTATCAAAGCGCTCGCGGAACTGTGATGGTCGTATGTCCCCTGCCCGCTTATTGCACTGCATGAGCCAAAGCATGGCGTTTTCGGGGATCTCCACGTTGCGAATGGATCTAGCTTTTGCAATTTTGGCGCTGATCGTGACGTGTCTTGATTCCATGTCCACTGCTGCCCAATCGATTCGTTCCAGTTCGGCGGATCGGATGCCGCAATACATACCAAGTACCACGTATCCCAAGAGCCCAAATTCCTCCTTGGTATCCAATGCCGCTTCTAAAAGTTTTTCGCACTGAACCAAGGATAATACCTCTGGTGTTAAATCATCGGGGCAAGGTTTTGAAATGGTCTTCATAGGATTGTCAGCGCGATACCCTTTTGTAGTGGCGAATTCGAAAAACGTATGAAGAATTCGGAAATAGTTCTGGCGAGTTTGCTGGGACCATTCATCACGATGCAGCCAAGATTCAATTTCCCCTGTTGAAACATCCTTCATCAAACGAGATCCAAAGGTAAGATTGAACTTTCCCAATCTTGATCGAAGGTCATCCAATGATCGTTGCCTTAATGGTCGACCTCGTTTTACCCCAAGCCCTGCCTTGCGAGCTTCAATGAATTTTTCCGTCAGGTCACGTAAGGTAATATCTCCGCTCACCGGCCTGTTGTGTTTCAAGTAGAATTCGGCGCATTCGACAAGTGATACACCGGAGTTTTCAAGCGCCTCAAGAGCACTGGCCGCATCCAAGCGTTCGTCGGTCGTCAGCGAGTTAGCCAGACTTCCAAAGCGCTCTTGGTCGTTCTGTTGATGATCAATGAAACCCTTGGCCCGTTCCTTTGATGTGAATTGCCTGAACGCAGCCCTTCCGAACCAAGCCAACGGACATTCAACCCGAAATGAAATTGTTCCTGATGCGTTTATGCGCTCACGAATAGTAACACCACGATATTTAATTTTTTTCGCCCGTTTTCTCATAACCGAACGAGTATAGGTTGAGTATAGGCTAATTTACAATAGAAAGGTATTTGTTTGCGAAAGTTAGGAAGTTGTTGTTTCCGGAAAATGAGAGAAATTTTGAATCATAAACATCTGCAAACAAAATAAATACAGGGTTTGCAAGCAATGGCGGAGAGGGTGCGAATCGAACACACCGGAGACGGCTTGACCGCCTCCCAACGGTTTTGAAGACCGCGGGGACCACCAGGCACCCTTCACTCTCCCTCATAGCACCCTGAGCTTAGGGCGATCTTTCTTGCTAGACAAGAGGCGGAATTAGCTTTTTATGAAATTCCCAAGTAGCCAAATTAATTTCCATGCGCAGAAGGAACTAACAAAAGACAAGCGCCTCGCTGATTATTGCCTCTCGAAATTCTACTGACAGGTCATCTGCCTGCAATTTCAATAGAAGTTCAACCTGGTTTTTAGATGTTTCATGAATAAAACAAGCCCCCGTTCGTGCTTGATCCCTTTTGATGCCTTGCTTAATTTGGGGACGTGAAATGTTCGAAAAAATCTTTAATTGGTAAATCGGCTGCTGTGCTATGCGGTTTGCTTCTGGCATCCATCGTTCAGCTTTCAGCAGCGAACCCCAAGGTCACCATGAAAACTACTCTCGGCGATGTTGTGCTGGAATTGGATGCTGAGAAGGCTCCCATTTCAACACTGAATTTCCTCAGGTACGCTCAGTCAAAATACTATGATGGCACTGTCTTCCATCGTGTGATACCCACATTCATGATTCAAGGGGGTGGCTTTGATGCAAAGCTTGACAAGAAAGTCAAAGGGCTCATGCCCCCGATCAAGAACGAGTGGACAAATGGGCTGAAAAACAAGCGCGGCACCATTGCCATGGCTCGCACCAATGCTCCTGATTCCGCAACTTCACAATTCTTCATCAATGTCGTGGACAACGGATCTCTCGACCAGCCAAGGGGCGGAGCGGCTTATGCGGTGTTTGGCAAAGTGGTGGAAGGTATGGAAAACGTGGATAAAATTCGCAACACTCAAACCAAGACCGATGCCAAATATCCCGGCGGCAAAGTAGTGCCCGCAACCCCTGTCGTGATCGAGTCCGTCACACTGAAGGGTGAATACGATCTTGCTGCGCTGGAATCAACTGTCGCGGCTTTAGCAAAGAAAGAAGTCAAAAAAGTGAGTTCAGAAAAAGAAAAAGGGGAAGCGTTCCTAGCCGAAAATCGTAAGAAGGAAAACGTCAAAGAAACCGCATCCGGTCTGCAGTATATCATCGAGGAAGCCGGATCGGCAGAAAAACCGGGGCCTACGGATCAAGTGGAAGTCCATTACCGCGGCACCTTGCTCAATGGCACGGAGTTTGACAGTTCATACAAACGGAATGAGACCATTGTATTTGGATTGAATCAGGTTATTCCAGGTTGGACCGAGGGCGTGCAGCTGTTAGGCAAGGGTGGAAAAATCAAACTATTCATTCCATCCAATTTGGCCTACGGCGAAAGAGGTGCGGGTGGCCTGATCCCCCCTAATGCTGCTTTGATATTCGACGTCGAATTAATTGACATCAAATAAAACATTTGTCTTTGAATCTCCACTTCTTTCTTGAGATTTGCTGAAGCAAGGGGACACGAACGCTGTTTTAAAAAATTTGTTTTTTTGTAACGAAGAGCACACGGCGGCGGGAGATAACCAAAGACAACATTGAAGCCGGGTTCCCATGAGGAACTCGGCTTTTTTAGTTTCAATTTAGCTCGGCTTAACTATTGAAGAAGAGCCCTATTCAAGTTCATCTTCCATTTTGACGTCAAGCAATTGTCGGTTGGAATCATCCATTGGATCATCCTGGGGGCGGGGATAATCACGCCATATCCATCGCAGTATTTCAGGCATCATGGCGCCACCCTGTTTGTTTGAATGCGTACCAATTCCAAAGCTATAATTCAGGTCGTAACCCTTTTCAGTAAGGGCCTCAACCATTTTGCGATTCTGTGCGTACCAATCCCATTCAGGATCGTATTTACCCCCACGACGTCGACCTCGATTGTCATTCATTCCTTCCTGAAGGAAGATGCGAATAGGTTTCTTTTCTGATTTACGAATCAATTCAGGATAAACATGTCCGCCACGGATATTGGTAAAACTGCCAATCGTACTGATGACTTTGCGAAATGCATCCGTTCGATGCCAGGCAACCGTGAAAGCGCAAATAGCACCTGAACTGGCTCCTCCAATAGCTCGATCATTCGGGTCATCTGAAATATTGTAATCGTTCTTCAGCACCGGAATCAATTCGTCCACGATCATTTGCGCATAATGATCATTGAGCTCATTGTATTCTTTTGGGCGCGTGTTAATTCGGTCTCCCCAATCACTGGAGGATGACTCCTTTTGATGTGGCAATCTTCCCGGATTGATGAACACGCAGATCGTGATCGGCATTTCCCGTCGGTAGATGAGATTATCCAGCACATTAGGGATGCGATAATCCCCGTCGAGACTGACAAAAGCATGCCCATCCTGAAACACCATCAAACGAGCAGGCGAAGTTGCATCGTATTGAGCTGGCACATAGACCCAGTAATGCCGAGTCGTATTAGGAAAAACCTGACTGGCGTGGGTCAATGGTCCGGTCACCGCGCCTTTGGGAACTCCATCCTGAGGTAATGAATCCGGCCCCAGTTTGTAAACATCATCCAAAGGGCCCGCGTTTATGATACAGACTGAAAAGACTCCAGTTAATAATGCTATAAAACCAAATGATTGGGAGATTGAACGTTTCATATCAAAAAAAATTCTTTTTACGATTTGGAAAGACAGATCAAATGTCCCAGATCATTGCGCACATAAATACGTTGATCAGCGAAAATCGGAGTCGTCCAACAAGTGGAGTCCAAGATTTTTCGTCGTGAGAATTCTTTGAAGGCAATTTTATTCATCCCGGATACCGCCAGCTCGCCTGATTCAGAAAGTGACAGGATGTGCTCCCCTACTCCAATTGTATTCCCAAAACCGAAGCCTTCCCTTGACCAAATGAGTTTACCTGAATCAAGACTGACAGCAACCAAAAGTGAGTTACGGCTTCCCTGTTTCCCATCAACACGGTAAATCACACCGTCTGCAATCACGCTATTGTTCATGGCATTTTTAATCTCTCGGGTTTTCCACATGCCAGTCAGATTCGTTCCATCGAAAGCAAGCAATTCCGAAGTCATATTGCCTGAAATAAAAATCTGCAAACCAGCTTTCAGAATGATCGGTGTCGTAGCCTGCATATCGAACTGAGCCTTGAAAGGATGCCTTGCTATCTCAACACCACCGCGGGCTGTCAGGATACTCAGCCCTTTACCATCCATGGTCGCCACAAACTCAGTGGCCCCGTTTTCAAAAATAACCGGGGTTATGTATCCGGGACGGTAGGTTTCTTGAGAAACCCATAGGGCCTTTCCATTGGAAGCATCCAGAGCAGCGACTTTTCCAGCAGAAACAATAATACGGCCATCGTGCAGGACAGGAGAACTCGCAAAACCCCAGCTGGGTATTTTGATGCCGAAGATATCCACCAGATTGGCTTCCCAATTCACAGATCCATCCTGAACATTCAAGCTGTATATACGACCGTCCTTACTCAAGGTAAACACGCGGTCACCATCAATCGTAGGCGAAGCATTGGGCCCTCCTTTATGCATTCTAGGGATAAGATCGGCATCGTAAGATTTTCTCCATTTTTCCTTCCCGGTGGAGGCCTCCAGGCAATAAAAAGCATTGCCATCCGCCACGGTAATCGAGGCATAGCCAAGGCCAATTTGCTTCTCCCAGGCAATATTGTATTTGTTAAAGTCGGGTATGAAATCTTTTCCTGAAGTTTGGTTGCTTCCATCCGGTCCAAGCCATTGCGGCCAATCTTCGGCAGCCAGAGGAAAACATACAGTAAACGCCAACAACAGAATCGCGGACCGTTGGAATAAAATGGTTTTCATAATGTAGTTGATGAGTGATTCATTCAGGTTAGGTCATCCATTAGATTGCTTCAGGGGTCCACCCAAGCACCACATCAAAAGTCGCTGCCAATTCGTTCATCATGGAGCCTGGAATGGGAGTAAAATCAACAGTCACATTTGCTTGTTGCCTTGAATTTTTGATACGATTCCACAATCCATCTTTTTTATTACCAGGATGACCTTTGATGTAACACTGTGTTGTTAACAGATCCTTGCCTTGACGTTTCACCTTGAAATGTATGTGGGGCGTGCGCCCAGGGTATGGCACGGGCTTGATGGTGCGGAATACATATTCGCCCTTGGCTCCGGTTAAAAATCTGCCGAAACACTGAAAATGGGTATCGCGCCGTTTGAGGTCATCACCACTGCCCGAATGATAGTAGACCCCTTTACCGTCGCATTGCCAGATTTCAACCAGAGCATTGCGTACCGGTTGGCCATGCGCATCTAAAATACGGCCGCTCAGCCATGTGACCTGTCCAACTCCGGGGTTGATCGAATCATTAATGATCAGTAGATCGTTGTCCGTATCCAGAGGGAGAGTATCGGGATAGAAGGGGCCTTCCGTTGATTTTGGCGTCTTGACCAAAGCTTCGGCCATCAGGCCGTTGACCTGCCAGAGTGAAGCTCCAAGGACGCATTGACGCATGAATTGCCGTCGTGAAAAAATATTGGGTTCGGGTTTCATAGTAGGTTTTAAGAATCTTGTTCAGGTGTTTGACCGACAGTGAATCGTTTGTGTTCAGATAGAAATTTTAAAATTTTGGATGGCTGTTGCCATCATAGATGATACGCACCAATTTTGCCTCGGAATTTGACTGAAACCGTCTCTCGCCATGCTCAAGAACATATAAATTCCCGTCTGGAGCAAATTTCATATCGATAGGCCCCGAGGGATGGTAACCGGGCAGGAATCGTTCAAGGGATTGAGCATTGCCCTCATGATCCATAGTTATCATAAAAATGGCTTTCCTTGAAAATTCTGCAACCAACCATTTACCTTCAAAATAATCAGGCCAGGGACGTTTGGCGTTTGGATAGTCTGCACGACGGTAAACGGGTCCGCCCGTGGCGGAGCGCTCTCCAGTTCCCATGGAAGGAAATTGTTCGTTTTGATCGTGGGAATAATTGATAAAGGAAGGAGAAACAGGAGGCAATTCAGTCATCCCCGTATTATTGGGTGAAAGATTCGTTGGAGATTTTGGGTTTTTTATTTCACCGGCAGTGTTCGTTTCATAATCCATGAGAGGGTATGCAGCATCCCCCATGAAGTAGGGCCAGCCAAAAAATCCGGGACCACGAGCTTGATTAAATTCATCGAATCCTTTTGGTCTGAGTTTGGAATCCTCGCTTCCGTCAGGCCCCGTCTCTCCCCAATATAGATAACCTGTCGCACTATCGATGGAAACTCTCCACGCATTGAGATGTCCCATGGTGTAAATTTCCGGCCGTGTCAAAGGAGTGGTGAGGGGAAAAAGATTTCCGTGGGGAATGGAATAGTTACCATTGGGTTCTGGGTAAATTCTCAAAATTTTGCCTTCAAGGCTATCGGTATTGGAAGCACCACGCTGGCCATCCCAACTACTACGACCCAGTCGTTCATCAGTGTGGGATGTTTCATTGATCCCGGTATTGTTCCCTGTCGCGATATAAAGATTATCATCCTTATCCCACGTCATCCCTCCCCCCGTGTGACAACAGGTTTCACGTTGTGCAGGGAATCCCAACAGAATTTTTTCTGAATCCGCCATGAGGGTATCATCAAGGATATCCCAGCGACTGATAATCGCCTTGGCTTGATTCGGATGAAAATAATAAAGATACATCCATCCATTTTCTCGAAAATCGGGGTCGAGAGTCATCCCCACTAAACCCTGCTCTTCGTTACCGCTCGTATTGACTTCCAGGAACCCGATTGTCCTAACGCTCGCATCAGTGGGCTGATACAACTTGATGGCTCCCTTCCGCTCTATAAGGAAAACGCGCCCATCATCAAGCACCTCAAAGACCAGAGGCTCATCCAGGTTATCCTGAATCAGGACGGTTGATTCAAATCTGAGATGATCGTTGTGAAGGTATGCCTTTTTTATGATATCGAAGGAATCATTTGCCTGTAAGCTCATGAACAAGTTGATCAGCATGCAACAGCCAATCACCTTGCGAATCTTTTGATTCAATGAATTCACCATTTTTGTTTTTTGCTTTTGCTCAAGATGACTTTTAGAATTGTCACCCAAGACTCTCAAAGGTGGCTATGTTATCTGCATACCATGCATCCTGTCCACAAATCCACCAATAAATCGAGGGCAGAATTAAGTGGATGCGAAGAGTTTACATAGTTAGGCAGCAGAGTAGAACAAATTTCGTCTGATCAACCTGTTTTAACTGCTAAGTGTGTCACCCAGTTTTCTTTGAGGATTATCAGCCCAGAAGCTGAGAATGGCGAGTGCGAGTGGGATGATCATGCTCAGTAGTAAAATCGGGCGGTAGGAACCTCCCATTTGTTCACTCCAACCAAAAATCAAAGGCCCCATACCGCTTGCAATGACCATGGTGGACATGTTGATTCCACTGATCGAACCTAACCATAAGCGACCAAAAAACCTTGGCCATATGATACCCGAAAGACTGACAAAGCCACCACCTGCAATTCCATTGCCAACCACATAGGCAATAACACCCCAGTTGTGGGTCAATTGATAAAGCCCAAAAACTCCTGCAAGCCCTCCAAGGTTCATCAACATGAGCAAATACTTCAATCGCATTTTGGTATTGATCCAGCCGAAGCTGAAATTCGTGACGACACTGACCACGGCCATGGGGACGAACAAAGTCAAAATCCGTTCTTTATTGAAGGCAAATTCAGAACCGATGGAAAGAATGTGAAAGGTAAAAGCCGTTGCAAACATGGCGTAGAAAGCAAAGGATAGATTAAACAGCCAAAAAGAGAAGGTCTGGAGGGTTTCCTTCAGTGTAAAATCATGATGAATGACCATGTCCATGTTAGTGGAGGTTTCTGCTTTTTGCGTGACGCCGTCCATCATCAGCCCGCAATCCTCAGGTCTATCTCGGAAGATCAGCCAACCCAGAGGCCCCATGATAGCCAGCGTTGAAAAACCGATCAATCTCCAGGTAATTTCATATCCATATTGTTCGACCCAGTGATTCAGCCAGCGAGGAGCAAGGGAAAACCCGAATGATACGAAGACGCCACTGAAGGCAAGTGCCATCCCCCTTTTGACATCAAACCATTTACCCATCACATTCCGACAAGTCATCGACAATACCCCCTGAGCTGAGATGCGTATCATGAAAAAACCGAAACCAATGCATGCAAAAGAACATGCCGTCTGCCAGCGCTCAGAAAACATCTGTGAGAGCAAGCGACTCAAATCAGCCACTACGCTCAAGTAAAACAAAACCGCACCCGTAGCTGCCGTTGCGACAACCGTCATCTGCCGATCTCCCCATCGATCAAGCAAGCGCCCCATCCAGGGCAGCATCAAACCACTGGCTACGGTGCCAATACAATAGGCGAGACTCAAGGCCACACGGGACAAACCAAGTTCCTTCATGAGAATATCAGTGAAAACACTGAAACCCATCGTTTGACCAGGGATCGTGAATAGAGTGCCCACAGTGGCACCAAACACGATGACCCAACCGTAAAAGATTGGAAAGCGTCGTGGTTCCCAAGGGAAGTTGGGAGCCATCCACCCTTTGTCATTGGATAACTGCTGATCTTGTTCGTTCGTTTTCAGAGGAGGAAAACTCTGCATCCTACGGGATTTGACAAGCTTAAACTTCAGGATTTGTGATGGTGTGGTAATTTTATTTTGCGAGTGTGATGAGTGAAAATTGATCACGTAGATCACGTAGATCGCAAAATTTTGAATTAGAAATCAAGAAGTATTCCTCTGATTGAAGGAGTGTTTCAAAACGAAAGGAAAGATCCTATTTGGTAGGGTCACGCGCGCATTCAAGAATTTATCTGTCACAAATACAGTTGGATGCGTTATCGCCGCGCAGCAACGCGGCCCTACCAAATGGAAACCCTTTGAGAGTGTCTTCCTCTGGCTCGAATCACTCCCTTTGATCTCTCTTACTGTCTTGACTCAATCCCTGATTCTTCCATTCCAACAAACCACAGTACAACAATGGCAGGATGAACAAGGTGGCGGCAGACAAGAAGGCTCCGGTATCTGCATGCATCTTTGTTCGGTGCGTAAATTCCTTCATTGAGCAGTAAAGAACGGGTACGACAAAAATACTGATAACCACCACCAGCATGCCACCAAAGGAAGGTATCGCCATGGGCACCATGATATCTGATCCGCGCCCGGTTGAGGTCAGGATAGGGATCAACGCCAAGACAGTGGTGGCGGTTGTCATCATACAAGGACGTGCTCGTCTGACACCTGCCTCGATAGTGGCGAGGCGTATATCTGTAATGGACATATCCTTTAACCCTCGAAACTTTTGATCCAGGTAAGTGGCCATGATAACACCGTTATCGGATGCGATCCCGAACAAGGCAAGAAAACCTACCCATACGGCGACACTTAAATTGAAGGGGCGAACTTGAAACAGCTCTCGAAAATTAAAACCAAACAACGAGAAATTAAGAAACCAATCCTGACCATAAAACCACAGCATCAAGAAGCCGCCGGCCCACGCCACAATGATTCCAGAGAAAACGAGCATTGCATTCGCAGTAGAACGAAATTGAAGGTAAAGAATCAGAAAGATGGCCAACAAGGCGAGAGGAAGAACAACCATCAAGCGCTTTTCGGATCGCACCTGATTTTCATAGCTTCCTGCAAAAGTAAAACTGACACCATCCGGAATTTCCAGAGTACCCTCAGAGATCTTGCTTTGCAGAAAGGCATCGGCAGCCTCCACCACTTCCACTTCGGCGTACCCCGGTTTCATATCAAAGAGGACATACCCAATTAAGAATGTATCCTCACTCTTGATACTTTGAGGACCACGCAAATACTCGATATTTGCTAATTGCCCCAATGGTATTTGATTTCCATTCGGAGCGGGAACCAGGATGCGGCCAAGTGATTCAATCTGATCACGCAGCTCACGAAGATATCGCACGCGCACTGGATACCTCTCACGACCTTCCACGGTTGTCGTGATGCGTTTCCCGCCGATACCCACTTCAATCACCTCTTGCACCCGAGCCAATTGAATGCCGTATCTTGCAATAGCCTCTCGATCGATCACAATTTCCAAATAGGGTTTCCCAACAATGCGATCAGAAAAAACAGTGGAAGGTTCAATCGATGGAACCTCTTTGAGCAGCTGCTCTAATCCCAACCCAACCCGTTCGATCGTTTCCAAATCGGGTCCCTTGACCTTGATCCCCATCGGAGCACGCATGCCACTCTGAAGCATCACAATTCTCGCAGCAATGGGCTGCAGTTTAGGTGCAGAAGTAGACCCCGGAATCTTGGCTGCTTGAACAATGGCATTCCAAATATCTTCCGAATTCTCAATACCGTTCCAAAAATCACGACCTTCATTCATCTCAGGATTTAATGCTGCTCTCCACAGGCGAAAAGGCCTGCCATTTTTATCGTCAATCAATTCTCCTGCCCCATCTCTTTCAAATTTTCCCGACACGTAATAAGGCTGACCATCGGGCGCATTGACAGCATGCCCATGACGATCGCGGAAGTAATCGTTTTGTTGTGAATCGTATCTGAATGATAGGGGATGTCCCTGTTCATCCGTGATGTATTCAGGCAGGAAATTAACGATGGTTTCCACCATGGAAATAGGTGCGGGATCAAGCGGAGTTTCCGCTCGCCCCAGTTTACCCACCACACTTTCTATTTCGGGGATTTGACGAATCGCCATGTCCTGCTTACGCATGGCGTCCATGGATTCACCAATCGACGCATGAGGCATGGTCGATGGCATGTACAGGTAAGAGCCCTCGTCCAGCGACGGCATGAACTCCTTACCTAATCCAGGAAACAAGTACTGCGCGTGAGCCAAGGGGGTAATGCTGCGCACCCCGTTGGGCAACCAACCAAATAAACCATTGAATCCTAACCAGGACATCCCTCCCAGCATGACAAGAACCAAGGGCAATAACATAAAGATCAGGCGATGTCCCAAACACCATTCCAACATTGAACCGTAATATTTGAGAAACAAATGAACAACGGATAATATCCCCCCGATCATCGTACCCACAAAGATGCAATTAAGCAAAACCCCCTGCTCCAGGCCTAATGGTAACCAATGCTTTGCGAGAAAATAGCCAACCACCATGACTGCCAAATAATTGAATACACGAGGCATATGCATTGTGAATGATTCAGGCAAACGATGCTCCATCATCCGATAACCACTGGTGATTAATAAAACGATGCCAAGCAGTCCCCAGAGCATGTGAGGAGAGGGTCCCTTTAAGTATCCGATCACCCATGTTACACTTAGAATTGCACCAGTGATGAAGACTAATCCGAACACGATCTTCTTTAAGGTCTTACCTTTGATTTTGCCGACAAATAAAGTGTGAGCAAACGGTGGGATCACGCAGATGGCAACCAACACAGAAGCCATCAACGCAAAAGTTTTGCTCCAGGCAAGTGGCGTGAATAGCTTTCCTTCAGCAGCCTCCATGGTAAACACCGGTAGAAAGCTGATCACGGTCGTCGCGACGGCAGTCAGCACGGCACTTCCAACTTCTTTGGAAGCTCGCAAAACAACCTGCAATGTATCCTCACAGGGCTGGGCGTCGTCCAGATGTTTGAGAATGTTTTCACAAATCACAATCCCCATATCGACCATGGTTCCAATGGCAATCGCGATGCCTGATAATGCCACAATATTGGCGTCCACACCCACTACTTTCATGGCACTGAAACAAATGAGCACCGATAGTGGAAGCAAACCAGCAATGAGCATGGAACTACGGAAATGCATGACCATGACAAGCACCACGATGATGGTGACCAGGATCTCTTCGGAGAGGGCATCGTTGAGTGTTTCCAACGTTTCATTGATTAAACCCGTACGATCGTAAAAGGGCACAATGGCCAGCCGACTCACAGTCCCATCAGCCAACGTTTTTTGGGGTAACCCCGGTGTTATTTCCGCAATTTTGGATTTTATATTCTGAATAACTTGAAGCGGATTCTCCCCGTATCGAACGACTACTACCCCGCCGACAGCTTCGGCACCTTCCTTATCAAGTGCTCCCCGACGGAGGGCGGGACCATGGACCACGTTTGCCACATTTTTTACATAAACCGGTACATTGTCATTTACCTTGATCACGCTGTTCTCAATATCTTTCAACGATTTAATGAACCCAACACCCCGAATGACATATTCCACCTGATTGACTTCAATCGTTCTGGCCCCCACATCTACGTTGGCCATCTTGACTGCCATGAAAACATCTTCCAAACTAACGTCGAATGCGCGCATGGCATCTGGATCCACATCAATTTGATACTCTCTTACATACCCTCCGACAGAAGCTACCTCACTGACACCTTCAGCCGAAAGCAACGCATAACGAATCTGCCAATCCTGAACCGAGCGCAATTCATCTAAATCCCAGCCTCCAGTTGGATTCCCTGACTCATCCAGGCCTTCCAAAGTGTACCAAAAGACCTGTCCTAATGCCGTTGCATCTGGCCCCAAAGTAGGTTGAACACCGGAGGGTAGACCCCCAGAAGGAAGGCTGTTTAATTTCTCCAGCACCCTTGATCGAGACCAATAGAAATCGATATTATCTTTGAAAATGATGTAAATTGTGGAGAAGCCAAACATGGAGTAGCTTCGAACCGTTTTCACCCCAGGCACGCCCAGAAGTGAAACCGTCAAAGGATAGGTAATCTGTTCTTCAACATCCTGAGGAGATCGCCCCATCCATTCAGTAAATACAATTTGCTGATTTTCTCCAATGTCCGGAATCGCATCCACCGGTAAAGGATCTCTTGGCAGATCACCTAATTCCCAATCGAAAGGTGCAACCAACAATCCCCATGTGACACAAAAGAAAACACCAAGAATAACCACCAATTTATTGCGTAAACAAAATTCGATGAGCATTCCCAAAGGCCCTAGGTTTTCTTGAGGCGATTTACTCATGGAGAAGATCGTCCCCCTTTTCTGATGTCAGAGTCAGGCGCTCTTTTAGCTCACCACAGGTAAACATTGAGCTGCCAAAGTAAGGATTCTCAATCCCTGACTTGTTTTGAATCCAATCGCCACCCTTTCCCCTAAATGCCATAGGACAGTGATAAATGAGTACCTCTTGTTCCAGGCCACTTCCGAATTGTTTCAGCATTGGGACCAGCGCGTTGGACAATTCCAAAAATCCCTCACGCACGTTCTGAATATCAGGCGCCTTATCCATGCGCACCAATGCAGCATTCATCAAATTAACATGACCATCCCAAAAAGACTCACCATCCTCGTCAAGCACGCCTTCCTCCATTGTATCGAGTTGGTGTTTCAATGAGGCTGTGTGTTCTTGACTTTTTTCTATGCTGTCATGGCTTAAGGTAGATTGAAGTTCAAGATAGTCGTTCAACATTAATTTCAATGATTGAGTCCAAGCATCAGGAACATCGAATACAGAAACCACTGGAGGGTTGGATGCTATTTGGTCATCATTTGATTTCGCTTGAGCATGACTGGAATGATCATGACGAGGCATGGAACCTTCTCCCCCATCTGGATTCATCATACTGGGTTTGGCCTGGATTTGAACTGCGCTGTCGATCTTGAAACTACCTCTGCTAACAATTTGCTCACCTTCCTCCAAACCATCGAAGACAATATAATAATCACCTGCCCTGGGCCCAAGTTCCACTACTCTCCCCTCAAAATGGCCGGGTTTGGTTGAGAGATAAACCACCGCACGTTTTCCAGTGATTAAGGGTGCCGATGCAGGAATCACCAAAGGAGCTTCTTCCTCCAAATGATCAGCAGAAACATATCCCATCGATTCGGCGCTCACTAAATCCATGCCACATATATCACAGCTACCAGGCTCATTTTTAACAATTTCAGGATGCATGGGGCTAATCCATTTCCCCATTAAATCAGGATTCATGACACGCCCTCCTTTTGCAACTCGCGACTTAACAGTGGCACGAACAAACATGTCTGGCTTGAGTTTACCGTCGGGATTAGGAAGGTTGACCCTAATCTTCACCGTGCGAGTGCTGGAATTGAGAATGGGATCAATGAAGGCAATTTGACCTTTGAACACCTGACCAGGATAAGCTTCGGTTCGAAACTCGACGGCTTGTCCATAATGCAACCACGGAAGATCAGATTCATATGCGTCGAGCTTGACCCATACTTTGGATAAATCTGCAATGGTGTAGACCTGATTACCGGTTTTAACATACATCCCCTCCAAGGCATCCTTGTGAACGACTATGCCACTAATCGGTGAATTGATGGTGATATGATCCGAGGAAGTTCCACTCTCTTCGATGGCTGAAATCTGATCTTCAGATAAACCCCATAATCGCAGTTTCTCTTTGGTAGATTCAATATTGGCCAAGGATTTTCTTTTCAGAAAATTACTTTCACTGGCCTTCAAAGATTCAGATGTTTGAATAGATTGGAGCAATTCTTCCTGTGCCGACAATAAATCAGGACTATATAGATCTACAAGGTGATCTCCCTTGTTGACCGCTACTCCAGTATAATCGACATAAAGCCGATCAAGACGTCCAGGCACCCAAGCGGTGATGTAGGACAGTCGTGTTTCATCATATTCCACTTTACCCACCATCCTAATCTCCGTTTCAACAAACTTACGTTCGACAGCGGTTGTTTCGATTTCAGCCAATTTCATGGCTCTTGGAGAAAGCGATAACGAAGGAAATCCCGCCAAATCATCGGTCCCGGATGTGACAGGAATAAGATCCATGGCACAGATGGGGCACTTGGCATTTAGATCCTGTAATTTAACAGACGGGTGCATCGAACATGTGTAAAAAGCAACATTACTGTGACTTGCATGCTCTGTTAAACCATCCGTGCGAATTGGTTTGGAGCTGCCTTTAAAAAGCATTCCGGCGACAAAAGCCAAAATAACAATGGGGATATGGAATAATAAAATCTTTTTCATAATTTAGGGCTTCCCTCCATTTGCTGAGACTGGGGTAATTTTCTACCAAGGATTCGTTCAATTTTCGCAAGACTGATTTCGTGATCCGTCCGCGCTCGTTCATAGGATAGTTGAAATTCGAGCAACAGGCGTTGAGCATCGATAAGTTCAGAAAATTCTACGCGCCCCCCTTCATAAGATTCACGCGCAACATTCAGTGAATTCCTGGCCAAGGTTGTGAGTGTCGTTTGGTATAATATGAATTTTCGTTCAGCATCTTGAAATTCAAATAACGCCATTTTCAGATCAGCATTGAGTTGATTCCTGGAATCCTGAAGGTCAGCTATGGATGCATGATACTGGTGTTTCGCTTCGGCAAGAGCGGCACGTTTTTTTCCGTACCACAAAGGAATATTCACTGAAAACATTACCATCACAGGATCCTTTCCACTGTCCGATACAGCAGGATTAGCAGATTCTCCGGTAGCAATGTAATCCACGCCCAACTGCACATCGGGATAAAATTGTTTTTTGGCTAGTGCTACATCAATGGATTTCGTTTTCACCTGGTGCTTCAGCCGTTTCACCTTGTGATTGGATTGATTGATCAATGAAGACAACAGATCCCACTCTATCGAAACCGGCGAGTATGTAATGGCTTTTGGCATGGGTAAATGGCTCTCGATTTTTAAACCAACGGCGACATTTAGTTTCCCCAAAACAGGAAGGCGCATTTCATTCAACGCCTTCAATCGGTCTTCCAATTTGCCAATTTCAATCTGGGCCTGCATAACGCCACCTATCCCGTTTCCTGCGCGCACTTTCGCCTGAGCCACGCCTTCGAGATTTTTTAGCAATTCAATGTTTTGGTGTGTAATGTCAATTGCCTTGCCCAAGTAATAGTATTCGTAATAAGCAGCTTTCACTTGGTAAAAAAGCCGCACCTTTTCGGCATCAAAACGTTCTTTTGCAATTTCGGCTTCCTCTGAGGCTTTATCATTTCTCAAACCTAACTTCCCGAACCAAGGAAAGGTTTGAGAAATCCCAACACGGTGATTTTGCGGGCCCACACGTGTCTCCACTTCGCTGATGTAATAACCATAGTTGAATTTAGGATCGGGTAGTGAATAAACCTGTGGAATTCGTTCAAGAGCCGCCTTCCATTGTGAAAACTTAGAACGCAATCCAGCATTTTGTAATGCTGCATATTCCAAATAACCTTCTAAGGAATACTGTAGTTCCATTTCGATTCTTTGATCGGAAATGGATGCCGTTGGGTTCAATTGAGGCATTTTTTCGGTCATCCCATTTCTATGATCATAGGAATTGGAAACAGACGTGGCACAGCCCAACATCAGGACAATTGGAACTATGCTCCAAATTGGATTAAGTAAATTTTGTATATTCATCGGGAAATCTCATCATCAATCGAACGATTCTATGAAGGCTCGAATGACTTGCCAAACCGACGAAACGTCAGTCTCTGGCAGATTAATTAAAATCAAAGACCACAAGAAAACAGGTGGTCACAACAAGAAGTGGAAGATTAGGAAAAAGAAGGAGGAGCCTGGCTGTGAATAGCCGGGCCAAGACACAGTTCAGGTGTAAGCGTCCAGTCACGCCATGATTGAGAAGACAAGTAATCGAGCATTGTCTCGATGGACGAAGCGGGCTGAATGCTTATCAAAAGGCAACGTTGAGGGATCAACAAGTCATGAGCCTGAACCCAATCAATTTGATGTGCGTTTTGACTGATCAAATCCACAGAACAACAACAGAGGGTTCCTCCTTCTGAATCTGATGATTCCGAATTGGAATGGCAAGGAGGTGAGGATGTTTTTGTTGCCCCATGACAAGTGGCAGACGTTTCGGTGGATGAACCATCCCTAAAGTGGTTCATGTCTGCCCCCATCAGACACAAGGTTTGGCAATAGACAAAACTCACCAACCAACAAAGACATACGACCGACGCCGTCAGACGTAGGATCAAGACTTTGCTTGGATAACGCGTATTCACTAGTGAAAAATTACATCCACGGCCCAATTATTTCCATCTTTTTTATCACATTATGAGTAATCGTGAAATGATTCAGGCAGATCAAACTGCTCAATCATCGCATTGTAAAAAGCTCACCGAGAGGAAATACCGAAGAAAACCATTAAACCAGGATACCATTGTTTAAGCTACAACATACACTTATTCCAAGCAAAACCGCTTGCTCACTGCTGCAATTGCAAAGGAGTCAATTGAAATCAAGCCTTAAGGATTTGGGTCAGAGCGCTCTGTCGATACAAGAAGAAGGACTACTTAAATCACACTCAATACCTTTCCAAGACGGTTTCCTCGAAATCAGATGGATTCACCCGGCCAGCCTTGACTTGCTCACCTGACATATGTCGTTCAAAAAAATGCGCTGTGCGTTTGTTGAAGTGTGGGTATGCATCGAAGATCTCCCCTTTGCCAAACATACGGGGATCCCCATGACATTTGAAATCTAGAATCATTAGATCGCGCATTTGATTTTTGCTCGAGATAAGGATTGGACCCACGCGGACTGGAACCGCAAAGAACCTACATATCCCAAGCGTCTATGTGCAGTGCTGTGAGGTTTGGAACGTTCCCGTCTAACCCCTTCAAGCCAGGACATCACGAACGACCCCACCATGCACGTCTGTTAATCGACGATCGAATCCATTGTAATAATAACTCAGGCGTTCATGATCAAAGCCAAGAAGATGAAGAACCGTTCCGTAAAAATCCCAGACGGTGGTTGGATTTATAGCCGCTCTTCGACCAAATTCATCTGTCGCGCCATAACTCATGCCGCCCTTGACACCCGCACCTGCCATCCAGCATGTAAAGCCGTCGGGATTATGATCACGGCCAGAAGTTCCTTCCTGATGTGTTGGCATGCGCCCAAACTCGGTCGTCCATAAGACCAAAGTGTCGTCCAGCATGCCACGTTGTTTGAGATCCGTCAGCAAAGCGGCCGTTGGCTGATCAAAGATCGGACAATGCCGCTCGTAATCAGATTTCAAGGTCTTGTGCGCATCCCAATTCAACAGTCCGTCTACTCCGCTGGCTCTTGATGCACAATAGAGATTGACATAGCGTACGCCACGCTCCAATAAGCGCCGAGCCAGGATGCAATTTTGTGCATAACCATCCTTGAGTGTATTACTGTCCCCGGCTCCATAAAGCTTTCTCACTGAGTCTGGTTCTCTACTTAAATCCGAAACCTCTGGAGCAGAAAGCTGCATACGTGCCGCTAATTCATAGGCAGCCATTCTCGCCTGCAGAGCGGAATCACCGGATCGATCTTCAGCGTGTTGCTGGTTCAAAAACTCAATCAATGATCGTGTTCTCTGTTCTTCTGAAGCAGAAACCACCCCTGGGCGTGACAGGTTTCGAATGGGCTGTTGCGCACTCATCAAGATGGCCTGATGTCTTGCGGGTAAAAACCCATTACTCCAATTCGCTTTTCCATTGGGGGGCTCCCCTCTTACGTCAGGGATGGCCACATAGGTCGGTAGATTTTCGTTGGCCGTTCCCAAAGCATAACTCATCCAAGCTCCCGTGCTTGGGAAGCCTTCGGTGGGATGGCCAGTGTTCATGAAAACACATCCCGGACCATGTGTGTTTGTCTTGGAATGCATGCCATGAAAAAAGGCAATATCATCCACGTGTCTGGCCATGTAAGGTAACATCGAGGAAATCTTTTTTCCACTTTGACCACTCGCAACAAAGGGCCATGGACTGCGCATAAGATTGCCATTTTTACCCTGGAATGAGAGGAAGGCCTCCTCTCCGGGAAGCGGCTTCCCGTGCCATTGATCCAGCCCGGGCTTATGTTCCCACAAATCCATATGAGAGGCCGCTCCGGGACAAAATATCTGAAGCACTCTCGAAGCTTTTGGCAGATGATGCGTCTGCCCCAAACCAGGTTCCCAAGTCCGTGGGCCATCGGCCAGCCCCTCCTGTCTCAACAGGGCTGTCAAACCCACACCTGCCAGGCCAGTGTAAACATCATGTAAAAATCCGCGTCTATTTCGGAGAGCCTGCCATGCGGATTGTGTTGGAGTTTTCATCATGCTTTGAATGACTGATCAATCAATGTGGATAAATTCATTGGAATTAAACAATGCCCGGCAAAAGAGGACACCTCCCAAGTCTGCTTTGAAAGCCAGTGCTTTTTGCAATTCACTTTCTGTAGGGTTTCTCCCATAGGATCTCGAATAGGCAAGCGTAACCCAACGTTCCTCATCGCCTGCTGAATCTTGATCTAATTGATTTGAAAGTGCTTTTGCCATGTCGAGCGTAAAAGAGTGATTCAACAGGGTTAGCGCCTGAAGCGGTGTGGTGGTAGAGGCTCGTCTCGGCGCAGGAAAAGCTGGATCTGGACAATCAAATTCCGTCATCAGATCAACAATGGCCGCGCGTGCATTGTGATGATAAATACCGCGCCGATAAGTTTCAGAACCATGATGATCCAAGGGCTGGTAGGTAGCGACATTATCTTGAAGATAGCGGTATAACTTGAAACCAGCCCCCCCCATTTCCACCTTGAGCACTCCCGATACTTTCAGCATGGAATCACGAATCTCCTCTGCAGAAAGTCGACGAGGTGGGAATCGCCAGAGAAATTTGGAATCTGCATCTGCACGAGCAGCATCGGATCGAAAAGTGGAAGACTGTCGATACGCTTGAGACATCACCAATAATTTGTGGAGCGGTTTCATGCGCCATCCATTGTCCAAAAGCTGACCTGCCAACCAATCCAGCAAATCCGCATGACTTGGCTGACTTCCCATGACACCAAAATCACTTGGAGTACTGACCAGACCATGGCCAAAGTGTTTTTGCCAGATGCGATTCACCCACACTCGCGGGGTCAATGGGTTCTCGCCGGACACGAGCCAATTGGCAAGCGCCAAGCGCCTTTTTCCTTCGGCAGCCCCCGGATCAAGGCGGTAACCTTCAGAGGTTGCATCGAAAGCAGAGAGGCTCGCAGGCACCACTTCCTTACCTTTACGCTGAGGATTTCCTCCGATGAATACGTAGGTTGATTCTTCAATACCAGTGAAATTTCCGGCCCACCAGCGGGGCAGTTCAGGCACATCCTTGCGCTCGCGATCCAGTCGTGCGATGGCAAGATTCAGCCCCTTCAATTGCTGCCGTTCCTCACTCGTTTGCTCCATCATCATCCAACGCCACTTACGATGTGCATCATTGACGGGTTGACGGTCGTGAGAGTCCGCCACCTTTTCCCATTGCTCACCGTCTGACGAAACTTCCAGTCGATACTCAGAGACAAAATTGGCAACCGACTGATTGCCTGCATCGCCACCTCTGTCACTGGAAAAATAAATACGATCGATTTCAGCTGGTTTGGAAAGTGTGATGCTCAGTTCAGACCCCCGAGCAATCCAACGGGCTCCGTATTCACCGTCAATCGTCAACTGCGCACTGTATGCCTTCACAAAATCTTCTGCAATACGGCTTGCACCCTTTGCGAATCCCCCCAAAGCGAGTGACGCAACATTCTGCCCCGCTTTTCCTGAGGTCCATACTTCGAATTCGTCGATCCCATAACCTGAACTTGCGTATGGATTACTTTCGGTGCCTTCCACGATCAGTCGAACATATTTTGCAAACCGCTTTTCAAACCGTTCTTCAACTCCCGTTCGCTTGATCGGGTCTCTTGTCCAGGATTCGGCAAACAAATCTTTTTTCATTTCCGCACGCTTCAGGATGACAATTTCAAGTCTCTCTTTCTCCTTTGCCAAACCATTTCGTTCAGCGTCCAGTGGCTCCATCATTCTCTTGCGTTGCTCGCGTTCTGCATTGCTGGCAATTTCACGCGAACCATGGCGTACTCCCGCAAAAGTCGCATACCACCGGTAATAGTCTTCCTGAGAGATGGGATCGAATTTATGGTAATGACAACGCGCGCAACCTACGGTCAGGCCAAGAAAGGCTTCGGAGCTGGCACGAATCATTTCATCAATGGTGTTAGCGCGGATCTGAGCAGCCTGAGCGGGATCCTGATTTCCCACATCATCATATGGACCACAAACAAGGAAAGTGGTTCCAATTTCGACATCAGGTTGATTGGGGCCGAGCTGGTCACCGGCAAGATGCTCCTTGATCAGTCTGTTCAAGGGCTTGTCCTGGTTAAAAGAACGGATGACGTAGTCACGGAAAGGCCAGGCATTTCGAATGATTTCGTTACGCTCAAATCCGCGACTTTCACCAAAACGTATGACATCCAACCAGTGCCTCCCCCATCGTTCCCCGTAATGCGGCGAAGCCAGGAGTCGATCCACCAGATGCTCGTACGCATCAGGTGAAGGATCACCGACAAATCGCTTGACCTGCTCCACCGAAGGAGGCAAACCAGTGAGATCGAAACAAAGCCTCCTGATCAACTGCCTGCGACTGGTGGGCACTGAAGGTGATAAATGCTGGTTTTGAAGTTCCTCGAAAATAAACGCATCGACTGGATTTCGTTTCCATGAAACTGGAGCTTTCGTGACATCAGGGACGCTCACTTCTTTCAGCGCTTGAAAGGCCCACCAGGATGCATCTGCCTGAGAAGCTTCCTTGAGGACCTTGCCTTCAGGCCAGAGAGCCCCCTGAACCACCCATTTCCGCAAAACCTCTACCTGTTCAGAGGACAAAGGATCGCCGTCTTCGGGCATCTCCGGTTTCTTCCCTGCACTCACGGGCTCGACCAGGTCCAACAAATGGGATTGATCTCCGTTCCGCACATCAAGGTAACCTCCGTCACGCAAGTCATCAGGTGTTGCAAGCGAAACATCTCCTTCTTCGTTACCGAGGTAATGACAGCGCAAGCAATGCGTCTCGAGCATGGGCGCAACCTTCTCCAGAAAGAGTTTCGAGTCATCGGCATGAACCGTCACTCCGAAAAGCAAAACACATGGAAGGACGCGACAGGAAGGTGGCATCAACCTGTGCAAAGTCGCATTCTGAAGCCATTGATTGAGGGAATGTTTCATTGTTCTCAACTTTTCATGCACCCAAATCAGTCCCCTTTTATTGCCACATGGGATTATCCTGATGGGATCGTTCCATTTCAATACTCAGCTGGGTCACCAAGGACTGATGGTTTCCAGCCACATCGTACAACTCGCCCAGGTCCTGATCAAGTCGGAACAGCTCAAAGGAACCATTTCGATGCTTCACCCCTTTCCATGGCCCCAGTCGGATGGCCTGAAAATGTCGACCTCCACCATGAAACTCCCAATAAAGATATGGATGCTGTTTCTGGCGTCGATCATTACCCAACAAAGCGTCCACAAAACTAATGGAATCCAGTCCTCTGGGTGCCCGTGTTCCTGCCAGCTCTGCAGCGGTTGTCATGAAGTCACCAAAATAGCCAATGTGATCCGAGACAGATTGAGGTGCAATTTCGCCTGGCCATCGAACAATCATCGGCACACGAATGCCACCTTCGTAAAGATCACGCTTGATACCACGCAAAGGTCCGTTGGAATCATTGAAATCAGGATCGTTGCCACCCTCTCGGTGCGGTCCATTGTCAGAGGTAAAAAACACAATGGTATGTTCATCAATGTTCAAATCCTTCAGCAAGGCCATGAGTTTACCAATATCGGCATCCAGGCGACTGATCATAGCTGCGTGCCCTTTTTGAGGTTCAGGCCAATCCATAGCTGAATATATCCCGTAATCCGGCACTTCCATTCCACGCTTGCCACCTTCGTTATTGGCATGAGGAATCGTCAATGACAGATACAGAAAGAAGGGGTTTTCATGGTTGCGTTTCACAAATTCAAGGGCTTCATCGGCACATAAATCATGCGAAAAGGTCGTTCGATCGGTCGCATACCCTGCCCCGTCCAAACGATCATTTTCCACCTTGTTTCCTTTCAAAGGAACGCGTGTTTCATTTCGAAAAAGAAATTCTGGGTAATAGTTGTGCGCATGTCGCTGGCACAGGTAGCCGAAAAAATAGTCAAAACCCTGACGATTCGGATGCCCCGTTGAACCTGGGCCGCCAAGGCCCCATTTTCCCACGAGTCCCGTGGTGTATCCAGCCTTCTTCAAAACTTCAGCCACCGTGACGGTATCATCAGGCAATGGCCACTGCCCCATGGGCTTGACCTCACGATTCCCTCTCACCAGAGCATGCCCGGTATGATATCCTGTCATCAGAACGCATCTTGAGGGAGCACAGACAGTCGAGCCGGCATAGAATTGCGAAAACCGCATCCCATCCTCTGCCAATTGATCGATCTGTGGCGTCTTGATGCGCTGTTGTCCGTAACACCCAAGGTCACCGTAACCTAGATCATCTGTCATGATATAAATGATGTTGGGTTTTCCGGTTCCTGCCAGAGCAGTGGCTCCCATCAAGGCAACCAGGATGATCTGAAGGCTCAATTTTGTGATGAAATGAAATTGTGTTTTCATGTTGGGTCTATGGAGTGATGGAGCGAATCTTAAAAAATCATCACCATTAGACCAATGAATAAATGCCAGAAGCAGGCATTTGATGGAACAAATGGTCAGATGCGCCTGTCACTTCAAGCTTGAAGATCTGCCTGAGGGGGATAGTTTCCTGCTGTATCCTGATACACATCATTGCTCAAGACGCCTTAATTAACTTGCTATGAAATATCTCTCGCAGTTGCCCAATTTCATCTCTGGAGCCATTGTCATTTTTACATGCGCTCTTTCACCTCAAACATTCTCTGCTGAAATCACTACTGAACAGGCAAAGGAAAAAGTCGATGACAGCAGTCATCTCAATCGATATTTCGGTCAGGAATTTGGGAGCATCGGACAACTGATTGGCACTGACAATGAAGCCGCAGAAAAAAAAACTGACGGATCTCATCCAGGTCGTCAGTGGAATGACCCCCGAAAACGAGGATTCGAAGGCTCTTATTCCCAGAGCTCATTCAGCGATTGAATTTTATCAAAAACAGATAAAAGCAGCAAAAACCCCCATCAACGAAATCATTAAAAAACTCAATACCGACCCGAATGACGAAGAGTCCATAGGCATTTATTTCACGCATAAAAACATGACCCTCCAAAAGCTGATAGTGGCTGATGTTGAGGAAGCAGAAAAGCAATTGAAGGAAGCAAAAACTTTTGTTACTGCCATCAAGGAGAAGGCATCAGAAGATGCCATCAAGTCCATTTACGAAATAGGACTGACTAGTTTGACTCAATTCGATGAAGCATTGAGTCGCGCACGCAAACTCCAAAACATGGTCGGTCAAGATGCTGGCCCTTTGGCAATCGAGGCTTGGGTCAATGGAGAACCCATGGCTGCGGAAGACCTCAAGGGCAAAGTGGTGCTTCTTGATTTCTGGGCTGTCTGGTGTGGGCCATGCATCGCCACCTTCCCGCATCTGAAACACCTTCAAGAAGCCTATGGAGACAAAGGTCTGGTCATCCTGGGACTTACCCGATATTACAATTACGAATGGAATGAAAAATCCAAGCGCGCCAGCAGGAGCGAGGCAACAGTAGAGAAAGCCGATGAGCAAAAGATGCTGGTTGAATTTGCCAAATCACATGGTCTCGAGCACCGTTTTGCGATTCAGTCAGACAATTCCATGAGCGAATATTATGGAGTAGCGGGAATCCCGCATGTCGTGGTGCTGGACCGCAAAGGAAAAGTCCAGTTAATGAGGGTTGGCAGTGGAGGACAAAACTCCATGGATGTGGAAGACAAAATCAAAGAATTGCTTTAATAACTCAGCCGACGGGGAGTGAGCGCCCAGATAGTCACATGGACATTTTATTTGAAAATCACCACCAATTCTTGCCAGCGCAACAAGAGATGGCTTTGGCATGATCCATCCATTCATGAAATCAAAACTCGTTCATTTCCCACTTTCTTTGGCCAGGCAATGGTTCATTGCGGTGATCACTCTGACGCTGACCGCAGGTATGCAAGCAGAGGATGAAATCACACCGACAAGAATCGTTCCATTCAAACAGATTGAAAATGTCACGCTGTCATTGCACCTGTTTACGCCGGAGGGACATCAATCCACTGATACGAAACCCGCCATTGTTTTTTTCTTCGGCGGTAGCTGGAATGGAGGAACACCTGCACAGTTTTACCCTCAAAGTGCCTATCTGGCATCCAGAGGCATGGTAGCCATCTGCGCTGAATACAGAACGAAAAACAACCATCAAACCCGTCCTGACAAATGTATCGAAGATGGAAAATCAGCCATGCGATGGGTTCGGTATTTCGCTCACGAGCTGGGTATCGACCCACACAGAATCGCTGCCGGCGGTGGTTCAGCCGGAGGGCATGTGGCAGCGACCACAGCAACAGTCAAGGGGTTCAATTATCCAATGGATCCACCGGTGGACTGCGCACCTCAGGCACTTGTATTGTTCAATCCTGTTTATGACAACGGACCAGGTGGATATGGTCATGATCGTGTTGCCGATTACTGGGAATCCTTTTCTCCCATGCACAATGTGGACGAGAACACTCCACCAACCACCGTTTTTCTGGGCACGCACGACAACCTTGTCCCCGTGGAAACCGGAAAAAAATTCCAAGGGCTCATGCATGCACTGGGATGCCGAAGCGAACTTCACCTTTACGAGGCCCAGGGGCACGGGTTCTTCAACAAAAACAAATACAAGGAAACGCTTTATCAGGCAGACTTGTTTCTGATCTCGCTTGGATTTCTAACTGGCGCTCCTTCCTTCAGTCTGGAGCATTAATCAAGCCCAACTGTTTTCGCTGGCGCCGTCGTGGCCACTGGATAAGTGCACTCATCTTTCAGATTTCACCGCTTTTGACGTTATTTTGTGAGCGCTCCAGATTAAGTCGCTTTGCTGTTTTTTTGAGTTCCTTGTGAATTGATACAGCCAAGGAGCCCTTTTTAAACCCAAGAACTTTGGTGTTTTTAAATCCAAAATGAGATTCAATGGACTCAACTGAGTAGCATTGTAAAACGGGCAAATGAGAGTATTGGCGACAGATCTCCTCTATCCGGTGTTCTGAAATATCCTCTGTGATCAGAATGAAATGAAGTTTCTTTTTGAGGCGGGCCAGAAGAGACTCCCCAACCACCACTGCTCGCGCTCTCAATGCAAATGGGAAGAGGCGTTCGACTGGAGGTTGATCTGGTTTATTTGGCGATTTGTTGATTGGGTCCTCGGTCATCAGTTTACTTGTCGGTAGCGTGGTTACATCCTAAGCTGCCACAAAGCAATCACAAACCAAAATCGATCCATTATCAAAATACGATGAAATCCAAAATCATATTGAGCCTGTTCTTTGCATCGACCTTGTTATCGTGGGGGCAAGGATGGGTGTCGCTTTTTGATGGCAAATCATTTACAGGTTGGGAAGGTAATTACCATTACTTCCGAATAGAAAACAACGCCATTGTAGGCGGGATGACCTATGCCGACATTCCGCGCAATCAATTTCTGAGCACCGCAGATACCTATCAAGATTTTGAACTACAACTTCAGTTCAGATTGGTAGGCAAACAAACCAATGCAGGCGTTCAAATCCGAACCCGACGCATCCCGGACCACCATGAAGTCATCGGTTATCAGGCAGATCTGGGACAAGATTACACGGGCTGTCTCTATGATGAATCCCGTCGTCGCAAGATCCTCGCCGAACCAGATCGTGAAGCACTGGCCAAAGTTTTAAAACCTGGTGAATGGAATGATTACGTCATTCGCTGCGAAGGCAAACGCATCCAGCTTTGGATCAATGGATACCAGACTGTTGATTACACAGAGACGGACCGCTCGATTGAACAGGACGGCATCCTCGCCCTGCAAATCCACGGGGGTCCCGCAGGTGAAGCCTGGTATCGGAACATCAAAATCAAAAAACTCCTCTAATCTCCGTCGTCTGTCGTCTGGTAAAGTCGGCGTATACGGTGATTTTCGCTGTCACCGACATAGACCGAGCCATCTCTGGCAACGAAGATACCATGCGGTCTGGCTAACTTGCACCTGAGTGCAGGTCCATCAGGGCCGTCACCCCGTTGTCCCGTTCCAGCGATAAGCTCAAGCCGTCCTGTCCCGGTGTTCAAGACGCGTATGCTGTGACTTTCCGTATCCGCGAGCCAGACATGGCCATCAGGTGCAATGCTGAGCCCTTTGGGTCCAGACAGTGTCGCCTCTCTGGCAGGGCCCCCATTGCCAGCAAAGCCTTTTTTTCCTGTACCCGCTCTATGTAGCAATTGCCCCTTTTTCATGTCGACACGATAAACAGCATTCCCCTCTCTCAATGCCAGCCAAAGATCGCCATTCTCCGAAACGTCCAGAGCACGCGGTCCATTCAAAGGGGTATGAAAAAGAGGGGAACCATTGGGTGTTGGCTTCTTTTCTCCCGTTCCACTTAATGTTTCCACGAGATGACTGGAACGCCCCACTCTACGAATCCGATGATTGCCGATATCGCAGATAAGTAGATTCCCCCAAGTATCAAACTGGATACTGTGCGGACGGTTGAACTCAGCTTGAATGGCAGACCCTCCATCCCCTGAATAACCAGCTTTCCCCAGGCCAGCGAAGGTAGTAACTGTCTCTTATACACATCTGACGCTGCCGACGAGCGATCTAGTGTAG
>OLHY01000083.1_pt1 | contig 32295 bp, 23 predicted proteins | sample 1609411 | NCBI WGS metagenome assembly OLHY01 (sample SAMN05416817, study PRJEB24817) | seawater metagenome | isolation source: Sea water | place: Canada:Atlantic | collected 2013-07
CTTGATCAGAGTAGCCAATACCTGCCTGAACAAATCTGATGCTCGTCACAGCACCATCTTCAATGCTTGATGCCGCAAGACCACCTGAGCCAGTGCTGTCAACAACGGTGATCAATGGCGAAGTTGTATAACCTTGGCCTCCATAGACGATCTTGGCGCCAATGATAAAACCATTGAGGATTTCAGGTACCGCGAGCGCATTTTGAGGTAGCTCAGACTCAGGCACGGTGACTTCGGTTTTACTCACAGAAACAGTCAGACTGACTTCCGAATGTGGAGATGCCACAATCACGTTGGGAATCTCCTTGTAACCGCTGCCTGCGTTGGTGATGTTGATATCCACGACCCTTCCACCTTCCAGAATTGTTTCAGCTTGAGCCGCTTCATCCGGTTGACCTCCTGTGAATTTCACACTGGGGGGATGAGTATATCCATGGCCGCTGCCAGTAAGGCTTGCGTCTACCACAAAACCATTTACCACCTGAACGATGCCAATTGCTTGCCTTTTGAGATCAGGTTGGGCAACACAAACAAAGGAAAACAGGCAGCAGGCGAATAGACACTTTTTCAGTATGAACATGAACTTATTCTGTGATTGAAATTATGATGACTTGATCGTTTTGCTCACTAATCGGAATAGTGGCCATATTCTTAAGAAAACAAATCAAATTATCTCATCAAGCAAATGGGGACTAATATCCTCTCAATGCAATACCTATCCCTTCCGAACGTGGGCAGTCGACGGGTAATATGATTGATAATGAGCAGAAAACTCCGGCTCTTGAGAAAATTTTTGTAACAATACGTCCTGACGTAATTTGGATAATGGATGGACGCCTTCTATATGGCAAAAACAGGCATGCGCATTCACCGCTGCTTCACTGCAAATTATAAATCAAGCTCACCGAACACTGCAATTGAAGTTGATTTTTGTTACACGGCTTCTTTCATGGGCATGAGTGAAAGTCCAACATGAAGTCAGCTAAAAAAACATAACATGCTCGCAGGAGAATTTAACCACTTTGCAGTGACGTGTTTTAGAGCCCATGTGCATGACCGTTTTACTTGATCCGTTTTCATGTTGGACTCTGCCCTGTTGAGCAAGCTTTATATCCTTACATCCTCTGGAAGAGTCTGAACGGCCAGCTATGTTGAAGTTATGCTCTATGCGAGATTGAAACCGTGTGGCGGACGAGCAGCCAGACAATGACTTTTTTCACTGTTACCTACTGGAGGCAGGTGTGTTGTGCGCCTTGTAAGATACACATTCAAGTCCATTGCCCGCTTAGTGACAATGTTTCATGGCATCGGAGCATGAGGAGCATGGTTGCAGTCCCTCATCAGGATAGAAATGGAGCGTATAACAACGACAACCGCTTTGAATTATTGTTTGGGCTCAGCAGGTGCGAAGCATGCTTCCCTGTAGTCAGGGTCATACGTTATCCAGGCACTGGATGCAGTCGTGAGCAAAAGTGTCATGAGAATGATACCTACAATCATTTTAGCCTCCTCATGCGCTCAAAGATCATATCTACTTTTGAACGGTTTTGATTGCTGTGTTTGTTGGATGTTTTCATTATTGCTAGTTGAGCAATAATTGTACCATTATCAAACCAGCAAAAACACGCCCTTCCCTTTTCAAAATAATATAATGATTTTTCATAATTTTCAGGCTAACTGGTTCGATTCAATGAAGCCAAACCTGATTAAAATTCCCAACAATGACGACAATACCGGAGCCATTTGCTGAATACTGTTTCATGCGAAAGTTTTGTCATTACATTATTATAAAAATGGCCTCATATTGTAATGGAGCCTCAAAGGCCCGAAAGGCATGTTACAAGTATGCATGCTCTATATGGAATTGGTATTACGGTGCTTTTGTGGATTGCTTCCGAGATCATTCAGGCAACTACGGGTGTGTCAGTTACCCCCTACATGATATTGGTCAGTGCCGTTTGGGCTGCCATCGATTCAGCCAAAATTGAACTTCGGAAATACCCCAGCGGTCTCTCTTATCATCCAGTGGTTTTGTTTATTGCCGTGGCAGCGCTGTGGATAATTGGTTTACCCTGGTATCTGGCCGTGCGCTACAAAATCAAAAAAGGATTACTGAACAAAAAGGTAGACATACCCTCTCCTGAAAACATTGAAAATTGACAAGCTACCCATAATGCTTCCTCTTTCACCGCTTCCGTGACAGAGATCGAGGCTGAGCGATGACTTGCAAAAATACTTCATGGCTGTAGTAATTTCGCGACCAGCTTGAACGTAACTGAAAGATAAAAAAGCGCAATCACGTGATACGCTCAGGTTCGTTAGTTGGAACATTTTGGTGAAGATGAAGAAAAGCTTTAAAAGTAAGCTCATGCATTCTGGCCTTTCGCTTACAGGAATGGGGAGTGGCCTTTGGCTCATGATCTTGGTCCATGGATCATGAAATTGTCTGGGTGGATAACTTAATGCGGTTCCTCATGAAGGTAAAGTATTGGCTGAGCACCGATCGGCATGTTCACAGAAACATCCATGAGTCTGATGTTGGAAATTCGGTGACTCTTTTTGGAATCCTTATTTTTTCCCTTAGCCTCTTGTATCTGTTGTCGGTTATTTTTGGCAAACGCCTGCTTCCCAGCAAAGCGTCTGTAAAAAAAACTAAAAAAGTTGATGGAGGCAAAAATCATTGAACCATGCACATGAGTTCCTCACAGAACCTTTTTGCATGCAGCAATGTTTGAAATAGCATTCTTGAACACAACATTTCTTGGAAGACAATCTTCAGGGCAAACTTTCATTCAACTGTTTTTGAAGCCCCCTGTGACAAACCGCTCGACTACTACGGTGTACCCACCAAGCGGCAGCCTGCAGAAGCGTCATTATCAGCTCAAGCCGTTGCCTGTTTCTGAACAACAGCTTCTATGGCTCTTGCGAGATCCAAATCTTTTTGAGTGACCTGACATCCAGCATCATGAGTGGTCAAATCAATGTTCAGGCGGTTGTAAACCTGATAAATCTCAGGGTGATGGTTCGCCTGTTCACAGGCGAAGGCCATTTGAACAATACAGCTAATAGCTGAGGGAAAACTGTCAAACACGTATTGCCTGGATAATTTGTTTTCCCTGTGATCCCATCCACTCAGGGACTCAAGGGCCTTCGCGATGGTTTCGGAGTCAAGGGGTGTTGTCATAAGTTCATCTCTAGTTCAATGCAAGGTTGTAGCCTTGGTTATATCATGATGATATCTGCCGCCCAATGAAAGAACGATTTATGATGCTTGTGTATCCTGTGATACACCGAGCTCCGGCAAGGCGCATTGAAGCTCGATGACTTTTTTTGGAAAGCCTGCAGATCAATGGATTACAGCAAAGATATAATCCATCCACGTCTTTGCCCCTCCCAAGCTTCGATCCTCGTGGTAAGGAAGCGGAGCAAGACTTGCCACCAGCCTTGTCAAAGCCCTCCCTTACATCGCTTCTTTTTACTCTACATGGACTGGGCTGAGCGCAATACGAAAACCAAGCGAGTCATAAGGGGCGTCAGTCCAGTAATAGTTGCGGTAGGCCGAGCGAGAGTAATCGGCACGAAAGTTCCAACCACCGCCACGGATCACCCGATCCTGACCACTAGAGGGGCCTGCTGGATCTGACACACTTCCGCCTTTATAATCACCAAACCAGTCCAGGCACCATTCCCATACATTTCCGTGCATGTCGTGGAGCCCCCAATCATTGGGTGTCCTGGCCGCTACTGTGTGTGTCTTACTCGGGCAATTGCCCGCATACCATGCATATTTCTCCAACTGGCTATAATCCGCGTCATCCCCATAATAAAAGCGTGTGCTTGTTCCTGCCCGGCACGCATATTCCCATTGTGCCTCTGTCGGCAGGGTATAGTGATAACCAGCGATCAGCGAATCACTCTTCATCGCATTGAGTCTTTCACAAAACGCCACTGCATCAAACCAAGTGACCCTCTCCACTGGCAGGTAGTTTCCTTTCCAATAACTTGGGTCACTCCCCATGACAGCCTTCCATTGGGCCTGGGTCACCTCTGTCTTTCCCAGCCAGAACGGCTTGCTGATGGTCACGGTTGTCTGAGGCCCTTCGTCATCATCCCGATCTTTTTCACCTGCCGGACTTCCCATCACAAACTTGCCTGCAGGGATGGGCATCATCTCCAGTTCAAGTTCGGATATGGTCATGGGTGATTCGGTGGGCGCAGAAACTTCCCCTTCATTCCCATTTCCCTTTTGTTTGATAAAAACGAATTGAGCTGAACGATCACTCTGTATTGGCAGAACATAGCTTCGACGGGAGTCATCAATCGGCGGAAGTTCTGCTATTTTCACCCAATCCGTAGGAGTGATACTTGAGGCTCTGTAGATTTCATATGTCGTGTCAGCATCGTTTTCCCATCCAAAAATTAAAAATTTTTCTCCAAGACGAGTGACAACGTCAATCATGGCATGGGTGGTATTCAACCGGTCTGCAGCACTTTGTCCATTGATGACCTGATGAGGCCAAACAATGAATTGAGCGCAGACCAACAGCAGTATCAGACGAATGTAAGGTGATAATTTGAGTTCCAGATCTTGCATATTTCTTTGTTCAGTTATCAATGCCCATATGGTGGACTTCCATGAACAGCTTTCTTTGAGCAAGTTCACGCGCTGATTTTGAGCAAGTTTGCCCCCTTTTTTTTTTGCGTTGACACCCGCACCTTCAACAACCGATGTTTCGACATTTTCCCTACTACTGGAAGCAGTTACAAGATGTAATGGAGCTATTTGTCTTCACGAGCTACAGCATCGTTCGCCCGAACGTCTGAATCTTCAACTCGACAACTCATAGAAACCATCGTCATCAAAGTAACGAATAATGCCAACAGTATTTGAGGTTTATCTTGTGGGATGTCGATCAAGTTAGCTCTTACAATTCGTGCCCGGTTTTGTAGTCCCAATACTTTAAGCATGGCAGGCTAATAGATGTGAGAAATACTTATTTTCTCAGGGATGAAGTCTTCTCAGATTTGCTTTGGAACTTTGGGAACCATGTTGGAGGCCGATCCGAGTGCATTTTCCTTGATCGACCGTGCTATGAGCTCCCAAAGTTGGAAAAAAACGGGTGTTCACCCATTTCCCGGCAACCCCTATCTGCAATGGCGACCTTCAGCCTTTGTGCCGTGATGGATTTATATTGGCCCTTTTGGAAGCTTCATGGCGTTTAACAAGTATATGCTATGACCCTTTCCATTGTTTTGAATGTGAAAGACCGTTCCCTAGGATGAGATGTTTCACGGATCCACGTTGATGGCCTGAATATGCATTTAGAGTTACCGGGTTGATTGCGCAGACTCTTTAGGTTTTGTCTGCCGGGACAATTTAACAATAGGGGGCATTGTCGAGAGAGAGATTGAGAGGGAAACGGGAGATGAGTCGAGTCAAAGACATGAAAATTAAATTTATATATCGTCTTATTATTTGCTCCTTGTGTGTTGCCGAGGTTGTACCTGAATCAGTTGAAAAGTCCGATGAGGTGTTTAGTTTTATGGATTTCTACACGGATCCTCAGACCCTTCAATTCGAAGGGCAACAATCCTATACTCTTGAGCAAATCGCGGATGGACTTTCTAAATCAACAGTCTACTGGGCTGCTGCCCATCGCAGTGCGGCGGTAGAAAGTTTTCCTGACGTTGTTTGTCGACTCGTGCGGGCCGGTTATCTTCACGCTGGATTCGCGGATGTAGAAGTTCGTCTTCTAAGAGAAGAAGGAGTGGAAATCCCTTTTAGGTTTCTGATCAAGGAAGGAGAACGTTATCAATGCGGTCAGATTACTTTCGCCCCAAACAATGCTTTTTCATCCCAGGAAAAGCTCAGACAGGTCCTTTCAAACCCTCCGAATGGGGATCGATCAGAATATGTACCCGTTGCGTGGACAAAGGATCGACCTGCCTTGATGGACGAGGCGCTTAATCCCCTGAACTTCGAGCACAATGTGAACGCATTCCTTGCAGGATCGGGTAGCCACCTCAAAGGTGAGGTTACCATCACACGCCGAACAAATTTAAAAGTTGCGGATATGCATGTGAATTTCAAAGAGAAACACCATCCATTCGTCCTGGGAGCAATCGAGGTGGAAGGGTCTTTGAATAACTCCAAAGAGGATGTTCTTGAATACCTGCAATTGAAAACAGGCATGCCTTTTGATGACGGATTAGGCAATCGAATGGAAAAAAAACTACGCGCATCCGCACGTTTTCTTAAGCATGAAATCTCCTTTGAAAAGGATCCAGGCAAAGGGTTAGTGAAGATGGGCTTGCAATTGCGGGATTTCAAAGATGCTCCGGCTCTAATACAATCGTTCTCTCCGGGAGATGCAGCCATCCTAGGTTTTTTCGAGAAACTTCAAGATTTAAGCTACTGGAAAAAAGACCTGGTGATGCATTTCAAAGTGAAACACCTCGACACGGTGGCTTTGCAAGCATTCCACCGCATTGTTGCCCCACTACTGGCTCCTAATCGTGTCATGAGTGAAATTCAGCTGATCCTCTCAAGTGAAGGGTTCATGCTGAGTGTTCTTGATGGAAAAACGGATGGTGTGAATGAACCGCTGGTCGCTTTGGGTTTTTCTCCAACAACCGGATTTGGTCTTTTTCTACCCGATCTTCAAAAAAAATATATTGCCAAGCCTGATGATATACCAAGCAGTGCAGGCGGTGTGACCATACTCGCAGACATGCTTCCCATTCCAGATCCTGAGGAGGATGGTTCCTTATTTAACTTCATGCTTGGTTTGGGGTTCAATACTCAGCACCAGCATTCGTTCAAGGAAATGCTTGCACTCAATATTGCTCCAGTGGTCTCCATCGGCTTAATTAACAGGGAGGGAGTGCAAACTGAAATTAAGGACGATTCTTTATCTATTAAAAAGAAGTTCGAAAACATGGACCTGTTGATGGAATTGGATTTAACGCATCACTCCCTTACTCTTCTGGAATTGCGTGACACAGAAACATCACGTCTTCTCATGAAGGCCTTTGTGCAAAGCGATGCCTTGCACAAATCCATGACGTCCATCATGGATGCTACAAGTTCATCTACCAATACGCTTGATGGATCCAACCCATTCGGAAGTCTTTTGGGTCTCTTGACAGAATGGATTTCTCCCGCCTTTTTTGCACCAAGGGAATCCTATCAGGGTTCATCCCAACAGGCTGGAATACTCGCCCGATTAGTTTCAAAAACAGGATTATTGGTTCAAAGAGTTTGGAAACCGAAGGAGGAGGGTGATTTCCAGCTCGGACGTCTGGATTGGTCCGATGTAGTTCAAGAAAATGGCATGGAAATCCCTGTCCGGACCATTGGAGAAAAGCTTGCCCTGAAATTGAAAAATAAAGCGGAATCCGATGCAGTGGCTGGTAAAAACCATACCGCTCCAACGAGCAATCCTTTCCAACAGATCGCCTTGACGGTGCTTTTTCAATTCAAGGATGATCTCTTTCCAAGAGGATCATGGCCTTGGATGATGAGCATAGAATCCATGCTGCTTCACGAGCATGCAAGTTCTCATTCGGAACAAATATTGTTTGAACTTGCCAGATCCTCCAGGATCGGGCCTTTCGGTTGCCTTGTGGCTTCATACTTACTGGAAACCGTTGGATCCCGCAGGGCCATGGATGCTGCGCTCAAGGGACAGAGGCGATTATCCTCAGCACAATTTGAGAAGGATTATCGTCCCATTCTTGGTCCAAATTCAGCACTCGGAGAAGTTTTATTGGGCATGCACCAATATTATTCCCAACTTGATCAAACTGAAAAAATATTACTTCATCATTCCCTGCAGAACGTTCATCCAGCTCTTGAATTGCTTCAGAAGCTGGATCAAAAAGAGCAACAAAACATCATGGAAATACTTCGGCCTGAAATGAATGTTCTTTGGGAAAAAAACTTCCATAAAATAGCCAACGAGTCTCTTCGCAAACAGGTTTTTGGCGGGTAGGTGAATGAAAGTAGGAAAGAAAAGCAAACGCATCACTTTGCTCAAGAGCCATGTCAGCGCGCAAGGTTTGCCTCGATTAAGGATGCGTTGGTTTGGAGCAAACCACCTGCAAACAGGTAGTCATGAACTGCGCTCCTTTGGTAACTGGAAGTACTGTGGGGCAGAATAAGTAATCAAGAAGGGCGACTTCTGGGTTGTTCATTCCATTAACATTTGCATCAAGTGTCATCAGCTTTTTTTCACGACTATTAGAATGACTCAGCAGTCAGCTGAATGCTGGGACACAACCAGCATTTCTTTTAAAATGTAACAAAGAATGCCCGCCATTAGCGTGCTGACATTTACCTGAACATAAGGTGGGTTACTTGAATCTCATCTAGTTAAGACAACTTGTTACACAATTTTTTTTGCCCCTTTTCCTTACTTGAGACGTTTAATCTATTGCATGCGAAAATGTCGTATTAAAAATCAAATAGCGCTCGTTGGATTTCAGTACTTATCAGTGACTTCACAACTGCAGAAAATTGCTCCATGAAAAATGATGCTCTTGCATTATCTATTACAAACCAGAGCTCGTTTTGTAATAGATAATGGCGACAAAATTCCATAGTTTTGAAACGAGGACGAAAGTTTTCTCATGATGCAACCTTCTTAATCGTAAACACTTGTGAATAGGGGGAACGATTTGAATATTTTTTTTAGGATAGACCCCTCTTTTCGAACAGCGAAAACCCCACAAGTCAAAGTTCAAGTCCAGCACAGGCCAAAGCACTATTGCCGGCATGATGAAACAGTAAGTAATAGTTGTGCGCCACATTTGTGATTTTTTCTTATGAATAAAATATGTAAGCTCTGCAATCAAGATTGCTCAAGCAAGGCTCGCTACAAGGACGAAGCAGGCCAATACACCTGCAAAGAATGCTATGATGAGTTTTCGTTGGATAAGGAGAAGAACAAAGAAATTATTGCTACAGACTCTACCTCTTTGCGGCGACCTCCATCGCCGACTGCCAAGTCAGGTTCAAAAAACGCGTCAACTGGCAAATATTTGCAAGTTTTCGGGATTGGGCTCTTGGGGGTAGGTATCCAAGTCGGTGCTGCTCTTTCTGAGAGTGTCTTACTCGTCGTGTTAACCTTTCTTTATATACTGTTTTGCAATTTAGCAATTGCAGATAGGCTAGGTGCCGATAACTCTATTTTGCAGCTAATACCAATAGTAAATGTTTTCCATCTTTGCTGGTGCGTTGATTTACCTGTTTGGATGGGTTTTTTGTTTTTTGTGCCATTGGTCAATATTGTTTTTGTGGCATATCTTTATTGCAGGGTCGCAAACCAACTAGGCAAACCAACTTTGAGTGGTGTGCTTATCCTAATCCCATTGGCCAACACTTTTTTGCTTGGCTATCTGGTTTCTTCTGAGTCATTGAAGAGGTGAAATAAGCGTTATTACGGTTTTAAGCAGGCGGCCTCTTTACCGCTGAAGAGAAGTTCAAAGCCATGAAGTTTGACGTGGATGATTTTGGGCAGTTTTACCGCGTGATTGAGCAGCCACAAGCTGCGGTCAACACTACGAGTTTTCAACAGCCTGGGTGGCTCTTTTGCTATCCGGGCTTTTTTGTGTACCACCCCCATCAAGGAATCTATTGCATCTCATTTCAAAGCAGGGTTCCGCTCACAACGGCGCCGAATTCTTATGACCGGGCATCAACGCTGATATGAGATAGTTGCGATTAAATACACGCGCAGCTTTGATATGGCGCCGTTGGGTATCCAACAGCAGAAGTCACTCAGGCTTGGTTGCCGCCGGCCACCTGTCAGGGTCAGTGCCGTGCTGCATGACCCAGCGGTCGTAGATGGGTTTGCACTTGGACTTGGTCCGGACGAATAAGCCAACGAATACAAGAACTGGGATAATCTCAATCGCAGGAAATGGCAGGCCAATTATAAAATTTGAGGGCGCAACACCATAAAAATACATAATCGTCCAACCAATGCAAAACGCCAGAGCCGCAAACAAGTGCCAGGGTAGGATTATGATTAAATTGAAATCACGCGCCAGTGATTCACACACCACACAGTAGTAAATGGTTCGCTGATTATTGTGACTGCCAGTTGACTCGCTGCGGCATTCGTTTTAATGACAATCGTATCCATCGTCTTCTTTGGGTGTGCTGAATAGCAACGGCTTGAACCATCCAAAGATAAAATTCAACTCAGAGAGTCGATTGTTAATAAAAAAATTCATTTCATCCTTAACTCAAATGTGAACGCAAAATTCTCGGCGGCTTTCGACAATGAAGGAATTGTAAAGCATTCCGCTAGACAGGATGGAGAGTATTACGTCGAAGGGTTAGAAATAATGGAATCACCCCAGACAAAGCTGGCCAACATTATGGGTATGATGAGGACGATTTTCCGATGACACTTAGGGAAGCTTATTGCGCAGGAATTTCCTATACTTGACCTATACTCGACTCAGGGTAGTTGATGACGTTTGCAGCCCAATTTCATGCTGTAAAACACTGTAAAGGAGGGGCTTAAAGTGGAGCCAATGACCGGATTCGAACCGGTGACCTACGGTTTACGAAACCGTTGCTCTACCAACTGAGCTACATTGGCGTGATAGTGTGACTGCGAATCAGTCATCGACAAAGCGAACAAGTTCAGACTCATCCGCTGATGAGAGAGATCTGTTTAGGCAAGACCAGCAAACTTCGCAAGTCTTATTTGAAAGTATGTCTTCTGTAAACGAAATCCAAACCTCGGCAGTAAAGAATTTGCTCCGACCTTTAATTCATGGTTCATGCCTGAAACGGTTTCAATTTGTCTTGTTTTGAAGGAGTGTTGGCGTGTCTGGCTTTTTCCAATATCTTTAGCACAACTAACCATGAACAAAAAACATCTGATCATCATTCATGGGCGTGCATCCAAACCAAGTCACTCAGAAAAAGAGCGTCTGGTCTTGAAGTCACTTCTTCACGGACTGAATCGTGTGGATACCTCAGCCGCAAAGGCAATCAAAACTCGAAAAATTAAGTATGATTTTGTCTATTACGGAGACATCAACAACCGCCTTCTTCTGGCCGCGATGAGTGAAAAGGATCCCCGTCGTCATGAATTCACCGGAAAGGATGCGCGCCACAACAATCAAAAGTGCCAACCCGCTGGAAGCTATGATGCTGATCTGGAGGATCTGTTGAGCCAAGAGTCTTTTACAAAAAAAGCCTATCAACGATTTTTGGAAGAACACCCTGATAAACGAGGTCTCGATGATGTGGCCGCTGCCGTCAGCTGGTTTGCGAATCTCGTGGCATTAAGCGACAACATCGTCAAAAGAGCGACTCCTGACATGGGTGCCTATTTGATGTCCCGTCGCGTTGGCTCGAGAATCCGTACAAGACTGCAGGCTCCCTTGAGGCAATCATTGATTGCTGGAAATGATGTGTGCCTGGTCGCCCACAGCATGGGGTGCATCGTCAGCTATGATGTTCTCTGGAAATTTTCCCAGATGAGTGAGTATCGTGATGTCAGGAGATCCGGTAACAGGGTAAGCAAGTGGCTCACACTGGGTAATCCTCTGGGGGAGCCAGGTATCCGCAAGAATCTTTATGATGCCAATGAGGCTGAGGACGGGGAGTATCCGCGCCACATTATCAAGGACTGGGTCAACATCGCAGCCAAGGATGATTTCGTATGTCACGACGCACATATACGAGATGATTTTAAACCGATGCTGAAAAGAGGGTATTTAGAGAGCATCACGGACATCCACCGGGGAATTTATACATTCTGGAAGGGGCAGCAGGGCACAAATCCACACAAATTGTACGGCTACCTTGATCACCCTAAAGTAGCCAAGCAGGTTGCCAGCTGGATTCACTCGTAGATTCAATAACTGCCACCCTGAAGCGCTGCGATGGATAGTTACCTTGAACTGAATCCATTCAATCCGTTGATCTATCTCTTGATCCTTGCATGTATCAGTCCCTGCCCCAGGGCGGTAAACGCCATCATCCAAGGACTGCGAAGCCGTTGTTCCGTTGTGTGATCAAGCAGTATTGTTCTTCAAAAAAGTGATATCAGGGTCGAGGGAGCTTTGCTTGTGGAGTCGCATCGAGTGGACTGTTTACCCGACGATCGCGCTGACCAGCAAACATCAGTGTGTCCGCGGCAGAAACACTTCGGGGACGACGATTTCGTTGATGAGAATCTTTCCGTAGTTTCGTGACCGCCTGCTCCGTAAATGGAGTTTCTATTCCTGCTCTGTTTTGATAATGGTTGAGAACTTTTTCATACATCGGTCTGAGGTTTCCTCGCGATTTGTCTGAAATCGATTTGTAGTGATACCTTCCCTGATAACTGCGGTAGGGTTCATATGGAACGTCGAAGCCTAAATTATATTTTGCGGTATACTCGAACCCTTTCAGCAAGCGATTCTCAAAAGCACTGTAAAGGTCGAGCCCCTGACTCCACGCAACTTCGCAGGTATTCGCCAGGTAATCGAGCCCCATCTGAGTGTGCCCCTGGTCTCGTCCGGTTTCCTGACACTGGCCGGAGGTTTTGAAATAATTCCGCACGGCTCCATTTCCTTTTCCATTCAGATAATAATCAGTGGCGCGAACGAACATGGTTCGGTCATCAAGGTAAACCCCCATTGCCAACATGGTCTGGAGCATGGCTGCATCCCAATTCCCATTTGCTGAGGGGTAGAAATCCTTGATGACAGGATAGAAAACACCTCTCAACATCAGCTCGAACTGCTTCTGATTGTCTTGTGCCCAACCATTCCAGGTGTGCTTGAGTAATTCGGCAGCATTGCAAAAATTATACCCCTCCATTCCCACCAACAAACGCGCGTCATGGTTACTGATGGATTGAAGGGTCGTGGACCATGCATCGATGATTTGAGCGGCTTTTCTGGCGCAGGCTGCGTTATCCGTCAGTGTCCAGAGCAAGGCATGCATGTAGGCGGCACTGGCATCCTGACTGAAGTCAGAGGAACCGATATTTGGATTATTGTATGGGCCGCGCTCGACGTGGGCATGAGGTTTAGGCTTCCAATCCAGATCCGCATGTTTCGAGTCACGAAGCTTTTTGAACGAGCTAAACCACGGCTCCTGCTTGGCTGCGATCCTGCCTTTGACAAGGGCAATGGCGGATTGAGTATGAGCAATGCCGGGATGCAGATAGGAGATGTCTTCAGCAATCCATTGAAGGCTCCGGAATGCAGGTGCTTCCCCTTTCCATGCCCTGCCCACGGGTCTTGTGGCATCGGATCGCCGCAGCCGAAGTGTTTCCCGATCAATCAACCGTAATTCTTTGATTCCACGAAAATCCTGCAATGAATCACCACGGGCATTTTTGAATTCCTCAGGGCCAAGACGAATCGCCTCCCACCCCTGCCCTCCTTTCAATGAAACCTCCGCAGCATGATTGTCCATACCGATCACAAGCGTATTCGCCTCTTCTGCGCTTATTTCAATGAAAATTGCAGCACCCTCAGGAGCCAACAGGAGAGGATCGCTCACTTTGTGAGTGCGCTTGCCCCATTGCTCCGGTCTGTATGTATACCACTCTTTCTCCCAATCTGCATCAAACGACTCGATGAGCATGCTGGCTTGACGCGTTGGCCGCACAGCTGCCTCCTTCAAATCATCCGCAGAAACCATCTGCATCCGCGAGGAGAGGTTGAAATGATCGGCGGTATAGATTCTGTAATAGTAACCCGCGCCCTGAATCGGTTCTTCCAGATCATATCGCACATTCGCATAAGCCCACAAGGGTTCGGAATCAGAGGAGAGAGGTAACTCGGCAGACCATATGTCACTTTGCTGTTCAGTGTGCGCATGATGCCAGCGTCGGCTGATCACGCCTTCATGACCTTTATCGGGATCCGCATCCTGAGTGTAGTAAACGTCCACAGAGACAACGGGAGATGTGGCGTCAGGGTAAACGCTGAGTATGGGAATACGATTGGACGTTTTTAATGTCAGCTTGGTCCGAGGAGTCTCCGGCAAATGAAAAGTATCCTTGAGATGTTCATCAAACCATAATTGCGTCGCAACTTCATGAGCCGCGTTGTCTTGATGATTGTGGTGAGGAGAACAGGTGACACGCCATTCTTCCGACTGAATTTCTGAAAGAGCTGTTTGAAGATCATGGATTCGACCGTGAAAATCATTGGACGGACTGAGGAAAATCAATGGAACATTGATATTGGTAAGTGAGGCACCATCCCCGAGCGTCTGGCGTAATAATGAGTTTCCGTCAAACCGGCCACTCACTCCACCGCAGGAGGGAGCAGCAGCTTTCACGCGGTCATCGACACCGGCGGTGAGGACGGTGAGTTTGCCCCCCATCGAATGCCCGTAAACGCCCAAACGTTCCGGATGAACCTCTGGCTGTTGTTCGAGAAAAGTAAGAGCTCTACGAGCACCGAGTGCGATCAGAAACCAGGGATTGTTGCGCGGTGATTGAATCGCGTCCATGGTCCAATCCGCCGCCTGTATCCCATTGAACGCTCCCCCGTCATACCGACTCGGAGCGTGATAGCCATCCAGAGCCCCCCAATCAGTGGTCACCCGGTAGTCAGGATCCTTTGTTTTATTTCCCCAGAACAGTTTCACTTCCTTGGGGCTTACCGTGTAGTCTGGAGCATTGATTCTTCCTGCCCAGGCAATCGAAAGGGTGGCATATCCACGTTTCGCATTGGTCAGAGGAGCCCGATGATCGGCATACTGACCGCCACCATGAATCTGAACCAGGCCGGGAAGGTTTTTTCCTCCTTTCGGGTATCCATAAACAGCTGCCATCATGGCTTTCTGCCCCTTGAACACTCCGATGCGAAAGCGCAGCACTTGCAGAACAACCCCATCTTCTTCCCATTCGTGGAGTATTTCCTTTTCCAGGGGTTCAGCTTGAGGATCAAAACCAGACCAAAGTTCAACCAGAGTCTTTGGGGGATTCCCATCGCTGATTGAAGGCAAAGTTTCCTGGCCAATGAGTTGCAGAAAACTGAAAAAAAGGCTGATTGAAAGCACCATTGCGATTGAAAATGTCTTCCTGAGCTGCATTACTTTTTTCATGAGCGATTCATGTTGTGGGAGGTTTTGACAGATGAGTCGGTGTAGTGGAAGGAGTGAGCACGAAAAACAGAATATTATCCGTGAAAAACTTGCCATTTAAAAAAATGGCGGGAGCGACGGGACTCGAACCCGCAACCTCTGCCGTGACAGGGCAGCGCTCTAACCAATTGAGCTACGCCCCCGCTAAAAACGGGAGCCAGAATGTATGCCGATTGCCAATGAACCGTCAACAGGTTTGTGATGTTTTTTCAAAAAAAAAAGACTCCTCTGCCAGAAGCCCATGGAAGGGGAGCTAAGAAACCCTTTGCTGTCTTGGTTTTGTTACAAGAGGCCACACTCAATGCCATTTGTGGACTGTATTTAACGCGATGATCAAAAGGATTAGAGATTGCTGCCCCCCTCCTCCTTCAGAAAACGTTGAAAAACTTAAAATAGTGCAATTTTAAAAACTTCATCCTGAATTTGATGCAAGTAAAAGGAATGCCTCCTTGATGAGCACGGAAACATAATGATTCAACGAAACTGCGCCTTTAAAATGCAAAAAGCGACAATATGCCGCTTACCATTCTGCCCGGGTTTGGAATTCGCAAGCATTAACAACTTGATTCGATGCCATCAGGAGGCACTATTAGCACGTAAACGTATTATTTTTTGTAACTCTGGGTGCACTATCTAGGTCGAAAAAACAAAGATGAAGAATATCATTTTAGCAATTGTGATCGTTGGAGCTGCCGCATTTGGCTTCATCTATCTCAAGAAATCAAAAGAATCGGCGCCTTCCAGCAGTGAAGAGCTTAACGCTCGAGCAACCACAGCTGAAGTAGAAACAAAGGACATAGATTTTGTGGTCACGGTGGCGGGTGAAATTACCCCCGCCGAGCAGGTATCAGTTCGCCCAGAAGTCAACGGTATGATTGAACAGCTGCCAGTCGATGTGGGGGACAAGGTGAAGGAAGGAGACCTGCTCTTCTCATTGGACGACAAAAATATTCAAATCGAGATTGAGCAAAAGCAGACCCAAATAGATGCAGCCAACTTGCAGTTGGAAAAAGCCAAACGGAATTTCGAACGCGACGGAAAGTTATTTGAGGAAAAACTTGTATCAAGGGAAGCTTTCCAGAACACCGAGACCGAGTTCAACCTGGCAAAAAACAGCATTGAGCGGGCGCAAAAGGATCTGGACCTGGCGATGGAGCGCATGGAACGCACGCAGATCCTTGCCCCATTCGATTGCACTGTATTAACACGCCCCGTGTCCGCAGGTCAGGCGGTCTCCGGGTCGGGAGGATTCAACAGCGGTACCGAAGTACTGACCATTGCAGACCTGACACAGATGATCATCAATGCACACGTCAACCAGGCCGACGTCAGCCGCCTGAGTGTTGGCTTGGAGGTAGAAATTCAGGTAGAAGCCATCTCGGGACTGAAGGTGATGGGCGTCGTTGAAAGGATCGCCCCGCAAGCCACCATAGAAAATGGCATCAAGGGATTTTCAGCCCGCATTCATCTCAAAGAGATCGACCCTCGCATACAGCCGGGAATGACTGCAAATATAAAAATTCCGGTGCAGTCAGCGGCAGGGGTAGTGGCTGTGCCGCTTGGAGCAGTTTTCACCGAATACAATGAATCCGTTCGCAAGCAGGAAAGATACGTGTTCGTCCAGAGTGGAAAGTCGTTTGTTCGCCGCCTGATCGAGATTGGTGTGGCTGACTATTTTTTCGCCGAGGTATTGAAAGGCCTGAGTGCAGGCGAAATCGTTTCACTGGAACAACCTCCCGCCGATTCCATAGTGGAATCTGATGCAGGTGGGACGGCTGGTGAACTGGCATCAAACCCCATCTAACGATCAGCCATGGCACTTGTCGAACTGCGAGACATCAGAAAAACCTACCATCTCGGGGGGGAAGTGATTCACGCCCTCGATGGCGTGGATCTGGATGTTGATCAAGGTGATTTCACCTCCATCATCGGCCCGTCAGGAAGCGGGAAATCCACATTGATGCATATTCTGGGCTGCCTGGACACGCCTTCATCAGGATCCATGAATCTTGATGGCATGGACATTCATGATGCCACTCCCCGCCAGCTTGCCAGGATAAGGGGCGAAAAGATCGGGTTTGTTTTTCAGTTTTTCAACCTCCTCCCAAAGTTGAGCGTGGCTCAGAATGTCGAATTGCCATTGATTTACAAAGGAGCCTCCAGCCGGGAACGCCGGGAACGGGCCATGCAGGCCTTGGATCTGGTGAACCTTGAAGACAGAGCAAAGCATCGACCATCCCAGCTGTCCGGAGGACAACAGCAACGTGTCGCCATCGCCCGCGCTCTCGTCAATGATCCGCGCATTATTTTTGCTGATGAGCCTACGGGCAATCTGGATTCTCACACCGGTGAAATGATTTTAGAGACGTTTTGCAAGCTGCATGAGGAAGGACGCACCATCATGCTGGTCACTCACGATCCAGAGATTGCTGCTCTAACCCCAAAGAAAATCGAAATCAGAGACGGCAAAATCGCAAGTGATGTGGACGCCAAACTGTCAGGGCAAGAGTCACGTTTCAAGCTGAACCGCCCCGCTGACGCATGAATTTCTGGAACACCATGTTCATCGGCATGAAGGAGATCTGGGCTCACAAGTTCAGATCTCTCTTGACGATGTTGGGCATCATTCTGGGAGTATCCAGCCTGGTGGCCATGTCGGCACTTGTCAAAGGAATGGAAAACGGCATGAAAGAGGCCTTGGTGGCCATGGGAGGGCTTGAAAAAGTCAGGGTTGAATTCCAGGACGACCTGCCTCCGCATCAACGGCATTTGACAGACCAGATCCCGGGCTTGTTGATGAAGGACGTTTATGCGCTTCAATCCGGTGCTCCACTGGTTGAAAATATCACCCCCATCGTCGAACAGCATGGATATCGCACGCGCATCAATGTGACCTACAGGAACAAGAGGGCAAGACCATGGCGACTTTACGGCACATGGCCCGGCATTCTCGATCTGGAGGATCACCGCGTTGAGCATGGGCGCATGTTCAACGAAATTGACAATGAAGAAGCACGCAGTGTCTGCGTGATCGGGATAGAACTGAGAAACGACTTGTTTGGAGATCCTGAAAAAACGGGTGAGGAGATCATTCCCATCGGCCAGACCATACGCATTAACGGTCAACCGTTCACCATTGTAGGCATGTTCGAGCATTACATGACTGAGAAAGAGAAAAAGGAAAAAGAACTCGCAAAACTCCAGGCTCAACAGAATCCTCAAGGAGGCGTGGTGCGTGACAAAGGAAGGGGAAGCAGCGGTCCAAGCGGTTACGTGTTCAGGCTCAAGAACAATTCGATTTTCATTCCACTGAAGACGATGATGATTCAGTTCAGAGCCGCAGCAGGGCTGGATGAAAAAGCAGATCCGCGCTTGTCAGGGATTTACATGAAAGTGAGGGACATTTCATTGCTTGAAACAGCTCTTCAGCAAATCCGTAATGTGTTGCAGGTTTCGCATAATGGAATAGAAGACTGGTCCTTCCGCACCGAGGAAGATCTTGCCGACGGCATTCAGGTGACCATCAAAAACTTCAGAATGAGCGGCGTCATTATCGCTGCCATTGCGCTGGTTGTGGGTGGCATTGGTATCATGAACATCATGCTTGCAAGCGTTTCAGAACGTGTTCGCGAAATAGGTATACGCAAGGCGGTTGGAGCAACGACAACCGACATCTTCGTGCAGATCATCATTGAAAGTGTCATCATTGCCCTGATCGGAGGCATCATGGGGTTGGTTGTTTCGATTGCCCTGGTCGATTCCATCACCGCATTCACCCCCACTGAAAACAACCCGGTCATCACAGGCGAGGCGATGCTCTTTGCCTGGGGCTGCAGTGCGATGGTGGGTATCATCGCGGGTATGATACCAGCCTTCAAGGCATCCAAACTTCACCCCATACAAGCCTTGAAATACGATTGATCACTGAGCTTCATGAACCTCTACAACGCCATACTGATCGGATTGAAGGATATCTGGGCTCATAAATTCAGGACCCTTTTGACCATGCTGGGAATCGTTTTGGGTGTGTCCAGCCTGGTTGCCATGGCTGCGGTCATCACCGGCATGGAAAAGGGCATGAAAGAGTCCATGATCGCCATGGGTGGATTGGACAAGGTCAGGATCGACGACGAGGATGTCCCCGTCTGGCAGGATCACTTGCGTGACCAGAGCCCGGGACGTCTGATCAGGGATGTGCATGCCCTTCAGGCAAGCGCACCATTGATCAAAACCATCTCGCCCGAAATGCGACTGGACTGGCGAAGCACGCGTGTCACCAGCAAGGGAAAGACAGCCTCCACTTCAGAAATCGTCGGTGTCTGGCCTGCTGTTCTGGAAATGAACCTTTACGAACTCGAACATGGCCGGTTCTTTTGCGATCTCGATGAGGAATTTGCGAACAGCGTCTGCGTCATAGGAACAGGCGTGCGCGACCAGCTGTTCGGAAGCCCGGAACAAACAGGAGAGACAATGGTGCCGATTGGAAAAACAATACAGATCGGAGGCCAGCCTTTCACGATTGTCGGCATGTTCAGGCATTACGAAAGTGAGCAGGAACGCAAACTCAAGGAACTGGCCAAGCAACAGCAACAGGAAACGAAAGGGGGCGTCAAACGCCAGCGTGGATGGAGTGGTGCAAAGAAATGGGGCGATGCTTTCTGGCGAAAGAACAACGTGGTTTACATGCCTTTGAACACCGCGTGGATCAAGTTCAGGGCAGCCTCCAATGAAGATGGAACCCCTGATCCAAGATTGACAGACATTGACATCAAGATAGCGGACCTCGACCTGCTGGAACCAGCCTTGCAACAGGCAAGGAACGTGATGCTGACGATGCATAACGGCATTGTGGATTTTGAATTTGAAACAGAGGAAAATCAAATCAACGACATACGAACACGCATACGGAACATGCGCATCAGTCAAGGCGTCATTGCTGGCCTGAGCCTGCTTGTGGGGGGGATAGGGATCATGAACATCATGCTCGCCAGCATCAACGAACGCATTCGGGAAATCGGGACATGCAAAGCCGTTGGAGCCAGCAGTGAAGCTATTTTTACACAAATTCTAGTGGAAAGTATCGCTGTGGCATTGATCGGAGCAGTAGTGGGACTGGCTTTCTCCTTTGTGCTGGTGGAACTGATAGAGCTGGCCTCCCCTGCACAGAACTCCCCCATCATCACCACACCGCCCATGCTTCTGGCGGTTGCTTTCAGTGCGTTGGTGGGAGTCGTTGCAGGCATCTTCCCTGCTTACAAGGCCGCAGGCTTACATCCAATTCAGGCCTTGCGCTACGAATAAATCTCAATTATTTTACTCACTTGAGTGTGTTGATCACTCCTGAGGTGCCACATTGCATCATTCCGCACGCACCGCACAAAAGGAGAGGTTTAGATAAGCACACGTCAATCAGAAAGAGCTCCTCTGGGAAGACTCTTCATAGCAAGGAACACAGGAACTAGAAAAAATTATGGCAGACGCAGCAAACAAACAACCCGAAAACGCAGGTGGCAAATACTACGTCGATGACCAATGCATCGATTGCGATCTCTGTCGTGAGACCGCGCCAGAAAACTTCAAACGTCAGGAAGACGGAGGATACTCTTTTGTTTACAAGCAACCTGAAAACGACGACGAATCCACACAATGTGAGGAAGCCATGGAGGGGTGTCCTGTCGAAGCGATCGGCGAAGACGGCGGGTAAGTCAGGCCCACAGGAAAAAACTTTCCAAAGCCCAACAGCTGATCAGCTGTTGGGCTTTTTTGCTGGTTTCAATGGCTTTTGCAAATTTATGGGACAGCTGAAACTGAGGTTTGTTTTCGAATACTTCCTGACCCGAATGCATGCGCGACATGAGATTCAAAATCAGTTCGATGGTGTAGTCTCCCATGCAGACCATGTAAAGTAGCCCAAAATAATGGTGCAGAATGTTTTACAAATCCCAGTAATTGATTTGTTCAGCTTTCCAATACCCATCTCGCTTGTCGTAACACGGCGTTTGAGGCATCTCTGGGAAGTTCATACCAAACGGTTACAAATGTGCCATCCTTCAATTGTACGGTGCTGGGGTATCCGAGATCCACCGAGGCGCCATCATCTGAAATAGTCCTTGGAGCAGACCATTTGCGCCCATCCTCGCTGATTCGAATCTGATTGCCAAAAGGGGGTCTTCGATAACCATAAGTCATCAGGACTCTGCCATCTGCAAGACCCAGCAAATGGGAGGGCAATCCCCATACACCAATACTTCGGGGCTTGGTCCAGGACCTGCCTCCATCGGATGATTCGCACTGAAGGGTTTCTTGGGCGTGCGAAGGATTATGATTGCGTATGTGAACGACGATCCTTCTATCGGGCATTTCAACCGCATGAAGCTCATGATAATTTCTGGGATCATCCCCATCGCGTGCAGGAATTTCCGATAACCATCGCCAGGATTTCCCATCATCCGAAGATTCACAGAGGCCAACCCGCTGTCTGTCTGTCCAGAGCTCTTTTCCTGCGTATACCAATCTACCACTCATCAATTGAATAGGCCCATGCGGGCTGTTGACAATGGAATCGTATTGGCGAGACCAGGATTTACCTCCATTCTCGGAACGTATCATCCATTGTCCCAATTCTCGTTCTCGGGCCTCACTATCAAGGCGGTTATGGGCTGCTGTCCAACGCCGAATCCGTTTGGAATCCCAGTCTCCTGATGCAAGCGCTCGCCGAAAAATCGGCTCGTAAGCCAGAGAGCTGAAGGTGGTGACTAGCAAGGTACCATTTCTGGTTTCAAGAATACCTGCATCGCGGTCATCCAGACCACTATCCAAAATGACTCTGGGCCAGCACCAGTGTTCCCCCCCATCGCGCGATTTCATGTAATGAACCTGCCCAAATGGGCATACATGACCTTCTCTCCCACCAGACCAGGCGAGGACCATTTCGCCATTTTGCAAGAGAGATAAAGTGGGCCAGCCATGGTACATTTCAGGTGATTTACTGATTTTTTTCAAATCCAGTATCTTGACCAAAGGTTCCGCAGTACTGGCTCGAACCCAAGGAGCCCCTAGAACGAGACCGGATGAAGCCATCTTGCCCAGAAAGTCACGTCGACTATGCTCAATGCTTGGTACCATGAAATCATTTTGAAAGGCATCCGCCGGAGGTCAACTATGAATTTGTCGACCTGGCTGCAAATAAGCAATGCACCCTTTTTATTAGGAAACAACCAGTTACAAAAAATCTGGCTTGCCATTTTAAGAAAATATTTCAAAAAAGAAGAAATTTCTAATAAAAACAATTTGGCTGATTTCAAATAAGGCTGCAAATTGATTACGCGAATGAGTAAAAAACCAAATACGGTTACGTGGAAGGCCATAATTGCAAAGTATCAGAAGCAATCAGTGGCTAGAGGGATATGGCAGATAGTGAACACCTTGGTTCCCTACGCTGGATTGTGGGTGATGATGTATTATGCCATGAACGTTTCATACTGGCTGCTTCTGCCTCTAATCTTGCTGGCAGGTGGGTTTCTGGTGCGCGTGTTCATTATTTTCCATGATTGCGGCCACGGATCCTTCTTCAAATCACAGAAGGCAAACCATACGCTGGGGTCCATTCTTGGAGTTCTGGAGTTTACCCCCTATTTCCAATGGCGGTGGGAGCACGGCGTCCATCATTCCACATCGGGCAATTTGGACAGGCGCGGTATCGGTGACGTCTGGATCATGACAGTCAAGGAGTATCTTGAATCATCCAAATGGAAGAAAATAGCCTACCGATTCATTCGTAACCCAATCGTTTTGTTTGGATTTGGTCCATTGGGATTATTTTTCATCAAACATCGTTTTTCTACCCCTAAATCTCCACCGCGAGAGCGCAAAAGCGTCTTTTGGACAAATATCGGAGTGCTCACCATGGCAGTGGCCATGAGTTATGTTTTCGGATGGCAGGCTTACTTGATTATACAAGCAAGCGTCATGCTGGTGGCTGGTTCGCTGGGAATATGGCTTTTTTACGTGCAGCACCAGTTTGAAGGCGTTTACTGGGAAAGAAGTGAAGATTGGGACTACCTCACAGCAGCGCTGGAAGGAAGCTCTTTTTACAGGCTACCAAAGGTGTTGCAATGGTTTTCGGGCAACATTGGGTTCCATCACATTCATCATCTGGGCCCCAGAATACCGAATTACAATCTGGAGAAATGTCACCAGAGCGAAGAAATCTTCCAAAATGTGCCTCAAATCACTCTCTGGGCCAGCTTGAAAGCGGTAAATTACCGTTTGTATGACGAAGAAAATCAACGTTTTGTGGGATTCGGCTACCTCAGGCTTCTCAGGGCAGCTTGATCGACACGAACCTCCAAAAGCTGAGGTTGGATCAATGTGTTTCTAAGCAGGCGTGTCCAGAAGTAAGTTGAGGTTTTCACCCAGTTGCTGAGCAGCATATTTCAACTTCTTTTGAAACTGGATGAGTCCAGAGACGGTGCTGGGATTTCTGAGCAAATGGCAGGCAAGCCTTCCGTAGCGCATGCTGCCCGCAGTGTCCATGAACTGGTTGAAATCAAGCGGCAATGCTTCATTGTATGGGTCGGTAATCACACGCAATGCGACCATGGGAATGCGATGACTTCTTGCTATCGATCGAACAGCTGACGATTCCATGTCAACGGCATCAGCATTGGATTCTTTTCGAAGGGAGGCCTTTTCAAAGGGGGTCACCAATACTTTAGTAGCGGAATGGATCTTTCCATGAAACAGCACATCGGGGCCTGACAGGTTGAGTCCATGCTCTGACAGATCCGAATCATCAAGTATCATTTGACCGAGCTTTAACTCGGGATTCAGGCCACCCGCAAAGCCAGCGGCGATGATGACACGTGGATGATCAACTTCGAGAAATCTGGCAAGAGTAGGTCCTGCCGCAGAAGCCCCCATACCGGTGACAAGAACATGCACACTTTCACGGGCATGGAAGTATTGCTTTTCCTGAGCTACAGCAAAACAAACCAGAGCTTTCACTAAACTATCATATAGTATTGTTCAACACGTGTGATTCGAAGCCAAGCATCTCAGATTGAATTAGAGAGATGCATTGGCATTCGCCTTGATCAAATCCTGATAAGTTGCCATGGCAAGCAACGGCCAGGAGTTCCGATACATATCGTATTTAAGGTAAAATACGAGGGGAAATCCAGTCCCCGTTGTCTCTTCCTCGGGCCACGAACCATCCTCGGATTGCATATCGATGAGATACTGAATACCTCGATGGAGACTTGGTAGACCAGGATCACCGAAAGCACAAAGGCCCATGACAGCCCAGGCCGTTTGAGAAGCTGTACTAGGTCCCCGGCCTTTTAAAACAGGATCTTCGTAGCTGTTACAACGCTCACCCCAACCACCGTCTTTCAATTGAACACTCTCCAGCCAGTCCTTGGCTTTCTGCAGCCAAGGTTGATGCATATCCATTTTCAAGGCTCTCAGTCCCCTGAGAACAAGCCATGTCCCATAGAGGTAATTAACCCCCCAACGCCCGTACCAAGAACCATCCTCCTCCTGCTGTGAGCGCAGGTATTGAACGCCCAGTTTCACTTGAGGATGCTCAAGGGTAAGGCCCTCAACTCCCAATAGTTCCAGTATGCGCGCGGTGATATCTGCGCACTCAGGATCAAGCATGGCATTGTGATCCGCGAATGGCACTTTTTCCATGATGCTCTTGGTGCAATCCTTATCGAACGCAGCCCAGCCTCCGCCCTTGCACTGAAAAGTCATGAGCCATTCCAAACCACGCTTGAGACAGGCTTGCTGGGCTTTTTTGTCACTGGATTGCATGCGCCTCAAGGCAAGCATCACCATGGCGGAATCGTCGAGATCAGGACTCCATTTATTCTCATGCTCGAAAGCCCATCCACTGGGTTCAACATCGGCCTCGTTCTTGTATTTCCAGTCTCCTCTGAAGCGGATTTCCTTGGAAACTAAATAATCAGCCGCCTTCCTTATTCTGGGGTTCGCAGGTGAAACTCCGGAAGCACTTAAGGCAGCGCAGGCAATCGCCGTGTCCCAGACAGGGGAAAGACAAGGTTCAATGCGCACCTCAGTTTCGGTCTCGTGTTCTAGCTTCTTTAATTCACGCTCGGCACGCAACACCTGCGGGTGGTCATCTTCGTAGCCCATTGCCTTCATCGCAATGAGCGAATTGAGCATGGATGGCCAGATAGCTCCCAAACCATCAGCTCCCTCGAATCGTTCCAGCATCCAGTCTTCGTTCTTTCTCAAAGCCTGTCTCCGGAATGGATGAATACCCCATTGTGCAAATTTCTCAGCTAACTTATTCACCTTATCCAGGGCTAGAAACAAGTTACGCCATGAAAAAATCTCTGGGGCGTGCGGCAGCCGAAGATCACGTTCGTGAAAACCATCCGGATACAACTCATCGATTGTCACGGGATGACGCAGTTTCCTTGTAGGCTTGAAATGATTGATAATGGACAAAGGTACAATTATGGTGCGAGTCCAGTTACTCATCTCGTGAAAGTTCAAATAAAACCACTTGCCAATCAAAATCATTTCGCAAGGTATGGTCGGTAAATATTTCCAAGGAAAGAGCCCCAGCAAGGCAAGATAGAGTTTTGAAAAAGTGTTCATCCGAGGGACTCCGCCCAGGTTCAGCAGAACCGAGCGAGCACGTGACATGCGGGGATCCGCTTCCGGCAATCCAGCAAGTTTGAGTGCCAGATAAGATTTAATCGTGGCGTTCACCTCGGCAGGTCCTCCGTGGTATATGTTCCATCCGCCTTCCGGTAATTGCAGTCTCAATAAATGATTTACGGCCTTGCGCTGCCAGACTTCGTCCACTTTTCCGTCCCAGTGCTTGAAGCAAATAGTATCCGCCACCAATGTGCAATCAATCCGCAGTTCGCCCTGCCAGTATCCATCTGGTAGCTGAGCGTTCAAAAGGTAATCCTGTGAACGTTGGATAGTGATCCAAAAAGCCTCCTTGTTCAGTGGGGAGAAAAGGGGTTCCTTCATTGATATCAAATCTTTCTTTGATTTTTTCAACTGAGAAGTAATTGTCCGGTGTAAGAGCCTCAGACTGTAATCTTGCCCTTGGGGTGTAAAGGGTTAAATTAAGCGCTCGTTTATGGTAGGTATCGCGAATACGGCGCCCCTACCCCGCTCGTGGATGGATTTGACCTCGAGTCAGTTATTGACCGGAATTTATTATAATATGGACAGACAACTGAGATTTTTGATGCTCAACTGGCGTGACCCGCAAAACCCTGCTTCAGGGGGGGCAGAAAGGGTCTCGTTGGCTTATCTCAGTGCACTTTCATCAAAAGGCCATGACGTCTGGTGGTTTGCAAACGCATACCCAGATTGTGAAGAGGAATCTATCGTGAACGGCGTTCATATTATACGACGCGGCGGCATGGGAACATCTATACTGGCCGCCAATCGCTGGTTTCAATCGCAAGCTCGATTCGATCTCGTGATTGATCAACATCATGGCATTCCCTGGTTTGCTCCCTGGTGGACTCAAACTCAATGCGTTTCTTACATACACGAGGTTTTAGGACCAATATGGTCTTCATTTTATCGATGGCCACTGGATCAAATCGGAAGAATCCAGGAGCAATTCACACATTGGCTCTATCGCCAAACGCCTTTTTGGACCGCGTGCAAGGGAACTGAAAACATGCTGCATGCGCGGGGCATCCAGAGCGTCAAACGTATTCCTTATGGAGTCTACACGCAGGCCTTGCCTTCACTTCCGGAAAAACTGATGAGCGCTCCATTACGCTTGGCCGTCGTTTCCAGGCTTGCCCCCAACAAACGTATCGACCATGCGATCCAGACCCTGCGTTGTCTCAAAGACCGCCAAATCGATGCAGCACTCAAAATCATCGGAACGGGCGATTCCATGCCTCAACTCAAACAATGCGTGGGTCAACTTGGTTTAAATGACCGTGTGACCTTCGCTGGATTTTTGGATGAGAAGCAAAAGGATCAGTCTCTTCAGGAAGCTCACATATTATTGCATACTTCAGTGCGTGAGGGCTGGGGCTTGAATATTATTGAGGCAAATGCCATGGGAACACCTTCAGCGGTCTATCCGGTGGCTGGCCTGACCGAATCCACTCTTGATCATGTCACCGGAAGGGTCTCGAAAAAGGAAACTCCCGAATCACTTGCTGATGAAATCCAGTCCATGATCAAAAAACCTGAGAGATACCAGCAATACAGGATCGAAGCCTGGAACCGCGCCAAACAATTTCACTGGGATGCCATACTCCCCAAGGCCTGTGATTGGCTGGAGTCCATGGCGCTGAAGGGATCACCCGAGCCATGAAAAAGCTGGCTGTCTATCTTGGGCTTTTGGTGTCTCTGCTCAGCTGCATCTGGGTATTTCAAAACCTTGACTGGAAAGCACTCTGGAGGGCACTGAGCGAAGTGCATCCGTTCTGGCTTCTCGTGACGGTGATTGTGTTCTATGCCGGTATCTATGTGCGTGCGCTTCGCTGGTCGCTACTCTTTCCTGAGGATAAACCAGTAGCCTCAAATCATCTATTCAAACCAATCATGGTAGGTTTTGCTTTTAATAACGTACTGCCATCGGGTCGAGTGGGAGAATTCATGAGGGCAATCTATGTGGGTAAAAAACAAAAAACAGGAGTACCCATCGCCTTCGGAACCATTGTAACCGAACGAGTGTTTGATGGAGTCACTCTCATTGCCTTGTTTATTGTTTCCATGGCATTCATCCCCCCAATCGACCCCGGGATGTCGGTCGAATTTGGAGGATTTGTGATTAGAGGGAGCATGTTGGCTCCACTGATTCAAAAAGTAGTTGTGGGATCAATTATCATGATTTGCGGATTGGGATTACTCATGTTTCGAAAAGTACGAATCAAACTATTGAAATTCGTACGTAAGATCCCCATTTCGGGAAGCATGCATCAATCCATCGAAGATGGCCTTGAAGGAATTGTCCGGGGTTTCCAAGCGATCAAACAACCACGAAGATTCTTATGGATAACTTTTTATTCAGTCCTGACCTGGGTCATCAATGCCATCGCGGCTCAGACCCTGGGATGGGGTTTCGATGGTATCACCATGACCTTGATGCAGGCAATCGCCTTGGTCGTCATCGAATCGCTGGCGGTCATGATTCCTGCCGCTCCTGGTTATTGGGGTATTTATGAAGCGGGTATGATTTTCGGATTTGCAGTATTAAACCTGCATCCATCCCGAGAAGTCGCCTTGGCCTATGCTCTCGTCATGCATTTGATTTTCTTTTTACCAACCACCGTTTTAGGCTTGTGGTATGCAGGGGCAGCCAGCCTTAAACCCCCATCAGGTAAGACAATGGAATCCATCGAACATGGGGTGATGAAGTAGTATCTCATGTTACGAGGTAATTGAAAATCGCTGAGCAGAATTACCAGAAAACACTGGGGATCATCTTGATCCATACAGCTCAACTCAAAGGGAACGCCAATGAGACTTCAGATTCAATTCGAACAAAGAAGCGAACCAGCAGGCTGAAGCCTCTGCCAATCGCAAGAAAGAGACCGTCAATGATCCGAATACAGCAGGCAATTTGAAAGGGTTATCCCGTAAATGACCTATCGAACTCTCGGCCTTGCGTGGGTTGAATTGCTTGAAGCGACAAAGTGTTCTCAGTCACAAATAACAGGCCTTTAAGAAGGTTCTATTACTGCAGCTGAAAGGGTTATTTCACCCATGATGCAAAGGAGTATAAAACTCCGGAGCAACAAAGACAAAGTCATCTCCAAAGTTTTTCTTACCTCATTATTCAACTACCCAATCATCTGAGGAAGGAAACTTTGAGGTTGCAGTATCGTGGAACTTACTGACGACCCGTTCGGGTTAAAAATATGAGAATTTGAGACGCAGGGAGACACGGTCCCTCTTTTCAGGCAATCCGAGTGGACGCCTCAAGCTGCACTTACGTTGGAATTCGAGTGCGATTTGTCAGTCTGATGTTTTTTGTAAAAATCGGCTGCCCCCATGAGCAAGCGCTTCATGTCTTCAGGTGAGATATCAGGGGTACCCGATAGCCAGATGGGCCTGGGCTGTACACCGCTCCAACTGGTTTCCGTAATTTCAACTGCGGTATAAGGCTCGTGGAGATGCATGACATATACCTTCTCGGTTCCATTGGGCTGCGTTTTCGAGGCCAGACTCCATTGAGGTATTTCACCGGATTGAACAGGCGAATCGTTGCCCAGCACATTGCGAGCCCAGGGATAAACACCTATCAAACCAGCCAGGACGGTTAGTAACAGACTAGTCGTCCATTCGACCCAAGTTGGTGCTGTGGGGCTAAGTATGACCATCCAGAGAACCGCTGACAGCAAAACAACATCACTCAGGTAGTAGATCCAGTCAGGCACAAGGCGCACTGAAAAAACCGTCTCGGAAGGGGCATCTTGCTGAAAAGGGTTAGATACCCCTTCAGGTGCAGGCTGGACTTCAGCTGGTTGGTAATGACCTTGCATCAGTTTCGAGACGCCGGACAAGGGAGCTTCAGCTGAATCCACCGGACTCGCAAGGGACTTAGCCATTTTGGCATCGGTTCCCTTGGTCTCGTTCCCCTTCATCAGCTGGGAAAGTCCACGTCCAAGTGTTTTCTTCATGACCATCGTTTTGTAGTTTACCCGTGATTACTTACCTGCTGCAATTGGAAAAATGACAAATCCTGAATCAAATGAGGTTGACACAAGCCCTGCATGAATCACCCACGCTGGAGAGGGGGAAGGGATTCAAAACTCATTAATTATCTTTTACCTGCAAAATAGACGTCTCGCAACAACGCTGCATGACTCTCAGAGTGCCGCTCCTCATGCCTGACCCAATGCATCAGGACACAGCCTGATCTTTCCATTTTTAAGGACACTTTGAACAGATCAAGTCTTGCTTTGTTTTTTTGGAGTGATTACTTTGAGAACACACCCTAATCAAATTTTCACTACATGGATATCATGGCCAAAAAATTCAGTAAGACCTATGTTTCTCGCCGGTCCTTCATTGGGACCGCTGCCGCATCCGCGTTCACTTTCAACTTTTTCCCAAAACGCGTTTTTGGAGCCAATGACCGCATCGCTTTTGCCGGTATTGGTGTGGGTGGAAAGGGGTCTGGAGATATCGACCAAGCAGGTAATTTAGGTGATGTTGTCGCTCTTTGTGATATCGATCTCACAAAACTGGATGCGAAGGGTGAAAAATTTGCAAAAGCCAAAAAATACAAGGATTTTCGGAAGATGCTCGAAGAGATGCATACCGAAATTGATGCGGTAACAATCAGTACTCCTGATCACATGCACGCTCCTGCGGGTTTGTTGGCCATGAGCCTCGGCAAGCATGTTTATTGCCAAAAACCCCTGACGCATTCAGTGTATGAAGCTCGTCGCATGGGACAGGTTGCACGTCAATACAAGGTCGCCACCCAAATGGGCAATCAGGGCACCGCCTCTGATGGTCTTCGCCGAGGGGTAGAAGTGATTCAATCAGGTGCGATTGGTGCCGTCCGGGAGGTTCATGTATGGACGAATCGCCCAGTGTGGCCGCAAGCTCCTTCCATTACCGCACGTCCGAATGAGACCCCCGCGATTCCAAATCATGTGGACTGGCATCTATTTCTGGGCGTCGCTCCTGATCGCCCTTATCACAATGCCTACCATCCATTCAAGTGGCGCGGCTGGTGGGACTTTGGCACTGGAGCTATCGGAGACATGAGCTGCCATACGGCGAATCTGGCTTTCATGGCACTCAATCTTGGTCATCCTCTCAGCGTTGAGGCCTTGGATCATGGTCCGATCAATGAAGAAACTTTTCCCGCATGGGCCACCACCAAAACCGAATTTGGTGCCCGAGGTGCCATGCCTCCTCTGAGCTATTACTGGTATGAAGGTAAATTCCCGGATGGAAAAAAGAACCTTCCCCCCATGGATCTTTTTCACGGTGAAAAACCAACCAACAGTGGTTCAATTATTGTAGGCGATAAAGGTATACTTTACTCACCCAATGATTACGGATCGAGTTGGAAACTGCTGCCCGGCGATGATTTCAATGACTATGAGGCACCGGATGCCTGGATCCCCCGCATAGGTGGAGGTGATCAGGCCATGAAGAATGAATGGGTAGAAGCAATGCGTGGCGGTAAACCTGCCCTGTCCAATTTCGATTATGCCTCACAAATGACAGAATCGATCCTTCTGGGTAACGCTGCTCTCAAGGCTGGGGGGCGCATCGAATGGGATAGCACGCGACTTCAGGCTAAAAATATGGATATTTCAGACATCATCCAACGCGAATACAGACCGGGTTGGATGGCCTAAGAAGAAAGCCTGGCTTTCTTCCGGTTTGAAAAAAGCGCGTGATCAGCAAGGGGTTGCTCCGATCACGCGCTTTTCACTTTACAGAGACAAGGCGCGGAAGAACCGCGCCTTGTCTTTTGTTAGATATTTATATTCCAACTCACATCTTGCCGCCGTAGACAGCATGTCGACCGAGGATTTGCTCGATTCGCAGTAGTTGGTTGTATTTTGCCAAACGGTCCGAGCGACTCAAGGAACCCGTTTTGATTTGCCCCGCATTGGTAGCCACGGCAATGTCGGCGATAGTCGCATCTTCAGTTTCCCCAGAACGATGACTGATAACTGAGGTGTATTTATTTTCCTGAGCAAGCTCAACCGCATCGAACGTTTCAGTGAGTGAACCAATTTGATTCACTTTCACGAGAATCGAATTGGCCACACCTTCATCGATACCGCGCTGAAGGAATTTCGTGTTGGTCACGAACAAATCGTCACCCACCAATTGAACGCGATCACCGATTTTATCAGTCAAAAGCTTCCACGTTTTCCAATCGTTTTCATCACAACCATCCTCGATGCTGATGATGGGGTATTTACGAGTCAACTCATCATAGTAGGCAACAAGGTCAGCGCCTGAAATTTTTTCACCCGTGCTTTTTTTAAAGACGTATTTCTTGGTCTTGGAGTTATAAAATTCAGAGGAAGCAACATCCAATGCCAGAAAGATTTCCTTTCCTGCTTTGTATCCGGCGACTTTGATGGCTTTCAAGATGCAATCAAGCGCATCTTCGGTAGACTCCAAATTCTGTCTCTTATACACATCTCCGAGCCCACGAGACAAGAGGCAATCTC
>OLHY01000084.1_pt1 | contig 32217 bp, 20 predicted proteins | sample 1609411 | NCBI WGS metagenome assembly OLHY01 (sample SAMN05416817, study PRJEB24817) | seawater metagenome | isolation source: Sea water | place: Canada:Atlantic | collected 2013-07
TACACTAGATCGCTCGTCGGCAGCGTCAGATGTGTATAAGAGACAGTCTTTGAGGTAGGCAGCAGTTTGGAAATTTTCCAGCACCACGGTACTCTTTGAATCACGCACCATACGAACCTGCGTCACGGTAATTTCAGGGGTTTTGCTTGGAGAAAACAAAATATCATCGTGGGTTGCGTTGCGGGCCTTGGCAAATTTGTCCGGCGTTAAATCTCCTCCCAGATGGTCGCTTCGACCAGTAGCCACATGCATTGTTCCAAGAATTTTCTCGTCCTGTATATCTTTTCCGGAAACAGGTAAAATCTGAGTCCCAAAACCCAATTCCCCCAATTCGCCCGTGACAGGATCTGAGATTAATTTCTGATTATGCTCTTCTATGAGTGCTGCATCCCCCTTGAGCAGGCTCGCCTTCTGTATGCGTCCGTCTGCGACTTCCATGATGCCAATGGTGCCGTCAGAATATTTCATCGGGAACTCGCCCTGCCCCCCCTTGGGAACAAAAAACACTTCCCCTGCCGGCAGGTTGGCGACATCAGGCTCTTCCCCCCGACATAGACCATGGCTTTTTTGGGCTTCCTGCTGCCCACAATCCAACTCAAGTGTGCATTTTCGGTTTTCAACTTGAAAGTCAACTTGAAATGCATCTGCCTTGGTCAAGGCACTGCGCAACTTTTCAGCTTCAATGCTGATGATGTTGTAATCCACCGACAAGCCGGAGTTGAGAATAATATCGTTCAGGCCGTGCAGGGTAGCCCCTCGAAACCCAAACTGCTTGGCAAAGGCCGTCAGAGGTGCGGTTGCAGAGTCAGTCGACACGCAAAGTAAGATATCATATTTTGTGTAGATATCGTTTTCAAAGTTGAATTGGTTGCCGTCGGAATCAAATGCTGTCTCGGGCAGATCAAGGTTGCTTCCGCCGGTGCGTTCATATGCGAACAATTCACCGCCCGCCAACCCGAGTTCCTCAGCTACACCGTTTTTTAATCCTTGATAGAACACATCATGCGCCTTGCGCTGCACAGTCAGGGTTTCGTCACTCAAGAAGGCTAGATCCTTCATCAGATCTGTATTTTCAAGATCTATGAGGACGGCGACACGTTCACCTTTTTTGGGAGCGAACACGGTGGTTAAAAGTCTCGAAAGACTGAACGGAGGAAAAGTCATGGATTCTGCAATCATTGAACTAGAAGAGTCTTAATAATATTTGTTTAGCACACACATTAAAGTGGTGACTAGATATTAACTCCCGTTTGGATGATAGCAACCCCTGCATGGAATTTTTATGGTTCTTTTGTTGTTTTTGATTTCCCTGACAGGTTTGTTTGTTTGGTGGACAGAGCCGAATCCGATGGAGAAAGTCATTTTCCACTGAGAAAACAACTCAAAACTCATTGAGGAATAAAACACCCCCCCTCAAAGATTCGTTAATTATCTGAAGCGCCATCAATGAGGTGACCCAATATGTGGAAATTCCCATCACTGTCATGAAAGGATGCAAACGATCGCAGAAGCTATTGATCAGGCTGACGAGCTCACGAAAGACGCGCTTGCTTGGTGCCCCCTACCAACGAGCACCAGATCGGTTCCAATGTCAGGACAGTCCTTTTTTCCCTATATATACCATCCGTTGCGAGATGCTGTCCCTCATGCCACCTGTGACCGTTGAGATCCGTAATATTTGCAGGGATACCGAGAATCCAACCCTGATTCGGATCTGAGATTTCATTCAATCCATTGGTCAATCTCGTCACCAGGAGCCACTGCCATTAGCCGCACGTTCCATTCGCCCGAACTTGATACCATACCACCATTACCGTCGTTGTATACCGCATGAAAATGAAGATGAAAACCCTCGTAACTGCGGCGAAAAGTCAAATACCGCTCGACAAAATTCTGTCTCTCGGCATGGGAGGCAAATTGGCTGCTTGAATTGAAGAGTGTATGGATTCCCCTTTTCGACACCCATGAGAAACAGAGCAAGTAACAAGACAGTCAATGTGGTGTATTTTCTTAGATAAACCTTCCGTGTTTATTTACAAGGTGTCCCGACCACGATTATCCCGTTGGGCAGCAAAGGCTCGAAGGGTTTTCCATCTTTTTGTTTTAAGAAGAAAGTCGTGATGTCATTTTCTTGAGGCACACAAGAATGCCCCTCTAAGCCTGCGAGTGGTGGAATCCGAACGAAGGGCTGCCAAGCTTCAATCGTGATTCGATCTCCCGGCTTAACATGCTCGCCTTTTGAGACGGCGCTCACCATGAGTTGGATCTTGAATATGCGATCACGATGGATACCTAGCCCTTTTTCGATGATTGATTTTCTGGTTTGTGAAGTCACCTTGATCACTATTCCAGAAACAACATGGCTGGCTTGCTCTCGAAGCAGTTCTGGTGTCAGTGGGGCCTTTGCTGCACTAACGCTGAAAGCGTAGATGGCAATGAGTGAGACGATAATACGAAATTGCATGGGTTCCCCAAATCTTCTTGTCCCTGCATCGCACGAGTCAGGGATGGCATATTTTGCTGATGGTAAAGCGCATTATTAGCATCGTTTTCTGTATTATTCCAAGAAATATCACAGTTAAGAATATGTGTAGCACCCCATACGACACGTTTTCAATGGGACGTCTGGGCTTGAAAGTTCCACATAACCATTCCTAAAAAGTGGCCTTTAAGAAAGTCTTGCACACACTCTTAACAAAAGAGATGGTTGCTGGGAGTATCAACTTGGAGAAAAGAAGCTCAGTTATATTGATGACTTACCCCATTGCCAACCGGATCAAAACCGTTCAAACCCCTGTAATTCCTACCGTCGGCGAGTGGGTGAATGAACATCCAGGTACCATTTCTCTGGGACAAGGTGTGGTGCATTATGGTCCGCCCTCCGAGATTGATGATGGCCTTTCCGATTTCAAATCTGACCTCCTTCATCATCGCTACAAACTGGTTCAGGGGATTCCCGAATTACTTCAAGCTATCGAGGAAAAACTGAGAAGGGATAACGGCATGGCCATTGAATCGAAAGATCGGGTCATGGTTACCGCTGGCAGCAACATGGCTTTCATGAATGCCATCATGGCTATTGCAGATGCAGGTGATGAAATCATCTTACCCAAACCGTATTATTTCAATCACGAAATGGCGGTCACCATGCTGGGAATGGTCCCGCGCACCGTGGAACCTGAAGCAAACATGCTTCCAACACTTGCGTCCATCGAAAAAGCCATCACCAAAAAAACGCGCGCAGTGGTCACTATTTCTCCGAATAATCCAAGCGGTATGGTTTTTCCTGCGGCTTTATTGCAATCCATCAATCAGCTATGCAAGGAAAGAAAAATCTACCATATCTCAGACGAAGCTTACGAATATTTCCTGTTTGATAATGAAAAACACTTTTCTCCGGGAAACATTAGCAGCAGTGAAGACCATACAATCTCTTTATTTTCCTTATCCAAGGCCTATGGATTTGCGAGCTGGAGGATTGGTTACATGGTGATGCCGGAGACGTTGATGCCATCGATCAAGAAAATCCAGGATACGAACCTGATTTGTGCACCGGCCATTTCACAATTCGCGGCGGTGAAAGCGCTCCACCGCGGAAAATCCTATTGCACCCAGCACCTCTCATCGATGGGAGCTATTCGGGAACAGCTGCTTGATGGGTTGAGCCGTTTAGGCCCTTTTGTAAGAATCATTCCCTCGAAAGGAGCTTTTTATATTCTCATCGAATTGGACCTTCATGAAGCGCCGATTGATGTTGTAGAAGTATTAATAAGGGAATTCAAGATTGCTGTCATACCTGGAAGCGCTTTTGGATTGGAGAAAGGTTGTTATCTTAGGATTGCATTTGGTGCACTTAAAAATGCTGATGATGCTTTGGAACGCCTGATAAAAGGACTTAAATCCATCCGTGATCACGGAATAAAAAGAATTGCTTAGATACTAAGACACCCTTTCTACAAATGAAAATTTACGCTTATCAGCTGGATATACAGTGGGAGAAAAAAGAGGTTAATTTTCGTAAAATCCGAAAATTAACCGAGTTGCATAAACCAGATAAGGGTAGCCTGATCATTTTACCCGAAATGTTTGCCACAGGTTTTTCCATGAACACAGAGATCACACAGGAGAAGGAGGATGGACCTTCTGTGAATTTTCTTAAAACATTCGCCAGCGAAACGGGATGTTATGTCATTGGTGGTATGACTCAAACAAAAGCCATTGGTAAGCCCACCAATGATGCACTTTTGATTTCCCCTGATGGAAGGAGTATGGGGGAATACTCAAAGATTCATCCCTTTTCTCTCGGAAAAGAAGATGAACATTATGCCGATGGCAATAAAGTTTTCACTTTCGAATTACCCAATGGTTTCAGGATCTGTCCTTTTATCTGCTATGACCTGCGTTTCCCTGAAATCTTCCGCATCGCCATGCAATCTGATCAAGCTCCACATTTATTCGTTGTGATTGCAAATTGGCCAAATAGACGCACTCAGCATTGGGTCCGGCTCCTGGAAGCCAGGGCGATCGAAAACTTGGCATATGTCGCCGGTATCAACCGATGCGGTTCAGATCCTCATTTGGACTATGATGGCAGCAGTATGATCATTGCCCCTTCGGGCAAGGTTCTGGCGGATGCACGAAAAAGTGAAGGAATCATCTCGAGTAAACTGAATCTGGAAACAGTCAGGGAATGGAGATCTCAGTTCCCTGCACTGAGGGATCAACGGGCCGTGTGCGCCCTCCAACCCAAGAGGGAATGAGGCCACACGGCAACTTCAAATTACTCAATTCCTTTCGCGCAACACGAAAGGATTCAAGAAGTTCCGGGTTACCTGCATCAAGCCTTGTCGGAAGAGCGTCTGCGTCCTTAAGTCTGATGGACAGGAATTGAGACCACGAGAAATATTCCATGTCCATTCCTGATTGATTAATCACGATTTTTCTGGATGATTCATCCATGTTACATCGATTAATCTGCCATTTGTTTTTGGTAAGCGCCATCAGTCTACAGGCAGCTGATGATCGTCCCAATATCCTGCTGATCATGGCCGATGATTTGGGGTTCTCTGATATTGGATGCTACGGAGCCGAAATCCAGACCCCCCAACTGGACCAGCTGGCAAGCGCTGGTTTGCGATTCACTCAATTTTACAACACGGCCAAATGTCACTCATCCCGTGTTTCATTACTCACTGGTCTTTACTGCGATCAGGCAGGGAGTGAATCTTTAAGTAGAGGTACTACTATTGCCGAGGTCCTTTCATCCGCAGGCTACTTTACTGCAATGTCAGGCAAATGGCACCTGAGCAAAGAGCCAACCGATTTTGGTTTTCAACGTTATTGGGGACATCTTTCGGGTGCTGTCAACTTTTTCAAAGGAGACAATTCCTTTCGATACAACGGCGAAAAGTGGAGCGTTCCGAAGACTTTGAATGGAAAACCTTTCTATACCACACATGCCATGACTGATTTCGCGCTCGACTTCCTGAATGAAGCCACCGAAAAAGAGGATCCATTCTTTCTGTATGTGGCCTACAATGCACCGCACTATCCCCTGCAAGCGCCAGAAGAAGAGGTTAAGAAATATAATGGAAAGTATGATCAAGGTTGGGACGTTTTGCGGAGGCAACGGCATGAGCGGCAATTAAGGTCCGGCTTACTTCCATCAAAATGGGAAATGTCCCCACGCCCTGATCATGTCCCCAACTGGAATTCCTTGAATCCAAAAGAGCAGCAATGGGAAGCAGACCGAATGGAGGTATTTGCCGCCATGGTGGATGTAATGGATCAGAGCATTGGACGATTGGTCGAACGCTTGAAGGAGAAGGGAGTTTACGAAAACACCTTGATTCTCTTTTGCTCAGACAATGGCGCCTGCCCCTTTGAACGGACCCGAGGACGTTATCTCAAACCCTGGGATTCCGAATCTTACTGGACTTATGACGCAAGTTGGGCACACGTCGGAAACACTCCATTTCGCTTATACAAACAAAACCAGCACGAAGGCGGTATCAGCTCTCCAATGATAGCCCATTGGCCTAAGGGCATTAAGAGGGAATCGGAAAAAGGAATTAGAAGAATGCCAGATGGCAGTCTCGTCACGGATCAATCAGGGCATCTCGTGGATTTCATGGCAACGATCCTTGAGCTAGGGAAAGCAAGGTATCCTGATAAAGTTGATGATCGAAAAATAGATCCCCTCATGGGACGAAGCCTGGTTCCTGTTTTCGAGGGCAAAACCCGCGAAGGACATCAGACACTATACTTTCATTTTGGAACGGACAGAGCACTGAGGCAGGGTGATTGGAAAATTGTTTCAGCCAAATCAGGTCGGTGGGAACTTTATAATATGGATGAAGACCGAACTGAGATGCATGATCTGGCTCCCATGCATCCGCAACGAGTAAAGCAAATGGCAACGGAATGGCTTCAAATCGCCAGGGACAAAGAGCGCTTGAAAGGCAGACATATCGCTCCTGTTAAGTCCCGGTTACAATCACTGAATTTCCGAAAAAGCACGCTCAGTGGAAGTGCTTCGAAAAACTAATCTAAGACCAATAATAACATGACACCCCATATTCACTCAGGCCACCGTAATTGCTTCTCCAGAATTCACTTTATCCTCTGGAGTCTCCTGATTGCGATGACCATGAATACCACTTCATTAGCTGACACTCCATCATTGCTCGATCCTGATCATGGGATCCGTTTTCATCCAGTTAAGAAACTAATGGAAGGATGGACTATTTTCGTAGAACCTATCCTTCTGGAAGACGGAGAAGATTTGGTTGGTAAAAAAGCGCTGGAAATGCTTCGAAACCACCTGCAGCGCATCACGATCCTGATACCACCGGGGCCTTTGAAAAAAATGCAAGGTCTGGAAATCTGGATTGAAAAAGATCACCCAACTTTAAAATCGATGCAATATCACCCGAGTCGAGGGTGGTTGATTCAGCACAGCCACGATCCCCGGCTGACAAAAAAGGTTCACATCCCCGTTGCAGAAAACCTTCTATCAAGGCAGCAACTCCTGAAACACCCCATGGTTGTTCTTCATGAACTGGCACATGCATACCACGATCAAGTTCTGGGATTCGAGCACCCCGCCATTATAAAGGCATTTGAAGTCATGAAGAAATCTGGATCCTACGAAAAAGTGCTTTTATACACGGGGCAGACGGTGAGACATTACGGTTTATCCAATCACAAGGAATACTTTGCTGAGGGCACGGAGGCTTATTTTTACCGTAACGATTTCTTCCCGTTCGTAAGGGCCGAACTCAAGTTGCACGATCCAACACTCCATGACGTCCTTCTGGACATTTGGGGCCCCGCCAGGTAATGCCCACTTTTTGACCTTTACCCTCTATCAAGCACGGACCTATCACTGCGTCCATCAGGGCGCTGGTGGCCAGACAGTATCAGGTCTTTTGGGTTCGGTCGTTCTGATTTGTAACCAGGGTACATCACGTGGGCCTCTCGGATTGGAAACAATAGTTTTTGAGAGAGTATCAGGATCCAGCCATTTTTTTATTTCAGAATGACCGTCAGCAAATGAAAATCCACAGGCGCCATTATGATAGTTGGCGGGCATGTTGCCCCATTGATTCCCACGATTCACAAGCGTCAAGTGGTAACCGTCATCTATCGCATCTGGATGTTCGTCCAGGAAAACGTATTTGTTGGCTGGATTGATAATGGAAGACTGCTTTCGCCAGGTGTAAAAATCACGATCGATTTCGTCCGTGTACCAACTGTCTCCGTTGATACAGCCATTCATCGACATGCTGCGAACACGCGGATGAACCACTCCCTTCATCTTGATTGTGCTTTTGTCAGCAGGACATTTATAAATTTTCAAGGATTGATTGTAATCCCAAAGCAATCCACGAGGTGCCATCAGGAGGTTAATGTTCGTCGCATCGGTTGGCGTTTTAAGCCAACCTTCTACCCATCCCTGCTGCCCCCCCGTACCGTTTGGCACCAATTTGTCGCCGTTATCACTCGGATACATATACCAGGCGAGCCCGAGCTGCTTGAGGTTGTTCATGCAGGCAATGCCTTGAGCCTTGGTTTTCGCCTTGGAGAGCGCAGGCAAGAGCATACCCGCCAGTATCGCGATAATGGCAATCACGACCAATAATTCAATCAAGGTAAACCCACGTAAATGATCACTTGGACGATATTTCATGACAATACTTTTGGATTGGGAGGTGTATTAAGATGTTGTGAAATGCACATGCCTGGCAATGTTTTTTTTTAAAAAAAAACATTGCCAGGCCCCTCTCTGTTTAAGGCAGATAGCTACAAAAAGGCCTGCACTCGGATTGAACCAAATGCAGGCCTGTGCAGAAAATAATATTTGTTATTTAAGCCTTTTGTCCTCTTCCCCCATGATGATCCGAATGGCACCACCACCTCCACCGATATCGGAAGTATTGTAGATGTAATCGGCATCAAGGGCTTTTTCAATCCTCACGGATGCCTCTGATAAATGAGCGGCGCTGTAGGGATCTGGGTTGAGATCTAAATCCTTCAATGTGTCATCAATTTTATTCTTTAATTTACGCAATTGGGATGTGGCCAAGTTGGATATCGGTTTGTAGGAAGCACTTGAATAGCTGTCTCCCATACTCAAATCGATCAAACGCTCCAAGTGCTCACGCTGCAGGTTTCTTCGCAAGCTGGAGATCATTGGACGGCGGGCCGTGAATTTCCCATCTTCGAAATCTTCAAGCTCAGACCAGATTGAATTACGGATTTCACCAAGAATCTCCGGTAATGTGATCATGTCCTCATCCTCAGGGGTCAGGAATTCATTATCGAAGACCCGCCCCATGGTCGTAGGGTTCATGAGCATGGTCAGTGAAGAAGCCTGAATCCCCATGATACGATCATGAATAGGCCACGTACTATCCTGAATGGCCGAGCTGAAATCATCCATCCACTTATCCGTCGACATGTGACGTAGCAGCTCTGGAGTTAAGCCAAACGCTTTATCGTTGAATGAATTTTTGATAACAAAACGAAGTGCCTCACGTTGCTTACCTGCTGCTACAACGGTAATCGGAGGACCTGCATTGGGATCACCTTTTTTGGACCGGTTGATAAACGCTCCCCCAAGCCAGTTCCCCATCATGCTGAGTGATCGAGTTTGCAAACTCAACGTCAGCCCATAACCGTAGCGAGCTTTGGCCCAGCTCTGACCGTCCTTGACAAACTTGTCGATGATATTCGCACGGTGGTCTTTGGCCAATTTCATCTGGCTGCGAGCGTAATTAATGGGGTCTTTTGCAAAATCATACCTGCGCGCCAATGGATCGGGGCCATAGGTATCTTCATCTGTAGCGTAGGCAAGCTGTGGTTCGTTCACACGTGCGAGGACTGATTTGAGATCGGATTCCTTCTTGACGGTGGAATATCCATACTCGATTGCCCACATGTCGTAAGGTCCAACTTCAATCATGCCGTAGTCACCCTGCTCTTCACCGAATCCCTCCAAATGCATATTGACGGGGAGGTAATCCATGACAGAGCCCGCAAAAGGCTTGTTTCCTTTGATTTCTTCGCTGTTGATTTCTTCAAGACTGTAAACACTGGAAGCCTTGAAGTTGTGGCGCAGTCCAAGGGTGTGCCCTACTTCATGTGCCACCAGATCGGCAATCAAAGGCCCTACAAACCAATCGGGAATTCCATCAAGCAAGTCTTCCTTTTCCTCTTCCTTCTTGGGTGTTTCATCGGTGCCTTCGCTTTCTTCTTCAGCTGTGTCATCACGCATCTGCATGAGGTCGAACGCAAACCGCATGACGGCCATGTCGAGTGACCGAAAATCTGCAGCTTGACAAAATCCATTGACTTGGCTCGTTCTTCCAACGAGTCCATCAAACTCATCATCACCGATCATGGTAGGATCACTATGCGCCAAAGGATGACCACCAAATGCAAGCTCGTGACCGTGGGCAATTTCATTGGCCACCATGGCTCTGTTGGAAGGATGGGCCAAACGCACTCTCGGGTCCCATTGGGGATTATGCTTCAACCATGCATGCGTTTCAGGAGAGAAGCCCTCCATGGCCAATTTAGGGAGTTCTTCATTGAATTTGCGCCAGAAGTGACGGATCCAACCATCTGTAAGAATAATATCTGCATCCAGTATTTGGCCAGTCATGGGATTGGCGCGACTTGGACCTATTGCTGTTCCCACATTGTTGTTGAGCCAGCGAATAAAATTATATCGAACATCTTCCGGATTTTTCTCCATGTGAGCCTGGGTGGCTGCATCCTGATAGCGAACCTCGATTGCGTTGAGTAGACCGATTTTCTCAAATGCCTTGTTCCACATCATGACTCCTTCCCTGACCCACCGACGATAACGGATAGGCGTGGTGTGTTCTACGTAGAAAATCAGGGGGTTTTTGACAGGGCTTTCCTTGAGGTTGGGAGCAGCTTTTTCGATGTGCCATCTGTTGATATACCGCGTTGTGACATCATCTGCCTGGTATTTCCCTAGATCGCTGTATCCCGTTGTAAAATAACCGATGCGCTCATCCGCATTTCGGGGGCGGTAAGCGGGATTTGGTTTGATCTCACTGATGGAATAGTGAAATGCCTTTAGCAAACCACTTGCCACTGGTACCTCGAATGAAACCTCGATGTTCTGAGGGAAGGCCATGGCAGTTTTTATGACTGCCAGTTGTTTTTTCAAGCCATTCGCGCTTCCACCAAAAAAACGAGCGCCAGACCCTAGAAGAAAGGCGTCCAAATCAATCACTGGCCCCCAGGCTGGATGCATGGTGACAATGGGAACATCAGCCAGCACCCGATCTGTGAACAAGCGGTCGACCGACCTTTTGGACTCAGAATCTCCTGTTGAGCGTACAGCTACGTTCGGCTGAATGAGGACCATGCGTTTTCCGATCTGTTTCCAGTAGACATACATATCTGCCTGTTGAAGCCCAGCATACTGCTCTCCGCTGGCAACAGTCAGAGCAATGAAAAATTTCTTGGATCGATATTTCTTGGGGAATGCAGCAAGTATTTGATTGTCCTTAGAATTGACAAAAAGCCCAAATAGACTCGGGCTTTGATCGATGGTTGAAACAACTTGCTTATACCCCTTCATCACCTCTGTATGTGGAGGATATTCAGGTTTGGGTGCTGATTTTGGCCGAGCCGACGGGCCCTCAGCGCCTAACATTTTGGCAGTCAATGCGGACAGAGCCAACAAGGACAAACATACGAAACGATACATGTTTTTCATATCTAGTGTAGATTGCATTGCCCAAGTATGAAACCGATCAGCAGGACTCATTGAGGGTCTTGGGCATTTCGGCGAACGTTGGGACAAAGATATTATGAAATGGATGCATCCTTTCTTCTGTCGGGTCAAGGAACAATATTGAATTTAAAATAAGGAACAGAACCCCTAAAAACTTGATGAGATTCATAGTAAGACCTATGATGTTTTCATGGACCTCATCAAGGACTGGCTTAAACGCCAACTATCCAATCCCCAGATAGTACTGCTGGCAAGTGTGTTGCTGGTGGTGTTCCTGACGATTTTCTTTCTTGGAGGTTTTATTGCTCCAGTTCTGGCTTCCGTTGTGATCGCTTACCTACTGGATGGGATCATCATGAGATTCCAGAAGCACGGTGTCCCCAGGCTGGTTGCCGTTTGCGGTGTTTTCGTCCTCTTTCTGTTATCTGTATTCCTGCTTTTCTTCGTCGTGTTTCCAAGACTTGCGATAGAATTGGACAAATTTGTAAGAAACGATGTGCCCGGTATTGCGACGAACGTGTCCAACAACATGAAAGGCGCTTACCAGAAATATGAATATTTCCGAAACAAGCGACTACCAGATTTCTTTACCAAACAATTACAATCATCCAAACCTGCAAACCCGCCCCAAACAAATACCGAGAGTTCCATCAGCCAACCCCTGGTGAATACCAATGAAATACAAGGACCGCGGCCTTTACTGGATGAAGCACAGTTTAATGGTGTTAGTCTGCTCGCGAGTGAACAAGGGGCAGACCCCTCCAGTTACGAGAGAATCACGAACGCCGTTGAAACAGAACTTACCGAGATTGGGCGCCGGGCACTGACTTTTTCTATTTCGTCTTTAAAAAATATAGTTGTCTATATGCTTTATCTGGTTCTGGTTCCTGTTTTGGTCTTTTTCATCTTGAAAGACAAACAAGCAATTTTGAACTGGTTCGCCAGATTCCTTCCCAGTGAAAGGGCATTGACACGGCAAGTTTGGGAAGAGGTCAACATCCAGACAAGCAATTACGTGCGTGGCAAATTCTGGGAAGTCATCATTGTCTGGGGAGTGACTTACATTACTTTGGAAGCGTTCGAACTGAGGGCGACCCTACTTGTCTCTTTGTTTGTAGGATTGTCAGTCCTTGTTCCTTATGTCGGCGCAACTTTGATGTACATCCCCATCATAATCCTAGGTTATTATCAATTCGGCATGTCTTCGACCTTTGTTTGGCTGTTCATCGCTTATTCAATCATTCAAGTATTGGATGGTAATGTGTTGGCACCCGTCCTTCTGTCCGAGGCTACCAGCCTGCATCCGATAGCCATCATTGCAGCCATATTGCTCTTTGGTGGATTGTGGGGCTTTTGGGGAGTGTTTTTTGCTATTCCGTTGGCAACACTGGTCAATTCCATCATCAAGGCCTGGCCAATGGAAAGAAACAAAGCGCTTCAGAGATGATCTAAGCTTACCGAGGCAAGGCGCGTTTCTGTTTCAAGACAGATTCAATACATTTTAACTTTCTTGATTTTTCAGCAACAACAGGATCGTCTCTATCTTCCGCACAAGCCCATCTTCCTTGCAATTTCATGTTGATCAAACAGAGCAAGAGACATGCACATCAACCTGAAATTTGCTGAGACACATTCTGGTTTTTTTTGCGTCACTAAAAATCAATCATACTCATTGAATGCGCAAGTGACCTGGCGTGATGGCCATCAGATCCCTCCCGCTTGACCGGAGCGCATCAACAATTCGGGTGTGAATTACCCACGAGAATTACTGTCTATTTATTACTGCATCGACCTGTCGAGTATGGCTGTCAAGAAGCAGGCGTATCCGAGTTACAATGGACTCATCGAATGTTTCCTGATGACCTGCGTTCATTTTTTTGTCAAAAGATGACATTTTCGTTTTGACAAGCAGACCTTCTTCCACGATAAAGCCTTTCTTTTGTATGGGGTCGTAGCTCAGTTGGTAGAGCACCACAATGGCATTGTGGGGGTCTGGGGTTCGACTCCCCACGGCTCCACCATACAAAACTGAAAACAACCTGCCTGACCAGGATTTGTCAGTCATTGCTGACATGTGGTCCAATGGGCAATCTCTTGCCCATGTTTGGGAGGATTGGAAAAAGTTGTATCTTGCCTCCAATCGGTCAGTAAAAACTTCTGTTGAGCTTTTCTTGCAGCACCAGCAGCCACCGTTACTGCCAGGAATTCAAGTGGATTCGTTTCCCTGACCTCGACCATCCGAACTAAGCCTCAAGTAATGCAAGTATCTTGCGATGACACTCCCACACATCAGACTCTTTAGGTATATAAGTATATCCATCTACACTGCGGCCCTTGAGTTGATCGCCGTATTTCTCTTTTAGTTCGTCTGGGCTCAGCGTAAGTTTTATCCCCAAGCCGCTCACATCAACACCTTCAAGCTCACTGCCGGCGATTTCCAAATCATACACGACTGTTATATGGCCATCTCCTCGGTCGGCGTCTCTAGCAACCCAACCCAAGTCCACTCCATCCTCGTCAGGGTTCAGGACGGTTTCTGAATAATAAGCGTCTCTCACTAACATATGGCAATCTTTCAGGCAGGACCACAATCCAGTCAAGGAAAGCGATGACAAAAAGAGGACGTTTCAGCACCTTAAATCAGTGTTATCGTCACGGATCTGTTGACTTGAAAACGAGTCAAACTACCAGCTACAGGCGGACATGCCGATGCCCTCTTATGGCTTTTCCAAGTTCACATCTTTGGTGACATCCACTTTTCTTGTGTTGGTGACGGGTTGTTGTTTGTGTTCTATGGGGCCCATTATTATTGGCTGATGTCACCATGAAACCAGCTGTAATACCTGGAGGAGAATCACTCTCTCCATGGAGCCATCCATTCCTGATATTGATGCTTAATCGTATTTGCTCTGATTGGCCCGAAATGCATTGTGAGAAGGCTTTTCACAGGAATCGTGACAGCGCCATAGCGTTTTGAAACCCCTGATATAAACTCCTTGTTTGAGTTCACATTGCTGACTATTACTGCTGATCCGTCAATCAACCAAAGACAAATTTCATCATGAGACATCATTGATTTTTCTATCGTCGGGTTTTTCGGAATTACTGAATTAGGGCGAATATCAACAACACCATGCAGGCGGTCATTGGGAAACTGAATATCTCGTGATTTGGATAAAATCGTTGTTTTTGCATCAGTAATACGAACTAGGGCCCCTCTTAATAAATCTCCATTCATCGTGATGGCCAAGTGAGATGGAAAACGGTCTTGCTGACCTAAATTCGCCAGTATCCTGTTCAGTTTTTCTTTCTTTGATAAATGAGATTGCGAGGATAAGGATTCGAACACTTTGTCCAAAAGACTGAAAGTGGCCTCTTCGAATTTCTCTTCATCCAGTGACAGAACTGGTGTCACAAATTCAATTGCTTTAAGGTGCGTTGAATGGACGCGTCGTTTTTCCAGATAGGGCGATTTAAGCCCAATCCATTCACTGGTGTAGCCAGTAATCTTACAAGGGAGAACCTCTCCACTTTGCAGATACAACTTGGATGGGAATTGTATGGATCCGTAACCAACTCCCAAATCAGCCCCCATTGCATTCCGTTGAATTCTGACAGATTCACGCACGTCCATCCTTAATGGCTGAGCCGCACCATCAGGCCTCCATCCAAATGAGGCCCCCTCCAGATCAAAGATTAATTGACCACGCAACCTCCCGAATGATGTATTTAATCGGTCTCGAGACTTACCCGAGGGATCAGACATCGATGGGGATCCTTGGAATTCCAGCCTGGCTGCGCCCAGCAAATGGCACGTGATCGGTTTTACTGAGAAGCCAGTCTGCACTTGAACGTGATTTGAAGAAAAGGAAGCAAGCCGACCACTTACTTTCTCTCCGTTATGATACCTCACTATCACATCAATTGCGGATTGTTGTGATTGAGCGTTCAGAGGAAAAATATGCCCAAGCGTATTCAGATCAACCACAGATTGTTTTCCCTGAGGATCAATCAAATGAGACTTATCCGTCCTCAGATGCAATGTGCCCAGCTGAAAACCACCACCCAGGAGCTGAACACGTGGAACGTGCTCCTTGTCAGCTAAATCCGGAAGCGCAGGCTGCCGCAGCTGGTAAAGGCTCAGACGTTTCACGATTAAGTCTTCACCTTGATTGCGAATGAATACGCCTGAATCATTGCCCGATATCTTCATCCCCTCAATACGCCGAAGAGGGGTCCCATTCATATCTAAAACTTGTATTGTCTGAGACGCTGCGTCGTGCAGCAAATGCAAGGAAACATCGAGATCACCTTCTTGAATCCCTTGAAGCGATTCAACTTTACTGCCTTGTGCAAGCACCACATCGCTGCCCCAGGTTTCAATTTTAAGCGCTTCTTCGCTCTCAGCCTCGAACTCTGAATTACCGAATCCGAGAGTAAATTGCGGTTGACTTGAGGAGGCAAGCACCAGTTCCATCACAAAATTATCGGGTATTTGAACCGATTTGAACAATCCCGTTCGCTTGAGGCCAGTGATCGCATGTCCGCCAACATCTTCACGCCACCCCATTTGACGGTTGGTCCCAACCAGTGATCGATTTTTGAACCCTGGCCCCGACCACCAGACTCTTAGATCCCTCATGCCTTCACCGTTTACATATTCCACTTTCAACTGGTGCACACCTGACGACAAAACCATGGAAACGGGGACTACATTTCCGTTTGCTGCTTCAGCTAAAAACTCGCCATCGATCCAAAACCGCATTTTACTGTTTGCAGAGAGGTGGAATTGATATTCATCTGATTCATTGATTTGCAACTGACCTTCAAAATGTATCCCGAAATCCTGTTTTTGACCGGAGATACCAAGATCAAAATAGCTCGAGGCCAGATGTCCTTCCTGATCGATTCCGAATCTTGCCAAATCTGGAAATTTCCCAAGTAATGCTTTTCGGTCTATTTTACATACCTTGTATCTCAAATTCATTATTGGCCCTCCAAGAGCGACACTCCATTGATCAAACCTTGAGCCATCGAATAGCTCGTCCGGGTGGTCCTTTCTATGGGCGGCATACAAGGCACTGCGATTTAATTGAAACCTTCCAAATCGTTGACTCTTCAGAATCAATGTTTCGGAATCAGAACCAATGAAATCAGCATCAAAAACATCCCCGAAAACCGTTGTGAATCGAAAGCGGTGATTCTTTTGCCTGAGTATCTCCGGAAAACGTATCGAGTGGAGAGAACGTACATTAACCTGCAGTGGATCAAGGAAGACAGGCGAATCCCAGCTCACCCATGGCCCCATACTTGGCAACAATGTCCCTGATAAAGTATCACCATTCTTCCAATGCAAAGTGAGTGCATGGTTTTTCGCTGGGATATGTGATCCAGTTTCTGATGTCTGAGCCTCAATTACCAAAGGCCTTAGCCAGCAGAAAAAGCACACAATTTCAAACAGACCCCATAGGAACACGGGTCTGCCTTTCCATTTTGAAAACATTTCCATCATTATCAACGGGATCTTTATTATGAGGGTGTCAGAAATCAAACCCCCATGGCAAGTGTCCGTGGTATTTTTCATTCATCCATATCGTTTATATTGTCTTATTTGTTCAAAATTTGTCAGGTTCGTTCTACTTTTTGCGTTATTTATGAAACCCGGAACAGTATTTACTTGTATCTACACGAAGCCAAATATTTGTTAACACTCATGAAATATCACTTTAAACCCAAATTTCACCGTTCCGGTTTCACTTTGATCGAACTCCTGGTGGTCATTGCCATCATTGCCATACTCGCTTCACTGCTGTCCCCTGCTTTGGGTAAAGCAAAGTCCAAGGCCAGGCAGATTGAATGTCTAAACAACCTACGGCAGCTCACATTAGCACTGCAGATGTATGCTGATGATTTTAATGACAGCATCCCAACACGAACGTCAACATCGGCTAACTGGATCAAAACACTCAAACCTTACTATTCTGACCCTGATGTTTTGAAGTGTCCTGCAGATGGCCCAACAGCAAAAAGCAGTTATCTCATCAACGGGTTTAACGATTGGTTCGCCGTTCGTCTGGGTCCGGAAGAATTTGAGCAGTTTAAAGAGTGGAGGGGTGGCGCAACTTTACGTCTAACAGTCATTCCCAACCCATCCGACACCGTTATTTTTGGCGAGAAATACAAGGACTCTCCGCACAACCACATGGATTTCTATCAAGGGGAGGGAAATGATTTTGAGGAAATCAATCAGGCCAAACATCGCGCCGCGAATCAGAGCAAGGAAAGCGGCGGTTCCAATTATGCTTTTGTGGACGGTAGTGTTCGGTTCATGAAGTATGGAACAACCATGGCTCCTGAAAATCTATGGGCAGTGACCGAACAGTGGCGGAAAGCTCCTCCGCAATCTACAGGACAGTGAATGGCCTGACTTGACAGGTATACGTGCAATGATTGAATATTAGAACCCCATGAAGAAGAAATTGGCTGTCGCAGGTTTAACCACCATGATCTTTATTTGCCTGGCTATCACTTACCGTAATCTGGCTCCGGTTCAAGATGATGGCTACAGAAGCGCCAGAGAACGCGCGGTCATTAAGAAATTTGATGAGGATGGTGACGGAGAATTAAGCAGGAAAGAGGAAAAGAAGGCTGAAAAAGCCATGGCAAAACAACGGGCGGAATGGATTACAAAATTCGATACCAATGGGGATGGTAAAATTTCAGCAGAAGAAAAAGGAGCTTCCAAGCGGGGCAATCAGGATAAAAAAGGAGAAAGGTCTGCTCCACTCCAAAAAAAATGATCCTATTTCATCAAGGAATTTGACTCGATCCTTTCCATCTCGCCTCCATGACTCTTGATTACACGCTCCTGAACATGTAATCTTGTCCAATAAGCCTATTTTGATCACAGATCAATCCAGATGTGTGAGCTACGGACATCATGTATTTGCTCGATTCATTTCACCAAAAAAAACACCCTTTTCGTATGATCCATCTGCTTGGATTGATGACGCTGACTGCTATCCTCCTCTCTGAAAACAAAGGGATCGGCGCAGAGTCAAATACAGAAGATATTTCCACTGTATTGAAATGGGAATCCCTTCCAGATTTACCCGAATCATTAGGTGTTGCAGGGCCATTTGCAGGATCACACAAAGATGCGCTCATCATTGCAGGTGGTGCCAATTTCGCAAAACCCATATGGGCAACCGAAAAACAATGGACCCAGCAAATTCACGTTTTGGCAGAAGAAGAGGGCAGCTACACCTGGCATGATGGCGGCCTTCTGAAAAAACCCATTGCCTATGGAGCAAGCGTTACGACGGAAAAGGGTATTGTATGCATGGGGGGCAACGATGGTTCACAAACTTTTCGAGATGTTTTCCTGCTGCAGTGGGACCCCATAGGCAAAAAAACAAAAACAATAATCTACCCTTCGCTACCCGAGCCATGTGCCTATGGCCAAGCTGCACTCGTCGGAAACACAATCTATCTCGCTGGCGGTCAGAGGGGGGCTGATCTTGATTCCACCATGAACAATTTCTGGTCTCTGGACTTATCCCATGCAAATGTTCCAGAGGACTTCCAATGGGAAAAATTGAAGGCCTGGCCAGGAGAACCCCGTGCATTCAATCTTACGGTTACTCAGCATAACGGATATGATGACTGCATCTACGTTCTCAGTGGCAGACGAGAGTTTGAAGGGGCAACGCAGTTTCTCAAGGACGTTTGGGAATTCACCCCTCGGACAAAAATCTGGCGTTCGAGAGCAGCATTACCACGCTGCGTGATGGCAGGGACCGGGATTGCGATCGGACATAGTCACATCTTCGTGTTGGGCGGAGCCGACGGCTCTTTATTTTTCAAGGCGGACGATCTTAAGGACACTCATCCGGGTTTTCCTAAAGAGGCGTTAACCTACCATACCATTACTGACACCTGGACAAGTGCAGGCCCCATGCCTGCAAATCACGTCACCACCACGGCGCTTAAGTGGGGAAGCAGGATTATTATTCCCAGCGGTGAAGTTCGCCCACGCGTACGTTCCCCAAAAATCTGGAGTATCGCTCCTGAATCCACACGCAAGGGTTTTGGTGCGGTGAATTATACCATTCTAATTGGTTATCTTCTTTTGATGATTGGGATTGGTTTTTACTTCAATCGCAAAAACAAGGATACGGATGATTATTTTCGCGGAGGCAGCCAGATACCCTGGTGGGCTGCGGGATGCAGTATCTTTGCAACCATGCTGAGTTCCCTCACCTTCACTGGGCTTCCCTCCAAAGCCTTTGCGCAGGATTGGGTATACGCCATGGGGAATATGATGATACCGGTGGTTGCCATCCTTGCAGTCTATATCGCACTGCCGCTTTATCGGAAACTTGATGTCACGAGTGCCTATGAATATCTGGAAAACAGATTCAGCCGCGGTGTTCGTCTTTTTGGAAGTGCAAGTTTCACACTGTTTCATATTTTCCGCATGTCGGTCGTCATGTCACTCACCGGACTCGCACTGGCAGTTGCAACGCCACTTACACCGGCAGAATCAGTTGTTTTGATGGGGGCTCTCAGTATCCTGTATTGTACGCTCGGAGGCATTGAAGCTGTCATCTGGACCGATACGATCCAGACCATTGTTCTAATGGGAGGAGCTTTACTGGCCATTTATTTCATGACAGCAGGAACCGATGGAGGCTTCCTTGGAGCCACTCAAATGGCAATAAATGCAAATAAATTTCGCTTTTTGAATACTCATTGGGATATGACGAGCACGCAGATCGCACTTTGGGTTATTATTTTCGGAGGCATTGGCCAAAACGTCTCCTCTTACACGGCGGATCAAGCGGTTGTTCAACGATACATGACAACTAGCAGCTCAAAGCTCGCAGCACGCTCCATCTGGACCAATGCGATCATGAGCGTCGTCGCCACCGTCTTGTTTTTTGGAATCGGCACCGCACTCTTTGCTTTTTACCAGTCAAACCCACAGAAACTTGATCCAACCATAACGACAGATCAAATTTTTCCGTTGTTTATCGCGATGGAAATGCCTGTTGGAGTTGCTGGTTTAATCGTGGCTGGAATTTTCTCTGCAGCTCAGTCAACCGTCTCAACAAGCATGAATTCAACCGCCACGACTTTGGTGACTGACTTTATGCGCCCATTGAAGATTTGTCAGGATGAGAAGGGTTATCTGAAAGCTGCAAAACGCACGACTTTCTTTATTGGAACCTTGGGAACCCTGCTGGGACTTGTGTTTGTGAACCCAGAAATCAAATCTTTGTTTGATACGTTCATTAAGATCATTGGCTTGTTCATGGGGGTTTTGGGCGGATTGTTTCTTCTTGGTTTCTTGACCAGAAAGGCAAATTCTGCAGGCGCCATGACGGGAGCAATCCTTGGCACTATCTTTATGTTTTATTTATGGAAATACACTTCCGTCAATGGATACCTGTATACATCCTGCGGTATCACTGCTTGTTTTGTATCAGGTTATCTGACGAGTCTTTTAACAAGCAACGATTCTGATTGAAGTATCTCCTGGAAACAATCGGTTTGAGCCGTCAGGAAATAATTCCATTGCATGTAGGCGGTTGTTTAGGGTCTTTCTCAATCCGGTGATATGCTTTGCTCAGCGATTACACGGTAGAACCGAGTATCTTGATAAGGGGATGCATCTAATACCTCATCTGAATCCCCTGTTCCGATTAATGTTTTCAGATCATTCCAATGTCCCCTGTTTAACGCATCGGTGTGCTGCACCGTGTAGCGAATACCCACTTGAGTGGCAATTTCCAAAACAATCCCCCCCTCAACCAGAGACAAACCTTGGATGAACCCCGAGTTTTGCTTGGGATGAATAACCTCGCTTAATTGCCCTGGAGAAGGACTGTTGTAACTCCAATTCAAAGAGACGTTACCGTAGGAGTCTTGATCAAGTCTATGAAGACTGAACACACCTCTTTGCGGAGGAGTTACCCAAGGAACATCAGAAGCATATTCAATCCGATCCTCATCAACCCACCCCAGAGACTCTGCATTATGTTGCACATCCATTGAGTTTGGAAGCATCTCCAATTCCTGAAGCCTGACAAGGTCTCCGCCATTGTCCAGTCTGCCTTTAAATGGACCATACACGGGAACCATCAAGGGGAGGCCCCAACTTTGCTGAAGGGCTCGAGTGATCATCGGTTCCTTGGAAGGATCATAGTTCACTACCAACAATACCTGACCAGGCTCAAGTTCGACGTCAGATTTAAAATGATAACTCACACCTCCAGCCAATCGCCATCCACGCAAATCATGGACTGTGTCAAAGAGTATCACGCTTTCATTGGAACGATTGTAAACTTCAATGAACTCAACACCATCCAGTATAGAAGGTAATTGAGTGGCGCTTGTTTTTGTGTCGATGAGTAATTCAGAAATTACCAAGGGGCCCATCGAGGCAATCACATTCTGTCCGCCTGCTGATAATTGAAACGTTTCAAGGGATTCCGTGAGGGACTTACCAAAAGTTGGAGCCTGCAAGCGCGCAAACTCATCCACATAACTCAAATCCAGTTTTCCGAATGATTCGTTCCAATGCGTAGGCAGAACCGGTGCTGACAAACGTCTTCCTGTCGGAGCGCCTTGAGCATCTATTTCTGAGATGTAAATGCGTTCAGTCAGTGAATTCCGCCAATCTCTCGAACGAATAATATCGGAGGGCAACCAAAATGCCTCATGCAAAACATAAAATTGACCTGCTCCCACCAGCGTTCCGGGTGGCAATCGAAAGGCATCAAGCGAGGTTCGCTCGGATCCAATAGCCCAACCCGAAATATCAACAGGACTCGCCCCGAAATTAAACACCTCAATCGCTCGGCCTGAAGGAGTCCTTGGGGTCAAAAGCAACTCATTGATTTGAAGGCCTTCAATTTGAGTATGGTTTGGAAGTCCCTTTGATGTTTCGACAGTGTCAAAACTTACCAAACGATCCTCCCCATCCGGCAATCTTCCACTGGAACCTCCTTGCACAAGCGAGTCCGCCACAAGAATCTCATCAATCACATTCAGGGATTCTGCGTAAATCCGTAATGTTTCTCCCTTCGAAGAAAGTCGAAAATTCAAGTGATCGCTACCTCGCTGGGGTTCACCATCAGCTCTAAAAACAACCCAGGACTTAGGGCCGACAAAACTCAAATTTGCAATGGCATGCTTGGTCTTCCCTGCAAGAGAAGGATCATCTGTCAAATAGAGACCGCTGATATCAACTGGCTGATTGCCTCTGTGGTATAGTTCCAGCCAATCGTCTCCCTCCCCTCCTCCACTCCATTCATTGATCCGCAAATCATCGGGCAAACCAAGGGGCACAGCGTTGCCATTGACTTTTCCCGGAGTCCCTTCAACAAGTAATTGCCATTGATTTCCTTTCCTGCCGATTGTTTGATTAACCACCTGAATGCCATATCTCAATTGATCAAGCTGTCTTCCCTCGGCAGTTAAAAGTTCAATACCAGCCCCAGAAGGGGGTAGTGAACGATCAACCACAATTCCCGAAAATTTACCACGACGAATCAGGTCATCGCCATCAAACCATACAATGAAATGATCATGACCTTCCAAATAAATCCCGTCGGGTAAAACCCATTCATCGGCCCCATCCAACCTCAACCTCATCCCGCTCAAATCGATGAAACCATCCGTCTTGTTGAGCAACTCTATCCAATCTGGTGTCCCAGCCATGCCTGGATAGATGACTGTTTGATTCCTTGCCATGATTTCGTTGATCATGATTGACGGACTTTCCTGAATGACATTTTTTTGCCCGGGAGTTGCCTGCTCAGAAAACTGTTGGAATTCCCCAATCCCATTGGGCAGGCGCCCCGAAGATGAGCCTTCGATCTGCAAACCAAAGCTTAGTTTATCCAGAAAATTTCCTTGCGAATCTAATAATCCAAGCTCTGCCCCCACCGATGGGATTTTGAATCTCAATGATCCACGCCGAGGTATGTTGACCGAATAAAAAGCTCGATATCCACCCGCTTCAAGAAAACTTTGGGAGGATAAGCCCACCGCATGCCCATCAAGTGCAAAATGCAAACCACTTAAATCAACAGGCAATGCATCATTGAGATTCACAACTTCCAGCCAATCTTCCTCACCAGATAAAGGGTTTGCCATGAACTCATTGATACGCAGGGAATCGACCAACGATGCCGTTGCGGTTGCCTGATTTTTTTGAGCAGGGCTTGGTTCTCCTAAAAACCATTCGCCGTGATCATCTCGATTAAGTGAATAATCAAACAACTGATGACCGAATGTCACGGCATCTACTTGATTCCCTTGCGGGTCAAGTAGAACAACAGAGTCACCTTCCCGATCCAACCCAAAGGAAAACCCCTCTGGATCAGAGCCACTTACCGTTTGCCATAGCACCAAACGCTCTGCTGGTTCAATGAAACTGCCCTTGGAGAACACAAAATCGGATCGGCCAGATTCATCTCGAAGACGATATCCGGTCAGATTCAATCTGCGATCACTACGATTCTCCAGTTCAATCCAATCAGGTAAGAAACCGCTCGGCTGCTTGATCGTTCGGTTGGCTGCAACGATTTCACTGATCACCAAGTCTCCTTGAGATTCGTTTTCAACAAACCTCCCGGGACTTCCGCCAGCAGATAAACTTCGCCACCAATCAGCAGGGTTTGGATTACTTCCACCTGCTATCTTGAATTCCAGACTATCCCCCCCACCATCGGCTGATATCGGCCAAGCACCTTCATCGCCATATCGCACGCCTGTGACATATTTTCCCTGTCCGTCTTCCAGAATAAGTGATTCGCCTCCGTTTGAAAGACTACCAGCAAAATACCCCCAAATATTCACCGAAGGATATCTCGACTGAAAAGCGTCTGGATTTTTGTCCGATGCCAAAAGGATGATTCCACCTGATTCCAGATAGGATTCAGGAGCAAACAAGTAGGAAATGCCTCGAAAGGAGTAACGCGAGAGATTGACCGAAACGGGACTGAAATTGGTCAATTCAACAAACTCAAAAGCGTCGCCTCCCGGGGGATGATACATTATCTCAGTCAATTTCAGTTCCGAGGTCAACCCACCTGGATAGAAATCCCCGGAACTCATGGCACTCCACCTGCCGTTGATCAATGCTCTTGCCTTTATTTGGGTTACCGACTTGATAGGAATGGGGTCTTCATACAAAACCGCGGAATCAGCTACCCTACCTGGCTGTTCGACTCCTATTTCAAGCAAAGCGTCAAAGAGAAAATCAGAACTGGATAGTTGCGCGTTGAGTCCCTGGATAGCCAGGGTGTTGCCTCCTTCTTTCAAGAGCTGTATGTGATCGCTCACGTTGAAGGACTGGAAAATAACAGCGGAGGCATCAGAATGATCGCCGTTCGCTGAAGTATTCCATTGCAGACGGGATGGGGCATTGGCAGCAGCAATAGGTTCCCCGTTGAGGTAGGCCGCAAATCCATCGTCATACTTCACCCGGAGATCCATGAGATTCCGGCCGTCTAGATCATTGGATCGAACATTGAATGGAATGGCAATGTATACAGTGGTGTTTTTATCATTCATGGATGCGTTCACATCAATGCCAATATGAGCCCCATAGGTCTGGTTTTCATCATAGCCGATGCCTCCACGTCCGCGCACCCAGTCAGCAGTATCAATATCAGGATCATCGGCGCGCCATTTTGTTCCCAGACTGCCATCTGTCGGAACGTGGGCAAACTTAATCGTGCGACTGGAAATCAGCTCTGTTCGAGTCGAGGACGTGATGCTTGGCAGAAGCGGATCTGTTCCATCAAGCGTGTAGTAAATGTCGCCCTGATCATTGTCCAACCTCAAAGCATTGGCACGCATACTTCCTGCCGGTTCTGAGAAACGCGGAACATTGGACTCAAGAAAAAGGCCTTCCGCTGCCAGATGTGAAAGCACATTCTGGCGCCGTTGAGGTATCCATGACCTGGCAATGGAATTGTTGATATTGCGTATACCGGACATATCTCCTCTTAACTCCTGAAAACGGCTCAGGATGTTTGCATCAGTGAGCGCGCCATTGTTGAAAAAGTGTTGATATACTCGATCAGCAAACCGCGTTCGGAATTCAGTATTATTCGACAGTGATTGATAAAAACGAGCAATATCCTGATTCACTGCCAATTCACTCGTCAACGTATTATGGCGGACTGAACCACCTTGATTGAAAAAAGACCACTCTGCATCCCATGCATAAAAACGCCATTTGGCACCGTCGACTCTTTCCCTTGCAGCGCGCCAGTTATTATGCGGCCAATCACGCGTTCCGACGTAAATATTGAGGATTAAATAGTCTATGAAACTATCAATGTTGAGCAATTGCCCTGCCTGCTCATAATTGGCTGCCACGGAAAGGTCCCGACGCAAGGTCTGCTTGAGTTGGTTCCACATGACCAAATCACCCGCTCTTACTTCCCCAAATTGAGCAATGATATCGTAATCACCGTTACCTCCCTGCCATGTGTCTAGGAAGTCTTCATCAATCCTTTCCGTTGGATTGTAGTATCCTTTGTATACACCATTCACGAAAAGGTTCACCAATGTTCCCTGGCTGGAAACTTGCCCCATGTCTGCAGATAATCGACGTACAAGTTCGTCCACTATAAAAGGGTCGGAATGATCATTCATTCCTGCGCGCAACACAATCTGTTTGTATTCATCCTCCGGAGAGCGTGGTATGAACGGATACTTGAGTGCAGACTCACCGTAATCTCCCCTGAAATAAAGGCGATACGAATATTTACTGAAAGGCAACCCCCCGTTGGGGTTATACCTCCCTCTTACATAATCACCTCCTTGGATACGGAGCCCGCAATCAATTTGAAATCCGGTTGAACCATCAGGAAGGAAATATTCCACCGATACGGGGCGTTCCCAGGATCGGCCCCGCTTGGAAGTGTTTCGGGGACTTGTTTCCATGATACCTTGCGCCCCCCACAAGTGATCTTTATCCGTCACTAACGATAAAACAGGTAAAGACCGCCTTGCAGCGCTCAACCGAAACAAATAGGAGTGTGTGACCGTTTCTGAAGGTAAGTAACCTTCTTTGAAAACTGCAGCTCTCACGATGGCGGACCGACTCAAGCTAATGGGTTGATCATATTTAAATCCATTGTTCAGCGTCGGCTCGGACTTGTCCAATGTGTAGCGAACCGAAGCTCCCTCTGTGCCAGAAGAGATAACCAAATTAAAGGGTTTGTCATAGAAGCCTCGCCTGGCACTGAAAGAAGCAGGTGGTAAAATTTCAGATAGCGCTTCATTGCTGTTTGCGCTTCCGGGTGAAGGCGATGAAAAATACCCGATCCGTCCATCCGAACGCCGACCGTACGAATGATCGTTGCGTTGTTCAGGGAAACGATTACCTAAATCACTGACCAGACGTCGCGGCAATTCAGGGCTGTACAGCCCAATGAATTCACCTGCACTACTTAATTTGAAATTCGTGTGCGGTGGACGACCTGAGCGATGGTTCAATCGTCCTTTTGCGGATGCATAGACAAGCTTGTATTCATTTGGGGTAAGAATGAATCCGTCAAACATCCATTTCCCGGGATCATTGATATCATCAGAAAGAGCCCACCCCGAGAGATCCACATCGAAGTCGTTGGTGTTGTGGAGTTCAATCCAATCAACACGCGCTCTATCATCATCCACTATGCCACTCTGATTCGCGGCTAATATTTCCGAAAGGATGACACCACCATAATTGGTTTGAGGATTGATGGTATATGCCCATGCATTTGTTTGCAGTGGGTTAGGCTCCCTTGCAAAGTCTTCAATCCCATGGTCAAGACGCCATTCCAGTTGGGGTGAACCCTCACTCATTCTGGAAAAAGAAAAGATATAAGGTCCTGCGCCTGCGCCTGAAAGCGAAAGCGCAGGCTCACCGTCCACCAATAAATCCGAAGCATCCAAACCTTTTAATGTTTCAGAAAACAAAATTTCGACTTCAGTAAACTCGCTCAATTGTTGCCCAGGCGGTGGTAATACACGGCTTACATAAGGTGCATCCTGATCCATCAATTGATAGGAGCGTACTTCGGAGGGGTTTTGCCAATCAAACTCATTAGGGGTAGCAGCAAGGTCTACGATGCCCGCATCCTGCTGCCAACGCAGGGTAAGCTCACCTGGTTCAGTGTTTGTAAAGGTGAACAGGTACGCATCTCCACCCCCAGTCAAACTCGAAGCTGCTTTTCCATTCAATGTGAGGTCTGAGGCCTCGACACCTACCACTGGCTCTGAAAAAGTCACACGAACTTGCCTAAAGACTCCAATCAACCCTGGTGCTGGCTCGACAGCAATGACCGAAGGAGCCTGTGTATCCAGCCCAATAAAATTTAATTCCGGGTGCAGCACAAAATCGCTACTCGATAAATTGACATTGAAACCCTGAACAGCAATGACATTGTCGCCGTCACGCAAATGTGCAATTCCCCCATTCAAGGAAAAAACTTCAAAACTACCAGACTCATGCCCCAGTGAGGCAAATCCATTCAAAGCGAGTGTATCAGGTGCATTCACCCGCAGCACCTCATTACCGTTCAGCCAGACAACAAATCCATCGTCATAATCGACATTTAATTCCAACCCCTCGACTAACGAAACGGAATCCACAGAGAAATGTCGGCGAAGGAAATAAGTGGAATAAGTATTGCGCATGCCATTGATTTCAGTACCGCCTGCTCCATCGCCATATCGAAAAGGCGCGCTTCCCTTGGACCATTCACTGTCGTTGAAATCAAACTCAACCCACTTCAATGTTTCGGCAGATGGGGCCTGATTACCCGGCCATGCATGCCATTGACTTTCTTTGGCAATCAAGGTTCCGGCATGGCCACGGAATGAGAACGCGGCAATCAGTCCAAAAAATGCTCCAATTAAGATTTGATTTTTCACAATGATGATAAAACATTTTTAAAGCAAGATTCGTGCAGGGTCGAGGAAGGCGGCAAAGTTTTCGAGCGTTTTTGGTTCATGAAGAATGAATAGGAGCTGATGATGAACCAAACGCGCACTGGATAGACGGGCTAATCATCACATCCAGTAGGAACATGATGCATGCAGTATTCCGGGATGGATCTGAAGTTGTTTTGAATTGGAACGTTTCCTCTGGAATGGAACTTTCCTGTTCTTATTGCATGGACATTACAGGAATCGACAGAGTCTTTGAGACAGCAAAAGATTACCAATACGCTGTTAAAACGATAAGAAAATGAAATTTTCCGTTAGGAGCTTTAGGCATCTTCGGGATATGGTCGGGGTTTTGAATGAAACCAACTCTATTTTCTGAACTAGATCTTTCTCCTGAACTCGAAAAAGCCATCAAAAAGCTTGGATTCGAACAAGCTTCACCCATCCAGGCTGCTGCCATCCCATGTCTATTGAATGGGAAGGACGTTGTTGGTCAGTCTCAAACAGGCTCCGGAAAGACGGCGGCCTTTGGTATCCCTGCGATTGAACGCACTGAAGCAAAGCTCAAAGCCGTGCAAGTCCTCGTTCTGTGCCCGACACGTGAACTTGCAGTTCAGGTATCAGAGGAAATGCATAAATTGGCTTATTACAAACGTGGAATCATCTGCTTGCCGATTTACGGAGGGCAATCTTATGAGCGCCAGTATGCAGGTTTGCGTCAGGGTGCACAGATTGTGATCGGAACTCCCGGCAGAGTCATGGACCATATGAGACGCGGCTCTCTCAAATTGGACCAATTACACACCATTATTCTGGACGAAGCCGATGTCATGCTCGACATGGGTTTTCGAGAAGATATTGAAATGGTCTTGAGCGACCTTCCACCCGAGCGACAAACCGTCTTCTTCTCGGCCACCATGCCACGCCCCATTCGCAACTTGATTGAACGATTTGCCAATGAGCCTGAAAGTGTCCAGATTGAACAAGAGTCCATGACGGTTCCCACGGTGGAACAGTCCGTCTTTGAAGTTCAGCGTCGTTTCAAAGTGGAACTACTGACACGTTTGATTGATATACATGACCTGAAGCTAGGAATCATTTTCTGCAACACCAAAGCCATGGTGGACGACTTGGTCGAACACCTGGTGGCTCAAGGATATCAGGCCGACCGACTTCATGGAGACATGAGTCAGCAGCAGCGAGATCGTGTGATGAATCGTTTTCGAAAATCCGGCCTGGAATTTCTTGTGGCCACGGATGTGGCTGCTCGTGGCATAGATGTGAATAACGTGGAAGTCGTTTTCAACTATGACATACCTTACGATGCAGAAGACTATGTTCACCGTATAGGCCGGACGGGGCGAGCGGGTAAGAGTGGCATTGCCATTTCCTTCGTTTCCGGGCGCGAGGTATTCAAAATACGAAATATTGAACGATTCACGCGAACCTCGATTCGTCGAGGAAGGATTCCAACACTGCAGGATGTGGATGAAGCGAGAAACAGCCACGTGCTGAACAGAGTAAGAGAAACCCTGCAGGGTAACGAATTCCGCACTCAGGACCACCTCATCGAACGACTTCTTGAGGAAGGGTTTACATCGACAGATGTAGCTGCATCATTACTTTATTTGTTACAGCCAAATGAATCCAATGTTGGAAATGAACACCGCCGGGATGAGCTTGGTGAGCGATATACCGCGCGTGAGCAAGATGGCCGAGGCAGAGACCGTCGAGGGCGATCCGATCGTGAAGGTTCAGACGATTCCCGGGGAAGGTCTCGGGAACGCTTCAAGAACGATCGATTCGAAAACAAGGAACCTAGAAGGCGTACAGGTGAAGCCAGACCATTCAAGCAGAGCAGGCAAATTGCACCCAACCCGGATCGGCCCGCAACTGAGCCTGAAAAAAACCTCGAGCCAAAAAAGGACGTAAAAAAGAATGTCAGCGCACAGGAAAAACCTTCTCGAACTATTTCAAAGCCCAAACCAGTGACAGAGTCTTCAAAGGTTGCAGCTCCCGAGACAGTAAAAAAGGTTGACACTAAGGAGACAAAAACACCTGAACTCAAGAAACATAAAAAAGCATCAAAGTTCAGCTTACCAGATGAGAATAAATCATCCGATGATTCTCCGGATTCCAGAAATCAATTGCGCTTAAACATTGGAAAAGATGCCGGCGTCACAGCTGATCAGATACGCGAGGCCATTCTTGGAGAAACCGGAGTGCCAGAAAGTATCATTGGGAAAGTGGAACTACAGGCAAAGCACTCCACCATTGACATTGCTGCTGAAAAAGCAAACGCAGTGATGAGTAAAATGAAGCGGGCTAACATTGCCGGGAAACGAGTGAAAGCTAAGTTGGTATAATGAACCAGAAGATATCGGCGCGCGTTGACTGAAACCCGTGACAACCCCTCATGGATGCAGGCAATCACGAAATCCAGCAAGAAGAATCAATCTCTTCAATGCCATCAGGTCCTGTGTTGAAGGATCAAATGCAAGAGGCTGTTCTCTTACTGGAAAGAGTCGCCTCGGATCGTTCTATGTTGATGGCACTTTCGGAGGATTACCGCGTACGCCTCCACAAAGCAGCTGGGGAGGTTTTTTGCCCTGATGTACGGCAGCGTCGAAAACTCAGCAAGGCAATTATCAAGAAACGCAGGGAGGAGAAATTATCGAAGGATCAAAACCAGTTGAACGAAAGCGGCATTCGTTCCCTTCGCAAAAAGACGGTTTATACGACCCCTGATTTTTATCCACCAAAAGAATTACAGCTACCTGGAAAACATAGTACCTCCGACTCACGTCATGTTGCCCATCCTCAGAATTGCTACATCTGCAAGCAGGATTACTCAGAACTGCATGCTTTCTACGATCAATTATGCCCGACATGTGCCGAACTTAATTTCCGCAAACGGACCGAATCCGCAAACCTGAAAAATCGCGTAGCACTCCTGACGGGGGGGCGGGTAAAAATCGGTTACCAGGCAGGCATTAAACTCCTGAGAGCTGGCTCTACATTGATCGTCACAACGAGATTTCCCATGGATGCCGCGCTCCGATACTCGAAGGAGAAGGACTTTGAACACTGGAAACATCGCCTGCATGTCTTTGGACTCGATCTGCGCCATACCCCAAGCGTGGAGGGGTTTTGTCGATATTTGGAACAGCATTTTGAGCGGTTGGATTTCATCATCAACAATGCGTGTCAAACCGTGCGCAGGCCGCCTGAATTTTATCGACACATGCTCGAAAAGGAATCTGCGTTCACCAATCAAATTCCGGAAAATGTGCGCGGCCTGCTCAAAGAATACCAGCAGCTTCGTGACGTTGGAGTTCCTCCTTCCAAGACAAGTTTATGGAAGAACCCCGATAAAAATGTTGTCGGCCTCACCGAGGCAGCAAGGTTATCCCAGCAAGCACTGACAGGGGAGGATTTTGATGTGGGCGAACACTTATTTCCAAGTGGCCAGCTAGATCAAGACCTTCAGCAAATAGACCTCAGAAGCCGCAATTCATGGCGCTTGCTCATGGACGAAGTTTCTTCGGTAGAGCTCATGGAGGTTCAATTGATTAATGCCATCGCGCCGTATGTGATCAATGCTCGGCTCAAGTCAATGCTGGTGAAGGGCAAAGAGCGTGATCGACACATCATCAATGTCTCGGCCGTAGAAGGACAGTTCTATCGCAGATTCAAGACGACAAGACATCCTCACACAAATATGGCCAAGGCGGCCCTGAACATGATGACTCGTACTTCGGCAGCGGATTACCATTCAGACGGCATTCACATGAATAGTGTGGATACTGGCTGGGTAACAGATGAAGATCCCGCTGAAATAGCAAAACGAAAGACAGCAGAACATCAATTTCACCCTCCCTTGGATGTAGTGGATGGAGCCGCGCGCATCGTGGATCCTATTATGAACCTGTCTCTTATACACATCTGACGCTGCCGACGAGCGATCTAGTGTAGAT
>OLHY01000090.1_pt1 | contig 32029 bp, 20 predicted proteins | sample 1609411 | NCBI WGS metagenome assembly OLHY01 (sample SAMN05416817, study PRJEB24817) | seawater metagenome | isolation source: Sea water | place: Canada:Atlantic | collected 2013-07
CTCGTCGGCAGCGTCAGATGTGTATAAGAGACAGGACGCAGGTCGTGGAACATTTCCCAAACCCGCAGGACATGGATGCTACCCTCTATGCCTCCGGTGCCACCCGGTCCCTGATCGGTGATCAGCCTGGCCTGATTTATCGATCGGCCCTCTCCAATGGCTCCGATCAACCTCAGGGTGAATTGGGTCTTCATTTATTGCATCGGGGTGAGTTTATCAAAGCGATGGATACATTGCTTCGGGCGGGTTACTGGATGGATGGAGCTTATGTCGCGGAACGTGTCTTGTCCCTCGATGAACTGAAGGAATACGTGGATCGTAACTGGCCGGCCTTGACGCCCAATGCTTCTCCGTTAAATGGTGGAAGGTTCAGCACCCTGGAGGAGAAGACGCACTATCGAATCCGATATTTACTGGCTCGGCGTCTGGCTCGGGAAAATCGAGACAGGAAAGCCACTGCTTATTATCCTTCGAAATGGCGTGAGCAACACCAGTTGCTTGCAATGAACCTGAGAGCGGGCCGCTCCAGTGCTCAACCGCCTGCACTGCGTGCAAAAGCACTATGGGATGCCGCCAGGACGACGCGTTATTTCGGCTTGGAGTTGATCGCTACTGAGTTGGGGCCTGACTGGGCCATTCACGATGGAAACTTTGAAGAGGGGGTTACTTTGAAAGCACGTCAATCCAGGGACGGAATAACCAAGCTTACTCCGACAAAGGAAGAGTTGCGTAGAGCGGCTGAGACTCGTCTTGAACCCTTCCAAAGGTATCATTATCGTCTCATTGCAGCCGACATCGCATGGAATGCCTTACAATGGATGCCTGACAATGAGGTTGATACGGCTCGAGCCTTTTGCGAAGCAGGTGCTTGGATCAAGAACATCAATCCCAAGGCTGCAGATCGCTTTTATAAAGCCCTGGTGAGACGATGTCCAGACACCGAAATCGGCAAAGCGGCCGAACAATTGCACTGGTTTCCAGCATTGGATGAAAACGGCAATCTTGCCATTGATAAACCGAAGCCTCCAGACAGCGTTTCAGTGGAATTAAAGTTATTCTGATCGGATTTGGATTCTGAATGGTATGTTTCGTTGCTTCAAAAACGATCCGCGAAAAATGTTTTTCTGGGGAGCTTTACTGCTCTTTGGTCTGGCCGTTGCCTGGCCCCGTGTACGGCCCATGCGAACGGCTTCGGGCCCAATGCTGCAGGATGCTTACCTGTGGCAACGTGATTGGAATGATCACGTGAAGCAATCGATATCGGAACACGCCTCTTCCTTCCGCCAATTGGCCGTGTTGCATGCTGAGGTGCGCTGGACAGATCAGGGCGAGCCGCTGCGCCATGTGGCTTTGGACTTCGATACCCTGCGGCAAACCGGACATGAAATCGGACTTTGTTTGCGTATCGGTTCATTCTCCGGTCCATTTCATGAGGAGGACGAACGCACCCGTTGGCTGGTGAATATTTGTCAATCCATGCTTGCCGAAGCAAACGATCATTCGATGACCGTTGCTGAAATTCAGATTGATTTCGATTGTGCGGAATCCAAACTGTCGGGCTACATGCAATGGATCCAAGCGATTCGAGTGGCCATTGCTCCGACTCCATTGGTGATCACTGCATTACCAAGTTGGCTGGATCGGGCCTCTTTTCGATCGTTGATCGAAAAAGTGGACGCCTACGTTTTACAGGTCCACTCAGTGACGCCACCCAAATCTTACGGGCAGGCAGTGACGCTTTGTGATCCCGAGGCAGCCAAGCGAGCGGTTGAGCGCGCCGGTGGATTTGGAATGCCCTTTCGTGTGGCTCTCCCTACATATGGTTATTTAATGGCGTTTGATGAGAAGTCCAAGTTTGTGGGACTCTCGGCTGAAACTATGCCGACTCATTGGCCCTTGATTTCCACGGTGGAAGAGGCGTGGTCCGAGCCCGAGGCGATCGTGGAGCTTATTCGAACCTGGCAGCATCAGCGACCGGAATGCATGGAAGGATTGATCTGGTTTCGATTGCCGGTGGTTGGGGATCGCATGAATTGGTCATGGCCCACTTTGGCCGCAGTGAGGGATGGACGAGTGCCACAAGCGAAGTGGGAGTGTGATCTCAAGACATCCGAGCAGGGAACGGTGGAAGTGTTTTTGAAAAATAGTGGCGAAGCGAATGGTAAACCTCCCAAAGCCGTTCGTGTCTTCTGGGAAAAAGCGCGGCTTGTGGCTGGTGACGCGGTAGAGGGATTTGAATTCCAATCAGGTTCCCATGAGGCTTGGTTTCTTTCGGGTTCTCAATCCTACGGGACGGATTTTCGCCCTGACCAGGAAAAACCCATCGGTTGGCTTGCTCTGGACTCCCCGGCAAAATTGCACAGCGAGTTGCTGCGCGAAGCAACCGCCTTGGGTTTCTGACACAGTGATAAACATCATGCATGCATGGGCGTTCAGGGCATACGAAGTCACGTGTCTGATCACCCATGCTATATGTACAATTCATCAGTTTAGGCAATGTTGCAGCGGTTATCGAAGACCATGGGATCCTGAAATGTATCGATTAATCTGAATCGCGCATCCAAATCAACTTGAAACAAGTAGGCAAGCCCACATAGGTTGGTGACCTGTTGGGTTTACTCCATACCCTTGATATTTATGACAATCTTTGAATTAACGGCACTATTAATAACAGTCGCTGCCGTCTGTGGATTTCTCAATGAGAAATATGTTCGTATGCCGACGACGATTGGCTTGATGTTTATCGCATCCGTATTTTCGATGGGATTGCTTGTCCTTGGGGCAATGGGTAGCGGTGTGGCTGGAGCCGCTGAACAAATGATTGCTCAAATTGATTTTGAGGAGGCGCTGATGAAGGGGATGCTTTGTTTTTTGCTTTTTGCTGGGGCCCTTCACATGAACCTTGAGAACCTTCTCAGCAAGTTTCGTATCATCAGTTTTATGGCTACGATAGGCGTTGTTCTTTCAACCTTGCTCGTAGGCGCGGCGACCAAAGGAGTTGTGACCATACTCGGGATGGATCTATCCTGGATTTATTGCTTTCTATTCGGAGCCTTGATTTCACCAACGGACCCGATCGCGGTTGTATCTTTGCTGAAAAAAATGGGGGCACCCAAATCTCTTGAGACAAAAATTGTTGGTGAATCGCTTTTTAATGATGGCGTGGGAGTCGTTGTGTTTCTGGTCTTGTTAAAGGTGCTCACGGGGACTGAACCCATGACAGTCGGTTTTGTTGCAAAACTCTTCATTCAGGAGGCGGTGGGTGGAGTAGGAATCGGGTTGGCTCTGGGTTATATCGGATATCGTATGCTGAAATCACTGGATAATTACTCTATTGAAGTGATCGTGACGCTGGCTCTTGTGATGGGTGGCTATGCTTTGTCGATGAAACTACACGTTTCTGGCCCTTTGGCCATGGTCGTGATTGGTTTGATGATGGGGAATATTGGCCGTGTGATGGCGATGTCCGAAAAAACCAGAGAACATCTGGATACATTCTGGGAACTGATAGATGAAATCCTGAATGCAATCTTATTTGTTCTTCTTGGATTGGAACTCATCATTTTGAAACTGAGCCCTCAATCCGTCGGTTTCGGACTGATTGCAATTCCCCTTGTATTAGCGATTCGATTGATGTGCGTTTGGTTGCCAGTCAGTCTGCTGCGTCGCATGGGGGATCCTTTCATTCCACACGCGGTTAAATTGTTGACTTGGGGCGGTCTCAGGGGAGCTATTTCAGTCGCTTTGGCACTGGCATTACCCTCGGGTAAGGAACGTGAATTGATCCTCGTGGCAACTTACTGTGTTGTTTTATTTTCAATCATTGTGCAGGGATTAACCATGGGACGCTTGCTTGAAAAAACAACTGGCAACTTGTCTGTCAAAGATTGACTGCCATTCAATGGAGCTTCTCCTAAAACCTTGCATTGGTGAGCCAAACACTCTGATACGGGCAAAGTTCCATCGTGCCGTTTGTGTCCTCAACGGCTTTATCCAGGATTAAATCCACCCACGCGTCGGTAGAAATTAAATTGATCTCGCGTAGTTGTATTTCAACAAATTCATCACTTAAATTGTTCAAGCAGAAAATGCTTTGATCCCGTCGAATGCTCTGACGCCAGAAGGCAAAAATCTGGTGACCCAGATGGAGAGTGAATTGGGTCGCATTTGGATGGAACGCGGGTTGCCTGCGCCGTATGGCAATCAATCTCAGGATTCCCTTGAAGATCCGAGCATGGATACTGGAGGGTTCATCAAGAACTGAATTCAATGAATCCAAATCCCATTGGTGTCGATTGATAGAGCGATTGTGTCCGGTGGTTTTAACTTTTTCATGATCATTTGGCGTGCCAAAGAGGCTGTGTATATAGATTCCCGGAATGCCTTCAATGGCGAGCAAGATGGTATGCGCAGAAATGAACCTCTCAAAATGCCATTCGTCCACACCGGTCTTGAAAGTCATTCGCAAGGCGTCGAACAAGCCTATATTGATTTCGTAAGGTGATGGGATTCCGGTTTCTGATGCACGCCAGGAAACACTACCCCCCATCTGTTCCATGGTTTCGACCAAGGTGCGCATTTCCTGTTCTTCCAGCAATCCCTCAGCTGGGCGGAGACCGATGCCGTCGTGCGATGCGATGAAGTTAAAATAAGCCGTTCCTTCCTGTGCGGGCGGCATGCTCATCATCCATGCTTTAAGATGCCTACTGTGACCTGCAAGAAGGGCATGCAACAAAAGCGGGGGCAATGAAAAGTTGTATATGATGTGAGCTTCGTTGCCGTTGCCGAAATAACTTAAATTTTCATGATTCGGCACATTGGTTTCAGTCAGCAGCAATACCTTTTCTTCGTAAGTATCCACCAGACTGCGGAGAACCCTCACCACTTCGTGCGTTTGGGGAAGGCTAACACAATTTGTATGCAGGTCTTTCCATAAATATGCAATGGCATCAAGACGAATTACGCGAATCCCCGCTGACAGGTAATGTGCCAAAACCTTGACCATGTTTATCAGGACCTCTGGGTTTGCATAGTTCAAATCAATTTGGTCGTGACTGAAAGTACACCATACATATTTGACACCTGCCTCTGTTTGAATGGGTCTGAGCAAAGGCGATGTTCTGGGTCGTGTGACTTTGCTCAAATCTTGATCAGATCTTATTTCGATAAAATGGTCTTTGTAATCGGGTTCACTCCTGCAATAAGCCTGGAACCATGAGTGGTCCGCTGAGCAATGATTGATTACCAAATCGGCCATGAGACGAAAAGTGTCTGCTATTTTGGAAACATCACCCCAATTTCCCAAATCGCTGCGAACAGAGGTGAAATCTGAAATGGAGAATCCGTCATCGGACGAATAAGGGAAGAATGGGAGAATGTGAACGCCAGAAAAATAAGTCTCCAATCGGGACTTCAAAAAATCGTACAAAGTCTCAATGGGGGATACATTAGGCGCCTTGATCGAATCTCCATAGGTAATCACAAAACAATCCTGTTGATCCCATGATTGACTGTCTTCGGGGAGGGAGTGCCTGGGATTAGAACTCTGGAATGCATTGATCAAGGCCTGAGCAAGTTTTTCGCAATTCTCTTCAGGGTATATAAATTCCAATTTCTGAATCAGTCCACTGATACACTCGTTCCTGGTCTCCGTGTCTTGCTTCGATCCATTCATGAGCTTTATGACATCAACTAAGCCACTTGTAATTGAGTATGCTTTTTTTGAGAAGAGGTATAACCAAATGATTTCATATCCTGATGCACAGCTTCGGCTAGCTCATGGTTGATGTTCGGCATGGCACTCAGTACTCGGTTCCACGAAGGGATAAAGGGAGTATCCATCGAATTATCGAGGAAATATTGTCCAGCCTTCATCAAGTTCTCCGCAAAGAGTTCAACCGTTGCCTCCTCCTTGTGCGTGTCCAGTTCAAGTCCATTGATTTTTGCGTCTTTGGCAAAGGCCTCCACAAAGTCCAATGCCGTCCGGTAGTAAGTGGCCTTGATAGTACGGAAAAGTTCCGTCGAAAATACAACGCCGTTTGTGGCTAGTTTTCGGTAGAGTGCCTTGCAGATGTCCACAGACATTTTTGAAAGCCCTTTATTGACATCCTCTGGCGATAAATCTTGATGTTTGTGGTCGTAAACATCGGCTAGTTCCGCTTGGCAAATGCGATTCACTGAATAGTTACGCTTCATCTCAGAAAGTATACCTACCTCAAGTCCCCAATCATTAGGAATACGCATATCGCGTATGGCGTCTGCCCTCAGTGAAAATTCACCTGCAAGGGGATATCTGAAACTATCCAGATACACCAAATGATCATGGTTGCCTACGACTCTCATCAACGCCTTGATCAGTGGGGTCACCAGGAGTCGAGCCACTCTCCCATTCATTTTTCCATCGGCATAGCGAGCATAATATCCTTTGCAGAATCTGAAATTAAAGGATGGATGTGCGACTGGGTAGAGCAGGCGAGCTAGCATGGATCGATCATAGGTAGTGATATCGCAGTCATGCAAAGCGATGGATGACTGATCATCAGATGCAGTCAAATAGCCCATACAATACCAGACGTTACAGCCTTTTCCCAGCTCAGGAGGGGCCAGAGAATCTTTTTTCAGTTTTGAGTCGATCTCTTTCAGTCTTGGGCCATCATTCCACAATACCGCATGGTTCTGAGGGAGAACGGAAAAGTATTTCAGAGCCTGTCGATATTCCGATTCATTTGCCCGGTCCAAACCGATCACTATCTGGGATAAGTATGGAACCTTTGCCAGTTCTACTAAAATATTTTTCAGAGCTTCTCTTTTCAATTCGGAATAGAGACATGGAAGCACTAAAGTCATTGGATGTTCCTTGGAGAATCCGATTAATTCTTTTTCTAAGTCATCCAGACTGCGATTCCTCAGGTGGTGTAATGTTGTGATCGTTCCGTTTTGGTAAAAGTCTGTCATTTTAATTAATTGAAAAATTTTTAGTAAATTCCAAATTTTAGTGAGTTGCAAGGGATGGGTCTGCCTGTAAGTTCCTGAGGTGACTGAGGACGGATTCGTTCCAGCCTTGGACCCCGGTATTCGTACTAGTAATGATTGTCTTTTGATTTGATTTCAAAGGGGGATTTGCATGAGACCGAATGCATATTGCGATGTCCGCGGCCTCAAGCATTGGAACGTCATTCATGCCGTCACCAAGCGCAATGATTTTTACGTGACTACTCATGCTGGTTTTGAAGAAACTACGCATCCAATCAAGGCTAGTGCCTTTGTTGTGCTTGCCTGAGACCGTGTGAAAGCGGCCACCTTTGACTATCTGCAACCCTGCTTTCTCCAATTTGGAGCTCAGCCAATCTAGATTTGTTGAAGAATCCTGCCATAGCAATGGCTCGGAGAATTCTCTGTCCAGAGCAGCGTATAATGATGATTTGGGCAATCCCGTATGAATCTCCAATTCCCCTAATGTCATTTCATCGAAAGAAGTGAATTTTAGATCCCTTCCATGTTTGAGATGCTTCAAAGTTTTCAGTATATCGGTCCGCCGAGCACCTACGGGGATCCATTCCTTTCTACGAAGTAATTCGTTTCCGACAGCCCAATATTTTCCTTCGGAGTTTTTTTTCGGAATAAAAACACCTCCGCCATTCTCGACGATGAGGGGGCTTCTTATCCCGATTTCCGAAGCAATGTCTAATGTCTCTCGAAGAGTTTTGCTGGTATTCAAGATAAGTGGCAGGTCCAATTGCCTCAAGAGATCAAGCGCCGGTCTTGCATCCTCCGAGGAGTAGGAGTAATGATCGAGCAGCGACCCATCCAGATCAGACACTACAATCCACCTCTCACGCTCAAAGTTTTCAGGTGCTGCATCGACTCGCTGCTCTGGAATTAATCTCATGATCACATTGCCGCCTGTCACGGTCAAAGCATGAGAGATGCCATTTAAAATAGTGGCTTATGAAAGATGGTAGGTGATATTTTTAAATTCCTTGATACAAAGGTGATAGGCTTCTTATGGATGCGTGGGATCGTTGGCGTTCGTGTTTTGCAATCTATTGGATAAGGTCCGCCCAACTGCAATGTGAACAAATAAAGTCAAAGTGATTAAAAACCACCAGTCAGTCCACGGGGGGAGGCTCACGCAACAGTATTCACTGTTTGATGAGTTCTCATGGGGGCTTTCATCGCTTTGCTACAATTTAATGAATGCCACAGGGTGCAATAACATATCCTCACACTTTGGGGCGGTTTCAGATTTTAATAAAATCGGTATCTTTAAATGAACCGTCGATCGGTAAAGGTTGAACCTGAGTCAGTGTGATTTCGTCTGGTAGATTATTTCCAAATTTGACTGTGTGTTTGCTGTTGGAAAAGACCTTTGGTCTGATGCTTCCTTTGTGTGATCGAGTCGTGTAAATAACTTCACCCGTATTTTCTTCGATGATCTGGACGACACGATCCCTGCCATCACGAAAGCGATACTCGGGTAAATACGCGACTGCTTTTCGACCATCATTGGCCTCTTGTTGAATGGTCACCGGCCAACCCGGGAATTGGGCTTTATTCCCATCGCCTACGTCACTGAATCTGGGCCAACATTCAAAAACTACCTCGCGCGTTTTCTTTTTGAAGCGCGCAATGCCGAATCCATCGGCCCGCTTCTTCTCGTCTTTGATGTTTTCTGGATTTGCATAAGCTACCATGGATATCTTGTTGCCCAACCCGTCTTTAAATTCACCAGTCCAAGGCAGTGGACTCTTAGGAATAGGGTTGGGGCCCGGTTTTTCATCTTCAGGATGCCACCAACGTCCGTATATAGTGTTGACCAATGCGGGGCCAGTAAACCCAAAGGGACCATCTCCATGCTGGTCGATACCGTGCTTTACAACGACTGCAAGGTGCTGATCTCCGCACAAATGCACTGCCCTTGCTTTACGGATCAATGAGAGTGCGCGACGGCTGGGTGTTTGAGGCCACCCATTGCAATCAAGGTCTGCAAGAAGCCGACCGTTCCTGCTGCCATGCATATGGACTGCACCACAGAAGGCGGTCTGCGAAAGAACGCACTTCATGTCCGAATCAGTCCAGTCTTGCGTCCATTCTTCCAGAAATTTTTCCTGTCTGGGGCCGAGTAATTCCAATCCTTCCAGATCAATCTTACGAGGATCATAGCTGGGATCGTTGATGTGGTCCGGTCGTGGTCCCATTTGCGGGATTTTGCCCGCAGGTCCCGTTTTGAACTTACGGTCTTCCAGGATTGCAAAGTCTACTTTTCCTACGGTCAACCGGGTGAAGTAGACTCCGATATTACGATTGACCGGGTCAGGGTCAACGGGATCTGGCAGACTCCATGTCTGTTGGCGTTGTACCAGATTTACATAATCCACCGGAAACTTATATCCGCCATCGGCATTGCCAGGTATACTTGAATGTTTTCCATTTTCTCCCCACACGTTTGGGTGTCCAACATCATGATCATCCGGGATGGCAACCGTTGGTCGATCCTTAATGATATCGCGGTATTGCAATCCAAATTCGATCCAACCTGCGGTATGTTCGGTATGACGGTAAGTCTGATCTCCTCCAAAGAAGAGTAGATCAGGGTTCAATTTGCGGAGATTGTCCACGATCTCCTTGCGGGGTCCCGTGGTGCGACTTGAATTGCATGAAAGATTTGCGACGACAATTTCTTCTTTGTTTTTGGGGTCCTTGCGTATCAAGCCTTCGAATTTGGCTCCCTTACCGTGCCGAACCCGATATTTGACGTCCACAGAATCGTCCCATTCTTCAATCCTGAAATGAGCATCCCAACCCGGATAAAGCACTTCTGCCTGAGCAACCTCTTTCCAGTCCTCTTCGGGGAATTTAAGCTCCAGTCGGACTTGACGTGGTTCCCCTGGTTTCAAGGGGAATAATTGTGCCGTCAGCTTCAGGACCGCATTTTGCTGGGTATAGAGTGCGAATACCACTACCTGATTCCTTGGGATATTCAGATTAGGAGGGGCTGCCTTGCGGCCATTTTTAAGAGGGGTCGTGAGGTTGCCAGGGCGTTTCCACCATTCACCTGTAGTGAGGGTTTCGAGATTGGCATAGTCTTCACCAAAAGGCTTAACAGCTTCAGCTGCTCTCAAGAATTGAGGAGCTATCATCAGGCTTGTTAAGCCCGCTGCCGTTTTTTTAATTGCGTTGCGTCGGCTGACTTTCATTTTATCCAAGGAGAACCCTTTTAAAAATATACAAATGAACCATTAAATAACAGCAATTTCTGTAATTGGGTGATAAGGGATACGTGCCTTTTCCAAGTCAGTGGTCGCAATTAACTTCAAGAAACATCTGAGGTCTGGTAACGTTTTCCTCATGAGCAAATTGGTGTCAGGAGAAGAAACTCTCAGCAGTAAATTCGACCTTCGTGATGTTACGCAATTTGATGATGAACAAGATCAACCCAGATTATCAGATATCTCCAAAGAATTTCGAAACTCAGGCATGCTCTGGTTGCAAGGGGTCTTTGAATGTCAACTACTGGAGGACCTTCGATCTGCTTACTTGAAAGAATACGTGGGTTTGAATGAGGAGGATCATCCCAAGGTTTGTCTTGATGTGGGGGACAAGGATCGAAGCATGTATACGGTGATAAAAAAACCTCCTTTTGACCACCCAGATTTGCACCAGTCGCCTCTTTTATTTCCTGTTTTGAGATCCATTCTGAAAAAGGGAATGATCATCCAAAGTTTTGGTATTGTATCGGCACCATCCGGGAGTCAGCGTCAACATTTACACGTTGACCACAGCGAACTGTTTGGAGAAATGCATGATTTTGGATCTTTCCTGCCTTCTTATGCGATCACGCTGACGATTCCCTTGGTAGATTTGAATGAGGAGACAGGAACCACAGCCATCTGGCCAGGCAGCCACCGCAATGCGTCTAACGTGCCTGACGATGACGAGAACCTAAGCTATGAGCACGCGGTTTTGCCCAAGGCAAAAGCAGGTGACTGTCTCATGTGGGATTTCAGAACGTATCACTGCGGTACTCCCAATTTGACAGATTCTGATCGGCCGCTGCTTTATATGACACTGAGCCGCAGTTGGTTTGAAGATCGCTGTAACTATAATCGACTGGAGGGCAGGTTTCCCCTGTTAGTGAGTCAAAATTTCTTGAAGGGACTGGGTCATGATCAAAAAAAGCTCTTTCAGGCTGCTTCCATTTGTGATGGGTATTGATCACACGAGGCAGTAAGATATTTTTCAATCGGCCCCACTGACTTGGATTCGGCTCAGGTGGATTTTTTCTTATCCACGTTGAATTTTGCAGAGTGGGTCGCCTTCTTTCACCGTTGTTGAAACAAGCACCCTCTGCGTCTAGTATTTCATGACAATGACGTGTAAAAATTATTCACCTTGAAAATGAACCACTTGATGGGGACCTTGATGCTTGGTGTCACTCTCGGATGTGCCCCCATCATGGCCGCCGAGGTGCCCGCAATCTTGCCTCGATCCGATGCATCCCCAGTGTCCGATGGCAAGGTCAAGGTCTACATCCTTGCGGGTCAGTCCAACATGGTCGGTTTTGGTTATCTGAAAGACTCACGTCCCGTTTATCCGAGCATCTTCCTTTCGGCGGATCCGAATATCAAGGTTGGTCGCATGCCGGTCGGGCCATCAGCTTTGCTGAAACACGGAGTGTACCTCTCGGCTGAGAAGGGAGCCCCTTCTGGAGCCAGTGTTTTGGTTTACTCCGGTGCCTACAGGGAAGGTGCCGACTATGACTCCATGGAGTCAGTGAAGGAGGCAATCATTGCTCTGGGAACCGTGGATGGCCGACTGCCTTCGCTTGAGGGCCCCCATACTGCGGTTGCTAAGGCCTTCATTGAAGTGCCCATGGGCGGTATGCATGAAATTCACCCGGGGTTTGAGAACAGTACTTACGCCATCGTTTCCCTCGGGGGAAGGGAAGTTTATCGCAGGGAAATCGGCAAGGAAGCGTTCTTGACGCCCGTTTTACTGGAGCAGGGAAAGCGTTATCCCATTTCCATCACGTACCTGAAAAGCGGTTCGACCGCTTTATGGCTCAAGCAAATCGATCTTAAAGGGAAGGGCGATCTCGCTTCGCTCATACGGAAGGGCAAGTATATTTGGTTTGCTGATGAGAAAGGGGAATGGACAGTGCGTCAGGATGTGACTTACTGGGAAACGCGAGTCTCCAAAAATGAGGGTGGAAACGGGGGCCCTCTGACGGCGACTTCGAATGGCAGATTCATCGGTCCCGAGGTGCCGTTTGGTTATGTCATGGGCACTTATCATGAGGAACCGGTTTTACTCATCGAATCATCCATGGGGAATCGATCCCTGAACTTTGATTTCCGTCCTCCTTCCAGTGGCAAGACAGAGGAAGAAAAGGCGAATGAGTACTGTGGTTTGGAATATGATCTGATGGTTGAAGGCGTTCATAAAACACTTGCGAACATCGATAACATCGTACCGGATTACAAGGGGCAGGGTTACGAGATCGCTGGCTTTGTCTGGTTTCAGGGACATAAGGACAAGGATGTTGCGAAGGAAGTTTATGAGACACACCTTGCTCATCTGATCAAGGACCTTCGCGACGAATTCAAAACACCAAAGATGCCGGTGGTAGTGGCTACAGTCGGTTTTGGAGGAATGGCAATGGACCCTGGGCACTTGATGACCTGGGAAGCTCAAATGGCAGTAAGTGATTCCAAGCGATACCCTGAGTTCGAGGGGACTGTGGCCACAGTGGATACCCGTTCGTTCTGGCGCTCACGGGGAGAATCCCCCACAAACACGGGCTATCACTACAATCATAATGCTGAAACCTATGTTCTCACTGGTGACGCGCTCGGTCGTGCCATGGTCAGTTTGCAGGGAGGGCAGGCTGAAAAGTTGACTTCAGCTGACCGCCCCAAGCGGCACCCGGATGTTGAAAAAATTTATTCGGATGCCGTCACTGGCAATGATAACAAGCGAGGTCCTCACTACGCTTCCGCTTATTACCTGGAAATGGGGCAGGCTCTCAAGCCGATCATCATGGAAGCAATGGTGCCGGGATTCATTGACACTGCTTTTGCTCCCAACAGCCGTGCTTCGCTCAAGGGGATTGTCACCGGTGAGAGGCCGCAGAGAATGCCTGCGGATATTCGGAGTGATCTCGACACCCTGATTGAATATTACGCTATCGCGGGAGTTCCGGATTTCGCCTGGAGACCTTTCGGTCCGGACATGCGCAACGCGAGCTGGTCGTATTTTAGTTTTGATCCGCCCGAGAAACAGGAGCTCGAGGTGAGTGACCGCTACCGCAAGATTACCTTTCCAGAGGGAATGGAACGCTGGTTTGCGCCCGAATTTGATCCGGCCAAAGCGCATTGGGAAACCGGTCAGGCCCCCTTTGGCAGGATGGGCGACAAACTGGATCGTCGTCGACCGAGATGTAATGGCACTCATTGTGGTTGCAGTGAGATACCTCATACTTTTTGGGAAAAAGAAGTGCTCCTCATGCGGCAGACCTTTGAGATTCCCGCGCTCAAAGAAGGGCATGCCTATCGTCTGATTCTTGGTGGAGCCGGGTGTGATCGTTCGGGCGAAGGCTTCGCGATCTATGTGAATGGTAAGCCATTGACGGAAGTGTCCGGTGGTTTTTATCGCTACACCGGAATCCGCGGCAGTTATCTGTATGCCGACATCTTACCGGAGTTCAAAGGAGGAGAAGTGACTCTCGCAGTGATCAATTTTCTACGCTACACCCACTTCAGGAATGTGACCCGTTACCACGGTCCTCATCCTGATTTTCGAGGAAAGCAAGTGCCTCCCAACGGGCATGTCAGTATTTGGATGGAAGAGGCCAAGCTTTCTCCGGCGGTCCTCGAAGCTGCCATGAAAACGGAGGATTAGCAGATCTCTGCGCGACCTGAGGTCATCGATAAAGCGTCACCCTGTCGTCTCTGGACCGTTCTGCGAACGAGTTAAGCTCCAAAAGGAGCACTCAATTGAAAGTATCTGACAACAGGTTTAAAATGAGTCTCCTGAATCCTGTTAGATTTTGATTTCGATGATCTGCTTGGTGGCGATGCCAATGGGGCGGTTCAAAGGCAATCCAGCGCACGCAAAAAGTGTTGTGAGCTGGTCTCCCTGATTTCCCTTGATGTCTGGAAGAAACTTGCCTGTATTGACTGAGCCACCGTCTTTTCCGGCGATAATAAAGGGGAGGTTTTCCCGATGATGCTTGTTGCCATCTTCCAGGCCCGATTCCCATATCATGATACAATGGTCAAGCAGTGTACCGCTGCTTTTTTTAAGGGGGGCCATTTTCTTCACCATGTAAGCAAACTGATCGATGTTGAATGTTGTGAGGTTGGAGGGGTGGCTGCTCGTATGGGATCCCATTGCGATCGTAGAATGATGAGGATGTCTTCATGCCGGAATGTCCTCCACCACCATGGGGGCGGTTTGTTTGTATTCAATGTGCATGCATGCGCAACATGATCGATTTCACCAGGCTGCTGTTTCGCTATCAGCACCAAGCCAAAACAGACCTTTTGCTGATCTTGAATTTGATGTCCACCAACAACAACGGGTCGAGGTATCAGGCAGAGGATCCTTGGCCCGTTTAATCCAAATTTGATCAGCGGTAGAAAGCCGGCGGGTGCGGTGCAACCCCCAGTTTTTTGTAACTGAATCCACTTTCCAGAGGCTCATAGATGCCTGTGTATGCCACGCTGCTCTCCGCCGAGACCTGGTCTTCCATTTCCAGCCCCCAATAGATGGCATTGATGATCAGGCGGCGCAGTCCCGGGTTCTGGAGGTCTTTGCCGCTTCCCATCGTGGATTGAAGCACTCTTGCAGTCTGGCCCCCGGTGGTTTTCCAGTGCTTGAACCAGACCACCGGCAGGGGCGCTTTCTCGGGATTCGTTGCTCCGCCCTGCTTTCTGCCGATAAGGGGTTGTCCCATCACGAGGGCGGTGCATCCCGCAGGAAGTCCGGAGCCCTCTTCATAAGTACGGTAGACATCCGATGGTCCCCAGATGTCCTGCACACCAATCAGGATCGGATGTTCCCTCATCTTCGGGATGATATCGCCGCGCGTGGAATCCTGATGCCAGTTGCCGTGATGACTGAGAAAGGTTCCGCCCAGAAACTCTCCAATTCTTACCTGCCTGCTGTTGATGCTGTAGGGAAGGGGGCCCCTGAATCCGTGGTTTGCGGTGCGGAGTCCGATGATCGGTTTGCCAGAATCCAGATATTCAACGATGTGCTGCAGCTGATCTTCAGGCAGGGTCAGTAATCGAGTCAGGAAAATCACCATGTCAGCCTTTTCAAGGTATTTCAGCCCAGGAATGTGATGTGATTTGAAGGCATCCTCCTCGCCCTTCTTGGGGTAAACAGGCATGGTTGGATCCACCATGCCATCTCCATTGAGGCCAAAAAGGACGGTGCAGTGAAAACCATGTTGCCTCGAGAGAATGCCAGCCATCATGGGCATCGATTGTTCGCTGCGGTATTCTTGATCTGCGGCGATCAGGATGACATGCTTGCCCTGTCCGGGACCTTTGCCTCCCGGATAAATCAGCCACTGGTCACTTTCCGACAAGGGATGTTGTGTGCCAGCCGAAACCGTGGCCGAAAAAAACACGACGAGAGGCATGAGCGCAAACGTCATGAGTTGTTTTTTGATCTCCATGCCAAGAAGCTAAAACGTTTATCAGGAGATGTCAGCTTTCAACTCCCTTTCCTTACCCTTGATTTTCATTGGCAATTATTCACGGTCGGTATTGGTAATTCTGGTAATCTGTATCCGAGGAGTTACTATTCGACTTTTGAAGATTGAACAATAGATCAGTTTTTTGTTCAATCGATGCGCATCATCTGTCAAAAAATAAATCCATTGCTTCAGGCGGCATCATTCCACGGTGGATGGGAGAGTGACCAGTTGACTTGCTCTCGGTGAACTTAGCAGAGGGATCGTTGAGCCATTACTGTTGGAGGATAAATAGGCTTCATTCCTTTACCCCCTTTCAGTAAGACCGGAATACAAAAAATGATCGTATTATTTCTAACACTTAGAGGAGAAAAATATTGAGTAAACGAACCAAACGGAGTGGTGCGCGCAATAACAGGCATGCGCAAGGTGGCGGCTTTGTTGCGATTGATCAACCTGATTTAGAGACAATCCTCAGTTCCACAGAGAACCCCTTCCTGCTGGTTCTTGACGGTGTCCAGGATCCGCACAATCTAGGGGCATGCCTTCGGACAGCTGATGGTGCTGGCATTCATGCGGTGATCGCCCCCCGGAATCGGGCAGTTTCCATTACAGAGACCGTCTCTAGAATTTCCTGTGGCGCGGCGGAAAACGTACCTTTTGTGCGCGTCGTAAATATCGTAAGGACCCTTGAACTTCTCCGTGAGCACGGGGTCAATCTGGTGGGGACTGCTGATGGCGCCGAATCAACATCGTTATATGAGGTCGACTTTACTGGACCGACCGCATTGGTGTTGGGAGCCGAGGGCAAGGGGATTCGACGGCTTACGCAAGAGAACTGTGATCAAGTGGTACGCATACCCATGTTAGGGAGAGTGGATTGCTTGAATGTATCAGTGGCGACTGGTGTGTGTCTATACGAAGCGCTTAGACAGAGGATAGGCCAGAGCAAGTAGTTATTTGCAGGGCTGTTTTGGCTGCAACATCCTCTCTCAGGGTAAGTTCCGGCAAACTCGGTTGTTTCCAGCTTTCAACCTCAGCTCGGATTTGTTGCACCCTGATTTTGTTGCGATTCTCGAATTCAACGCGATCCATGGATTTTTACTCTTTGATTCCAAATTGCTGTTCGCTGTAAACACGGCGAAGCTGACACGAGTCAGCATCTGTTCAACAAAACCAGATTGTTGATGGTGTTTTCCATAGTGATCGAATCACCAGTCTCCAGGGGGGAGTCGCTCGTTTATCACGCCGTAATTCATCTGCGCTTGGATGCCTTGAACAATCGCAATCTTTCCCATTTCGACCAAGTTGCCCACCAACTTCAGTAATGGAGCCTCCGCTCTACGCTGTGATCGCAGCCCGTTCGTTGCCTTTGGAGTTGGTTTTCTCCAGGAAGTAGTCGTAATCGCCTGCATATGAGGTCACCGTGCCCTTGTTGACATGCAGGACCTTGGTGGCGAGTTGGCGTATGAAGTAGACATCATGGGAAATGAAGAGCAGAGAACCTTCATAACGCTCAAGAGCGATGATCAGCGACTCAACGGTCAGTATGTCGAGATGCGTGGTAGGCTCGTCCATCAGCAGGAGGTTAGGAGGGTTGACCAGGAACTTGAGAAGGTTTAATCGGCTTTTTTCGCCCCCACTCAGCACATTCGTTTTTTTGTATATCTCCTCTTTGCGAAACATGAAGGAGCCGAGGATCCCCCGCGCTTCGTCTTCGCGGATATCTGGGGAAGACTCAAGCACTTCGTCGAGCACGCTGTTATTCGGATCAAGCGTTTTGGAACGGTGCTGGCTGAAGTAGCCGAGCTTACAATTGTGGCCTTCAGTCCGAACGCCCTTCTGGAATGGTACCTCACCAGCGAGAATCTTGAGTAGCGTAGATTTTCCCGCACCATTCGGCCCGATAAGGACTGTTCGATCGCCGCGTTGAACTTCGAAATCGAGCCCTTCATAGACCTTGTTGTCTCCGTAGGCCATGTGGATGTTCTCCAGCGCGATGGACCGCTGGCCACCGCGCAAGGGGGCGGGGAACCTGAATGGATAGGGCTTGCGAGGAGGGAGGGGCTTTTCGAGCATTACCATTTTTTCCAATGCCTTCAGCCGACTCTGCGCCTGTGCTGCTTTGGAGGTTACGTTCCGAAATCGACTCACGAAGTCCTTGATCACCGAAACCTCCTTCTGCTGGTTCTTATAGGCGGCGGAATCTCGAATGAACGCCTCCTTTTTCTGAATTTCGTATTCGGAATAGTTGCCCTTCCAGGAAAGAAGTCGCTTGTTCGAAAACTCAAATACCTTCTGTACGATGCTATCCATGAACTGTCGATCATGCGAGATCAACAGCACGGCGCAGGACTGGGTCTTGAGGTATTCCTGAAACCAGAGCAGGGCACTGAGATCGAGGTGGTTGGTCGGCTCATCAAGCATCAGTAAATCAGGTTGCATGGCCAACAAGCGAGCCAGATGTGCGCGCATGACCCACCCACCGCTCAAGTCGGAAGCAGGACGATCAAAATGCTCTTCCGAGAATCCGAGGCCGTGTAGCATCTTCTTGGCCTTGGCCTCGAATTGCGGATCATTCAAGGCGTCGTACTTGGCCTGAGCCTCATAGTATTCTATGCAATCGCATGTACCGGCTTCCTCAAGTTGACGAAGAGTCGCTTCCAATGATGGGATCGTGCCAACCCGACCGGTGGTCACCTCCAGCACTGTCTCGTCTCCGAGCGCTTCACTTTCCTGTGGTAAATAACCGACTGTCGTCCACTCGTCTCGGTTGATCTCGCCTGCGTCGGCCGTATCATTGCCGAGGATGAGCGAGAAAAGAGTGGTTTTGCCGGAGCCGTTGGGCCCGACCAATGCCACCCGCTCGCCATAGTTCATGGTCATGGATACGTCCTCAAATAAAGGCGTTCCGGCAAATGCTTTCGCTAGTTTTCGAATTGCTAACATAGATGTGGATTTCCGAGCTAAAGGCTCAAACGTCTTGAGCCTTTCTCTGGAAAAGGGGCATTGAGAAAAAGCGGATTATCGAATCGGGTCAACAAAAAACGAGCTATGCTTTGGTTCTCACGCACGATGCTTTGGGAAAATAGGCGGGCTTCCTTCATCATGATTTCGTGCAACTGCGGCAGCCACTTTGGAAATCGGTCTGTGTCGAAAACGTGTTATTCCGAAATAATCAATCGCAGTCACAAGGCTCAAAAACCATCCAACAGCGCTCGTGATCGGTCCTGTTGCAGCATTCGCTTCATCATGGGATTTAATGTTGCGGACTGGGTAAGTTCAAACTGAACAATAATATCACCTACGCTGCTCTCTTGCGTGAGTCCTTGTCCTACAGTTTCTTTCGAGAGGTCTGTATTTCTTGCTTTCGCGTAGGGTATGCCAACGGCAGCCTCATGGTCTCTACATGATGGTAGATCAGGTGGATAAGCGCTTTCTACCATGCAAGTCCCCCTGACAACTCTTTCTTTGCAGGGGGAATCGATCTAATGTGTCCTCGCTTGCACGAGTTCTGGTATTTTTATCCCAGAGTGGAGACTATATTCGTATTCCTTGGAGGGCCATCCATAATACACGGAATCAGGGGCGGTAACCGATATTTTTCCATTTCTCTTCGAATTGGGCCTGACGCCTGTGGGTGTAACCGTATTTCATGAACCAAATATCTTGCTTGTCTTGGTCTGTTTTGGCGGTTATCCCAAATTTGGAACTCCTTGGGTCTGCTTTGGATGCCTCCAGCATGCCCTCACCTTTCCATTTATGGCTGTCAGCATGCCCGTCGGCGTAACTCAAGGTGCTCATGTTGATATGCCACAGAGCAACCGCGTCCACCCATGTGAGAGCTTTTGGATCCGGGTTGATCAACCACGAACCAAGATTCCAGCCTCGATTGTCAGCTTCCTCCACAAAGACGTAGTTTCTGGATGGAAAGAGAATGGAATCCATTTTTGTGATGGAATTGGCTGTGTCCTCGCCATCCAGGCCACCAGCGCCACCGTAGCTGTCATAGGCAAATCCCTGACCTGGCTTAAGTTTGGTACGTCCGTCTCCCGGGCAATGCCAGGATCCCACGGCGGAAGCGTATGTGAAAAGTTTGCCCTGCCGCAATCCCTCGTGTACTTCGGCCAAAGCCTTTGCCTTGCCTTTCAGATTACTGCCTCTGGGAAGCGCCTTGGGGCCGGTCCAGAAATCACGACCATTACGGTAGGTGCTCATTCCCACCACTCGCTCTTCATTGTCACCGGCATACATGTAGAAAGCCAGTGCCAGTTGTTTCTGATTACCAAGGCAGGCAGCTCCTGTGGCCTTGGTTTTTGCCTTTCCAAGCGCTGGAAGCAGCATGCCAGCCAGTATGGCAATAATGGCGATGACAACCAGAAGTTCAATCAGGGTGAAACCTGATTTTTTTTGACAATGATATTGGAGGTTCATGATATGTAGTATCTGAGGATTACTTTAAATTCATGAAGTAAGCTTAGATTTTTGTCAAGTTTCATACATACGATGAAACGGCCGTCAAGACAGGGACTTTCGTCGCAGCCTCAGCTTAATCCTTCTTCACACTTTCATAGACCGTATGCGATTTAGACGAAGACCATGATGTAGACCTGATCTTTATTCTCAGGAATGGCACTGTGGTGAAGTTCAAAGAACGTGCATCCTCTTTTCTTCACATTTGCTTTTAATAACAAAAGAAACATGCAACTTTTATCTAACCGTGAGTGTAGGCATTATTGTGTTAAGAAGAATTCAGGTTCTCAGTTTTTTTTCAGTTGTCCTCATGTTGTTGTCCGGCAAAGCCCTCGGTCAGGACATGCAGTCAGCCGAAGATTCAAAACTGCTTTTTGGGTTGGATAAAGTAAGTGATATTCACATTCGGATTTCGGCTGATGAATGGGCTAAGCTGCAGCCCCCCATTGGTTTAGTGATGGATATCGAAGCGGCCTTTGGGGACTTGATCAAGGATGCTGTGATGGGAAAACATTTTCGCAGCGAAAAATCAACACGCCCGGGGCTCGCCGGTTATCTTGGGGTGGATCATCAATATGGAAAGGCGGACGTCCGCATCGCTGAAGAGACTGTTCAGGATGTCGGGTTGCGCTACAAGGGAAATGGAACCTTTCTGGAGTATGTTGAGGGTGATTTCACCAAGCGATTATCGTTCAAGATCGATTTCAACGAATACGAGGAAGACCTTTCATTCCGAGGGCTTGGAAAGATCAACCTCAATAACAACATCTCTGATCCCTCTCTGTTGCGTGAATCTTTGTCCTACACTCTCTTTCGTGAAGCAGGTATTCCCTGCTCACGTGTGGGATACGCCAGAGTAAGTCTTACAGTGCCAGGTCAGTTCGATCGTCAGCCTCATGGCCTCTACACGCTGGTAGAGCAAGTCGACAAGCGCTTCCTCAAAGACCGTTATGGATCCTCGAAAGGACTTTTGATGAAACCAAGTACGTTTGGATCCTTTCGTTATTTAGGCGAAGACTGGGCAGAATATGAAATTGGTTTTGTGCCGAAGACCTCGGCTACCGAGGCTCAGAAAAAACATGTCATTGAATTTGCCAAGTTGATTCACAAGGATGGGGACCAGGCTTTTGAGGAGCGCCTGGAAACGTATCTGGATGTGGATCAGTTTCTTCGTTTTCTTGCAGTCAATGCATTACTAAGTAATCTCGACAGCTTCCTTGGTGGAACCCAAAATCATTATATTTATCTGGAGCCTGCTTCTAACAAATTTCAGTTCCTGCCCTGGGATATGGATCATTCTTTTGGAGCCTTTCCTCTGGAAGGAACACCCGACTCACGCCGTGATTTGAGTATTGATCACCCTGCGGGCATGAAACACACACTGATTGAGAGGGTCTTGAGCATTCAACATCACAAGGAAACTTACCACGCCCATCTGGATACCTACCTTGAAACGATCTTCGGGGAGGAAAAAATGCTTGGACAGATTCAAAGTGCGGCCGCCTTTGTGCGTCCCTTGGCAGGAATCAACGGGCCCAGGGCCTTGGACCTTTTTGATGCTGTGCTAGCTGAAGAACCAGTATGGTATGAACCCCACCCATTGAAGTATTTCGTTACTGAGCGAAGGGAATCTGTTCGCCGTCAGCTTGATGGGATTTCTACAGGTAGCGTCCTTGAAGAAGGATCCCCTGACTGGAGGGCAATCATACCATGGCTGTTAGGGGGGCTGGTGGTGCTTTTGTTGAATCTATCCGCGTGGCTATGGGGTGTCGTAGCCGGCTTTCGAGTAAGCATGCTCTGGGGTGCACTCAATTTATTTTTCTACCCTCTGGCTCCTGTCATCTATGGCTTTGTGATCCAGAAAACATTGGGCCGTCGATCCGCTCTTTGGACGCTTTTTTGTTTCACCTGCTTGGTGGGTTTCATCATCATAATGATCGTTCAGAAACCTGGCTGAGCTTATCTACCTCAGATTCTGATAACAGAACAATGCCACTCAAAATGTATGGGAGGAGGCTGTGAGCGGCGGGATACTCATGAAATATCTCACCAATGTTGCAAGCAATCTTCTGGTGAACTTGATGCAATCTGGGACTTTGATCCTTGAGGGATGATCAGATTGCCTTTGGGGAGTTTTTCGTTTCCTGATATGAGGCAGGCCGCCTGTTACAGCAAAAGAAAAAATAAATACACATCCTTCTCCTGTTGCCAATGCGGATTGAATGCATCATGATGCGATCATGCAACACCTACATGCCTTTGTCGCGCTTTGCGCATGGGTCCTGTGCACCGTGTCCCTCGCAGCTCAGGAAACGAACGCAGCGGAAGCCTTGTCCCTTCGAGACGGAGACCGTGTTGTTTTTCTGGGGAATACTTTCTTTGAGCGGGCTCTCGATCATGGCTACCTCGAAACATCTCTGACTGTGCGCTGGCCCGAAAAGAGAATCATCTTCAGGAATCTTGGCTGGGATGGTGACACGGTCTACGGTCATTCGCGGGCGGGAGGAAGGAGGCGTCAGGTATTTGGTGATGCGGAGGAGGGTTTCCAGCGGATGATGGAGCATCTTGAATCGGAAAAGCCTTCCGTGGTTTTCGTTGCCTACGGATTCAATGAATCCTTTGATGGCATTCAAGGTCTTGCCTCCTTTCAGAAAGGATTGAATCGACTGCTGGATTGCCTTGAAAACCTTTCCAGACAAATTGTAATGATCACCCCGCCAGCTGTCGTGGTGCATGACAATCCAGTGAATCTCATACTGGGACGTTATGCGGAGGTTCTATTGGAGACGGCCCGCTCAAGGGAACACCTTGTAGTGGATCTGTTCGGAGTCGAAGCGTTGAATGATCCGGCATGTCGTGAAAACGGATTGCACTTGTCTGCAGCGGGTTACCGAAAAGCAGCAGAAATATGGGTGCAGCAATTGAAGCTGCCATCGGTCAGAATCGATTTCAATAATTCCCGTGCAGACAAGGTCCGACAGGCCATCATCAAAAAGAATACCCTTTATTTTCATCGATGGCGGCCCAGGAACGATGCCTTCGTCTTTGGGGAACGCAGGGACGAGCAGAAGATCGCTCAGAAAGAGCCCTTACAACTTGAGCCCTACATCGAACAACAGGAACAACGCATTCGGAAATTTTTGAAACCATGAACCGTTCTCATATTATCCTGCTCTCATTCCTTCTTCTGAATGCGTCTGCTGAACTGATCGGGCAGCGAAGTCTGCAAGAAATACCTCCACCGGATCCTGTGATCGAAGCGACCTCTTTTCAAGTAGCTGATGGATTCGAGATCAATCTGTGGGCCGCCGACCCCTTGCTCGCAAAGCCTACTCAAATTGCCTTTGATCCTCAGGGGCGACTCTGGGTTTCCACCAGCAAGACCTATCCTCAATTGAATGTGAACCAGGAGCCGGATGATCAGATCATTATCCTGGAAGATCTGGATCGCGATGGAACCGCTGACAGATCCACGGTTTATTATGAGGACCTTCTCATTCCCGGAGGCGTGTTACCTGATGGGAACGGAGGAGCTTATGTGGCCCATGCCGATGAGCTGATTCATCTGAAAGATGATGACGGCGACTTCAAGGCAGACCGCAAACAAATCCTGCTTTCCGGTTTCGGAACCGAGGACACGCACCATACACTTCATCGACTTCGTTGGGGACCGGACGGACTGCTTTACATGCTTCAGGGCTATTACATCGGTACGCATGTTGAAACACTGCACGGCCCTCGCAGATTGAATGGTGGTGGCCTCTGGTATTACAACACTCGAACGCGCAGACTTGAAATTTACAGCCGTGGCCTGGTCAATCCCTGGGGAATGGTTTTTGATGCATGGGGGCAGACGTTCCAAACCGATGGTGCAGGTGGTGAGGGCATCAATTACAGTTTTCCAGACAGCGTGTTCAACGCCTCTCCCCTCGAGCTCAGATACTTGAACGGACTCAATCCAGGCAGACCTAAACTTTGCGGTCTGGAAAGAATCAGCGGAGGACACTTTCCGGAATCCTGGCAAGGCAATTTGATCGCCAACGATTTTCGAGCAAACAACATCGATCGATACGTTGTCGCAGAATCGGGTAGCGGATATGTTTCAAGGCTCAAGGAGGATCTTTTGAAATCCAGTCATGTCTCGTTCCGTCCGATTGATCTGGTCATGGGGCCGGATGGTGCTCTCTATGTGGCAGATTGGTACAGTCCCATTATCCAGCATGGGGAAGTAGATTTTCGAGATCCAAGGCGTGATCAGGTTCACGGCCGGATCTGGCGAATCACGGCTGTCAACCGGCCTTTGCTTGTCCCCCCAGACTACGATCAATCGAGCATTACCGGTTTGCTGGATCTCCTGAAAGTCGAGGAAGACTGGGTCAGGCTCCATGCCAAACAGGCATTAAAAAATCATGATCCACAAGCTGTCCAGCGCGCGCTCCGTGACTGGCTGAGTCAACTGGATTCATCTCATCCTCATTTCGAACACCATCGCCTTGAGGCCTTGTGGGTTTATCAAACGATAGCCATCACACCTCCTGCGGCATGGATGAAGGCATTGCTTCGTTCGCCGGACCATCGTGTGCGGGCCGCCGTCACCCGATTTTGGTATCATGAGGGAGATGCGCTTCAGAACTTGGAAGTATCCGTCCATGATCCTCATCCGCGCGTTCGACGAGAGGCCGTCACTGCCCTGGGGCAAATTCATTCTCCGTCAGCTCTCACGCTGGCTCTGAAAGTACTGGATCAGCCCATGGATACCTATCTGGATTTCGCTCTTTGGAGAACATGTCGCCTGCTGGAAGAGGACTGGGTGCCCGCATTCAAGAATGGTTCACTGCCATTGCATGATCAGGTCGATCAACTGGCATTTGCCCTGCGATCAATCGAGCAACCTGCTTTACTTGCACCTCTGGTCAAACTGCTGGTTGACGGATCTACCTCCAATGATGTCGCAACAGTGCGTCTCATCGGAAAGATAGGATCGGCTGATGATTTGAACCTTCTTGCCGATCTGGTATCCAAGAACGGACACCCTCTGTTCAGCGCATCAGCGGAGGCACTTCTTGAATCAGCTCATGATCGCAGGTTGTATCCTTCCAAAGTGGGATTGAGATTGCGAGCCTGCCGGATGATGATGCAATCTGCTGAGCCTCAAGTGCTGGCTCAAGCGTGCCGGTTGATTGGACTCTGGAAGTTGAAATCGATACGCAATCTGCTTGTGATCCACCTCGCTTCAGAGGACACAGGTCTTCAGCGTGCCTCGATTTCAGGACTGGCAGATCTGGGGGATTTCGAGCCTCTGAAACGTCTGGCCAGGGATACTCAGGCTACTGCGGAGCGCCGTGTCAACGCGTGCGTTTCCTTAATGGATCATGATCCGTCTTTGGCTGCCGCGATTGTGGCAGAGTTATTGACGCGAACCATGTCCGATCAGGATGTAGAGCGATTGATGGGGGCCCTGGTTTCAAACAAGCAGGCCATCACCGCACTTACCGGCAGTATGTTGCAGGCTCAGATTCCAACACACAATGCCATCATAGCTGTGAGAATGGTGGAAACATCCGGTTATTGGGATTCTCCTCTGATGGATGCCCTTTCAAAAGCAGGTTCGATTCAATCGACACCTCTGAGTATGGACTCAGTGCATTTGGAGGGCTATCTGTCTCGAATCCAAAAGGCGGATCCGGAGCAGGGGAGCAAGGTCTACCAGCGGCCAGACCTGGGCTGTGTGCTCTGTCACATCATCGATGGAAAGGGAGGTACGATTGGTCCAGATCTATCAAGTATCGGTGCCAGTGCGCCTATGGATTATCTCATGGAATCGCTTTTGGAACCCAGTTCCAAGATCAAGGAAGGTTATAGGATGTCCGTCATCACCACGAAAGATGAGTCTGTTATATCCGGTTCAATCGTTCACGAGGCCCCGCATGTCATCGTGTTGCGTAACATTGCAAACGTGGAGACACGGATACGAAAGGATAATATTGCTTTTCGTGAAACCAGTTCTGTTTCCATGATGCCTTCGGGGCTGGTTGATTCTCTTACCAAGCAGGAGTTTTTTGATCTGCTCGGTTATTTGTCCTCTCTTGGAAAGACAGAGTGAATCTACTGTTCTCAGGCTCGCCAGACCCCATGCCCAATCAGGACTAGAACAAAACTTTTGATCCTGGTTTTAATGCCTGCTCTGGCAGTGGCCTTGCTTCATTGAACACGCGCATTTGTTCGGGGGTTTCCAAGACCGTTTTGCTTTCGTCGTACACTTCAGTTGCCGGGTCATATACTCCTTTTTTATTCAGCTTGAGGTGCTTCACCATGAATGGATACATTGCCTGACGTTTCAGGAATTGATAGCCATGTTGCTGATTGGGAAAATGAGCATTTTCCACCAGTGATTTCTTGCCGGAAAGATTGTACACATTGCGTATGTAAGGATACTCGACAAGCGGTGTGTTCTTCGTCCAGTCTCCGCCCACGGAAACCAGTAACTGGGGCCGCGGCGCTGTCAGGGCCGCGATCTCGGCATTGTTTGTCTCCAGCTCCTTGGTCTTGTGGATGGGCATTCCGCTTTCACAATCACATCCACCAAAAAAATGAGCTGAGACCATCACAACGGGTGCCGACACCCGAATACGGTCATCCAAAGCCGTCAGAAGAAAGGTTTGAGTGCCACCTCCTGAACAGCCAGTGATGCCAATTTGATCATCATCGACATCCTCAAGTGCTTGAACAAAATCAACGGCCCTTATGCTGCCCCAGGTCTGTAGCGTCAGTGCCTGAGGATGATTGTGATTCCAACCGAGATACAGGGAATCCCCGAATCCGACCATGTCATATGAAAAAACCACGGCACCCATACGGGCCAGTGTCGCACAACGGTATTGCTGATCTGAGCGATAGCGTCCGCCCTCCGGTCCGCGGGCATGACCGTGAGGACAGAGAATGGCCGGATGCGGTCCTTTCGCTTCCGTGGGACGGTAGAGATTGCCATAAACGAAAAAACCAGGCCGGGCCTCAAACGCCGCAGACTCGACGGAATAGCCTTCATAAGTTCGCTTGTTGTGCACCATTGCATTCAGAGGCGTTCGTTTGGGTAGTGGGTGCAGTCCGGATCCAATCAGGATTTGTTTGCGAACTCTTGCTGCACGAGCATTCCATTCCTTGAGGTTGCCATACTTGGCAGCCATGCGTGCAAGTTGTTCAATAGCTTGCTGCTCTGTCTGATAATTTCCCTGGCAAAGCACAGGGCCTTTCTCGATCTCACGAGCTTCATTCTGACCCATTAATTGAGTCAGTAGACTAGAAGTAATAAGGATGCTGATAATGATACGTTTCATATTCGATGTTTCGTCGTTGTATTTGAACGCTTGTCTCTGCCTGATGACTTGGTCGATTTTGCAACATGCGGGTCTTCTTCAATGATGCGCCCCATCATTCGTTAGTCTGGACTTCAACGAGCTGGCTAGGAACTAACTAAAGTCTTTCAATCACAGCGTAATACGCTCCAATGCGCATTCCTGATTCGTTGTCGCTGTGGAAGATGCCTTCCAGCAGATAGTCATCCTCTTCAAGTTCCAAGGTGAATCTAATTTCCTCGGCATCATCAACAATCGGTTTGGTTCGTGTCAGATTACCTATTTTCAAGGTAGCTTTTGTTGCTCCTAACCCTTTGCCCGGTGTTTCTCGAAATGCATTCAATCCCGGTACGGCTGCTCCCGGTGCGAGATCTGAATTGATCGGATGAGAAAGTTCTCTGGGCCAGCGGCGTAAAGAAATCACATATGTTGCAGATTGCTCGACTCGGATTGCCCATCCCCCTTCACTTGGTTTGGCGGCTCGGATTTTCCCCTGATGCCAGGGGGAAGCGTTGTCGCTGTCCGCGAGCCAGTCATGCCCCGTCAGGTGAGCTGGGTTCTCAGCATCGTTTCCAACCACCACGCGCTCATGAACCGCGAATCCCGGTGAAATGCTGTCCCACCATTTGTCATACTCATGACGAAGGGTTTCAACGACTCTGGGACGTTTGGCAGCCAAGTTGTTTTTCTGGGATGGATCACGGTTGATGTGATAAAGTTCCTTGCCGTTGACCAAACGCCATTGTTCGGTCATTACCGCTGATTTGCGCCATTTGATCGGATCGATGACGCGTTGTGAATCCGTCACAAGAGCTCGCTCAGACCATGGTAAGGGTAGATCGTAAAGCAGGCTTACCAAGGAGCGCCCATCGAAGGCATAATCCATGGGAGCCTTCAATCCACACAAATCAATGAAGGTTGGCAATATATCGACGTGCGCGGTGAGTTGATCGATATCTCTGGCATTATTCAGTCCTCCGGAAGGCCAGGAAAGGAAGAACGGTACTCGATGTCCTCCCTCATATTCACTGCCCTTCTGACCGCGCATCTGTGCATTGAAAATTTCTCTCCCACTCGCCGTTCCGTTGTCGGTCGTGAAGATGAAAATGGTATCTTTTTCCAGACCCTTGTTGCGCAACCATTGTCTCAATGCACCCACGTTTTCATCGATATTGGCAATCATGCCGAAGAAAATTGCCTGACGTTCGGTCATCCCCTGCGCCAAGTAAGGTTTCCAATATTTTTCAGGGCAATGATAGGGACCATGGGGTGCATTGGTGGAAATATAGGCAAGAAACGGTTTGCTGGCTTCGACGCTTTCTTCGATAAACCGTTTTGCTTCCCTGAAATAAACGTCGGTGCAATAGCCTTTGTAAGGTTGAGGTTTGCCATTGTGAAAGTAGGTGTCGTCGAAATATGAATTGTCCCAGTAATCCGGTGTTTGACCGACACCACCGCCGCCGTGGCGCACGACTTCGTTAAAACCGCGGTCCTCCGGCCGGTAAGGATAGTTGTCACCCAGATGCCATTTGCCAAACATCCCGGTTGCATAGCCGCCTTCACTGAAAATATCACCCCATGTCGCAGATGTTTGTCGCAGGAAGGAACGTCCGCGAATGGTATGCCATGGCCCGGCTCGATTGGTGAAATGGCCACTCATGAGCGCACCGCGGGTAGGAGCACACGTTGGACTGACGTGATAATCGGTAAGTCGGATGCTTTTTTCCCTCAGGGCATCAAGGGAAGGTGTTTTCAGAACAGGGTTTCCGTGCGAAGAAAGGTCCCCGTATCCCTGATCATCGGTGATGACAAAAACGACGTTTGGTTGAGCGGCCTCTAATCCATGGAATACGATCATCCATGAAAAGAGCAACAAAGTATTGATGCGACAAATATGATTCATGAGGAATAAAAAGCATCATAAAGTCTTTTTTCAGACATTCAAATCCCGAGATCAAAAAAAACTGTTTTTTCTGTTTGAAAACATACTCTTAACAGGTTTGGCAGAGCCTCTGAATAGAAAGTCAGCCGAGTTTTACTTGATCCAATCCTGTTCAGTTCTTTGGAATGGGTGATATTTGAGTGTTCAGAGCAAGCTTGAATACGAAGCATGGTTCTTGTTTTATCCAAGCATGCTTCGTATCTGTATCTTCCTTATTGCGTCGACACTGTCTTTGATTTCCGAGACGCCCGTGATTGCTGTATGGCCGGAAGACCGCGCGCCTGGAAAGGTGACGGAGGAACCCGAAACTTTGATTCCAAGAGCAGACGGATATCAGCGCATGACCCACGTCAGTCGCCCTACATTGACTTTTTTTGCGGCTTCCGATGTAAAGGGATTGCCAAAACCTGCGGTCATCGTTTGTCCGGGAGGCGCCTATCGTTATACTGTCATGGACAAGGAGGGATCAGCGATAGCAAGACGATTCAACCAAGCGGGGATTTCAGCGCTCGTTCTGAAATACCGCACTCCTGACAATCGCGAAGGCGCCTTGCAGGACCTGCAACGTGCATTGAGTCTGACGCGTTCCCGTGCGTTTGAATGGGATATTGATCCAGATCGTATTGGTGTCATCGGGTTTTCTGCAGGAGGTCACCTTGCGGTCAGTGCAAGTACACAATTTACGGCGAGGCGCTACGAAGCTATTGACTCAGTGGATACCCTGAGTTGCCGTCCAGACTTCGTCATGTTGGTTTACCCTGCGTATCTCGATGACAAGCAAGGCAATGTTTCAACCGATATCAACCTTCAGGTTGATATCCCACCCACCTTGATTCTTCACAGTGAGGATGACAGCAACCATGTCACCGGGAGTAGGCTCTATGCCAAACGACTCAAGGAAAAGGGGGGGCGACATGCATTCAAACTTTATTCAAGCGGTGGACACGGCTATGGCCTCCACTCAAAAGGAGAAGCACGCGTCTGGCCTGACGAAGCGATCGAATGGCTGCGAGCAATTGGCACTCAGTAGCTCGTTGCAAGCAACGATAGTTTTGGGAAATCACGCGCATGGTGATTTATTCACCATGCCGACACGGATAAGATCCGATGTGAATTCACTTGCGTAAATTTCTACTATTTACAGATTATTCTAAATGCGCTGGATGTTACTTATTTTCTTTGCAACCTTGACCATGATCCATGCTCAAGACCGTCCGAATTTCATCCTGGTCATGGGCGACGATCATGGATGGAGTGAGACCGGCTACAACGGTCATCCTCACTTGAATACACCGGTATTGGATGAAATGGCAACGAGGGGTTTGCGCCTCGATCATTTTTATGCCGCTCACCCGAGTTGTTCGCCAACGCGCGCCAGTGTCCTGACAGGGAGACATCCCAATCGATGTGGAACCTTCGCTCCCGGTTGGTCGATTCGGCCGGAGGAAATCACCATCGCGCACCTTTTGAGCGAAGCCGGTTATCTCTGCGGTCATTTCGGTAAGTGGCATTTAGGCGCAGTGAAAGCGGAGTCGCCATTGAACCCTGCAGCGATGGGATTTGATGCTTATGTGTCACATGACAATTTTTATGAGATGAACCCGGAGATGTCTCGTAATGGGGGGGCGCCAGAGGTCTTGGAAGGCGAAGGCTCGGAGGTGACGATTGCGGAAACGCTGAAGTTTATTGATCGCGCCCATGAAGAGGGGAAACCTTTTCTAGCGGTGGTATGGTTTGGCTCGCCTCATGAACCTTACAGCGGCCTGGAGAAAGACCTGGCCCTTTACAACAATCTGCCCATCGAGTACGAGCAGAGAAAAGTTCGCCTGACATCCATGAAGACAGGCAAGCCAACGGAACGTGTTTTGCGTGCCGTATTGCGCGAACGTTATGCCGAAATTACGGCGATGGATCGATCCATTGGATACCTTCGGAATCACTTGGAAATGAGTGGGCTGCGCGATAATACGGTGCTTTGGTATTGTGGAGATAATGGCAGTCCATCCAGCAGTGGTCGCGTTGAAACACCACTGCGTGGTCAGAAAGGAACGATGTATGAGGGAGGCATACGGGTGCCCGGATTGATTGAGTGGCCTGTAAGGATTGCGAAAGGACGTTTGAGTGTTCTCAATGCGGTGACAAGCGACATGCTGCCGACCTTGTGTGATCTGGCGGGGGTTGCGATTCCCCAAAGACCGTTGGATGGAGTGAGCCTAGCCTCTCTTCTGACAGGGGAAATGACCCAGCGACCGCCTATCTGCTTCTGGAGTTATCCGTCAAAAAGGATCACGACCCATACCCCGGAACTGAAGCCTTGGATTGATCCTCTGCTCCAGGAAGGGACGACGAAACTGGTGAAATACATGGGCAGCAAACGCACGCGTAGTTTCAGAAATTTTCACCAACCGGAGATCACGGAAGCAGACTATGGCGGCTCCCGCGTGTTGCTTGATGCTGATCACAAGTTAGTGATTGATGGTAACGAAAATATCGAATTATTCGATTTAAGGACTGTCTCTTATACACATCTCCGAGCCCACGAGACAAGAGGCAATCTCG
>OLHY01000094.1_pt1 | contig 31324 bp, 36 predicted proteins | sample 1609411 | NCBI WGS metagenome assembly OLHY01 (sample SAMN05416817, study PRJEB24817) | seawater metagenome | isolation source: Sea water | place: Canada:Atlantic | collected 2013-07
GCAGAGTAACAACAATCCCTTGAGTAATCGAAGTGTCAATCAGCAGAACTTTGGCTTGGGTGGTACCGCGGGCATGACTAACCGCTGATAAATGAGCTGATCTTTATCATGGCCTTGTTCCGGGTACCTCTTATAATAATATCAATATATGAATAATCATTCTAAGCAAGTTATGGGAGCGGTTTATGAAGTCTTATTTGACTTTGCTATATCATTAGCATTAGCCGTAGCGTTCTATTTTATTTTATTAATAGGAGGAGCTTCACAACCATTAGGAGCAGCTATCGGTCTGAGTGCATGGGTGTTTTGTATCTTTTCTTTTGTACATTGTATGATGACTGATGGCGCTACAATTATGATCTGCATGCTGTTGTTAGGTTCTATAGGTATCGCGGTTGGTTTGTTATATTTAGTTCTTTCATTATTGTTGAGTTTAATCGTTTGATATGAGATATATTAGCTTTGAAGAAATTAGACTACTCAGTGATAAACTCTGTGAGCAAATCCGAAATAGAGATCTAGATAAATTTGATTGTGTTATCGGTATAGCTAAAGGTGGTGTAATTCCAGCAACACTTGTAGCGTATAACCTTGAAGTAGAAACGTTTAAAACTATTCAGATCAAATCCTACACAGAAGATAATACTAGATCTAAGACTACATTCAGTTCGGGTACCCTCTCTTTGTTCGATGAGTTGAGTAAGTATAATAATATCTTACTAGTAGATGATCTAGCTGACTCTGGCAAGACCTTACAAGCATTCGAAGACATATATAAGTACCTACGAAATATTACAAATGTTCCTAAGATCACTACAGCTTGTCTCTATTGTAAGAAGAACTCAGAGTTCAGACCAGATCACTATTCAGAACTTGTAACATCGGATGATTGGTTGGTGTTTCCTTGGGAGATCCATACATTACCTTTAGATCATAAATAATAATTGATGAAACTATTCTTTGATCTATTATCTCCCTTAATATTCCTGGGTCTCTCCTTGTTTCTTGCTTTAATACTACTCTTGGCTATGATTGTCTGTTAAAATAAAGGAGCCGAAAGATTCTTTTCTTGATGTTTCGTCCGGAAACTCCTATAATTGAGTTATCAATTAAGAGAGATATGAACTTAGATTTCAAACAAACCAACCTAGTGAAGGTATCAGATATAGAGGTACCTGAGAGATTTTATAACAGAATCATGACCGGAATCAAAACTGTAGATGAATTCCTACATGAAGGCTTCTTACCTGGTTCTACTATGACCCTCACGGCTGGTGCTGGAACTGGTAAAACTACGTTCATGGTACAATTGTTAGAAGGTCTATCTAAGAATAATTATAACGTTGCTTACTGCTCAGGGGAAGAGAATATATATCAGTTAGCTATGAATTGTAAGAGACTCGGTTGTACTTCACTCAGGATAGCTAATAAAACAGATGTAGATGAAATTGCTAAATTAACTAAAGAATGTGATTATATCGTAGTTGATAGCTTCCAAGCCTTAACTACTAAGACTAAAATGAATAGTCTGGAAAAGGAAAAGTATGCTCTTACTACTCTGGTTAAAGCCGCTCAGAAGAATGAATGCTGCATTTGCTTTGTTATGCACTTAACTAAAGCAGGCAAATTAAAAGGCACTACACTCGTTCCTCATACCGTAGATGCTAATCTTAATATGCTGATCAATGGAGATGATGATACTGTAAGAGATATATTCTTTAGTAAAAATAGATTCGGTCCTGCTAATACTATGAACCTGGCGTTCGGTGGTAAAGGATTTGATATGTCTAGTAGAGTGGTTACTGATAAATCTAATAAGTATGTAAGCAGAAAGAATAAGAAAGAAGACGTTAAGACGTTTGTAGCTAAACAATTAGACGTACCTTCTATCAATGCTCTTAAAGCTAAATTCAATATCAGCTCTACTTACGCTAGCACCGCTCTTAGAGAATTAGCTAAGAAAGGCATAGTTAGAAAGATCGGCCGTGGCGACTCTGCTAAGTGGATCAAAGTTAATAATACTATAAACGAAAATTAGGAAATGAAAATCTGTCAAGTAATTTTTTCAACTAATAGATTAGAGTATCTCGTACCTACGTTAGAGAGTCAAACCAACTTAGACTTTACTGGTTATGAGGTTGATAGAATTTTTATAGATGATTACCCTAGAAATAGAAATGATTGTTATATAACAGATTTAGTTAAACAACATGGATATAATGAAATTATTTTGCACCAAGAAAATAAAGGGTTAAGTGTTACATGGACTGAATGCTGGGATCTAATAAAGACCAGAGATTATGATTATATTTGGCATCAAGAAGATGATGTAGTAATACTAGAAAAAATATTAATAAGAGACTTAGTTGAATTATTAGAATGTAATAATAAAATAAGCCAAATACAACTAGCTAGACAAGCATGGTATACCCAGGGTTTAAACCCCGATGTAGAACCAACCCTTAAGGAAGATGATTGTGTTTACAAAGATTTTAGATACGACACTAAAAGCCAAATATTTTCACCTATGGCTAGTTTAATACCTAAAAGAATAATTGATATTGATTATAACAAAAATCATGACTATAATTTAAACGAGGGATTAATTGGGCAAGCTTTATACAATGAATTTGGAATGACTTCCTGTAATGTTAGAAACAAAAAAGGTAAACCACTTATTAATCATATTGGAGAATACTTTGTAGGAAAAAGAGTTCTACCCGGTGAACCAGGATATGAGAACTTTAAAAAATACGATCCGAATAAAAAATATTGTTCTAGAAACGGTTATGAGTATTATAAAGAATAAAGCAACAGAACGAACTATTAATAAAAACCATATTATGACTAGACAAGATACTTATAATATGTCTAATGATACTCTCTGTGCTGAAGCTTATAAATTAGCTCATGAAGATTCTAATAACCCAAACCTCGCTCTTCTTGTAGATGAACTTATTGTGAGAGTCCGAGTATATATACCTAAATCTAATGAGGCCTCGACATGTTAGATGATAATAGATTTACCATACTTAGAGTCTCTGGTGAGATCATTCTTACTCTATTGATTGTATACGTTATTAAACTATTGATATCTTAAGAAAAAACATATTGTCTCATAGTAAAAGATATAGTTTTTTTATAGAAAAGATAAGTAAATTAGTCATCTTTAGTAACTATATACATATCAATAGATAAGACGTAAACCATTGAGAACAAAGAGGATAAGTATACCGGCACTTTACTTTACATATAGGAATACTTAGAATAGAGAGAAATACCAGGAAATAGTGAGTATAGACCGAAAGCTCCCTATAAGTATTTAATCAAATTATATGAACTTGCCCCAAAAAAACCAGAGAAATCTGAAAAAAGATTCCCGTTGCCATCTGGGGGATAGTATCTATAATAGTATTAGTTGAGTTCGTCTGACCTATTCGGCGAGTTCGTCTCAGATATCCCGCGCGTATACGTGATATATCCGAGAGAGAAAGTAGTTGCCAAGGTCAGGAAGTCAGCTATAATAATAGAGTACATTATGACACAGAAGAACACACAAACAGCAAATCGGTATATGGACAAGAACGACAATCGCGGATTCTGGTTTCGAGATAACGCTCGGGACCGTCGAATGACAGTTGAGGTAACTCGGCGAGCAGATGGGTCCTATTTCGTTCATGGAGCAAAGGCTCACTATACAGAGGGGAAGAGTACGCGGACTGTTACAGTCAACGCACGACAGGTAAAGAAAGAGTTGCGCGCTGCAGCTCGGACTCCCAAAGCGCTAAAGACACACTAAACTAACCAACCATAACTAAAACTAGAGCCCCTCTCGCGAGATTGGGGCTATTTTTGTGTCTGATAGAGAGGTAACTTGATCATCTTACTCATCTTTAAGATACTAGAGAGGTAAGATATACATTTTACTCATCTTTACCAATGGTAGTAAAGTGAAAGTAAAGTGAAAATAATCCGGAAAAGGGGTTGCATGATCCTGAAAGAGCAGCCATAATGATTAAGATGAATAAGATAGAAGAGTTAGAGATTGGAATGAATGTCATGATCATTAAAGATGGTGAGTATCAGGATTCAGGATATGTGATTGATATTTTGGAGAATGAGATTGTCTTTCAGGATGGAGAAGAAGGCTTCTCATATGAGAGATCTGAAATTGATGGCTTCATGCAATTACAGCCTGCATAATAAATGAGAAATATCTGGTAAAAGGAGTTGCCAGAACCGCAGGTTGTAGCCATAATAGATAAAGATATGAGAGAAAGAATCAAGACATCAAATAATCGCAATGCGTACAGGATGGCTCAGCGAGCTGACATTCAAGCACAAGACAGAATGAAGAACGCTCGCTTGCAAGAAATGCTGAAGAGATTCAGCAAACCGCTATTTGACGGGAAATAATCCGGAAAAAGGGTTGCCTGATCCCGCGCTAGACGCCATAATAGATATAGAAAGTAAGAGATATGACAACAAGAGACCTAGCAATTAAGATAGCGGAAGAAGAGATTGGCAATGATATTTGCAATCAGGTTGGATTGAAAGCCACGCTGAAGATCCTTGGAGCAATAGAGCGAGCAATAGAGATTGGAGAAACAGAAGGAAGCGTGATGGCACAGCATCCTGTCCGATCAATGAAGATGGATCTTTTTTCTGCATAAAGGAGTTGCCTGAACCGGAGCTAGACGCCATAATGATTAAGATGAATATGAAAATCGAATTGACAGAGAAGCAAAGAGACAATTTAAACACCTGGCATCGCTGGGGACAGCGTATGACCTTCTTGAAAGCAATCCATCGCGAGCTAGAGCCAAAGAAGGCTGCGTTGGAAGAAGCCCGAAAATTCATTGGCATTGCGAATTGATAGTAACTATAATATTTAAAGAAAGATAAGATAAAGATATGAAAGCACCTAAATTAACTTGTATGATCAGCGGACAGAGCAGAGTAACCTCCTACAACTACCTCAAGCAGAAGGCTGATCGCCTCGGTAAGAGCGTTGACTGGCTCTTGAGTAACTACGTAGCAAAGAATGTTTGCAGTAAGCTTCGCAAAGGAACTCCAGTGAGCAAGATCACTGATAATGAAATCGTCGATAGCCGCTTAGAGGAGCTCGTCCAGAATAACAGTAAGTGCCGGGAAGCATTTACCTTCGTTGATGGCGTCTACACTCCTGATAAAGCTAAGCCAGCTCCTAAAGCTCCACGAATCATGAAGACTGTCGAAGAGACTGATGCATATGTCGTGAAGACGGTATCGCTTGAGAGCATGGTAGAGAAGGTAGCTGATAAGCTCGCGAGCGCTAAATCAGAGTGGTGCCCAGAGAAAGAAACCACAGTGCCAGCTAAGACCAGCAATGAGGTCTTGACTGAGATGGTCTCTGAATCCAATCCTTTCTAACCTCATATTCATCATCGCGAGAGCGCTAGGTGTGAGCTTAGCGCTCTTTCTTTGTAAAGTAAAGTAAAATAATCCGGAAAAAGGGTTGCCTGAACCGGAGCTAGCCGCCATAATATTAGTAAGATATGAGAGATATGAGAGATAAAGCATTAGAGATGGTTGAAGAAGGATTGATAACTGCAGATGATATGCTCATGATGTGCTTGAAGTATATGAGTGTAGATGAAGTCGAGGACATGCTTGATTGCAACGAGATTTTAGAGCAAATAACAGTTGCCTGAACCCGTTTGAGCCGCCATAATATTAGTAAGATATGAGAGATATGAAAGAAAGCGCACTACAATACACAACATTCGGATACGCCCAACTTCACCATACTGACGTCATCAAGGTGGTGTTGGTGCCATTGGCTTTAGAAGTGGTAGCAGAGATCCTCGATTGCGAGATCGAGCATTATGAGATCAATATCGAAGATGGAGCTGGGACAGATACGCTGGGTGAATTATCAGCACTCAAAGGAGCTCAATACAAATTGCTGAGAGCTCATAAGTTCGGCCATGCACCAGAATTCACCAGAGTTGAATTGGTAGCAATGGATGATGCTCTTACAGCATGGGTGGAGATGAATGAAGAGAACGAAGATCAGCCATCCAATGAAGGATATTATGCTTGCATTGCTTGGAATAAGATCACTAGAGCAATCCAACACATGGGATAATAAATCAAAAAAAGGGTTGCCAGAACCCCTTCAAGCAGCCATAATGATTAAGATGAATAAGGAAGAAGCAGAAAATATTATCCGAGATATAGTCAATCAACATATTTTTGACTTAATAGATATTGATGGTGAATGTGAAGACAGAGAAGATATTGAGAAAGCTCTCGAAATTCTTATTGTAAAGTAAAGTAAAATAATCAGGAAAAAGAGTTGCCAGAACTCCTTTAAGCAGCCATAATATTTAAAGAAGGTAAGATTATGATAGATAAGATTAAGAGTGAATTCAAATTGAATGTTAAAGAAGCAAACTGGTTAATGAATGAACAGGATTATGATGCTGAAGAACTAATTGATCAGAATCTTGAAGACATAACAGATCTAATTAAAGGATTGAAAGATTCTTTAAACCCTCAAATAAAACAAAATGCTGAAGGAGTTGCTCTTTCTCATCTAATTAGAGATCTTATAGAAGATACTCTATTTGTTGCTACTGATTCTAAACTAAACAAATTATAAACTACTATATATATTATGAAATCATTCACTAAAAAAGATATCAAAGCCGAAACCATTACTGACTGGAACCACTTCAATTGCAAGTTCTTACCTGGTGATTATGTTATGGTAAGTAAGACTATCAGTAAGAGTGGTCACTGGGAGAGTAAACGTTTACAGTCATTTGCTGCTCATGTAGGTAGAGTGTTTGCTGCTTCTAGTCCTGATGGTAAACGTATGAGGGATGGTACACACCGTCAATGGACTAAATATTATGTTGAGTTTGATAATGGTGAAGTAGGTGGGTTTGATTCACTGAACCTTACTAAAGACTTTGAACCATACATTACTCCTGAAGAGCGACTAGCACGTGGGACTAATTGAGCATCATAGAGATAGAGAGGAGAGACATGAGAGCTCTCTTCTCTCAGAGCTTAAGTACGAGAATCTGCTATATATAGAGCACCCAAAAAAAGGGGTATAGATCCCATGGGAAAATTTTTTTCTCGAAATTTCTGTTGTTTTTCCTATAAGAAGTTTATATAATAAAAGAGTTATGAGTGATAAAGATAAAACTAGTTGGACCTGTGATCTGGGAGGACGGGTATAATGGAGATGGAATCTACGGTATTATTTGATATGATAAGAGAGGGATCCGGTATTGTGTTATCGGTATGTTTCGCTATTGCGTATTTCCCACAGATTATCAGGATGTTTAGGAATAAGAGCTCGAGAGACGTATCCTTAGGTATGCTGATACTCAACCTTATAGGTTATTGTTCAGGATTGATCTATATAACGAGTAATGAGATAGCTAGATTCTGGGTAGTGGTTAACTATTCTACGGGTATAGTGATGACCTTATTGACTGTATTTTTCTGGAAGTACTATATTCGGAAGGAGATAGAGGATTGAGGAATGAGGGAAGGGGCCGCCGGGTTGGGATTTGCGTGCGTGCCGGAAATGAAAGACTAACAATAGACAAAAATACAGAAAAAAACCGATATGATTAATAGAATTGAAGAAAGCATTGCAAAGCGGGATTATAGAGAATGTGCTGATAATGTTGAGATGGAAGCATGTATATTATTTGATTTAAAGCCTAACAGTCAGAATAAAGGTATATATGCTAAGGGTCATGGAGATGCTGTGGATTCGGATGGTAACGAGGTTGAGATTAAATCGGTATGTGAAGGATCGTCCTCTAAATATTGGAGAATATCGCATATTGCGAAAAGCTTTTACAGTGGAGTCAATCGAGTTATATGTAAATTAGAGACAACAGACGGAACCGTATATTGGTTTGATATTTTTGAGGATGCAAATCCAGAGGCATATCGCAGTATTGTTGGTTGTGTGCGGGATGATGCAACATTTTACGCTAATTTAGAGACTAAAGAAGATGTACATTGGACAAGTGAAAGTATAAATGAGAGAACAAAATTTTTACGTGAGTGTCTGGTCGCGCGATGCGCACCGGAAGGTCGAAATAATTTAACAACTAATAAATAATTACATGGCATCAAGAGAAGCAAAACATCCAGAGAATGTTGAGGGTAATTATTACGTAGACGAAGAGTGTATTGACTGTGATTTGTGCAGAGAAGAGGCTCCTAACAACTTTACAAGACAAGAAGATGAGGGGTACTCCTATGTATACAAGCAGCCAGAGAACGCAGATGAAGAGGAAGAGTGTAAGAACGCTCTTGCTAACTGTCCAGTAGAGGCTATAGGTAACTAAAACGATAGTTCATAAGCCTTTGAAAGTTTTATTGCCTTTTTCGGTTTATAAGCTATAAATAATCGGGTATGAAGAAAACATTATTGACAATTAGTGCGATGATTATTAGTTTAAATATTTTCGCACAAACTAATCAAATTCAGAAAGCTATCATTAAGCCGAGTTTCTCTGTAGAAGCTGGGTACGTTGATACAATTATTAGCAAAGGTGTTGCATATACTGGTGGGGATGCCCGGTACCTTGGATTGAACCTACATTCTCCAGCAGAGAATAACTTTATTCCAGTGGACTTGTATGGGGGAGGTAAAATTATTGCAGATGATACAGATTCTTTTTGGAGCCTGGGTGGTGGTAAGACACTATCTCTTAATAGCTCTGATAAGTTCGCTCTGCGATTAGATGCAGTATACACCACTCGTAGAACCGACTTAAATGTACCTCAGAACTCTGAAGTAGCTGGTACAGTAGGGTTGGTTACACCATGGGTAACTCCTTATGTTAGCTATACTCACGACTGGAGAATCGATCAGAACGGTCTAACATTTGGTTTGACACATGATTATTCTTTGGAGATTAAGGGAGACGAGTGGTTTAAGTTCACTCCCAATGTTGGCTACCATGTCTTTGAAGACTATGAGTCCGCTGAAGTTGGAGCTCGATTATCCTTAACTAGATGGCAGCTTGCACCGTTTGTATCAGCTAGGTATGTAGATAATGATTTTGACACACAGAATGTCAATTTTGCTACAGAAGAGCTTGACGGTGATTTCATTTGGTCAGCTGGTTTAGCGATAAACTTCTAATCAAACAAACATAAAAAAACATAAGGCGGTCTTTTAGGCCGCCTTTTTTATTGCACCAATCACTTAGATATGTATAATATAGATATATGAAATGCTCTTGTGGTAAAGATATTGAAACGGCTCGTGTAGAATTCGGATTGAAGTCTTGTAAAGCATGTGCTTTTAATAGACCTGATGTATCTAGGTATAAAGGTACTATGAATTGGTCTCATAAGACTGCTCCTGTTATTCAGGTGATGTCCGCTTCTTGCTGGGATGATCAAAAGAAGTACTATACTCCTAATGGAGCTCGGAGTGCAGTTAAGAATTTTAGTAAAAATGTTTGCTCTTAATAACCTGATAGATAATTAATAATATGAACGTAAGTGAATTTGAACGAACCAAACCTACTCTCACCCTACAAGCTATAAACTCAGCTATTAATAAGTACCAGACCCTCGTAGAAAAATACCAACATAATGGTCAGCAATTGATCATGGAGGGTACTGATGCTGTTACTGTACAATGTTACAGAGATTTCTTATATGAACTCAATAACATAAAAGCTCACTTCATGTCTGGTCGTTAAGAGAACGCTTGAGTTAAAGTAAACGGATCGAGTTCAGTTCCAGCTTGTGTTCCTGAACTTCCATCCACGTTATCTTGATTTCCGTTGAGTGAATTCGCTATAGCGCCCCAGGAAATATCATATTCCTTGTTTTCCCAAGTATATACAAATGCGGTATCGGAGGCAGGATAATATTCGTCTTTAGTCCCTGGTTTTGGTATAGATATAGAATCATTAATCGAGTAGCTACCATCACCTAAATCTATGTATGCGCCTTCAGAAAACACCGCAGCTGCGATTAACTTAGTACCCTCGGATTTTCCTCCTGCATAAGAGCCATTTTCAGTATGGAAGAAATCAGTGCCAGTGTTGGTGATATAATCTAACACAGGTCCTTCACCAGTTACAGTATAAATTTTACCACCAGCCTCAGGGAAAGAATCAAATTTAAACCTGAATTCTATATGATACAGAGGACCTTTCGTGATATCGACTTCAGGTTCTTCTTCCTCATCTGGAGGTGGATTCAGACAGCAATTGCAACCCACGGGTGGATCATATACCGTCGGTGGTGGTGGATCAGTCGGTGGTGGATCCTTCGGTAAGGGTATACAAACTCCAGGATTACAAATACCTTTTCTCCCTTTCTTTTTCTTTTTCTTTTTATCTATAATGCAGCAAACGCAACCCACAGGAGGGGGTATTACTGGGTCACCTTCAGTAGGGGGTATAAGAATAGTGTCAGGAGCTGGATAACATATAGTAACCCTTGTAAATCTAATTGGTGCAATAACTTCTTCTGGTTCATCTACAAACTTAATATATCTCTGACCTTCAATCTCTTGTATAATGCAAGAATTCTTAGGAGCAAGATGTTTCTGTCCTGGCTTCAATCTTATAATCGGTGGAGTTGCATCTGGAGATAACGGAGCTGTAAATATAATCTCTCTCAGTCTATCGTAGAATGGTACAATCTTCGGTATTTCCTTTTCAAACTCATCTCTTATCTCTTCGAGAAATTCAATATCATCAATACCTAAGTTCTTAACTTCAATATCAAATAAGTTTGTATTCTTCTCTGGTAAGTTAAATTTAAATACCCTATCAATAGTATCTGTATAAACTCTCTGACCTATAGGTAATGCCCAAACACTATCTTTATTAACTCCGTGATAGTTTATATGACTCTTAATCTCGAAGTAATCTATAGGTCTGTCATACATTTTAAAACCTTTTATCTTAACGTCTCTAAGGAAGTATTTACTTCTTTGTAGTAATCTATTAGCTAACGTTAGATTATAAGGTGTACTCAAAGCTCCAAGGAATAAACCAGTACCTAGAGGATTATCTAAAGCAAACTTACCAGGAGAGAAGTTTACTCTTTGATATTTGTATCCGTTAACATATAGCTCCATATAACCGAGCTTCATACTAACATTAATTGCAAAGTGATTATAACCATTAACTAATTGCGAAATATCATAATCAATGGTAATATTTTTCTTCTTGTAAGCTCCTGTTTTAGTAAAGATTGGTTTAGTCTTTAGCTTAACTTTAAATCGATTCTTTGAGGCACCGGTCTTCTTTAAGAAATAGTAACCAGTAACAGTCTTAGTTAGATTGAGATTGTTTAATAATCTACCTAAGCTCTTTGTAGTAATTAAATTAAAGTCAAAGTCTAACTTATGTAGTAATGTTCTATCAGATAAGTTTTCTATTATGAGAATATATCTCTTATAGTCTTTGCCTTCAAAATCATATATTAAGTCTATATATTTTTTAGAAGTAGGGTCTAAGAAACTCAGCTCTTGAGTTGAAATTAACTCTCTAGTATTTTTTAATTTAGCTATTCTATTAGTATCGTATAATAGTATTACTTTATCTTCATCATCAACAATTACATTAGTAACGGTTGAATTTACGGTACCACCAGTTAATTCGATTGTGTTTGTTGTTGGTCTGTTCTTATAAACAATGTTCCATGGATTTTCTTGCTGATCAGGATCTTTTTGTTTTATAACAAACTTATTACCTAAGCTATCTAGACCTAATTCATTACCTGTATCAACTTGACTATCTGCTTCAAAATAAGATGCACCACCTTGTTCACTTACATGTATCTTAGCTTTTTTGCCATATGTTGCTGAACTAACAGAACGCTGGAACGTAGTTGCGTTTGTATGAATATCATACGAGAAGTAATTTGTTTTAGTACCGTAAGGATTGAATGCTAAGAATATTTTATCTTCTGTAACTTCAATATCATCTATTACTAAATTTTCTACACCTGATAACTCTGTTAATTTACTTACCAAGTTAGGATTACTGTTATAAATATAAACTACATTATTTTCTCCTAAAATATAGAACTCACTAAAGATATCTTTTCTTGCGACCCCTTTTATATTAACTGGCTGACCTTCTTCTAGAATTTCGATCTCGTCATAAATTTCTAGATCATTATTCATTAGTATTAATTTATTACCACTTGGTAAATACATATTAGGTGTTACTAATTCTGTATTAAATATACCAAATCCCTCTTCAAAGAAGTTACCAAGTATCTTATAACCTATAGGAAGGCTATAGTCCTTAGCATCCATCCAGAAACTAAAACTAAAATCTCCTTTTTTACTCGTTACAAATTTACCAAACCGGTCTCCATTAAACTCAATCTCAGTATCATTCTTAACTCGGTTTATAGATTCTACTGCTCCTTTATTATTCAATACTTCGATATCAGAAGATAATAAATATCTCTCCATAGAGATTAAATGCTGAGCGTAGTCTCTCTCACCTATATGGTAATACGCATAATCATTATTAGGTTCGAAGCAAAGCTTTGAGCTTACATCAAATACATAGGTAGAATTAAGACCAGTAGCAGTAACAGTATTATAAAAAGATGTACCAGCTACTGCTTGATCAAAATCTATAAAATCTGGATTATAATATCTATCTATCCATAATTTATCTCCATCATCATTTCCAGATAACCATGAGCATAAGTACGTAGCATTTGTATCATCGCTATATGAGTTGTCCTTTATATCCATTCTTCTCTTGAATACTTTATCGGCGAGTAATGGATTATTACCTGGTGTAGCTCCAATATAATCAATTTTAGAATCATTTATATTAAGCTTAGTATAAGGAGACAAACTAGATGGGGTTGTAAAATAAGTCATCTTTGACGGAGCAAAATGAACATCTTTTGTTCCTATGTTATAACTTAAGTAAAGTTTATCAAAACCAGTATCAGTATTAACACCAGGGAATATTTTTTCATATTGTCTATTGATGTTCTCTGGCTGTGAGTTAAAATGGTTACTTGGAACGTTGTATTCCTCAAGTGTGGCTTGATTCTTAAGTGGTATAATTCCACCTTCCAAAGTCTCATCTATTGTATTGATATTAAAATTATTACTATATAATAAGAAATTAGAACTTACGGAATCAATCGTTGTATCCAGATTTAAATTAATATCGTCCTTATTAAAACTAGAAAGATAAAAACTAAATGAGTTATTGACTGCCTTCTTGAGAGATGTTAGAGTATTTCTATTTACTTCGAAAACAGAAGATAAAGTATTACCAGCACTACTACAAGCAGTTAATTGAAAACTATTAGATAATATTAATTGATACTTTGAATCATTTGTATTTAAATTAACAAAAGGGAATAATTTTAATTTATTATCCTTTACATTAAATCTAAATAAATGAGAACTAAGAGAAGGAACATCCCCGGATAGAAAAACTGAATTGCTTGAACAATATGCATAGTAAGTACTGTCCTGATATTCTTTAGTAATATACAAATACTCATTTGTACTTAAATTAAGAGTAAAGAAGTATTGGGAACTTAGAGTATTAAAATTGGTATCATGATTTAACGCTGTTGCTGTATTTGAAGGATCATCAGCTTTTAAATAATTACCATCGTACTGTATGTAAGTAGTAAATTTACTATCTGCATCAAAGGTATAAGGAACGTCTAATTCAATAACAGAGCTTAGAGATTTTAAGTCAGATAAAAAATATGAAGTACCGTAGCTAGATTTTCTATCTCGTATGCCTTCAGTTAAGTTATATGATTGTAGTCTTAAACCAAAATCAAAGTTCTCCGCAAAACCTTTATATTTAATTTTATTGTCAACGTTATGTTGTAATTTTAAAGGTTTTACTATCTCGTTATTTAAGACATGTATTTTCATATTAAATTAAAGAATAGAAATAGTCACAGAACCTCCCTTTACAGAAGCGTTTCCATGTTGTAAGCTTAAACTAATTTTATCTCCAGCCGCGACCCGCGCATTTCTAATAAAACCAATATCGAAGTTTCCGTCTGACCCAGTGGACTTTATACCTACATATACTCTGCCTATTACAGCATCGTTCTGCAGAATAAGAACCTCGTCTGGAGTGTTTTGGTTGTTACACAGTATATTACCGGTGATTAATATATTATAAGTATCTTTAGCTGTATATCTGAAACTGGCATTTGTAGATCCTTTATTAATCGATCCAGCTCCTGTTGCTCCATCAACTAAACTCGTACCAATGTGATCTATAGTAGTGAAGTAAATAACTTTACCACTATTACCAGCTTTGGAAACAGTTACTCCTACAGTGGCAGAAGTATTTGCTTCTAATTCTATTCCTCCCTCCAATTTTATAGAATTTCTGAATGCTTCTAGACCCTGTCCTTGCGCATTAAGTTTGAAATTGATCGCGTCAATCTCGTCCATAATACTGCTGATTCCTGATAGAATAGTTGTATTCGTATCCACATTAGCACTAAGAGCAGATATATCCGCGGTCTGTAAAAATTCTCCTCCTGATATTTTATCGTAGAAGGTTATATTGTCGGTACCGATAATAAAGTCTTTAAAATCAATAAGCTTTGTGCCATCAGTGGTTTCAAGTAAAATATTGTCACCGATTTTTATCTCTTTAGCTATATCTAAATCTTCTATATTAATAATTTCGTCTTCCAAAGCCATATAATTATTTATCCTTTTAATAGTTTATATAAGCAGTAAGTGTACTGCATTCGCAAAGTTCTGCCTCACATCCAGATAGATCAAATAAATCAACAAAAAAGTAGTTAGCTGACACTGTTTGAGTCTCACCAGAAAAGTAATTATGAAAATATGCTGATTCATTTGCTGATATATAAGATCCAAATGAATCTATCAGAGGTATGTTAAAACTCTTAACTTGAACCTCTTCATTTGCATGCCATACAAGTTGTCCTGAAGTATGGAAAAATGTTGTATTTGGTATTGCTGGTGAAAATATCTGCGAGGTATTATCTCCATAATCTACAAGTTCAGTTGTTACTGTAGGTACTCTTGTTGTAAATTTAACTGTAACTCTTTGAGTACTATCACCTGACCTAATAGCTAATCCTTTTAAGTTAGATCTACCAGCATTCGTTATAACAGTGTCAGCGTGTAAGCTTATAAGGGATGTTAGGGCTGATACTGCTGTTCCTGTGGTACCATAAAATGTTGTTCTTGATTTACTGATTTCATCGAAGTCAATTAAATTAACACCTGTAATATTAGGATCATCAGCATTAAATGTCAGTACTAAATTATTACTATTTGAATCAGTAGAAAGGAATTCACTTTTTATAAGATTAATATCTGTATAATCCTCTAGATTGGTTGTTGTAATATTAAAATTTAAAACATGAGTATCAATAAACCCATCATCTCTATGTAAGAAAAAACTTATTTCCTTACTACACTCATTTTGTACTTCACTCTCAAAAATGTTATTGAATGTTGTAGCTGAGAGACTAGATACATTAGCAGTTAATGTTCGTGTAAACACTTGCTCTGAGCGATTAGGGAACTCAGCAATGACTTTATTAATTGTAGAGTGCTGTTGATCTATCCCACTCAAACTAAAAATAACGTTATTTGTACCAGTTAAAGATATTGTATCCGAAGAAACAGTACCAGCTGTTGTAGCTGTTTGGCTGGTTGTTAATGTATAATTATATTCTTTCATTTTAACATGAGCAATTATCGCAAGTTGTAGTATCAATTTGAGTTACATTACAAGTAACATTTGAACAACACGCTGTATCATATTGACTATTATCTTGATTTGTGGTTGTTGGTATTGAGGTTGTTACGCAAATAGTTTCCCCTCTACAACATGTATAATTAAGATCTCCTTGATATACGCAAGATCTTGTACTACTTGCGCAACATGAAGTATTATATTGACTGTTTACCGGGCTCAAATCACCTTGTGTTATAACACCTGGGTATCTTGATTTCCTAGATTTAACTCCATCTATTTTGAATTTATTAAGTTCGAAATTTGAAACTTGTATTCCAGTATTAAACACTAACCCAGCTTTTAAATGACTAGGTATAGTAGTATAAAAATCTTTAAGATCTAATGAATATAATGTAGTAAATGAATCACCCTCACTAGCTCTTCCCATTACTTTTACAACAGTAGCTTTACGAAGCAGTTCGACTCTGAAATACTTATAACTAGCTGCACCTTCTGTCGCTACTCGTTCGTGTATAGGTATGGATGTAATAGCTGATGATCTCCCTAATACTTTATAATCATTATCTTCCCCACCTCTAATACCTATAGTACTAGCGCTCTGAGTATATGTTGTTCCATCGTAACCTTCAGGCATTCCATCATCGCTAGTACAAAAGTCTCCAGCGATATCAAAACTAACAGCTAAGAAGCCACTTGCCTTTATACCGCTCATATCATAAACTCCTATACCGTTGAACTCTACTCTATTTGCAGAAGCTGGTACATAACCTAGAGTTTTACCTATACCATTGAGTTCTAATTCGCTGAGATTAGGATCTTCTATAACTGAAATTGAACCTATACCAACTTGATCTTCCCACCCAACTCCTTTTGATTCTTGAGTATCTATATAAATTGGAAATTCTTCTGTACGTGGTTCATAGAAGAATACACAGAAACCTTCTCCTTCGACGGAAACATCTCCATATAAAGCTACTGTTCTTTTTCCAGATAATGCATTATTTGACTGAGCTTGAGTTTCAAGGTATGGTTGATTATTTAATGAATAACTCTTAAATGTAAAATCCACTGTTATGCAATTTTCTGTAGAGAACCCGTCAACTTCTGTTCTCATAGCAATAAAGCCACCTGCATATGTAACAGGTGCAATTGAGTTACCAGATAAATCAGATACAGCAGACGCAAACACTGTCGCTCCGAATTTTAAGTCGTTACCATAATGAAAAGGCTTGAACTGATAGTCTGGTGGAAAATAATTAGCCAGAACTTCAGCTGATGTTGCTCTAAAGAAGGTATCTACGTTAGACGTTTTATTTCCTTTAATAATATAATCTGGATGAATATAACCATCTTCGAAAGTATATTTAAAATCGTGATTTTTAGACTCCGGAATGAAAGCATGAGAATCAACTAGATGCATTGATTCATTTGTGTATTGAAAAAGATATGAAAAAATTGCAAAATCACTATCAGAGTATTTACCAGTAAATGAAATATTATACAAATTATTAGTATTATTAAAAGATATCTGAGGTTTAGATATTTCAGTTACATTAATATTAGCACTTACGTCTGGTACTGTAGTTAATAGATAACCAGGTTTATTAAATGCTGATAATTGACCAGACCCAGAAGGAAATAGGGTCTGCTTTTTATTTGTATCTCTATTAATTTTCTGTATTATAGGATGTACTGATACTAAATCACCCCTACATGGTGTTCCTTGAGCAGACATAGAACTAACCGTACAGAGAAGGAAGTCATCTGTATCTTCAATAAACCAGTAATCTGATTGTTTAGGTTCAAACATTTAAATTATTTACTTTCTAATTATAAAAATCGATATCATATCTATCTAAGAGTGATACTGAAGGTCTTGCTACTGTAAATTTATCTCCATCGTAATTGTATTTCTCTGTAAATGTATTAGCAGATGTCTGAATATAAATAGTACTACCGATAACATCTAGATTAGTAATCTCATTAGCAGAAATCGCGTTTTGGGCTGATGTAGGTAACTTCAAAAATACTCCACTTAATTTTTCATACAATGTATATATTTTCTGAGAATTTATATCTCTTACAAACGCACTACCTGGTGTAGTATATGTTTCATCGTATACCGGGGTAACTGATGTAGTTGGATTATTGAGAGATGTTAATTCATATGTTGTAGTAAAACTATTAGAGATTGCTAATGTATTAAAAGGTACTTGCGTCTTAACAAAGAAGCCCTGTACAAAATCTGAGCTCTTACATGGATGGTTGACAAACGGTCCTGCATCAACATAGTGATCACCAGATAAACCACTTAACATAGCAGTATCAATTTCATCACAAGTAAATCCAGTTAATGGAGCAGAAAAGTTATTCGTACCTGTACATGTGGATACATCATTAAACAACGAAGTATCAAAGACTGCTGTCAAGCTGTCATATGTAGAAGGATCTGCAGCACTAATCGCGCTCAATACTCCGTTGAAGTACAGACCATCATAAAATGCGCATGAAGTCAGAGTACCAACAGTAGTAGCTGTTGTACTTATTATAAAACTAGAATCCCCGTATCTCTTAGGGCTAGTGGACTTATATAGAATAAACTCGTTACCAAAAATATCATTTTTAATCTGAGTAGCTGTATTATTTTTAATCAACAGGTCATTAAACCTTTCAGCTTCTGGGAATCTATTTAAGTTTTCCCTCTTATATACATCCGAGTTCTTCCAATCAATTTGATTTGATCCATTCCAAAAGCTAATCTCATCTGTTACTTTGTTTATTCCAATTGGAGAATAGTCTAAGGAATTTTCTCTAGATTGATAACCAGTACTTTTTAATGTTTTACGATCAACAACATTAATACTATTATTTTCGTTATTTTTTATCCAATCTGTTTCAGCATTAAAGTTTATAGGAGCTTTCAGCTTAGAATTTGTTGCGCCCTTTCCGGGTTGTATTCTATAGGGATCTGGAATTATAAATTCCCCATCTAAAGCTGATAGATTTACATTAAAGCTTAGGTTCTTTGATAATGCTGTTGCAAGTCCCGCATTACCGAAACTTAATTGATAGGGTATTTTTTTCTTTTTAATTAATGAACCATAACTATCAACAGCAATCGGGTTATAAAATTTATAAAGATATGAGTTAGTATTTTCTGCTTCAAATATTTTGTTGAGAGTATATTCTGTACTATCACCTGATAACTGATATACATCTGTACCTAAATATTTCTCTTTTAATTTATCAGTAATATTTGATATTAAATTATCAAATGTTTTATTTTCATTTGCAAAATATCTAACAGGTAGTCTTGACCAATCATCATATACTACATTTACACTTACTTTCGATTTAAAGGATGTTTTTAAATATTTCTTTTGACCTTTATTAGATATCTTGAGTACTTGTAATGTTTCTTTAGATTTGTTTCTTATTGATTGCTTAAAATCTGTTCTATTCAGAGATTCAATAAGATCTCCAGACTCATCCCCTATAGTATTATTAGATGCATATTGAATTAAATTTATTTTTATTTTATTACTTATTTCTGTAGTATTAAAAGAAGTCACATCTGCAAGAGTTTTAAGTTTTTCTTGCTTAAGTAATCTCATTAAATGAGCTTTTAGATATTTTGTTACACCTTCTGGAGAAGCTTTTAAATTATTTTTTGTAGGGGTGAATTTTATTTCATCTCTATATTCAATTGTTCTATTAATCTCATTATTTAAGTTTATAGTGAAATAATGAACTGCGAGATCTAACTCATAAGGATCGTCATAATCTATTTGATCAAGATATAATTTAATGTCTGGATCTATATTTGTGATCTCTATATTTTTTAAGAACTCTTTGTATATATTTGAACGGTAATTAGAGTCATCAGTAGTCTTTGTAGTTTTGTACTCTTTCCATTCAATCAGATAGTTATTGTACAACGCTGATAATTTATCAATATTAACAATATCTCTATTATATTGTTTGTATTCTTTTAAAGTGTATGGTTTTAATGTATCTAGGTTCATTAAAGCTGTAATCCTTCTCTAATTTGTTTATCAATATTTCTATATGCTATACCGTATGTATTTTTCCAAGATGATAAAGTTGATACAGATGTACGTAAAGTACTATTTGCATTATCGTAATCTGTAACATTGTTCTTTCTAGTATTAGAGTAATTGCTTATATAAGGGTAAAAATCATATATAATAGAAAGATCAATACCTGTTACTGAAGTATCAAGAGGCCAGCCCCAGTTTGCTGATAAATTAAAACTACTTAGTGGGTATTGACTTGTAGTACCAGAACCTATAGTAGTGGTAGGTACATTCATTGGTTCAATTAAAATATACTCATCATTAAACTTCTGTCTCGCTACAAAATTAGTTCCAGCTGTAACTGTATAAGTCGTAGAGTCAATTGGATTGTTTAAATCTACATTTACAGCATATGCAGAGTTACTAGAAAAGAACGAATCAAAACTTGCATCGAACTTTTCATCCTCACCAGTAAATCGTTTTAATCTAATTGATAGTAAATCAAATAACCGCTGAAGATCAGGAGGAGCTGTAGTTGTTATAAAGTTTGCTTCTTCATTAATTAAGCTGTAAAACTTATTTAAATTAGACATACTACAAAGATCAATATCAGAATTATTAATAACAAAATTACTAATTTTCTCGAATATTGTTTTACCGTAAGTTGTTGGTCTACTACTTAATGTACCAACAATAGAACCAACAACACCATCAAATAGTTCATCATAGTCGTTTAAGAAGCTTTGGAATCTGTAACTTTTTAATGTTTCAGCATAATCAAAATTCTCATTAACTTTATATAAGTCATTATTCTCCGCTGAACTACTTACAAAGAATGTATATAAACCAGTAAGTGTTTCAGTCGGGAACTTACCGCTAACAGAAAGATAATTGGTACCTATATTAGTGGGAGTATAATTTATATATGCAAAGGAACTTAAATATGTAGAACTCAATGATGAGCTGTAAGGATATTTATCAGTACTAACACTACTTAAATATGTAGAACTAGATGCAGATAGACCAGAGTTTGTTGCGACGGTAGCATCGAATGAATAAGTACTACCAGCAGCATAATCTGTACTATTAAAGTAAAACTGTGGGTAATACTTAAGTATATTACCGTCAGAGTCAGCTGCAGATGCAAATACTTGGAATTTATCTCCTTGCTTTTTGTACTTCGGCATTGACATACCTTGTAATCCAGTACTTGTAAAAACTATCTGAGTAGCGGTTTGTTTGTATATATTTACATTAAGAGTTGCAATATTACTCTCCATGAAATTCATTTCTGAAAGATTAATATTAGTATCTATGTCATTAATGAAGAAATCCGGTAGTGAGTGTCTCGATGTATCTAAAGCGGCTATAACCTTACAAGTAGAAGGTAAATCATCATAATAGTATATCGACGTCTCTCCCTTCGCATACATTAACTCTGCTCCTGATAAACTACTATCTACCCCCTCTATAACATCCCCCCCACTAAGAACGCAGTATACTGGATCTAAATTAAGAGTTATCTTATTGGTACGGGTCCGTTTGTTAGTATTAAAGGACCGAAAAGGTAATAAGAGCGCATATTTATATGTTTTGTCATATGGTTTACTCTTGCTTCCACTTACAGTAAAATAAATTGTATTGCCTGCTGGATTATAATCTTGCCAGCTAACACGTGTGTTTACTATAATTTTATTTTGAGAACGGCGCGTCAGATCTAGAACACCAGCTGGAATCGCCTGAGAGCTTATATTAGGAGCTAGAGTCAATCTTGTTTTCTCGTAATTAATTACACTTACTGTTTGAGTTAGTGAGTTGAGAAAAGCATCTCCATTCTCATCATACAAGAACAGATTAACAGTATAATTACCTGGGTGTTTATAACAGTGAGTAGGTTGTAGAGGAGTATCAGCGCTTAATGTATTACCGTCTCCAAAATCCCATACTACCTTTACTTGACTCAGACGAGTATAGAAATACTGCGCCATATCTCCAGTAACAATAGGGGTAAATGTGAAATCGGTCAACTTAGTATAACCACTAAGAGCCGATGGAGTTACTGTCAATGGTATAGTAACCCTATTTATACAACCTGAATTTTGACTAGATGTAGACATTAATATTCAATTACTGTTTTTGATTTAGCTACTGATTCAACTATAATTTTATCTTTTAACGCTTCAAAATCTTCTATATAAGGTATTTGGAAATATTTTAAGTTAAGATTGGAATCTATAATTTTTAAATCTCTACCATTATAAATCGGATTGTACACAGCTAGATTAATACCATTTCTACTTATACCTGTATCTTCTCTATATGTATATAAACTCTCTACACCCTCTAAGCTTGCTATATCAGAGTTTAAGGTTTGTATATCTATAGTTTTACCTAGTTTAGCAGTGTCAAAATAATTCTTAAGTATTGTAGCAACTTTATTCTTTATAGTATTATCATTAATAATAACATTATTATTTCTCTGAATTACTAACTTAGTATAATCTGTATATTCTAATATATTCGGTTCATTAGAACTCTTTGCTATAAAATCAATATTTAAATAAACAGGATCAATAAATGAAATTTCACCATTCATAAGTTTATACTTCCTTAATTGAAATATAATCTCATTTTTTAAAGCTGGTGACATATAATTTGATCTTGTGACAACAGAGTTACTCTTTTTAAATTTAGGTATGATAGTTAAGTATAAATTATTAACATTAAAACTATCTGAATATTCATACTGATTGAATAATGCATTATTGTAGCCTGTATAATCTGATAAACCTAAATCATCTTTAATATACTTCTGAAAAATATTAACATAATCAGAATTATTACTTGCTTTAACGTCATATATTAAATTCCTAAAATTACGAGTTACATAATTTTCATAATCAGGCTTAGTTATTAATTTATATTCTGAACTGAAAAACTTAGGAGCATTACTTCTAATCTCTTCTACAGTTTCTTCTTCACTGAAACTAGTACTAGCTTCATTATTAGTAGAAGTTACCTCTGTACTTTGATCAACAGTTAGATAAGTTAATGTTTTATCTTTTGTGTCAGTAAATATTTGATCATATTTTGTTGTATTAAAAACATTGAGAGTAGAATCACTAAAGTTATTTTGAGATACCTCACCCTCTGAACCAGTAGAAGATATATAATAAACTGCTATTGTATTACCAGCTGTAAGTCTCTTACCATTTATATTATTACCGAACTTAATTTCGTAGTTTTTATTTTGATTTAACCTACATTCAAAAACCCTGTCGTTTGAGTTACTTAAATATAATGAAGGTACTCTATTATATTCATACCATTTAGTCTCATCACCATCTGTTTCCTGTACGAATACATTAATGCTAAAATGATCTACATTAACGTTATCACCAGGTAATAGATTTACTACCTCGAAATCTTCCCCAACAGCTACTACATTAGGGTACTCTCTATATTTACCTTCATAGAATAATGTATTATCTATAGCTGATAGAGTTTCTGTTGCTGAGGTTGTTTTTCGGAATGTTATATTACGATTGCTAGAATAGGTCTTTCCGTTAGCAGTAGTAAATGAAAATTTAGGTATAGTATAATACCCTGTAGATAAGTTACTTGACCCCTTTAAAACCATAGGAGCAATAGCTGTTTGTTTACCGATTGGCTTATAATCAATGAGTTTAACTATACGATTCATATTCTCGTATAATTGAACGTCAGAGAACGAGCTCTCAGAACTTGTTTGATTAAGATAGAATAGTAGAGTGTGGAAAGAGTAAGAAACAATATCAATTACTGCGTTAAGATTACTTCCCTCGAAATTCTGATCAGTAAATGAAATTGAGCTATTATTATTAAGTCTATCAATAATAAGATCTCGCATGCTCTGAGCATCAAAAGATGCATAGCTATTAACTGGTAAATTAAATTCTGTAATATCTGCCATAATCAGTTGTATCTAAATCCTTGAGTATCTAATACTCCTTTTATATCTGTGTATAAATTATTTAATTCCGGAACAGTAATACTCATAGTTACAATGTATTCATTATTATTCTCTTTTGCTACTATATCTATAGAGTTTAAAATTACTCTGGGTTCATATAGGGGTAATTGTTCTAAAACAGTATTACCTATCTCTCTTGCTGTTTCTTCTGAAATAGGTTCAAATAGATATTGACTCAAATCCAGACCAAAAGCAGGATTAAGAATCTTCTCACCTGGTTTGGTGTTGAAAATGTTTCTTATAGATGTTTCTATTGCTCTAACATCATAATCTATATTAACATCCTTTAATTGAGTACCAGGATCACTAAGATAGTTATTAGATAATGATGATTGTAACTTAAAATCCAAATGTAGATCTGCGTATACGTATTTCTGCGCTCGATCTTTAGTAGATTGGTCTGATAAAAAATCTAGATTTATAGCCATTTTAATTATTTAATAATAAAACAAAAAGCATAAATAATTAAAATGGGAAAATTTAACGAAATATACGAAGAGGTATACCAACGCTATGAGAAGACTAGCGCTATTCCCGGAGACTACGTAAAAATACGTTCTAATGTAAAAAGCTCCGACTGGTATAAAAACTTAGACGAAGCCAGGAAGGGTTACGTAGATAATATTATTCAATTACAGGAAGCAGGTAAATTCATCCTATTCAGTGCTATAAAGTCTACTCAGTATGAGACTAACGCGCTTGGATCAAAAGAGTTTATTGCTGATATCACTGTAGAAGAAGCTCCGGGTTTTTATAATAATGCTTTATCAATACCTATTGAATTAGTCGAATTTGATGAAAAGGGAGATGTACACCGAGGTACCAGAACAGATAAGACTAACGAAAAAGAAGAAAAAATTAACCACAAGCCAGAGCCAGTAACCGATCAAAAAGTTGAAATCGGTAATAGCTCTAAGCTTGAAGGCGGGAATTATAAGTTAGCTACTGAGAAAAAAAGCTACACTTCAAGTTACTTGCCTAGCTAATTCAATTAAACAGGTATAAAAGTTAATCTCTTTATCAATAACAATATTATTCCTATAAAAGTATTCAGAGACTGTAATCATACAGTCTCTGTTTTTTTGGTCTGATAGCTTTAGTTTATTGGAATACAGAGCATCAAATAGTACTTTAAATAAAGTATCATAATCATTTCCAAACGCGCTCTCGCTTTCGATTATATGCTTACGTACTTTGTACATGTCATTACTCTTAACTAACGAGAGACACTTGTCTACAACGTTCTCTGCTGATATAATATTACTTGATTGTTTACCGGTAATACTATACTTCTGAATAGTATTAATACATTTACGTAAATCAGGATAAGACTTATTGATAATTTCAGTTAAATTAGTTTTATCAATATCTACCTTCTCTTGACTTATAACATGTAATACTCTCTTAATGTACTCTTCTTTAGGAGGATTGAATAGAAATACATGACACCTGGATTGTAGAGCAGGAATAATCTTATGCTGATAATTTGCAGTAAGTACAAATCTAGCAATATCATGATACTCTTCCATACTATTACGCAATGCCTTCTGCGCATCTAAACTTAGACCGTCGCACTCATCTAGTACAATAATTTTAGTAGTACCAAATATACTTTGAGTTTGTGCGAAGTTTAGAACTTTAGTCCTAATAGTATCAATACCATTTTCATCTGAAGCGTTGATATATAGATATTGAGCTTCAAGAATATCACTAACAATAACTTTAGCTAGAGTTGTCTTACCAACACCTGGTGATCCAACTAATAGTAAGTTAGGTAGGTTGCTTGTTTCTTTAACTCGATTGAAATAAGCTCTCTTATCATCAGAGAGTACAATATCATCTAATGTAGTTGGCCTATATCTCTCTACCCAGATGTCAGTAATATCCATTATGCTCCTCCTGTTGAACCAAAACCACCTTCACCGCGATCAGTATTAGTTACATCATCAGTAAATGATACTGCGCTGTCAATATTTTGGTATACAGCGATTTGAGCTACTCCAGAACTCTTTGGTATAATTACATCTTTATCTCCAAAGTTATAAAGCTTAACACCTAGGTCACCTCTGTAAGGATTATCAATTACTCCTAGATGAGGCTGTAGACTATGTTTAAATCCAAGACCAGATCGAGGTTCAATTCTAAACCAATAACCAGGAGTAATATCTGCAAGAGTTAGACCCACAGGTACTACAGCGCTACCTTTTGCAGGAATAGAAGTATCCTCTACTGCAAATAAATCATAACCAGTATCTCCAGTTTTAGAGTCTGGATGCGCTTTGCGAGGAAGGATTGCATCGTCATTTGTTTTCTTAAATTTGATTTCACAAGCTGGAGAACTCTGCCAGTTAGAAACCCATTTAGTATTACTGTTATCACTCATATCAAAACCTATTATATATTTTCCTAAACAGTAATCAAGTTGTTATTTTAGTTATCCTCTCTTAAATACTCCTATGGATGAAGCTAACGATATTATAGCACAGCTTAAAGAAATTCCAAAAGAAGCAAAACAGATAACTAATAAACAAGAGTTAGAGCCTTTAGAAAAAGAAAAGGTGGAACAGTTTATTATAGACCAATCTGCAAAACTTATTCAGGATAGTATGGAGATGATTAACAATATGAAAGAAGTTGTTTTTCATGTTCCAGATTCAGATAACGTATCTTCTTTAGCTGAGTTAATTAAAGCATCTACTGGGGCAATAGAAACTCTTAATAAACTTGTAGCGCAGGATAAGAAATCTCAAACTCAAATACAAGTAAAGCATATGGATATTCAGTCTAAGCAGGTATTACAAGATAGTGAGCAAGAGCATAAATTAAAAATATCTCGGGAAGATGTTTTAAAAAAACTTATAGACGGTAAAGATGTAATAAATGTAGATACACAAGAACTACCCGAGTAAATCCTCTGTATTGAATTTTTTATCTTCTTGTACTTTATTACCTAGTGTATCTACCTTTACTTCAGTACCTTCTACATCTTGAGAGAAAGTTACTGGTATAACGGATTGTATATTGTTTAGTTTGTAATTAAAAACATATAATAAGACTTCATACAAATTACCAACATAGTCAGCTACTAGTTCTAGTAGTTCGGGTTTGTTCTCTGTAATTCTTTGTAAGTGCAAATAATCTGTAGTCAAGTTAGTACCATGAGCAGAGTCTTGTTGAGCGCCATTAAAAATTTTATTTATGTTTTGATTAAACAAGCTGTTTACTTTAGTGCTTGAATTCAAGATATTTGATTGTACATTACTATTAAGCTTGTCTTGTAGGATAGCAGTTAATGGACTAGGTATTGCAGAATCAAACTCAATGTCATCTACCGTAGTATATCTCGCACTTACATTCTCGTCTTGTCTAAATATATTACTTATACTATCGCTAAAGTTTTGTAATATTGTATCTTCAACATTAATCAAACTCTTAAGCTCTTCTTTCACTTTAGGGTGAGTCGCTTCATATTTATCAATCCAGAATACAATAAATTCTGGTTGTAGTTCTTCTATCTTTGATAAATTATCTTTCCAAAAATTTGCTTCTGATGTTATAGGATCTGCTTTTTGTTTGGTATTGAGATAATCTATATATAGCTCAAGTTCATCCTTATATGTAGTAAATGCTTTATTATTACTAATAGAATTTATTTGAGAGTCAGCATTACTAGTAAGTCTAGTATTAACTAACTCATGAACTAATGTTTTTGATGGTACTTGACAACTCATTTTAATTCATGGAATTTAGTACAGACAATCTCTGAACCAAAACTATTTTGGGTTAATGTATGTTTTAAAGCAGTTACAAACCAACCACCGTTTAATTTCTTACTAGTTTTATTTTGGTAGTTAGTTTCATAATTTATATTAATAAAATTACCTACATTAATATTATAGACTCCATCAGTCTTCATAGATAACATAGTAGATAAATTCATTAAATTTTTTAGTAAATTATTCCTTCCTTCGAAGCGTGCAGTATTCAAATCAGATGTTGTAGAGTACATAGATCTAAATATTTTATTATTTTTTACCGATGGGCTTTCTTCTCTTACTATATCTGTTTTTTTATTTAAGAAGTTTTCTCTTATATTTTTTGTTAAAGACTCTACAGAATTATCTTCACTGAAAATATTAAATTCTTTATTTTTGAAATCGTAGTTTATAACTTTATGATTAATTATATTCTCTATAGTATCAATACTATTTTCATTATATAAATTATAATCATTTACCTTATAACTCATTACCGTATTTGTATTTTCTCTTATATACTCTTCTCCTATAATAGTAAAGTTACCTCCAAAATTATCTACATTATTTAAATTCATGTAATTGTTATACATCTCTTGTAAACTATATAAACCAAATTGATTGTCTCTTTTTAATAATAAAAGTGTATTATCATTTTGATCTACAGACTTATCTAATAAGTAACTAAGACCATCTAATCTAGAGTCATTGAAGTTTGTAGTATGATTTGTTTTACTATTAGATGTATACCATTTATCTTCATTTACTAAATTTACAGTTAAGGAATCTTTTATTAACTCTTTAACAGCATCACTTACATTTATTTGTCTATCTTTATCAGATAATTGAGTAGTATCTCCTTTTAATAAACTTGAAGTTGAGAAGACTGTTTTGTTATTTCTTAGAGTATATAACGATGAATCTTCTACAAAGAAATTCTTTACTTTAATATTATTTTGAGTCTCAGTTGATTCTTCAATTATAAAAAGAATATAAGTTTTTACTGTAGATTGGAAATCAAGATTTAAAATAAGTAAATTCTCACCAGTTTCAGCTAAAGTAAAATCACCTTTATTATTAGAGTCAGGTACACTTAATAAATCAAATCTATTATTATCATTTTTAAGTTTTATTACTCCTTTCTGAAATGGGGTACTAATCTCTTCTTCTAAAATAAAACTTATAAAATTATCTAGTGGTATAGATATACTTTTTGATTTATTGTATAGGGTTAGATCAAAGCCTACACGCTCACCATCAATGATAATATAATCTCTAACAATATTTTCGTTTTTAATTTTAGGCATTATTCAACTCTATAATTGTGTTAATTATATCTTTTACGAATTTTGATTTAATTATCTTTAATCTCGTACCGGGTGTAATTACATCAACCGGGTTAGTTATATTATTAGATAATAAAATTAACCACCATAAGTTTTGAGTACCATAAACATTATAACTAACAGCTGTATATGGTAGCTTTTGATTAATAATCTTATAATCAAAGATACTAGAATCTAACTCTTCTGGGAATTTTATCGTCTTTATAATATTATAAAAGAAATAATTATTATTAGTTCCCATATTAAATATATTTTCGTATCTATTATCTGATAGATTAGATAACTCATCTATATCATTATGTTTTTTATTTAAATCAATTATTTTCATACTGTTGAAGTAGTTACTGATGTATTATAACTGTTTAAAAATAAGTTTTTAGTTTCAGGTAATAAGCTAGTAAGAGTTATACTTACGTTAAATGCTTCTGGAATTAAAGTTTCTGTTGATTGTTTATTATCTGTAGATTCTTTATTATCTTTTATATTAAGACTTATCTTTCTTGGTTGTGTATTACCTAAAGCTGTTACTTCCAACTCACTCATAAAGCTATATAAGTAATGAAAAACCCCAGGAACATCTGCTCTGTATATAACAGGTGGGTCGAAGAATAACCTATTTCTCTTATTAGGTAAATTCTGATATAATAATAAAAATATTAACTCCCAGTTTTTCTGGTAAGATGGTACCCCATCTTTATCTGTAAAACTATCATAAGTATTATCTAATATAAAATTTATTTTTGTTTTAGGATTTTCACTACCATACTTATAAGATTTTGCGAAATCCATAGCAAAGCCAGTTGTTAATTTATCTCCTAATGTTTCCGCGAATTGATATGGAACAGCAGCTAATGACATTAACTGCTCGACTGGATTACCACCTTTATCACCACCAGCGCCTGAATCTTTAAAGGAACCACCTTCATATCCTGTTGTAATACTCTTCCAGTTTTTAGAAAAATACGGTATACGATATCTAAAATTACTCTTTAACACTCCATATATATCCTCGTACGCTTTCATGTAAGCTGCAGAGCCTACATCTATACCAGACCCCGTGATAGCAATTCCATCCATCGCGGATTTCGCCATGCCTTTTACCCCAGTTACTAAAGGGTTTTTCAAATTCTCTACAACAGAATCTTGAATAAAATCGCTATTTTCTAGGTTACCTATACTCTCTTTTATTGAATTAATAAAATCCTTACTACCAGGTATAGCATTTGCGACTGAATTCGCGAATCCAGACGCCGCTCTAGGTAGTACAGAATATACGTTTCTAATATTAGATAAGAAAGCAGGTTGAGTAATATAATATTCGGTCAGACTTAATGTTGGTATCTGACTTACATTAATATCATTTCTTATAGTTTTCGTCCATTTAAAATCTTTTGTAACGTTAATTAAACCGTTAGTTATAGGCTCTGGTAAAGGTGCCATTTTTTCATCGACTGATATATTATTGACAATCGCGTTTCCAGCTGTCTTACCTTTCAACTCTGGATTTGAATTTAAATAAAATAAATTACTCATTATCTATTCCCTCTTCTAATAGTATTACCGTAATCTGATCCTGGAGCTGTTACTGTTGTTTGATTGATTGTTGTATTATTGGGAGGTGGTGGATAATTCGCATTTTTATGTCTTTCATCCATTTGCTGTTTTATATTCTCATTCAATCGCTGATCTTTTAGGTTCTGGTCTACTATAGGTTCTGCGTTTAATTTTTCCTTCTTTGCACGCTCCGCGCGAGTTCGCATCATTTCAGCTTGTCTTCGGTTGAAATCTTCAGCGCTGGCAGCTGCTTCAGCCTGTGCTTCTCTCATATCAGAAAATTCCTGTCCGACCGCTGCTATAGTTTTAGTATTATTATTAAAAGCATACCAGGCTTTACCGAGCATACTCTTACCTTCCATTTCTTTAACAATACCCCTTAGGTATTCCTTCCTTTCGCTAGGAGACATTGCTGCAATCTTAGCTGCTTCCGCTGCTTCCATACCTGCAGATAGTAAAGGTAATCTCTTTACTATTGCTCCTGCTCCCTTAAATATTGCTAAAGCAGACTTCACACCTGGTACAAATTTGGCTAGAGTTCCAGCTCGGCCAGCTACTCCTTTGACAATACTACCTGTTTTTGAGGCTAGATTTTTCGCGGCCTGAGCTGTTTTACTCGCGAGGTCCTTGCCTTTATTTATAATATCTTTACCCGTCTTAAGGGCTTTCGCGCCTAAATTCTTAGCTTTACTTATGAGACTTTTACCAACCTCAAGAACTTTACCGCCTAGATTTTTAATGAAATTACCTATTTTACTAGCAGCTCCTTTGATTTTGTTACCGAAATTTTTAATTGCGTTACCGGCTTTTGCCGCTGTCTCTTATACACATCTCCGAGCCCACGAGACAAGAGGCAATCTCG
>OLHY01000100.1_pt1 | contig 30316 bp, 24 predicted proteins | sample 1609411 | NCBI WGS metagenome assembly OLHY01 (sample SAMN05416817, study PRJEB24817) | seawater metagenome | isolation source: Sea water | place: Canada:Atlantic | collected 2013-07
CTTTCAATCAGCTTCGACCCAGTCAATGACACGCCCGAGCGGCTCAAGTTCTACGCCAGCGCATATCAGTATGATCCTGAAAAGTGGTCTTTTGCGACGGGAGCCATGATTGAAATTGACGCGCTTACCGAACAGTTTGGACTGATGTTCTACCGAAGTGAGAATACAGTGATGGATTGGGACCACAACCTCCGTACTGTCCTTGTGGATCCACAGGGTAAGATTCAGGAAATTTTGATCGGGAACACCTGGAGTACGGATGAACTTGTTGAGAAGATGCTTAAACTTGCAAGGGGTCAAGACCTGGCTCAGCCAGACTATGAATGACAGCGTTCTCGGAAATTTAAAAACAAACAGCAGCCCAAATAGTTGTTGAGTAGTTCACCAAAAAAGGCTCCCCAATTCTGGGGAGCCTTGCTTTTACTTCAAGAGGTGTGGGCAAACATCATTGAGCCAGGATTCGGAAGAAATTCAAGCTGCCCTGAGCTGGCAAGACAATCGAGATTGATTCGCCCGTTCCAATCAATGCTTCGCCTTCCGCCGTCCATGAGTTGAAATCCGTGCTGGACTGCAGCTGATAAGTTACATTTGTTTTAACGATATCCCAATCGTTGTCAGATCACTGGAAACTCAAGTTTTCTGCAAAAAAACTTCTGGATCCCAAGGTTGATGTCACACAGGAATTTGGTGGGCAGGAATATATTTACTCCTCCTACAAACGAGGACGCTCATTCGGAATGTCGCTGTCCCACGATTTCTAGCTCTTGGTTCCGCTTTTTCGTCCACTGTAACACAAATGTAACGCAAGCGTCGTCTTTCAGTGACACCCAACATTTACTGTTCACCGTATATAATAAGACAAGAGAACTTGAAGATCAGCACTTTGAAAAGATCACAAGCTTCTTTTTCATCATGTAGCTCAGGTCGATGAAATTCAGAAAATTAACCATTGCGACAACTTTTCAAAAGATACCCCCAAGCGATGATCGTATCACCGGTCTTCTCAGGCGGTTTTTTGAAAAGTTTGTTTTTCTGCTGTTGTGGCGTGATCAAATCTCTAGTCCACCGAGCAATGTACGTGGATTGCGTGACAGGTGGCTTTCCTTGGTGCATAGTGTTTTTTCGTTTGTAAGAAAGTGCAATTTCAGAATGAATTCAACAGAGCCAAAGCATATTGACCAACTGAAGAGAATGCTTCTTCGGATGGCAAGTAATGCTGAGCAGTGTGTCCAAAAAGCAGTTCATTCATTGGTGAACAGGGATCAAACTTCCGCTCTTTCCGCCAAGGAGCAGGATTCGGTCATTGATCAACTAGAGAAAGATGTGGATGAATTGGCGATGAAACTTTTGGCTTTTGGGCCTGCCGAAGACAATCTGAGGTTCATCTCCATGGCGATGAAAATCTCTACCGAGCTTGAAAGGGTGGGGGATGAAGCAACCACACTTTCTCGTCGCAGTCTGGAGCTGATGAAAGAAGAACCTCTCAGACCTGAAGTCGATATCCAGCATATTGCGCAGATGGTGGTTGAGATGCTCAAAGCCGCACTGGATGCCTTTGTTTATCGCCGTCCCGATGAAGCCAGGCAGATTATTCTCAAGGACAAGGAAGTCGACCGGCTGAATAAATCCATATATAAAGCCATGACACAACGCATGATCAGCGATTCTGGCTGCGTCACGCGCTGCTTACATTACATCACCATTTCAAAAAGCTTCGAAAGAATTGGTGATCATGCCAGCAACATAGCCGAAGAAGTTGTCTTTCTATGTGAAGCACGGGATATCAGGCATGAACACATCACTTGATCTGGCTGCGTGAATTGACTTTGCTGTGCGGAAATCTCCTGTCATCCTTTACTGATGACGAGCGAGTCATCAGGCAACTTTTTATCTCCTCACGGCCATAAAAGAAATCGGTTCGGTCAAATGAAGGTTTGGCGTCGGATTCTTCTCGGCAGTGCCTCGGCCATCCTTGCCTGCATGTTCCTCACTTTGATTCTTGAGGGAGTCCTGCGGTGGGTGGGTTACGGTTATCCCACTTCGTTTTTTCTCAAGGATCCAAACTCAGGAACAGTGATAGAAAATGAACGCTTTGTCTGGCAATTTCTATCTCCTCAAAGCCATTTGAAACCGCATCCATTTCGTTTCGACCAAAAAAGAAAGCAGGATGCCATTCGTATATTTGTCCTTGGTGAGTCGGCTGCGTTGGGGACCCCTGAACCTTCTTTTTCTTTCAGTCGCGTTCTGGAGCGAGTCTTGCAACATCGATACCCAGAACGGTCCATTGAAGTGATCAACCTCGCCATGCGGGGCATTAATTCTCACATGGTTCGAGTCATTGCTCATGAGTGCATTGCATACGACCCCAGTCTGATCATTTATTATGGAGGCAACAATGAATTGGTTGGCTGGCAAGCCCCTGGGCCAGATTCTCGCCGAACCCCGCCTCTTGAATGGATCAGGATGCAGCAGTTTTTACGAGCGAGCAAATCAGGGCAGTTGATTCAATCCGTGATTTCCTCAATAAGCTCTGATCCTGCAGTTGAACAGGACATGACTTTCTTTCACAAGCATCGTCTGCATCCCGACGACATGCGGAGGCAAGGGGTAATGGATCGTTATACCAAGAATATAAAGGATACGTTTGAAGCGGTCACAGCTCGCAACATACCTTTGCTTGTCGGAACTGTGGTTGTCAATGAGCGAGATTGTCCTCCATTAGCATCATTGCACAGGGAAGGCCTCGCCTCTGTAGAGCTCGAGCGGTTTGATCAATTTTGGAAGGATGCCATTGAAGCTGAATCAAGGGGCGACTGGGCTACGGCTGCATCGCTGTTCCAGAGGGCCTCCGAAATAGACAATCGATTTGCGGAACTACATTTTCGTCTTGCGCGCGTACTTGAGCGTCAAAATGATTCTGTTGCCTCTCGTTTTCATTATCAACAGGCCAAGGACTGCGATGCTCTCCCCTTCCGGGGGACTTCAAGCATCAACGCTGCTCTGAAGCAGGTCGTTGAAGGGTTGGATGCAGACAAGATCAATCTTGTCGATTTGGATGATATTGTTCGCACCCATCCTTCGAGCATGAATGAAGTTCCAGGCAGTCCTTTTTTCTATGAACATGTGCATTTTCGTTTCAACGGCGACTACAGCATGGCTTCCTATCTCTTTCCTTTTATTCAGCAAATGCTGGATCTTCCACGCAAGGAACCCAGTGAGGAAGCAACTGATCTGCCAGCATTGGTAGATAGCGCCAGGCAGCTCGGTTACAATCCGGTTTTGGAAGCCATGATGATCCGGTCCATGATCCAGCTTCAGAAAGGCCCGCCGTTTTTGGATCAGGTGGATCATTCTCAACGGATTGAAGCCATGGAAAATGACTTTCAAAAGCGTTACGCTGAGTTCGGAGTCGTGCATGTCCAGGGCGCCATCCAATGGATTCAAGATGCCATGCAATCTCATCCGAATGATTGGAATCTACCTTTTCTGGCCGCCCGCTTGGCCGCCCGCCTGAAAGATGCTGAACGCGCGGCTGTATTTGCAAGCAAGGCAAGAGATCTCATGCCACATGCTTCATTGATCAGGATCACCTTGGCCCATTATTTGACGCAATCGAGTCAAAAAGAGAAGGCCCGTGCTGAATTGAATGAGGTTTTGAAGCGTTACCCAGAGCATCCTGAAGCACTGGCGGCATTGGGTAATCTTTGACAGTGACGTTATCAACGGAGGTGTGAATACGGAAAGCCCCCTCGATGCAGGTGGATCAATCTTTCATGGCAAGACAGGCTGCGCCATACGCACCCGCATATTCCCCCAGGGTTGCTTTCAGGATTTTTACCGGTGTGTCCTGCACAATCCACTCCACCTCATTAAGTGCCTCCTGCAGAGGCTGGAACAAGGCTTCACCTGATTCAGCAATGCCACCTCCGATCAGGATGGATTCCGGATCCAGCACGTTGATGAGAGACGTCAACCCAGTGGCGAGGTATTGGATGGATTGATGCCAGATGCCCTTCGCAAAAGCATCTCCCTGCCGGGTGGCTTTAACCAGATGGTGAGTGGATTCAAATCGCCCCTGACTCCGTTCCTTGATGGAATAATTACCCATGGCCCATTCAAGGCTGCCAGGAGTGCGGCAGATATCAGGCGGGCCGTCTATCTTGAGGCTGATGTGGCCAAGGTGACCGGCGCGTCCGAGGTGACCTTTCAGAAGATGACCATCTACCATGGCAGCCCCGCCGACGCCAGTGCCGAGCGTGATCATGATGGCATTCGTCATCCCTTTTGCCACTCCCTGCCAGACTTCTCCCATGAGAGCGGCCTGCGCGTCATTGATGACTTTGACTGGATACTGGCTGTTCAATATTTCCGTCCAGTCCAAGCCTTCCAGCCCTTGCAAGCGTCCAGGCATGTGACTGATGGAACGTTGATTTTTCGCCACAAGCCCTGGAGCCGATAAACCAATGCGCACATCCTTAATTTCGAATTCACTCAAGATCTTTTGTGTGATGGACTCAATACACCGGCACCAATCGAGAGCTTGGTTCGAATCAAAGTCTTGGGTTTGCTTGGACAGCAACTCGCCTTTATCGGAAAAGGCCACACATTTAATGCGCGTGCCTCCCAAATCAATGCCGATGACCGGGTTCATGATTCAGAAGGTACTGAAAGTTGGAGCTCCCATTCGAGATAGCGCTTCCATAACACGCGAAAAGCGCTGGCGAATTCCTCCGGATTGGATGTGAGCCATTGATTCACATGATCCCTTGAAAACCACTCACCACATTCTATTTCTTCGGGGTGAAGTTTGAATGGACCGTCATACGTGACCCTGTAAATCCAGACAAACTCCCATCCCGTATCCTTTGAAGCATCTATTTTGAAAAGTTTTTCAAGAGGGCGATCAGGTCGCCATCCCAATTCTTCCTCGGTTTCTCTCATCGCGCAGACATCGTAAGATTCACCCGAATCCAGGTGGCCGGAAGCGGATGAATCCCAAGTGCCCGGGAAACAATCTTTCAGCATGGATCGTTTTTGTAGGAAGAGCGATCCATCTGAATGAAAGACCAAAACATGGATGGCTCGGTGAAGTAAGTCCTGCTGGTGAACGACACTGCGGGGTTTGCGGTCAATCACTTCATCCCGATTGTTTACGACATCAAAAATTTCTTCCATGGAGTCAGGCATGATCAAGTGTTATTCAGTTATTTGCAGGCTGTATTTCGTTTTCGAAAGAATATTTTAACATAACTTTTTGAAACTGGTAAATTTTCTTCGGCCCTCAAGGTTTCTAAATTCAAAAATCGTGTAACCGCGAAACCACTGCTGATTGGGGGGGACTTAACCAGACTGCACCAATACCGGTTCAAGGCCCAATTTCCAAGTTGACACTCGTATGCTTGAGCATGCGAGTCACGACTCATCTTTTTTAAGGATCATCATGCGTCAATCATACTGCTATTGCTCGCTGAAAAAAATATCGAAAGATAAGTGACTGGCCTTTGCTGGCACCGTGTGTTCCTCACAGAAATTTGGGTGGTAACAGATTTGACGGCAACATCCCCATATGATCTTTCGGTGCAAGACTGGGGAGAGATACTGCCATTCCCCGGCGCTGGGAAACTTTGATGTCCCAGCAAAGCTTGGGGTTGTCATGTGGTATCCCCTGATCTGATTCAGAAGACAGATAACATTCCCTTCTTACCGCGCGAGGCAGCTCAAGACTGTGAAGTCCCAGAGCCCTTGAGGCTTTTGTAGAGCTGGATTACAGCAATCAACTGAGATGTTATGTGTGAGGGAGTGGTAGGCTGGCAGGGGCTCGAACCCTGGACAAACGGCTTAAAAGGCCGCTGCTCTACCAACTGAGCTACCAGCCCTCTCCCTCAAATCTGCTTCAATCAGCAAGAGGTTTCCCTTCGCTTGAAAGGAGGCGGAACATTAGACATTGTTCATGGACCATGCAAGTGTTTTTCCCCGTTTTTTTGAGGCCAACATAAAGTGAGCCATCCACTCATGAGTGCCAGCCCTCCGACGGGTGTGATAGCGCCCAGTTTGGTGACGCCTGTGAGGCAAAGTGCGTACAGGCTTCCGGAGAAAATAACGATGCCTGTCAGAAATAGATATATGGTCCATTTAGGGGGTGCTTCCATACGAGATAGCACCAGTAATCCGATTGCATGAATCAGATGGTAGAAGACCGCCGTTTCCCAGGTATCCACCCTGTCGGATGCGGTCAATGTTTCATTCAAAGCGTGAGCACCGAATGCTCCCAGCAAGACACCCAAACAAGCAAGAGCGGATGCAATCTGTTGAACCTTGATGGTTTTCATGCTGTTACAAAAGACCTGCGGCAAGCTTATCGGCAAGGTCGCACTAGCAACTCCTGAACGACTGCACGAGGCGGTAGATCGATGGCAAGCTTGGCGCATGCTGCGACATCTTCGGGACGCAGCATGCTTGCCTTGTGCTCAGCTGTAGGTTCGCTGGGGCGTAATTTCAGAATGGGCGTATCAATTTCACCGGGAAGGACTCCGCAGGCACGGATACCATTTTTGTTCTCCTCGGCATTGATCGCTTGCGTCAGTCCTCGCAAACCAAATTTGGAGACGGTATAGGCCGCACCTGCCAGAGGCATTCCCCAAAGTGCAGCATCCGAAACAATATTTACGATGGTGCCTGACTTGGCTTTCCGCATTGAAGGGAGAACTGCCTGAATGGCGTAGTAGGATCCGTGCAGGTTGGTGTTGATCAAGTCATGGTAATCCTTCAAGGACAGCACGTCCAGGGTGCGCTCAGGAGTATTCGTTCCCGCTGAATTAACCAATACCTCCGTTGAGCCAAACTTATCTTCTGCCTTCCGGACCAGTTCGTTGACGAATGATTCATCCGCGACACTGCCTATAATAGTTTGGCAGTTGGTATCGCCTGCCTCAGCCAGGCCTACAGTCTCCTTCAGTGTTTTTTCAGTTCGCCCGGTCAAGGTCAGGTTCCAGCCTGCCTCGGATAACTGGATCGCGATGTGGCGTCCCACTCCAGTACCGGCTCCAGTGATGATGGCGTTCTTTGACATAAATGATTGGAAATTTTTTGGATAAACCTGTTATTCAGAGGTGGCCCCTGGACTTGTCGAGGGTAAGAGCGATTTGACATTGTTGAAAAGGCTCTTTGCTTTTTTGACAGTCTCTGCAGCCTGGCTGTTTCCAGTGCTCAAGGCTCCTTTTAAAGTTTCTGAAAAACCTGCAATACCCTGGCCTGCTCCTTTTTCAAGGACACTGGCTAAAACTGTTTTCATGATTTCCTTGGCCAATTCAGCGCCTGTCAAACCGGCCCCTTCTTTGCCAAGGTTCTTCAGCACAACATCAGGTAGTGTAAATTCGACACCTTTCCCGCCTAGAGCGGTAAGTCCCAGTTTTACTTTGGCCTGCAGAATCTGGAAATCGTCTATCTGGAATCTCGCCTCATCAGAATCCTCCGGAGTCTCCGGAATGTTCTTTTGAATGGCCTCCATGATTTTGTCGAGGTTGCTGCTGGAAAGCGTCCTTTCGTAGGTGATGCCGGGTTGTTCCAATTTAAGTTTGCGAATGACAATTTTCTTGGCCATCAAGCTGCCAGGCTCCAACGCGAGGGTCGCATTTTTGACCGTGATTGCAGATTCTGACTTGAACCCATCAGGATTGGCGATTTGCAGGCCAGACAGGGAGCCTGCTCCCGACAGCATCGCCAATGAGGCATCCTGCAAGGTGACGGCTACGCCTGTCAGACTGGTGCCCCCTTTTTCAATACCCGACTTGACGAGTGAGTTCATACTCTTGTCGATGGCAAAAAAAGCAACGATTGCCAGAAGGATCAGTAAAATCACGATTCGTTTTATCCACTTGAACATAACTTACGCCTCAATATGGTTACGCTTTTTCAAACTGCCAAGTGAATTCACAAGACTTATTGAAAGGCAAATCAAACCCTCAGATAAATCCGTTTACGATGCAGGAACCATACGAGAAGGAAACTCATCGCAGTCACCGTGGCTAATACAAGTGCTTCCGCATAACCACCGAGGGATGCCTTGATTGGTCCCCCTACGAATCTGTTCGCCAGCCCATTGATATCAACGATGTTGTGGGCAAGATAGATGGTGATGGGATTCATCCCAATCCAGACAAAAGGCCAGCACCAGTGGTGAAATCCCACTCCATCGATCACGAAGTAGAAGGTTCCCAGCGCGAGGAAACTGAAACCGCCAGCGACCAAAACAAAAGAGGAAGTCCAAATGTTTTTGATAATCGGGAACTGGAAGCTCCAAGCGTAGCCCAGGGCAAGACAAATGAGACCAAGTCCCATCAAGAAGCCTGTTTTCTGAAATGCAGAACCCTCCTTGCGGTGAAGGATCATTCCGGCGAACACCCCTAGCAGGCAGGATCCAATGGCCGGTAGCGTGCTCAAAAGTCCTTCTGGATCATGATCCCCGTTCCACTTGAATAAAGGCAGATACATTTTGTCCACATGATCAGACAGATTTTTGCCCTCCTCAAAATTCCCAGCTCCTACGCCCGGTACGGGAATAAAAGTCATCATAGCCCAATAACCTACCAGCAAAACCACCAAAGCTGTCACTCTTCCCTTGAGGCCAGTCATGCAAAAGATAATTGCTGCAAATAAATAGCACAGTGCGATTCGTTGCAATACCCCCAGTAGTCGTATGTTTTCTACTCCATCTGTAAATCCTCCGTAATAAAAAATGCCAATTGTATACAGAATGAGTGAGCGGATGAACACCTTGCGAAGGGTGTAGGCTTTCCCTCTTTCCTCAATCGTGCGTGTCAGGCTGAAGACCATGGAGACACCTGCCAGGAAGACAAATAATGGGAAAATACAGTCATAAAATGCAAATCCCTCCCATGATTTGTGAGTGAGTTGATCCGCTAGCAATTTTGTCCATCCTGCATCATGAGACTTGCCCAATGCGTGTACGACTTCTTCCGCACCCACGATCCAAAACATGTCGAACCCACGCAAGGCATCCAGGCTTGTTAAACGTTGGCTTTTCTCCTTTTTTTCAGTCGCGTTTTCTTTGCTCATCTTACTTGGGGTCCTGATTAATTTGTTATTCTGGATCGAGGTTATATCTTGAAATACGGGGTATCATTTCATTGGGCAAGTTTATTCATGCAAGCCTTTGGAAATGGCGATAGCGGGTTGAACGAGGATTCCTGCTTGATCCACATCATGTTCTCACCTGATCATAGGGTCCAATGAACCAAGGTTATCCCGCCAGAAACAAAGAAAGCATATCCGGCCTGATTGAGCGTGTAACGTATTTCAATGAGGAATCTGGATTTGTTGTCTTGCGCGTAAAAATCAAGGGACGGCGTGATTTATTGACGGTGGTTGGTCAATCGATTTCTGCCAATGCGGGTGAATGGGCCAAAGCGGAAGGCGTTTGGGCGCGTGATCGAGAACATGGGCTGCAGTTCAAGGCGGAGAGACTCGTTTGCACCCCTCCCACGAACATTGAAGGGATTGAGAAATATCTGGCAAGTGGAATGATCAAGGGGATAGGGCCGGTTTATGCCAAAAAAATGGTGACCAGATATGGAGAGAAGATTTTTGATATCATTGAAACCGCCTCTGCTAAATTGGAATCCATTGACGGAATTGGTCCGGGCAGAAGACGCAAGATCAAGGACGCCTGGCAGGAGCAAAAAGTCGTTCGCAAAATTATGGTTTTCCTCCATTCCAATGGGGTCAGTACCAGTCGTGCAGTTCGTATCTACAAGACATACGGCGAAGAGGCGATAGAAAAGGTTCAGAACAACCCTTACATTCTGGCGCGTGATATCCGCGGGATTGGATTCAAGAGTGCTGATCACATTGCTCAAAAGCTGGGGATTCCTGAGGATTCTCTTCATCGGGCGCAGGCGGGCTTGAATCATATGCTAACAGAGGCCTCGGGCAATGGGCATTGTGGTTTGCCTGAAGATCTCTTGATCAGGCAAACCACGGAACTCCTGGCGGTTGATGAATCGATACCAAGGAATGCTCTTGCTCAGGCTCTTCATGCAGGTGACGTCGTTCGTGATGCAGTTGGAGAACATGAATTAATCTTTCTGCCTGCATTGAAAAAGGCGGAGGAATACATTGCCCGCAGAATCCTTGATTTATCGGGGGAACCCTCCTCCTATCCGGACATTGATTTCAACAGGGCCATCACTTGGGTTCAGGAAAGCAACAAGCTGCAACTTGCTGCTTCGCAAACAGAGGCCATCCGTTGTGCTCTTGAGAACCGTGTTGTGATTATTACCGGGGGGCCTGGCGTGGGTAAGACAACCATCATCCAATCGATCCTCAAAATACTTCATGCCAAATGTGTGACATTTGCCCTTTGTGCGCCAACAGGTCGAGCTGCGAAACGTTTATCCGAATCTACCGGTCACGAAGCCAGAACCATACATCGTTTGCTGGAGGTGAATCCCCGCAACGGTCAGTTCAAGCACGATGAAGAATCTCCTCTCGAAGAAAAGTTGCTGGTGGTTGATGAGTGTTCCATGGTCGATATTCCTTTGATGCATCACCTTCTGAAGGCGCTACCTGAGGATGGACATTTATTACTGGTGGGGGATGTGGATCAATTGCCGTCCGTGGGTCCCGGTTCCGTGTTGAAAGATTTCATTCAATCCGGATGCCTTTCTGTTGTGCGGTTGCAGGAAATATTTCGGCAGGCAGCGGGCAGCAGGATCATCACGAATGCACATCGAATCAATCAGGGGCAGATGCCAATGATGGAAGAGGATGCCTCACTCAGTGATTTTTATTTTATTGATCGAGAGGAACCGGAACGTGCGGCGGCGACGCTTTTGCAAATGGTTCGCGATCGGATTCCCTCCAAATTTCAGGTGCACCCCATTCTGGATATCCAAGTCCTGTGCCCGATGAATCGAGGAAGCCTTGGCGTGCGCGAGATGAATCTGACTTTGCAGAATGCCTTGAATCCGCTGAGACATGGTGATGTGGTTGCCGAGAAATTTGGATGGCAATTTCGTGCGAGGGACAAGGTTATTCAAACGGAAAACAATTATGATAAGGAAGTGTTCAACGGTGACATCGGACAGATCATTTCCATTGATCCCATTGAAAAAGAAATCAAGGTTCAGTTTGAACAGCGAAAAGTGATTTATGATTTCGGCGAACTGGACGAACTATCCCTGGCCTACGCAATAACGATTCACAAATCCCAGGGATCAGAATTTCCTGTTGTCGTCATGCCTGTGGCTACCCAGCAATACATGCTCCTGCAGCGTAATCTGGTTTATACAGGGGTGACTCGGGGGAGAAAACTCGTTGTGATTGTCGGTCAGAAAAAAGCGCTTGGAATGGCAGTGAACAACTCAAAAAATGCATCCAGATATTCCGGTCTGCTGCACAGGCTGCGAGCCGGAAGTTAAGGGCGGGAAGGCCGTTTTATCTCTGCCGCTTGACGCAGGATACGGTGTTATCTATATTTTCATGATGGCTCTAAAAATTACAATTCAATATTGCAGTGTTTGAAACTACGAACCCAAAGCCGTCGGTCTGGCGGAAAAGCTTCTGAAATTCAAACAGGATATCGCTTCCCTGACATTGATCCCTGAAGGTGGAGGTTTGTTTGAAGTCATTGTGGACGGAAACTTGATTTACAGCAAAAAAGCCACCGGGCAATTTCCTGACCCTGAGTTCATTGTTCAGCAAGTGAGGGGTATGCGATCCTAGTCAGATTGTTCCCACTTGCAGTCCAAGTTCGTTCAGTTGACAGGGAGATCCAATCTCGCCCAATGGAAACCTTCCCCTGCCATTTTCCATCGCAGCCAACCATGCATGCGTTTGGGTTTGACCGAGGCATAAGCGGCCCTCCTGAGTGACAACTTCCAGCCGTGTTCGGTTTGTTCCAATGTCTGGGGTTCGTCAGATGTGATCTGTTCGGTGATATCAAAAAAGTAAACATCCTCCAGCTCCCCGGATTGCGGGAAATTTTTCCACTGAAGATCGAATCTGTTCGAGGAGATATCCAGATTGGCTTTGAACACGTCCGCTTGTGCTTTTGGGGGGAATTTGGAGGCCGCGTTTTTTATATGCTTGAACCACTCTGTCTTGCGCTTGCTCAATGCCGTGTCATCAATGCCCAATCTGAGATTTAAATTCACGCCTCTTCCTGGTAGGCAAGTTCGAGCGCACATCATCCAGTTGACAAAGGCTTTGATTTCCAGAGTTTCATTGAATACTGCATCTGCGGCTGACTCAAGTTGAACAAGCAAAAGGCATGTGCCCTCATATCCGTAGACATCAAGTCTTCCCATCTTAACAATCTGAGGCGTTTCCCATTGGATGGGGCCGGCCGTTATCCCCTTCGGTAATGTCCATTCAATGAGTGTTGGCATACCAGCGTCACCACCGTTTTGCCAATAAGTGTGCCAGGCAGGGTCGTGCTTTAATTCCAAAGCCACCCACCAGCTTTCGCCAGCATTTATATGTGACCGGTCACTTAATAATCTGGCTTCCACATGTCGATCACGCTGTGGAAGGGATGACCCCGAAATCTCCGAACCTTCGCTCAAGGCTGGAATCATTCCTGAAAGAACACAGAATGCGAACGAGGACAAAATCCATTTTCTAAAGATGACGCGTATCTCAATCATGTCAGTCGAAATCGGAGCAGCTCATAAAATAGCCACATTTGCTGCAGACAAGTTTGCATTTGTGATTGTGCAGTTCATTTCCGCACCTTGCACAATAGCGCCAATATTCGCCATCAACCTCAGTATCAGGGGTAGGTGCTTGTTCTGGATTTTCAGGGTCTGAATCTGACATGCAACGTACGGGTGTTATCACCTTTGCAAAAGCTGGGTCACGCGATGATGTCCCTTACGACGTTACCATAGACATCAGTAAGTCGGTAATCGCGTCCTGCATGCCTGAAGGTCAACTGCTCATGATCAAGCCCCATCAAGTGAAGAACAGTTGCATGAAGGTCGTGCATGTGCACTTTGTTTTCCACAGCCTGATACCCATATTCGTCCGTCGCACCATAACTGAAACCCGGTTTGACTCCTCCCCCAGCCATCCAGACAGTAAAACCGAATGGATTGTGATCGCGTCCGTTGTTGTTTTGAGAAAAAGGAGTGCGGCCAAATTCTCCGCCCCACCAGACCAGTGTGTCTTCAAGCAAACCTCGTGATTTCAGATCAGTCAGCAAACCCGAAATCGGCTTATCCACAGCAAGTGCGTGTTGTTCATGGCGAGGCAGATTGGAGTGCTGATCCCACTTTGGATTCCCGCCGTCATTATCGCTGTAATTAACCTGAATATAGCGAACTCCCGATTCTGCCATCTTTCGGGCCAGCAAACATTGGCGCCCGTATTGATCGGTTTCTTTTTCTCCAATACCGTAAATTTTTTGTGTCGCATCAGATTCAGTATTCAAGTCCATCAATTCCGGTGCGGTCATCTGCATGCGGTAAGCGAGTTCAAAGGCATTGAGGTTTGCATTCATTGCATCGCTTGATGGACTTTGACCAAGCTGCGTCTCGTTCAGTTTTTGGAGGAGTCGGAATCGCTGCAATTGCTCGGACTGGCTCAATCTTGGGTTGATGATATCCTTAATGCCTGCTTCCTGGACTGCTTGCTCCGCTTTTCCGATAGGTGTGCCCTGGTGAATGGCTGGGAGGAAACCATTGCCATAATTTTGGGGGCCTCCCATGCGCGCTGTTGGGCAAATTGTCACGAAGGAAGGCATGTTGGCATTTTCTGTTCCCAAACCGTAGCTGATCCAGCTTCCTACCGAAGGTCGAACGGTATTCACTGAACCTGTATGGAGAAAAAGTGTCGAAGGCCCATGTGCGACCCCTTCGGTATGCATACTGTGAATGAAACAAAGGTCATCCACATGCTTTGCCGTTTCCGGAAACAAACCTGAGACTTGCTTGCCAGTTTGCCCGTAGTTCTGAAACTCCCAGAGGGGTTTCATCATCACCTGTTTGGTTGCTTTACGGAAATTATTAAACCGATAGCCCATGATGTCTACTTCCTTCATGTGACTTGCCTCCAGATGAGGTTTGAAGTCGAAGGAATCCACATGACTTGGACCTCCTTGCATGAACAGAAAGATGATCCGTTTGGCACGTGCCGGAATGTAAGATGGCAAGGCGGCAAGAGGGTTTTGTGGTGACGAGTTTCCTGCCGTTGATCGGTTGTTTATCCCGGCAAGAGCCAATGAACCAAAACCACATGCAGCACGTTTCAGCAAGGCACGACGTGATTGCAGGCTCTGCCAAACGGAATGGTTCCCTTCAATGGGATTGGCTTCTGAATTCATGATGTATGTATCTCTTTAAACTATATCTGTATCCAAAGGTCGAGAATGAATTCTTATCCAATTCTGAATATCGAGAGGCTCGATTCAGGAGGCTTGAACCCGTGGTAGAATGATTCCAGATCCAATTCTTGTTTTCATCCTCATCAAAGGGCTGTAAACGAAAACAACTTTCCCAATGCTTCTGCTCTCCGGGCGCAGACTCCCGTATTTTGACAGCAAGGAGACGCAGAGGGGTGGTGTTGTTCAGGGTAAAGAAAATGACCTTACCGTCATCCATGCAAGCCAAGCTTCTTCACAAAGTTCTTCTTGTTACGGGGCAAGGCGATCTTGAAACCTTGCTTATTGCCGGTCTATGATTTGGTGAATCGGGCGTGTTTTTGTTTCTAAAAATCCAGAAAACTGAGCACTGAAAGGTTGTTTGCCACGAAAATGACAGCATTAAATGATCTGAATCTGACAAAAACGATATTTGGAGTTTTGAATCAGAGAATACCAAATGATTTTCGGGAGACTATCTTCTCCTTGAAGTTTTTGGCCATCCCCGCGTTGTGTTTTGGCTGGCAAATAGTTCGTCGTTCAGCAAATGCATGCTTTTTTAAAGTCTCGGTAGCTTCTCAAGTAGCCTATTTTCTCGTGTCACTTCTCTCCATATGGCGTGATGCGAAATTGGCTCGGCGCAGCGCAGTCATTTGCCTGAGCCTGCTGTTTGCAGGTGGGGCTGGATGTGTCTCAGCTCATGGCAATGAAGAAACCAAATTGGATCGACCTCAGGCAGAAACGCAGCTGCCCCAGAATTTCAGATCCTTTGGCAATGAAATATACGTAGGCGCCGAACCGGATGGTCTTTCGGATTTTGATGCATTGAAGCAACGAGGTGTTGCGACCATCGTGAGTGTTGATGGTGCAAAGCCCAATCTTCAGCTTGCTCGCAGATTCGGCATGAACTACGTCCACATTCCGATCGGATACGATGGTGTCAATGAAGATCAATCTCGTTCCTTGGTAAGAGTAGCGCGTGAGGCAAAACGTCCGATTTATGTTCATTGTCATCATGGACGGCATCGAGGCCCGACTGCTGCAGCTTTGATCTGCCTTGAGGAGGGTGCTGTGACTGTCAACCGGGCTCTGTCACTCATGAACAAGTCAGGGACCAGTAAGGATTATGCAGGTCTATGGGAAAGCATATCAGTATTCGAATCGCCCCCGGATGATGTTCAACTTCCTGTATTATTGGAAACATATCCCTTGGATGACCTTGTTTCGACCATGGTAAAAATGGATCGTATTCTAGATAATTTGAAGCAATCAGAAGCTATTGGGTGGCAGACGCCGCAACATGACCCTGATCAAAACCCTGCCCAAATGGCTTTGCTGATGCGGGAATGGTTTCATGAACTTGCGCGCAACCCTCAGCAAGGACATGCCGCCAGGATGCTTGAACAATTGCATCATGCTGAGAAGATCTCGCGCGATTTGGAAAATGCTCTTAAAGCCAAGAACACCGATGCCATAACCAGCTCATTTGGGGAGTTGAAGCAATCATGTTCTCAATGTCATTCTACTTATCGTGACCAGTGATGTTGATCTCAAGAGGTTGCGACACTTTCGCGCCCCACGCTATCCAGGTTGTCACTTTCCAGCTCCATGAGCGAGCCTGCCTGTTAATCTGGTAGACTGAACTCCAATTTCCGGGCTGTTGTTGCTGTAATGAAGTGCATGTGATGCCAACTGATCTTAACCGTTTGACTTGGTATCCGGCAGGGCTTAGAGTGAAACATCAATGATTGTGTCAGGAATCAATCTAGTTGCCACTGAAAAAGATGTGGTTGAATCAAGGGCCTCGGGAGTTGGGTGGCACTCTCTCCTCAGGCCTCTGGAACCTTTTTTAAGTGCCGTCAGTCACCAGCTTCGACTTCAGGTAGCGGCATTTGAGCCAGAAATTGCTTCCTTCGCCGAGTATGCGTTAACGAATCAAGGTAAACAACTTCGTCCGGCTCTGGTAGGATGCGCTGGTGACGCCGGTTCAGGTTTTTCAGACGATCTTGTCAAAGCCGCGGTTATCATCGAAATGGTTCATCTTGCAACTTTAGTGCATGACGACATCATGGATGGTGCTGATATGCGTCGAAACCGTCCCACGTTGTGCGCTCATTCCGGCAATGAGATTTCCGTCTTGTTGGGAGACTGCCTCTTCGCTCGCGCTCTCGAACTCGCCTCCGAATTCCCAACTACTGAAGTATGTGCTCTTGTTTCAAGAGCGACCCGTAATGTGTGTTCTGGTGAAATCCTGCAAACTCTTCGTTACAAAAAGTCCCTTCACAACCGCGAGGACTACCTCAAGACTCTCGAGCTCAAAACCGCAGAATTATTCGCACTAAGCTGTGAATTGGGGGGTATGATTGGTGGTTTGAATCGTCGTTCTCAGCTGCAATTGAAACAATTCGGTGTTTCCATGGGCATTGCCTATCAGATCTACGACGACTGTCTCGACATTTTTGGCAATGAAGCCCAAGTTGGCAAGTCTCTTGGCACAGATCTTGCCACCGGTAAGATGACACTTCCGGCGCTCATCATGCTGGAACAAATACCTAAATCTGAAAAAAACGAAATTATTTCCAAACTTTTTCAGTGGAATGGTGGTCAAATGAACTGGCTGAAGGATTTGTTGAAGCAGGCTCAGTCCCTTGAGGGGTGTGTTGATGTGATGCAAGGTTATGTTGATAAGTCAAATACAGCATTGATTGATTTGGAGCAAGATGGGCACGGCATCGCCTTGAAGAAGGTGGTTTCTTATCTTTCTCAGCAAATATCCTTGTTGAGCTACTAGAAACTGAGGTTAAAAACTGAAAACGTTGCACAGCCAAAGCCCCATGCAGGCGACGATACCCAAGGAAACGCCCGTCAGCAGCCAGCAGATCTGGGCAGAATATGAGGACGTTGATTTGGTCAAGGCTTCTCAGGATGGAACCTTGGCCGCTTTTGATGAATTGATCCAGCGATACCAACAGAGGGTCTACGCGACCGTTTATCACATGACCTCCAGCCACGAGGACGCGGATGACCTGACTCAGGAAAGTTTTATCAAGGCGTACAAGGCTCTCAAGCGGTTCAAGGGTGAATCTTCTTTTTACACCTGGATCTACCGTATCGCGGTCAACCGTACAATCAACTTCCTCAAGCAGCGCAAACGCAAGTCGTATCACATGAGTTTGAATGACATGGATATGCAGGTGGAAAATCATGCAGATCTGCTGATGTTCATCTCGGACAATACGCCAAGGCGCGATGTGCGGCTGAATGAATTGCAGGAGAAAATGAACGAAGCGATGCAGAAACTGTCCGAAACGCAGCGGTTAACAGTGACACTGCATGATGTTCAGGGAATGTCTCATGAAGAAATCGGTAAGATCATGGATTGCAATACAGGCACTGTCAGATCTCGCCTCTTCTACGCCCGACAACAACTCCAGGCGCTCCTGTCCGAATACCTCAGCTAGAATTTTCACCATGAACGAACAGTCTTCCCCACATCAAAAAGTTAAAAAGCTGATCGCCTTAAAAAAATTTGAGACGCCTCCTCCCGGCCATCATAATCTACTGGCTTCCAAGATAATTTCCAGATTAGAGGTGGAACAGTTGCGTGCGCGTGATCCCTGGCATCGTCGATGGTTGCAGTCCTTGAATTTCAATCCGATGCTTACGACTGCCTACACCGCTGCGATCATGGCACTGTTTGCCTTTGGCTGGCATTACGGGGAACATTTTGAATCCGACGGCCCGGTCAAATCATATGGTAGTGCAGACTTGCGGATGGGGCTAATGGGGCTTTCCGCTGATGAGAGCAATCCCAAGTTGAATCATGGACTTGGGATTACAGACTTTACCTTGGAAATGTCTCCCAGAAAGAGCTACTCCAGCATTCAACCGGTTGTTCACATTCCAGGAAGCATTGTTCCGTGGTTACGAGAGTCATCCGCTATTCAGGCGGGGAACTCCTCATGGAACGTCACCCCCTGATCTTCGCTCCTCAAAAAGTCAACCAATCTGCTGCCTTCTGGCACATGATGTTAGTTGCCGATCCATCAAAGACATGGTCGGCACCTTCGATTTTGAACAGTTCCACAGGGTCGCTTGCATGCGTCAGGACATCCTGGGAATCTTTCAAAGGCACGACATCATCCTCAACACCATGAATCAATAACCATGGAACCTGCACTTGGGAGGCCTGGGGGGTCACCGTATTGATTTCAGCCATGTCGTTCATATAAATGGATGACAAGGGGCAGTCTTGATTGTCCCACATTACTCCCTCGTCAGGATTTTCATTGCCGAATTCTCTTTCGGCAAACGCTTGTGTATGCACCATGCCAGCCAGAGAAATGAGCCTTTTGATACGTGGATCATTGGCTGTTTTTAATACTCCTACTGCACCTCCCATGCTGTGCCCTGCGTAGCTGATTTCAAATCCATTCAAGGCATCCAAAATACATCCAAGATCCTCAATTTCTTTTGAAATGCAGCAATCTGTGAACTTACCTTCGGAAGTCCCGTTGCCCGAAAAGGAAAACCTGAGCGCATGTATTCCTTTTTCTGCCACAGCGTTGGCTAATGCGACAATCAAAGGCCGATCTTTGTTTCCTGTGACGCCATGCCCAATCACAAGCAGCTGGTTCGTTTCTTTTTCCGCTTCATGAAGGGTGTAATCCAGTTTCTCCCCTTGATGATTCATTATTTCGTGTATCGTGATGCTCATGAGGCGCCCAACATAAAAGAAAAAGGACGCCATGTGAAGGCGTCCTTGGTTTTTTAAAAAAAAATGATTTTTGGTGCTACTCCTTCACATGGATGGTGATTTTCTCGGAGATCACGGGTTTGTCATGCGGAATGTGAAGATAATCGCCCAGGATCAGCTGTAAGGTGTGTTTGCCGGGCTTGAGCTTGAGTATCGTTTCCGTCTGCCCTTTACCGAAATGGATCACCTTGTCACTGGCAGGTAACGGGATATTGAAATCAGGGGCTTTATCAAGATTCAGAAGAAGGTGATGATGACCTGTGTTTTCCAGCTTAACGCCAGCAGGTGCTACACCCATACCGGACAAGCCAAACTGCACTTTGACAGTGGTTCCGACGACTTCACCATTGGCCGGTGAAATGATGTAAGAGCGGGCACCTTTCGGAGCTTTTGATTTTGGAAGTGCGTTTTGTGCGACGCCTACCAACGTGACGAGTGACAATGCTAAAGCGAATACGATTTTTTTCATGGTTGTTTGATAAGTCCTGTAATTGTTAACGTTGTCCCAACTATTCTGATCTTAGATCATGTGCAGTCCCAAACTGTACATGGTCACGAGTGTTGAGCGTTTCAGGCTAATTTGACGCACTGTACTAGTATCAGCAAGTTAAAATTCTTTAGCACTTATGTCCGAAAAAAACATAATTTATTTTGATCTGGAAACCCAGAAATCCGCGGCCGAAGTAGGAGGGTGGGACAAGATTCGTGATATGCGGATGAGTATTGGTGTGACTTACAGCACGGCCAGAGGGTCTTATGAGATTTATGGAGAAGATCGTGTGAACGATCTTATTGACGAAATCATGAAAGCTGACCTAGTGGTTGGATTTAATCATATCCGTTTTGATTACGAGGTGCTGCATGGCTACACCATCCTTGATCTATCTCAGGCCCCGAGTCTGGATCTGATGCTTGATTTACAAAAAGTGCTGGGTCATCGCATCTCTCTGGATGCCGTTGCGACGGCAACTCTGGGAAGCGAAAAAACCGCAGAAGGATTGCAGGCGATCGAGTGGTTCAAACAAAAAGAGTTTTTGAAAATTGCCGAATACTGCTGCTTTGACGTTAAGATCACCAAATTAGTTCATGAATATGGCAGTGCTTGCAAACAGGTGTTCTATAACAATAAATTTGGAACCAAAATGTCAGTGGAAGTTGACTGGTGATTCTTGATGGGAAGCCAGAGTGCCCATCATCCAAACCACGCGATACCGTTAGTCTCAAATACTTTGCCCTGGCATTCATTTGTCTGATGCACATTCTTAAGCATCGACTCCAATGCACGGCTCAAGTCAATATACCCAACATATGTTAACATTGGACTGGCTGGCGGATCTTCATGCCACACACCGCAATGCATTTCAGGCGAAGGTCAATGAGTTTGATATTGGCGGGCGTGATTTTCATTTTGACAGGCGCCCTTGTATCATGGGTGTCATTAATCTCTCCAAAGATTCCTGGTATCGCGAAAGCGTTTGCTTCAATACAGACCAGGCGCTGAGGCGCGCGGATTTACTCCTTGCTCAAGGTGCTGATGTGATCGATCTCGGTGCAGAATCTACTCTTGCACAGGCCTCTTTGGTTGGAGTTGAAAGTCAATGGAAAAGTCTGGAGCCCATTGTTGAGAAAATCGTCGATAATGGAGGGATTGTTTCACTGGAGACATACCATCTCGATTTGGTGAAACGTGCCCTTGAAAGCGGAGTTCAAGTCATCAACCTAACCGGCCACACAAATTCCAAAGACGTGTATCGACTGTGTGCACAGCATCAAGCAGCTGTGATCATTTGCTACGTTCAGGGGGCGAATGTTCGTTCCGTAGAATCGCTTGAATTCGGAAGCGACCCCATTCTTGAGATGGGGGATTGGTTCAAAGTGGAAATCGGCTGTGCACTTGAGGCGGGAGTCAAACGTATCTTCCTTGATCCTGGTTTGGGTTTTTATTACCGCAACATGGAGGATGGGGCATCACGCGTGAAGCACCAGATGAAAACGTTTCTGAACACGTTTCGTTTGCGTGAGCTTGGCTGGCCGGTTTGTCATGCCCTTCCTCATTCCTTTGAAACCTTTGGGGAGGAAGTCCGCACCGCGGAATCGTTTTTTGCTATTCTCGCCCTGCTGGGCAAGACAGATTTACTGCGCACACACGAAGTTTCCAAGGTGAAGGCTGTCATTGATACCTTGCAGCAGTTTTAGCGGTCGTCTGCAGCCATCACTCCAGCAGGGATTCGATTTCATCCCAGCTCAATCCGTCCATGCCATCGATCTTGCCTGATTCCAGCATGGCGCTGAGCTGAGTCTGCTTTCGTTGCTGCAGTGCCAGAATCTTTTCTTCAATCGTGTCCCGTGCAACGAGTTTGTAACTGGTGACAGTCTGGGTTTGACCAATGCGGTGAGCGCGTGCGGTTGCCTGAGCTTCGATGGCCGGATTCCACCAGGGATCAAAATGAACGACTGTATCCGCACCCGTCAGATTGAGTCCCGTGCCCCCGGCTTTCAAGCTGATAAGAAAGACCGGGATTTGTGAATTTTGAAAACGTTGCACTACTTTGCCGCGCTGTGTCGTCCCTCCGTCCAGGTAACAGTAATCGACTTCACGTGCTTCCAGGGTCTCCCGCAGGATGGAGAGCATTTTAACAAACTGGCTGAAAACCAGAATGCGATGTCCGCCGTCAAGTGCTTCGTCGAGGAGTTCCGTGAAGAGATCCAGTTTGGATGAGGGCTCTTTGAGCTTATCTTTCTCAATATCCAGCAGGCGAGCATCACAACAAATCTGGCGCATCCTCAATATGGAACTCAATACCATCATGCGAGCTTTTCCTGAGGCTTGTTTTTGACCGGCAATTTCCAGAAGCTTGGCTCGACCACCTTCCATGACTTGCTGATAAATGCTCCTCTGCTCTTTGCTTAAATCACAATAGGTCACTTGTTCAATGCGCTCAGGCAGGTCCGGTCTCACCTCGGTCTTGGTTCGACGCAGGAGAAATGGCCCTATCCTTCGTTTTAACCGGTCCAGCACAGGTAAGGTGTTTTGTTGCGTGATGGGGGTCTCGTAACGGTCTTTGAAATCCCTGGCTGAACCCAGGTATCCAGGCATGAGGAAATCGAAAATCGACCAGAGGTCCATGACCGAGTTTTCCATGGGGGTCCCCGTGAGGACCAGACGGTGATTGGCTTTGATGGATTTGACCGATTGGGCATTCTGCGTGGCTCGATTTTTAATGTGTTGAGCTTCGTCGAGAATAACCGCTTCAAACACATGCTGACGATATTGATCTGCATCACGACGTATCAACGCATAGCTTGTAATCACAAGGTCGTGGCTACCGATCTCCTTGAAGTGTTTGGCTCGGTGAGATCCTTCCAATGGAAGTGTTCTCAAACCAGGGGTCCATCGATTTGCTTCCTCCATCCAATTAAAGACAAGGCTTGAGGGACATATTACAAGAACCGGTGGCATGGTGCCCCCTTGTTTCTTTCTCCAGTTGATCCATGTCAGAATCTGGAGTGTTTTACCTAATCCCATTTCATCGGCAAGGATTCCAGCGAATTTTCGCTGGAACAAATCCTGCATCCAGGCCACGCCATGCCATTGATAAGGGCGCAGTTTGTCTGCGAGCTCTGGTAGACTGCTTTTGAAGCTTTGGATCAGATCCACGGAGGAAACCGCCGGATGCCTTCCGGAACTCCGACTTCGCTGAACCTTCCAATCACTTTTTTCGAAGGTTTCTTCAAGAAAAGCGGATTGCGATTTGCGTGCTCGATACTGTCCGCGTTGCTGTTGTGGATTGCAATCGATCAACACTTCGTCGAATTCTTCCATGGCGCCCGTATCGAGTACGAGGAATTTCCCATCGGGTTTTTTTCGATACGATTTGCCTGATCTCAGCAGTCTTGAAATTTCATCCTGTGGCAGCATGTCTCCTGCACTTGTCGAATATTTGACACTGAAATCAAACCAATCACCCGAGGATTGATGGATGCGGACTTCAGGTTGTACGGTTTCGATATTTCGTTGATAACTGCCGTCCAAACGTTCGTCCATTTCAACTTCCCAATCTTTTTGAAGTCGCTGATAAGGGCCGCATAAAAATGTCAGGACGGGATCCTGGCCCGTCAATCGCCAGCGTTCACCTTTTCCGTCTGGTTCGAATCCCGCACGTCTCAGTTCGTCCAGCGCCTCTTGCTCTGCTGCTGGATTCCTCAGCACATAGCGCATGGGATGACTGGGATCTGGAGCACAGAATTGATGGGGCGATGCTTCTTTTGAAAGAAAGAACGACTGTGTTCCATAGGTAGCCTGGATCTTTGCATCGAGGCGGGCAAGGCCTCCTTCCATGCAGAGGCGGAATGCGGGCTGACCGCTGGTAATCTGAAAATCATCGAGTGAAAAATTCATTTCAATCGAATTTACATCGGTGGGCATTTGATCCAGTTGATGCAAGAAAAACGGCACCTGGATACGTTCGATCTTCATGGGCGCCTGCAGTGCGCTCATCATGGTCGGCGGGATTCCAATGGGCTGGAATTGTCCGTTCATCCAAACATAACCTGGCTGACCTGAGAACATTCCCTCGGGGGCGCTCTGACTTTGAACGGAGACCGTGAGTGCTCCGCTTGGCTCAAGGGTGATCCTCAATGGCGGTATCCAGGCTTTTTGGGTAATGGGGACTGTCTTTGATCTGCCCAGAGACAAACGATCTGTCCCCGAAAGGAGTTCCAGGCATTCACAGAAATGCTCACTTTTCAGGTGGATCAGGGGTGTTGGTTTATCCACTCCATGTTTTTGGAGGAATCGCAGTATGTACTGGTTGCGCTCTTCGATATGGTAAGACTTTGTCCTGTCCAGGGAATTGAGGGGTTGGAAGGCTCCCCCCGCGGAGCCTTCCATCGTCATCGAAATCGATTCTTTATGAAACTGGCTGACTGCATTTGGTGCCAGGATAAACCTCAGGTCAAGCGTTGCATTGGCAGAATGGTCATGGATAAACCAGGGCTTGCTGGCAGGGGCTTTGGCTTGGAGCTTTGCAGGTTCGTTAATGACGGGGAGGGTAATTGGACTTTCGGATCCTGGTGATGAGGAGTGAATGGATTCGGGGTGTAGTGTTGCCAGTGCGATTGCTACGGAATGTGCGCATAAAGTCCCAAACTGTCTGGACTGTCGGCAGCTACAGAAATTTTCAATATCGATTTCTGATTCGAAGATCAGTCCTGCCTTGTATTCGATCGAACCCGTGTGCACCAACCCCATTGCTTTTGGAGCCTTCCAGGTAGCTGATCGAACGGCACCTGATTGAATGTATTGCCTGGCCGATTTCATGGCCTCCCAGCCTGCTGCCTTGGCCAGCATCGGTTCTGTTATTTCCTGTAATCCCATTTTTGTTTCCCAACTGACCTTAAGGCTCACCCAAGGTCTGAGACAAGCATGCTTCTTTTTCGTCCTCCAGAACGGATTGATCATGAAGTTCATTTGGGTTGCTTCGCCTGACTTGATTTTGAATTGGATGGCAGGTTCTTGAATCAAATTCGCTTGTAGTGATTGATCTTCATTTGTAGGCTTAAATATTTGTAGAAAAACTAGTTATGAACAAAAAAAACTCGCATGCCCGGTTTGGTTTTAGTGCGTTCACTCTCATTGAATTGTTGGTTGTCATCGCCATTATCGCTCTACTGGCTGGTATGCTTCTTCCGGCCTTGTCCAAGGCCAAGGCGAAGGCGAAAGCCATCAAGTGCGTTGGAAACCTCAAGCAGATCAGTCTGTCCAATTATATGTATATCAGTGATACAGGTAAACCGGTTCACTACGAATCATGGCCCTACCTCTGGATTTCCCAGCTTCAGGAAAAGTATGCAGCGATCAAGGATGTCAGGTTTTGTCCGTCCGCGCCCGAACGTTCTGATATGGCTTTGAAGAGGGATAGTGCCGGTTTTGGCACTATCAATCGAGCTTGGTTGGTGGATGGTGGAGGAACGAACAAGTGGCAGGGCAGTTATGCCTTGAATGGATATTTTTACACCAAAAGTCCCTATGGTAATGAGAGGAACATGTTCAAAGTAGAGTCGGATGTCAGGGCCCCCTCATCAACCCCATACTTTGCGGACTCGGTCTGGGTGGATGCGTGGCCGGTTGAGACGGATCGTCCAGCTCGAAACCTTTACAATGGAGATGAATTTCAAGGTGCAATGGTGCGCTTTACGATTCCGCGCCATGCGGCCGGCCGTGAGGCTGCCGTCACTAATTTCAATCCCAAAGATGCATTGCCCGGTGGTGTCAATGTGGCGTTTGCTGACAACCATGTGGAGCTGGTGCGCCTGGAGAATCTCTGGAATCTGACTTGGCATAAAAATTGGAAAGCTCCTGCGGTGCGCCCCGGAAAATGATACACTCTTGTTTTTAGTGAAAAGTATTGCTATGTTCTGATTTGACGGAGAGTTTGATCAATCAGTGTTCCGTCAATGACGCAGGACTAAACATCATTTACGAAAACTATGGCATACGAACTACCTAAATTAGCTTACGCCTCCGATGCGCTTGAGCCGCATATCGACAGTCAGACCATGGAAATTCACCATGGTAAGCATCACAATACTTACATCACCAAACTGAACGCTGCTCTTGAGGGACAGGACGCACTCTCCTCAAAGGATATTTGGAGTTTGATCTCGAATCTTGGAGACATACCCGAAGCCATTCGTGGCGCGGTGCGCAACAATGGAGGAGGGCATGCAAATCATTCACTATTCTGGTCCATCATGGGGCCCAACGGGGGTGGAGAACCAGCCGGTGCGCTCGGTGAGGCCATTCAGTCTGCGTTTGGAAGTTTTGACGCGTTCAAGGAAAAATTCGAGGCAGCCGGTGCCACACGCTTTGGCAGTGGATGGGCATGGTTGATCGTGAATAATCAAGGTCAACTTGAAGTGGTTTCTACTCCGAATCAGGACAATCCAGTCATGGATGGCTCTGGCAAGCCCGTCATCGGTTGTGATGTCTGGGAACACGCCTATTACTTGAGGTACCAAAATCGCCGTCCTGATTACATGAAGGCTTGGTGGAATGCAGTGGACTGGAACGCTGCTGCTGTCAACTACGAAGCTGCGAAGGCTTGATTTTTCACTTATTGACTCACATGCCTCGGTGGATTCGTTTCACCGAGGTTTTTTTGTGTCGGCTCACTTACTTTCATTCATCGTCTTTGACTAGAAAGCGGAGGTTAATCAGATGTCTGTAGAAAGCGGATCAGGTCGCGCAATTCAGATGGAGTCATGAGCTCCTCCAATCCCTCAGGCATCAAAGAAAGCCCACCTGAGCGAAAGTGAAGCAGATTAGATCGTGCGACCTCCCGGCGCATTCCTTGAGCCGATAATAAGGTCACCGATTCGGGAGTTTCAGACTGAACGATACCACTCAAAAATTCACCGTCTTTTGTCTCAGCCTCGTATGCAACAAAGCTTGGGTTGATTGCCATATTTGGATCTAGAATATTGAAGGCCAGATCTTCGACACTACGATGGGACATATCGGTAAGATTGGGGCCAACTTCTACTCCCAGGCTGCCTGATTGATGGCATTGTGCGCAATGTTCGATGAACAGCTGCCTCCCTTTGGTCAAATTTCCTTTTGCGGGCAACCTGGTCAGCCACTCATCCAACAAAATTTTTCGATTGCTGTACTCCTCGTCGCCAAACAGGGAAGTGGCTTTTTCTTTTACTTCCTTTGAGCTATATTTTCTCAATAAACGCCGTTGCTCCAAATCGAGATTCAACTCGCCGAGTGCGATTTGTCCATTTTCAATGGCATTCATCAAAGGGAGGTGAAATTCTTTTCTTCGCAGAAGCGTTTGAATGATGAGAGGCCTTAATCCAGGTCCGATCTCCCGCCATTGGCTCAGGATTCCTTGAGCTACTTCTTTTTCCGAATATCGACCTAGTTGGCTGATTACCGCTTTCTGTATTTTATTCGGCTCGAGTCCGTTCAGCAATTCCAATAATGCCTGCCCAACTTCATGAAATGTTCCAAGCCCGAGCAATGCGATCGCTTCAGTTCGAACCGACAAAGGTTTGGTATTGTCTTTTACCGTGATCAACGAAGATTCCAGTGTATTTTTGAATCCTGGTAATTCGTTTAAGCCAAGTGCTTTGCTCAATTTCCAGACAGATCGTTTGACTGAGATGTCCGACTCATCTGCAAGGTTTTCCAGTGGGGTTTTGAGTATTTTTCGGATGCCTTTGCCAAGCGATGCGCGGATGGCCCCCATTTGAGCTCCATCCAATAGCGCCATTAGCGCATTGGATGGAGTGAATCTTTGTCCTGTATCTATGGATGATAATAAATGAGCAAAACTGGCGATGTTTTGCTCATCCAGTCGAGCTGTGGTCAGGTAGGCTACTTCGTTGATACAATCATTCCAATACTCATGGCCCGCATTATCATCAGGGTAGGCTTGCCACAACTTGTAAAGCAGCCGAGTCGGATTTTTCCTCAGGGAAGTATACACGGCCCGTCTAGTCCACTTGTATTGAATGTCTGTGATTAAAATCTGAATCAATGCGGCCTCATTGTCAGGATGAGGATGACACCCAAGGCTGAGTGCAATGTGAAATCTTACTTCAGCGTCCGGATCCTGCGCCATTGATTGAACCAAAGGCCAGGCTTGATTCCACCATTCCGGATGTTTTTCGAGGATTTTCAAGGATTGCACTCTCACTTCTGGATGCTGATCATTAAGGCCAAGTTGAACATCCTCGATATGGGTCATTCCGAGTCCATTCATGCACCACAAAGCGTGAATTTTTGATGTAATGCTTCCAGATGCGATGGCTTCCTTGAAGGAAGAACGGTTTGTTGTAGCTTGTCGTTCAACAATCAAACGGTGAGCAGTGTCTCTTACCCAGTCATTCTCATGGCCCAGGTGTGCTACCAACTCTTCGTGAGTAGCCGAAGCTAGATTGGTGTTTTCATATGAAGTCTCATCCACACTCGCAACGCGATAAATGCGACCACGATCTGCCCCTTCTCTGATTCGGTAATTTCCCATGATTTGCTCAGGTATGTAATCGGGATGCTCAATGACGCCTCGCTGCATATCCATCAAATAAAGATGGCCATCGGGTCCTGCTTCCAAGCCAACAGGCCGAAAGGCGAGGTCACGGCTGGCAATAAACTCGTGGGACTTTTCTTCAGGCGCTCGACGCGCTTCAAGGATGGGGCCCTTGGGATACATCACATCCCGATGCACAAGATTACCGACCACGTCACAGACCAAAACACCGCCAACCAGAGATCCGTGAGTAAAAGTGCCTGGGATTAATCCCATTCCACCGGATGAACTGAAATACCCTGCTTGCTCTGGATGATTGACTCGGGTTTGAGCTGTTGAGATCGGATAAATACGAGCCATACCTCCATGATCCGAAATGCTGCTTGTCGCTTTGATGGAGGGGAATCCTCGGAACCGCTCCATGGCCTTGACCGGCAAGATCCGTTGTAAAATATGATTGATGTTATGCGGAGTGAAACTGCGTCCGAAACGATCGAAGATCAGGCCAAATCCACCACCCGTATGGTAGGTGCGACTGACCCGCCCCGTCAGAGGATTCCAGGCAAAATCAGCATTTCTCAAAGCCAGAGGATCGGCAGCGCTTTGCGGTGAGTAGATGATTCCGTTGTTCCCGCCATTCACTCCATGCAGCCTTCCATCCAGCCCCCAGCGAAGACCGCTTAAATTGCTGTCCGTTACGCCCTGATTAAACCCTGTCAATAAAGTCTGCCTGACATCCGCAATGTGGTCGCCATCCGTGTCCCGCAAAAAAATCAAATCTCCTGCAGCGATGATCACGCCGTCTTTATAAGGGGCAATGGATGTCGGAAAACTCAGGCGTTCAGCATAGAGATGGCTTGCGGATACATTCCCGGAAGCATCGAATGTTAATTTTCTGATGGTTCCACCTGGGGATCCAGAAGGTCCTTTACCGTAGGGGTAGTCGCGCATTTCGACTACATACATGTTTCCAGAGGCGTCAAAACAAAGAGCGACTGGGTCAACGACATCCGGCTCGGCCGCGATCAGTTCGATGCGTATGGACGGGTGGTGTCTAAACGCCCCCGTTTCGGTGAATGCCATTGAATCGCTTGCCTGAACAGGCAAAACGCAGGCTGCAGTCAGGTAAAAGCTCAGAAGATTCCAAAAATGCTTTGCCATAGTGAATATGTCTGGGTGAAAGGATTGATCCTTCACACGTCCGATGAGCGGCATCATCGACGCGCTTTGAAATGGTAACATGCATGAGCATGAGTTTTTGCTCAAGACGAAAGCCATTGACGTTTCCATTTACCGAGGTCGGCCAAACCGAGACATACACCTGCCATGACGAAGATCATGGCTACCCAAAAATGGATCTCTACGGATTCATTCAGAAATACTCTACCGCATAAAACAGTGGTCAATGGGATGAGGTTTACAAAAAGCATGACTCTGCTCGTGGGCCATTTCTTCAATGCATTCGTCCAAAAAGCAAAGGCAAAAACACCTGCACCAATGATCGAATAAATCTGTGTTGCCCACAGTTTCGGTTCCATTGCGATGCTTGCGTTCATCTGATCGTATATGGCAAACGGTAGTAACCAGACAAAAGTGCGAATGAAATTGTGTCCATTGAGCTGGGCGCTGGATAATTGATTGCCAAAACTGCGGCAGACCCTGCTGTAAAATGTCCATAATACCGCTGCGAGCAATCCCAGTCCATTACCCAACCACCCTACTTCCTGACTCGCAGAGGATTGAAAAAGGATCGCTACTCCAAACAAGGTCAAGACTGCTGCAATAAAACGTTTGATCAGTTCAGCGCGCTCTACCAATCTGATTTCCCAAAGCAATGCCCACATGGGGGAAGTGGCGAAGAGTAAACCCATATTCGCGGCCGTACTGAATTTGAGAGCCCAAATAAAACTTAAAATATAGACGGTAAAACTCAGGCTCCCTTTAAACCAAAGGGCTTTTTTCAGTGATGGATTCAAAGGTTTTGGGGAACCGAACCAGCGCGTCTTATGTGCAAGAAAAAGCAGTAATGCGCCTGAAATCAGAAAGCGTGTGCAGCTGGTCCAGATGGGGGGCCACGTATCGACAAGGTATTTCGTCTGTCTCTTATACACATCTGACGCTGCCGACGAGCGATCTAGTGTAGAT
>OLHY01000102.1_pt1 | contig 30079 bp, 21 predicted proteins | sample 1609411 | NCBI WGS metagenome assembly OLHY01 (sample SAMN05416817, study PRJEB24817) | seawater metagenome | isolation source: Sea water | place: Canada:Atlantic | collected 2013-07
CTAGATCGCTCGTCGGCAGCGTCAGATGTGTATAAGAGACAGCAGTTCGCCCGTGCCGTGGTGCCTTAAGTAGCTTGAGGTTTCAGGTCACTCATTCTGTGTCCTCAGAGGCATCTCCAGGCATGACAGGTATTGTCGTCAGGAGGTGCCTTGTCTCTTTGCCGTTCCTTGAACGCATGAAGAAGGAACCCGGCACCGCGCTCCATGTTCGAAATCCCCGGTACCTGTTCCCTGTTTCCCTGGGTAGCCCGGATGGTCATGTCGTTACTGGGGGATTCACTTGCTGGTGCCAGTCCTTGAGAACCTGGTGGGGAGCCTTCGTTTTGTCAGGACGGAAATCGCAGACACCTTTCTCCAGCTCAATATCATCTTGCTTCAGGTTAGCTATCTTGGTGAACCACCCCGTCGGGCTGATGCCCGGAGCTGTCCCCGGGGTGGATGAAGAGGGATCAATCGCCGTCTTGCATTTTCCGTGGAACGCACTGGGCTTTTTTGGTATCACTCATTTATGTTCGACTTCACCCTATGCCACACACTGAGGAAGGGGCACTTCCCGGGCCTCTTCGTCTTGGGTCTGATCCTGATCTGTTCGACCGCATGTCAGTCAGGTAAAAAACCTCCCAGTCTGCTTTCTGCCGATGATCCCCTGCCGGACCCACTGGTGATGAAGGATGGCAGCCGGGTCACTCGCCCGGCCCAGTGGGATGCGCGACGCAAGGAAATGCTGGAGGATATCCTGGCAATCCAGTTTGGGCACATGCCAGATGAGATTCCTGCAATCAAGGTGCGTAGCATGGAGGTGGACGAGGCAAGTAGCACCGAGCACAGCCTGCGGCGTATGGCGATCTTCACCACCGGCCCGCGGCAGGACATCACCGTGCGCGTTGTGTTGGTCACGCCGCGCACGGGCAAGGGCCCGTTCCCGGTGATTGTCAAGATTGGCGATGATCATCCCGACGAGGCCGGTGTCAACCGGCGTGGCTATGCCATCGCCCTGGTGGATACCGGGCAGCTGGACCCCGGGCGCGAGGGGCACGATGTGGTGGGACCGGTCCAGACCGCCTACCCGGACCTAGACTGGGGCAGCCTGGCCACCTGGGCATGGGGCGCCTCAAGGACTCTGGACTTTCTGCAGACCCTCGAGGAAATAGATACCTCACGGGCCATCGTGACCGGACACTCCAGGACCGGCAAGGCCGCCCTGCTGGCCGGAGCTACCGACCTACGTTTCAAGTTGGTGGTGCCCAACGGATCCGGTTGCGGCGGTGCGGCTACTTACCGCAATTACCGGGCGGGAGCCGAGACCCTGGAACTTTTGACACGGGAGAATCGCTGGCTTTTCTGGATGCACAAGGACATTCGTCGTTTCGTGGGTCGGGAACACGCATTGCCCTTTGACCAACATTTCATGCGCGCCTTGGTCGCCCCCCGTGTGGTCCTTTCCAACGATGGATATGAGGATGTCTGGGCCAATAATTTCGGTACACAGGTGGCTTATCAGGGTGCCCAGCCCGTCTTTGACTTGCTGGGCGTGCCGAGGCACAACATGGCCAAATTCCGGGAAGGGGGCCACACCTTCAATGCAGAGGACGCCGGGGTGATGCTTGACGTGGCCGACTGGTATTGGAATCATGGAAGTTTTCCAGAGTCCATGAACAACCTTCCCGAACCGGATTACGAGCTGAAGTTTTTCCCTTTTGTCGAAGCGCGGCCTTGAATGATTGCGGAGTAAGCAACCCACATCATCTCCGAATGTTCCTTTTGGGCAACAGCGGGTCAATGTCAGGTTCTCCCCACTCCAATAAAATTTTTCCTACAAACGATACAATACAAATTCTTCTCGACCAGTTCGGCTTTTGCCAACAGGGCATCGAAGTCGTTCGATAGATTTTTTGTGACCTTGATTCTAAGGCCTGCACAAATGGATCCAGGGTTATTCCCTTTAACCTTGATTTTGAGCAGGTGGCGGAGCAGGGGAGTTGCCATGGGATTAATCACTTTTCTGCCCGTCTTTTGTGTCCCAAGAGTAAATGTCTTTTCTGATAAAGCGACTTGTTCCCAACTCAACACGATCACATCGCCCAAGCGCAACCCAACATGGGTTCGGTTCTGGCTTTGATATCCATATCATTTGGATTGTTGGATGTTTCTGGATGTATTTGCTCGGTTTGTCTCCTAAGCTAAACGAGGTCTATGCGCCGCTGATAATACAATCGTTTTTCGTTTTTCGTTTGGAATCTACAAGACGGGTCGACACTGCCTTCCCCGAGGGATATTGCAGACAGTTCACTTTTCCATTTTACAAGAATCCTCCCGATCAGCAGGATATGAATCAAGGTCCTCAGCGATAAACGGTAAAACATGAACGTCAAACACCTTCTAGCCACAACACTCACCGTCGTATTTCTGGTGGGGTGCGAAATGCCCCGTCTCTCGTCTACGGTTGAACCCACCGAACCCTTTGCCAAAAAGTCGGTGCCGCTGCTTCCATCCCGGTCGAGTATGGCGAAAACCTATCTCCGGCCCGATTTCGAACCCATGAACCTTGAGCAATACAAGGCAGCATATCCTCACCTGGCCGGGCTTGATTGCGGTATGGAACAATTCTTTGATACATACATCAATGTCTTCGGTGTCACGATTGCGGGGATGCCAAAGACACCTGTTCCCGAGATGATTCACGCGGCGAAGATATACGCCCAGCTCATCGACAACGACGAAGATTTCATCCCGGACGATCCGAAAATTTTCGATTATCATCAGAAAGATCCCGAGGGACGAAATTACCTCATTGTCCTGGTCGATACCAAGGCACTGGATAACGCATGGATCGCCTTCAGGCCCGGTCAGCGTTTCTGGGTTCCGGCCCAGGCGCTTCGCCCGGGGCATTCCGGCGTCGGACATTCTCGTGATGGCGAAATGGACATCGCGGTCGAAGAATTGTTCCACAAGTATGGAAAAGCCTTCCAGAGTGTTTACCCCAAGGATTTTGGTCTGCCAGACGATGAAGCCGGTGATACGTGGTCATCAACCCTTTCCAATGCAATGGATCGAGCACGTGGCATCGACCGGACAGTGAGGCCCATCAATGGGGAATGGGTTTATCCGGAAAACGCCTGGTACACGTACAACGCGACCTCATGCGGTTGGGGGTGCCAGCTTGATGAATACCTTTGGCATGTCTGGGCCACGAATATTGGTTACAATGAGATGCTCACAAGACACCCCGAGGCACCCAAAGAGGCGTCCAGACCTCAGGGTTGGTGTGAGAACCTTCATTCGGAATGGAGACCATGTTCCAGGCAGGACCTCAAGGAGATGGATTCTGCAGCCTATCACTTGATCAACGATAAAGACTATCAGCTGCCCACCAGGATACCTTTCGGCGAGTACGGAGGTAATCGGGTCGCATACCACGGCTACGAAATAAACGTGTATCCCGACAATGGACCGCATTTCACCATCAACCGGGATATCAATCCTCACTTGACCTTAAAACGTGGGAACACCTATTACTTCGATCAGTCTCTGGAAACCAATGCCGGCTTCCCACTCAGATTTTCCACGTCCGAGGACGGCGCCCACCGTGGAGGTAAAGAGTATCAAGAAGGCGTGGTCATCGAAGGTGTGCCTGGAAAGCGAGGTTCTTACGTCCGGATCACTCTGGCCAACAACGCGCCGGATCAACTTCATCTGTATTGTTCAGGTCAGCCAGGCATGGCAGGTAATAACATTCTAATGATCGAAGATTGATCCAAGAGATCAAGGGAAGCAACCTTACGGAGAGGAACCATACTTCTCAACGAGGTCGAATATCGCAAAAGAAGACAATTTTAATGGTCCACTAAAAAAAGATTATTGGTCTAAATCAACAGGATTCCAGTTGAGATACCCCTGTGACCATGAGTTACGGCATTAAGATTCCTAACGCCATCTTTTCTTCCAGGTTACTCAACTATTTACAAGTATCGAACCCGTTCAGGTTAACGCCAATTCTGGCGCAGTTTGAGTCACTCGACTATTCTGAATCCTTTCCATTGGCCCACACTCACTTTTCAAGTGCCCCCGTTTATGTCACTCGACCCGAAGGAACCTAATGTTCGGAACCCAAAGAGACGTAGGAACGGTCAATTTGAGAAAGGCCACCATCCTATTCGGTCGGATCTTCAATTAAGGTTTCCCACACCAACTGACATTCAAGCATATCATCCGAGTTTCTTCTCTCCGAGAGTTGATAGATTGATCGATCAAATCGTTTTTCAAACTGTCCGAAATATTGATTGGTTTGACTTCAACGGAGTATTTTCGATACTTTTCCAAGTCACTAAAATTAACTTTTACCAAAATGGAACCAAAAATAGGAACACCGTTCTCAAGCAGCGCAACGAAAGTAATGCTTTGTGGGAGTGGCGAACTAGGAAAAGAGGTTGTAATCGAATTTCAGCGTTTAGGCGTTGAAGTTATTGCAGTTGACTCATACAAAAACGCACCTGCACAGCAAGTTGCTGATCATGCATTCGTTATCAATATGCTTGATTCTCAACAATTGAAGGATGTGATAAATCAATGCAAGCCAGACATTATTGTCCCCGAGATCGAAGCCATAGCTACTGATGTGCTTGTCGAAGCAGAAAAGAATGGCCATATAGTCATACCTAACTCTCGAGCAGTTTCTCTCACCATGAATCGAGAAGGTATAAGAACTTTAGTAGCTGAAACTCTTGGGATTAATACATCGAAATACAAATTTGCCTCTACTGAACAAGAATTTAAAGAAGCAATAGAAGAGATTGGGTTACCTTGTGTTGTAAAACCCATCATGTCATCCAGCGGAAAAGGACAAAGCATTGTAAAATCATCTGATGATATAAAATTTTCCTGGGAGTATGCTCAATCAGGAGGAAGGGCCGGGGCGGGAAGAGTCATTGTTGAAGAGTTTATTCATTTCGATTATGAAATAACCCTTCTTACTGTGAGGCATAAAGATGGAATAACATTTTGTAAACCAATAGGCCATGAACAGGTCGATGGTGACTACATAAAATCATGGCAGCCCCATCCAATGAAAGATGACTTGCTCGATGAATCAAAAAGGATCGCAGCTAAAGTCGTTGATAATATCAAGGGCCATGGAGTATTTGGTGTTGAGTTGTTTATAAAAGACAAAAAAGTTTATTTCTCCGAAGTATCTCCTCGACCGCATGATACCGGGTTAGTGACCTTAATTACTCAAGATTTATCAGAATTCGCATTGCATACAAGGGCTATACTAGGTCTTCCGATCCCTGAAATAAATTTTTACGGCCCAGGTGCGTCTCATGTCATCAAATTGGAAGGTCGCAGTGAAAATGTAAGTTTTACTAATTTTGGCGCGTTAAAAAAACCGAGCACCCAAATAAGGCTATTTGGTAAACCGGGTGTTTCTGGAAAACGTCGTATGGGCGTTGCTGTTGCCCTGGCGGATAATGTTGAAAACGCCATATCAAAAGCTGAAGAAGTTGCCACATCAATATCATGTGAATTGTGAATACAGTTTTCATCGTGATGAACTAGTCAATGTTCCTGTCTCAATAGAGAATATCTCCCAAATTCATACACCGTTTTCTTTTGATGATTTCCCCTCACGCATCAATTTGGAGATTCGTTGTGGTAATGAACTGAAAAAACATCAATTCATACACAAAGGGGTAACCCAATAGACCGTTGATTCATGTTTTCAAATTTTTGGTTTAAGTGTGTTTTAGAATCGTACATGTGAGGTGGGTTCGCATCCCTTTCCAACCGCAACTATTTAAACGGAAATAAGTGCGTTGTGATTTGATAGGCGAGTTAGTTATAGGAAATCTCTCAACTATTGAATTAAGTGCAATCTTTAATGAAATCTCCATTATGAATCATTTCCGTTTTGATGATCCCCCAACTTCTATGAGTCATGGGATGAAGCCAGATTATCCCATGCCTGCTAATCCAGAGTGCATATGGAATTGGACACTTCCTCACCTGTATCATCGCTGTGAGAAATCTTCTGGAAAAACAAATAATCAAATAGGAATTTGCTTCTTTCAGAACAAAAAGAAAAAATGGGGTAGCCATCAGGCTCATGAACTTTGAAATAAGAAAACCAAATGAAAAAAATAAAGAACCACTACTTCTCATGCAGGCGACATGCGCAAATCCTGGTTTGCTGTCTCCTGATTTCAATAACAGCACGCGCTGCAGATCCCGTTGCCTTTTCAAAGGAGGCACTGGTCGGACCAACCGTGGTTGATATAGGCGATTTGTCAGAAGATGCTACCTATGTCTTTTTCTTCAATGCCCTTAAAGGGGGTGCATCCACTGCATTGGCAGGAAATGATACCTTCGGACTAAAATTGGAACAATGGAATGAAACCGGCTTCTTCGGAGTCACGGAATTCGGCGTGATGGATCATGTGTTTGAACCGGACGGAAGCGGTGAACCCGAATCTATTTTCGAGGAGGACGTTCACGCTGCCTTCGTCAACGACTTCGCCAACGAGGAAGTGCGTTTGTATCTGAACGGCCAGCTCTCTGGATATTATGTTGGAAATTTCGAGCTATTCGGAGAAGTCAAAGTGATGGCGGCTCGGGTAGCTGCGGAAGCGGACGTCATGGGAAGTGGAAGCATTCTCTATTCCTGGGCTACTTATGACGAAGCGCTCGCTCAGGAAGAAATCAGCGAGCTGGTAGCCAATTCCAAGCCCACCACTCCCGCGGAACCTGAAGATCCCACGACCGTCATCGCCTCTTCAACGTTTGCATCCGACTCTCCAACTAATGTCGATTTTGGAAGACTCTCGGGAGACGCCACCTATGTGTTTTACATGAACGTTACCAAGGGAGGTGCTTCCACCGCCATCGCAGGCAATGATTCCGTCGCGATCAAACTCGATCAATGGAATGAGCAAGGAGTTTTCGGTCTGACCTTATTCGGGGTGGCGGATTATGTTTTCGAGCCGGTCGGTGATTCATCGGTTGCATCCATCTTCGCGCAGGACGTTCACGTTGCAATCGTCAATGATACGAACAGCCAACAGACGAAGCTGTATCTTGATGGCGTCCTCAGCGGTGTCATCGAAGCGACCTTCGATCTGGCCGGTCCCGGAAAAATCCTGGCTGCCCGCATCGAAGAAGATACGGATCCAGCTGGTGACGGCAGCATCCTTTACTCCTGGGCAACCTACAATGCCATCCTCCCTGAAGAAAAGATCGTCGAAATGGCGGAAGCAGCCCAACCCTTCGACCATACCGGTCCCTTCACGGAACCCACCGCGGTCGACATTGGGGTGGTTGACGGGGATGCCTCCTACGAATTCTTTTTCAAAGCAATCAAGCAAGGCCCTTCCACCGCCATTGCAGGGAATGATCAATGGGGGCTGAAGCTGGAACAGTGGCCGGATACCCTTCAATTCGGTCTTACTCAATTTGGTGTGGCCGACCATCTGTTCGAACTGGAGGGTAATGGCAGTGAGGTAACGGTTTTTGATGAAGATGTCCATGCTGTCTTTATCAACGACGTCACCAACGGAGAAGTACGCCTGCACGTCAACGGGGAGTATGTCGGTTACATTCTGACCAATTTCGCCCTCTCTGGTGCCACCAAAATCATGGCAGCTCGAATCGATCAAAACACGGATCCGATGGGTGAAGGCAGTGTCTTTTATTACTGGGCTGTGCACCCCTCCGCGTTGAGTGAATCGGAAATATTGGACCTTTACTCAGCAGCCGAACCGCGCCAACCCATCAACCCGCCCACCGTCCCGGAAACGCCGGATACACCGGAAACACCGGAAGATCCACCTGTCATTCCTGATGGGGCAATCGCTGAGCCAACGGTTGTGGATTTCGGGGAAATCTTTGATGACGCGACATACGAATTCGCGTTTCGAGCCGTCAAGAACGGTGCTTCCACCGCCATCGCAGGAAACGATCAGTGGGGACTGAAGCTGGATCAATGGAATGAACAGGGAGTTTTTGGACTCACTGAATTTGGTGTGTTGGATCATGTTTTTCAGGAAGAGGGTCCCGGGAGTATCGCCTCGGTTTTTGAGGAAGACGTTCACGTGATATTTGTGAACGATTTCTCAAAAGGAGAAGTGAGACTTTATGTCAACGGACTCTATGCCGGGTTCATTGAAACGAACTTCGATTTCTTTGGTGAAGGCAAAGTCATGGCCGCTAGAATCTCACAAGACACCGACCCCATGGGCGACGGTAGTGTGATGTATATGTGGGCAGTCCATGAAGGAGTGCTTACCGACGAACAAATTACTGAAAAAGCGGCTGCATTTACTCCTCCAACGGGCGCTGGCAGCATCACCGGGATAACGCAATCCGTTGGCGGCAGTATCACCATCGAGTTTACCGGTAAACTCGAGGCAGCCTCAACCATCACAGGAATATTCACTCCTGTAGATGGAGCCATATCACCCTACACTGTCGCCCCCACCGAAGCAGTCATGTTTTATATTGCCCGATGACCCATCGATAATCACAAACGCCCCCTGAAGCCTGCTTGTGGTTCAGGGGGCGCATGCAATGCATGAAATCAATCGCCTCATTCCTGCTGCAGAGCAGCAATACGGATGAATCTGAACGCTTCGCTTGATTTTCAATACCACCCGTGTCGGTCAATCAAGTGACAAAACTGTTTTTCCACATTTGAGTGGAGACTTCCTGGCACTCGCTCATGTTGAATCCGTGACCTCTTTTGGACTAGAGGTGCCGTTTCGGAAGGATTCCTCTGGAATGTATTCGGGTGAAAAAATCGATGTATCGATTCGGAATCCGTATACCGATCAAGCAAGGACGGTAGCACAAATCAGGTGCAATGCTTCAACGGTGAATTGATAAGTTAATGCCAAAAAAAGAATTTAATTCAGAGCATTACGGGCACTAGAGCTCATGATGCCAGAAGAGCTAAAACGGTGGCAGGCCTGAGATAAATGCTCATGTCATCTGTGCCTCGATGGCATCGGTACATACGGTATACACTAACTCAATGCGGCTCATTTGCCTGGTCAAAAGGTATGGCAGCGGAGGAGGTATCTCTTGGATTCAACCCACAAATTTGACATGATTCATCAAAATCCAAAAACAAGCCATGGCACTCATGATGTTTAGCCCAAAGCTGAGACTGTAATGGTGATGATTGCACGCGATACTCCTAAAATGATGTTGCCCATTTCTAAATTCCTGCTGTTCGGTTCGCTACTGTGCTTCTTGACTCCGTGCTTGGTTTATCCAGATGACGAACCCTTTGCTCGCTATCCAGGTAATTACCAAGGATTCGTCAAATCACTCCATGAATCAAAACCCGGAACCCTGGCCTTTCGCGCAGTTCATGCCGGCAGCGTGAGTGATTGGCGCGAGGCAGCACGTGATAAACTTGTGGATTTACTTGGACTAAAACACATGCAATCCGAGCTGTCTGCTCACCAGCCTGGCGTTGAACTCGAAATGCCAGAGGATATGGGGGCTTATCTCCGTTTCGACGCATCGATTGAAACGGAACCCGGCTTTCGAGTGCCCTTTTGGCTGCTCAAACCGAAATCAAAGGCAAAGGGGGATCGCTATCCACTTGCCATTTGTTCTCACGGGCACGACATGCGCGGTCGCGACACTTATGCCGGTGTCTGGCATGACGACGGACATCGGCAACTCGGTCTCAGTCGAGGGGGCCCAATCGCTGTTCAGGCAGTCGAGCGAGGGTTCCTCACACTGGTTCCAGCGACCCGTGGACTCGCAAAAGAAGCCAGCCTGCCGGACTTGAAAGGGCGGCACGGTAAACGACCCTGCCGTGCTCAATTAATGCATGCCCTGATGGTAGGTCGCACTGCGGTTGGGGAGCGAGTATGGGATGTTCAAAGACTCCTTGACTGGGCCTTGAAACGATCTGATGTGGACCCAAGTCGTGTCATAATGACTGGCAATTCTGGAGGGGGGGTTTTAACGGTTCATACTGCAGCAATTGACGACCGAATCACTGTCGCCGTTCCGAGTTGCTCCTTCACCTCATTCACCAGCGAGACTGGATACATTTTTCATTGTGATTGCTGTCTCATCCCCAGAGTGCAAAGCGAACTCGGTGACTTTTCGGACATTGGTGGACTCATTGCTCCCAGAGCTTTATTGGCTGTTAATGGAAAAAAAGATACTCTCCATTATTTCTCCGACGTCGAAAAGGCAATGGCTCATGTCAGTAAAATTTATCGAGCAACCGGTGATACCCATCCATTCAAACACGAGTGGGGCGAAGAAGGGCACCAATTCTACCCGGAGATCATGTGGCCATTCATCGAGAAATGGACTCAAAAGTAGCTGCGAGTCCCTGAAGGTACCCAGGAGAATGATTCATTTTCACATTCTTTTTCGATTTGAGTTTTGATTCAGGATTACGGTTTTCATCGCTCAATTGTTCAGTAAAGGCTTGCTCATGACAACAAGATGGATGAGATCTCACAGGCCGCCTTTAGTGTCCTCCAGTTCAGTAAGAATTGCTACTCGAACGATTGGCCGTTTGCTGACACAATCCTCCAACCATGGGGTTTTCCAATCAATACGTACGTAGCTATGCGATGCTCTGGACCTATCGAGCTGCCGTTTGAGTGTCGCCATTGGAAATCCATATCGACAATTGCCATGTCCTTGCCTGAAGGCCTGACATCGAGCCCCCAGATATGAAAATGGTCAAAACCTTCTTTTTTCAACTGATTCAAAAAAGCTGCGAAGTCCTGCTCGAAAGTCTCAGGATTCGTGGTTACTTCATGATCGGTGGAATTGAATCCCTTTCCCAGGACAGGCATTTCGTAAATCTCTCGAGCCACAGCCCGGACTTTTCCCTCATTGGCCAATTGGACGTAGCGGTGCATGAAGGATGTGACCTCACGTGTCATGGAGGCCTCTTCTCTCACGAGTGTTTGACATCCAAGTGTCGCGCTTATCAAAAATACACCAATTAGCCAATTGCTGAACATGGCTCCCAGTTTACGAAAAATTTGCTTCCTGAATAGACGTTTTTTGATGCAACCAGTGATCGCTTCGATTTGATATCCAAAATGATTATCGATGTCTTGTCATGTTTCCCGGTCTGGCGCATTTTTTTATCAGCTGGAATATTTCAATCATAGAGTCGTCCGTGATTATCCACCCTGCGAGCAAGTGTTGATTTACTTTCTGACACATGGCTCCTATCTGTTAAGGAATTCAAAGCATTCATGCGCATAGCCAACAGGGACTGAGAAATGCCCCTCATCTGGCAGCCAGGAGGCTTCGATATTTGGAATCATTTCGGCCAAGTATCTGCCAAATTCAACAGGGACGATGTTATCATCATGACCATGCCATATTTTGACCGGACACTGAATGGTTGCGAGGGTGCTGTGCCACGGTTCCAGAAATCTCAAGCCATCCTGATACATTCCCTGAGCGCCTCCTGACAAAGCCTCTGCCATGTTTTTTACAAGAACGGGTTGCAACCCTGGCACATCCAGCGCCCGTTGATCACAGGATGGAAGCAGCAGATGGCGCATGACGGAAAACACGAGGCCGGGGGCGTGACGCGCGAACGGACACAATGCTTTCAATGCGATTTGAGTGAGCATGGGAAAGAGTGGGGTTGACTCGGCCATGAGCCGTTGAACGGGGTTCATCCTCATCACCCCCAGCTTTGCATGAAAAGGCCCCATGGGCACCCACAGGCAACCTCGGCGAACCCTCTTCGGCAGGCATGCCATGGTCGCGCAGGCGTGGGGTCCCCCCCCGGAAAGCCCGATCACGGAAAAGCGTTCCAGACCCAAGTGATCCGCCAGGCCTTTGATCAGGTCTGCCCATTGCGTGAGAGAAAGGTGTTGTGGCGAGGTTGAGCGTCCATATCCAGGTCTCTCAGGTGCTATGAGCAGGCATTGATGATCTCTGGCAAGCGTATCAAATAACTGACCTTCGAAACGAGAACCTGGCCATCCATGGAAATAAAAAACAGGGCTCCCATCCGGGTCCCCATAGCAACGATAAACTAATTTGAGGTCACGATCATATTCGAATGCGTGGTCCATTTCTCCCTGCAGATGAGGGGTTGATTTGTTCATAATTCTGTCAAGTCACCTCTTGAACGCAATTCCCAAGAACGCCCTCACCACATTAGCGCACAGATAAATTCTATCAAGTTACCTACAGCACTCTTCGAGAGGTGGCGTCGCGCATGCTGGAAAGCTATCGCCTGGTTACCCAATTTGCCAGCATTGAGAAGTGGGTTGAACTTCCCCTCGAATGGAATCGAAGCGCTTATAGAACCTGCCCTTGATTTTATCTCGGCAATACATTCGGTTGGTTGAGACGGTACCAGAATTAAAATAATAATTTATGTCTTTTAAATGCAATATTAATGATCATTGGCAGGATCATCTAAAGGTTCTTCTCCATGTCACTTTGTGGTTCCATTGTGTGACTACCTTGGAAAGCTTTCCGTTTCTTTTCAGGTAGTCATCCGCATGCATGACAATGATGGTATTGGGTATGATCTGAGTTTCAAAACAGGAATCCTGCATTTTCCTGAACGCCTTTTCCTCCAACCCCGGTCCATAGTGCAGGGCCCACGCAATGTAACCAATCGCGGGTGAGCGACCCAGTCCTGCGTCACAATGGATGGCAAATTGATGTTTGGAACCGGACTTACATCGAGGCTTCAGCCAATCAATGACTTCATGGACGCACGCTTCTTTGGGGGCATGTTCGTGACCGGGTATATCGCAATCGTAAAAGAGACCGACAAGATGATTTTCCTTTTTGATCCATTTTGGACGCAGATCATTCAGGTCCGCGTCGGGGTCCTGCAATGAAACCATATGGTCGGATTCGAAGCGATCAATCGAGTGCGACCATTCCTTTGGAGAGACGAAAACTTTCACCTGAAAATACTAGCTTTTTTCGGGGTGTGAAACAATGGTAAAAGCTTGTTTTTTTGAGGGTTTATCAAGCCGTAAGTAATACAATAAGAACGTATAAGCATTCAATTAGCATGCTGGTAACACCACTCAGGATTGTGGGTTCATGAGCTCATTTCAAATAGGTGGAAAAACTGCTTTTTTCATGGAGGTAATCTGGCAATCTGTGCTCATGAAAGCCTGCATTTCCGTCAACTTCCTAGTTTCAGTCTTCGGGTTCCTCTCTTGTGTGGGTGTCGTCGCGCAGCCTGCTTCCTCACTGCCAGAGGGGCAGCCAGACAAAGAGGGTGTTTCCTCTGCAGCAGTCCTTTCGTTCATCGAACGTCTTGAGAAGGATATCGATGCGGTTCACAGTTTCATGATTCTTCGACATGGCAAGCGGATCGCGCAGGGTTGGTGGTCTCCCTATGATGAAAGGAAACCGCATCTCATGCATTCGCTGAGCAAGAGTTTTACCTCCACTGCCATTGGTCTGGCGATCGGGGAGGGTCAACTGTCACTTGATGATCCGGTGATTTCATTCTTTCCGGATGACATGCCAACCGAACCCGGTTGGCAGCTCAAGGCCATGCGTATCCGTGATCTCCTCACCATGACGACGGGTCACCGCAAGGAGCCCCGGCTTTTCAATGTCGAGTCTGATTGGGTGAAAACGTTTCTTCATTCAGAGATTGAGTTCAAACCCGGAACGCATTTTCAATACAACTCGGCCGCTACGTATATGCTTTCAGCCATCCTTCAATCGGTCACGGGAGAAAGACTGGTGGACTATCTGGACAAGCGTCTTTTCCGGCCGTTGATGATTCAGAAACCTGATTGGGACCGTTCACCTGAGGGAATCAATACCGGGGGTTGGGGACTCCGAATCACCACGGAAGACATTGCCAAACTGGGGCAGCTTTACCTGCAGAAGGGAATCTGGCAGGGAGAACGCATCCTTTCAGAAGCATGGGTTCAGGAGGCGACCTCCAAACAAACATCCAATGGCAGTCACCCCGACAATGACTGGGATCAGGGATATGGGTATCAGTTCTGGCGTTGTCGAAACAACTGTTACCGGGGGGATGGTGCTTTCGGTCAGTTCTGTATCGTTATTCCTGAGCATGATGCGGTGGTAGCGGTTACGTCCGGTACCAATGACATGGGAGGAGTGATGCAGGTGGTATGGGATGTTCTTCTGCCTTCCATGGCATCAGCACCTCTGGAAGTCGATCCTGCAGCGACTCGGGCTCTGGCACTCAAGTTGGATGCATTGTCGCTTCCCGTGGTTCAAGGCGAACCACGATCATCTCTTTCAGGCAAGCTCGCTCAACGAACTTTTCAAGTTTTCGAAAATGAGGCCGGTGTCCGCTCAATCTCCTTTGACCTTCACGGTGACGACCATCGCATCACCGTTGAAATGGATCATGGCAGACAATCGCTTCGTCTTGGTCAGGGCAGTCACATCTCTTCTGAATTGAGTCACCATTTACCTTACACAGAGAACATGAGACGAAGCATCGGTGCCAGTGGGGCCTGGGTCAAACCAGGTGAGTATCAGGCAAAGATCTATTTCACCCAATCTCCGGCGAGCATCATTTATACGTTTCGCTTTGAAAATGCCCGTATGACCTGGACAAGCGAATTGCGGCATTCTCTGCTTGGGGCGAAGAACCTGGCCATTCTGAGAGGTGAATAACAGCCAGCTAAGTTTTTAGGTGTACCAGCTTGTCCAGACCCACCGTGCTGGAATATTGAGAATTGCCGGCATCTTCGTGCACCCGTCGAATCACTGTCAGTGATTCGAGAGCTGCATTTTGGTTTTGCCTTTTTTTTCAAGAGGGCTGATTTGGGTGCCTCACGTTGAATGACATATCGAATCGATAAGATTTAGCCATTCAAATTGCCAGAAAATACAGTAGCAACAAAAAGTATTCTTGTATTGAAATCCGGCTTGGGTTCTGTGCGCAGGATGAAAAAATACCAATAACAGAACCAAGCACTGTTCTGCCGACCATCCCCGGCCAACCGGTGAACAAGGACTTTGTAAGTCTACGTTTGAACAGAAAACAAGCCATCAAGCAGCAGGCAATAAAACTTGAAACACCAAAGATGGATTTATCCACCGTGTTATTCATTACCCCGATGTACAAACCATTTGCATACAGGCTGCTCATGGTCGCAATAAACGTCAACAAAGTCACAAGCCATCCAATCAAAAATCTGAACATTTAAGCTATATCTGCGACACAGCGGCCATATCCGCACCATTACAAATATTACCCAGATTTATGATCTTTGAATACCAATGGAAGCCGGCGGGTTGAACCCGTCCACTGGTTAAACCAGGCAGCCAAGCGCACGTTCCATACCTCAGGTCAGTCGCTTGCTGACCCGTTTCATGACGTTGGAGATCCTTACAAAGTGAAGGGTTCTTTTTGGTATTTGTCATTCCACCATCAACAGCCTCCGCACGGTGCAGGAATCAGGTAACCTGGCTGCAAGAGTCAAGGTGCCTCCGCGATCAAGGTTGATCAGGCGGGTTGGATGATTGGTTTGCCCGCCTCGACCACGAAGCTGGCACGCGTGAATGTTTTTCCTCCCGGTTTGAGGACGTCACTGACTATCTTGTAATCGCTCGTCCATGTTTCAGGTGTCACGGTGCAAAGCGTGTAGCCGCGTTCCCGGTTGTGAAATTTGATGCATGGATTGGCTGATTGCAAGGCGTCCAATCCCTTTGGTTTGTCGGTTCCGTTACCTCCGCTTGAAAGCGAAGTGCACACGAATTCTGTGGCTACCCTTGTCAGCTCTGGCTGGCGGTCATCCAATCTCAGTTCATTGGCCCAATTCGAATGAATATCTCCAGTCAGGACAACCGGGTTGGAAATCCTTCGGGTCTCCATGAATTCGAGTATTCTGCGGCGTTCATGAGTGTAACCCGGCCACTGGTCCATCGAGTAAACCTGTTCCGATTCCTTTGGAAAGCCGACCATGCCCATCATGACCTGTTGAGCAAGGACATTCCAGGTAGAGCTGGAATCGAGAAGAGATTGATAAAGCCAATTGCGTTGTCGTGAGCCAAGCAGTGAGTTTTCCGGCGCAAGAGCCGCGGCATTCAGGGGAGACTTGCGGTCGTCATTGGGTTGATCCGTGCGATACTGACGCGTATCAAGTATCAAAAGTTCCGCAAGGCTTCCGAAAGAAGCCCGCCGGTACAACTGCAAGTGCGGGCCTTGGGGAAGTGACTTTTTTCTGAGTGGCATCATTTCGTAATAAGCCTGATAGGCATTCGCCCGCCGCAGCATGTAGGCCAGGGGATCGATATCCTTTTCCTCTGATATTCCATTGGCACAATTGTTGTCAAATTCATGATCGTCCCATGTAACAAACCACGGACACACGGCATGCATGCTCTGAAGCAAATGATCTGAACGGTATTGCGAATAACGTATTCGATAGTCATCAAGTGACTCGATTTCCTGCCCCAGATGAGTGCGCACATTCCCGTTCTGACCAGCTTTGTATTCGTAAATGTAGTCTCCGAGGTGGCATACGAAATCCACCTCATCTCTCGCCATCTGCTTGTATGCAGTGAAGAGTCCCTGCTCATAATTCTGGCAGGAAGTGACGGCAAACCTTAACTCTTGTGGTAATGATGATGGCTCCGGAAGGGTGCGAGTGCGTCCCACCTGACTCATGTTATTGCCTGCAAGGAATCGGTACCAATACCAGCGGTCCGGCTTGAGTCCATCCACCTCGACGTGCACGGAATGACCCAGCTGAGGTGCCGCTACGGCCTTACCTGACTTCACCATGCTGCCGAAACTTTCATCTTCCGAAAGTTCCCATTGGACTTCGATTGGCAAGGGATCCATGCCTCCGCCGATCTCAAGGGGTTTGGGCGCGAGCCGAGTCCACAAGACGACACTGTGGCTGTCCGGATCTCCCGAGGCGACCCCGAGTCTGAAGGGGTACAAGTCAAATCGGGGTCTGGTCTGGGCCTGAGTGGCATTTGCCAGCTCTGGTAAGGATGCCAGAGCTGCTCCGTATTGAAGAAACAAGCGTCGGGAGATACCTCCTTCATGTCGAATGGCTCGACTCAGATCGAATAGTGAAGACATGGTCCTATCATTTATTGATCCCCCCGCGTGCTGCAAGTCACATTTGTGTCACAGGTTTTTGCCATCTCACATGAAATGTTGTCTTCAATGGGATACCTTTTGAGTAATCACAAAGCGATGCCTGCAACGGGGAGAAAAAGAAGCACTCTGGCTGCCTTGAGATTGACAAATTCTGTCAATAAGATATGGATGGATCTTGGTTTCTCAGTGGTCATTCAGGCTTATGTATATCAAATCCTTATTTTTTCCAACCGTCCTGGTTCCCTTGCTGCATCTTTCACTTGCGGCGCAACCGGCCTTCACCGATGCCTTTGATGAAGATCGATCCGCGGATTGGATCGTTCATGACGAGAGTGTGGATGGCGTGTCCGATTTTACGGTTCAATTTGCCCACGATTATTCTCAGGATCAGTTCGCTTTCACGATGGGTGGAGAAACTCAGTATTTTCCCGTTCCCAAAAACCCTTACGATACTCCTGAAAGTGCGGGCACCAAGGGCTTGAAAATTGCAGTGAATTCGGATGATCACCCCGCGGAATCCTCAGTCAGCCTGTTTCCCAGGGGCTTGAAGATGGAGGGTGATCATGCGCTGCGATTTCAAATGTTCATGAGCTATAACGGGCCCGCCTACGGCGGATCCGGTTCCACTGAATTTGCGACCATGGGAGTGGGGCAATCCGGAGAATTGGTCGCCTACCTGCGTGGCAACGGGGCCTTGGATGGTGATGGTACTTTTTTTGCCGTGTCGGGTGAAGGCGGTGCCTCCAGAGATTTTCGAGCATATGTGGGTGATGGGTTTGATGAACCTGAATTTCTGGATGAACAAACGGACCGGCATGGGTTCACTGACATGGATGGCGATGGAGTGGGGGAATATAACACCTACGGGGGTGGTCCCCTGGGAAAGGTGTTCCCATTTCCTTTTCATGAAACAACAGGTGCGCCCGGCAAGGGATGGGTCGCAGTGGAAATCAGGCGTATCGGTGATGAGGTGACCTGGGTGATGGATGGCCAAATCATTGCGACCATTTCTGCCGACAAAACCTTGTTTGGCGGGGGCAACGTCATGATCGGGTATACGGACCCCTTTTCCTCGATCGCAAATCCCGGTGAAGAGAATTTTGTGATTTTCGATAATGTCGAGGTGACAGCACTGGATCCGGGAAATGTCACTCCCGTGGTGGGTGTTCAACTACCCGGCGAGAACGTCGAGGATACCGAAACCGGACTGGTTCAATTCCAGGTTGCACCAGTTGTCGAGGATCAAGATTCAGTGGTTTTCACTTTTACCCGTCAGGGAAATCTCTCCAGTCCACTGGATGTGACCTACCACCTTGAGGGTTCTGCAAGGGAAGCTGCGGATTATGAGAGACCTTCGGCTCAAAAAGTGCGGTTTGAAGCAGGAGCGGGAGAAACCACGCTGACCTTGAAATTAATCAATGATCAGGAGGAGGAACTGGATGAAAGCATCGTGTTGGTCATCGACATGCTCTGGAGCGTGGATGGTCCAGCTTACGAAACAGCCAGTGGCAAGTTTGTTCAGGTTCCACTGCTGGATGATGGTGACGTCGGAGCACCGCTTCCCGATGTTCTGGCAGGAGCGACCGAGATCTATGCAGAGGATTTTGATGCCGATGTGTTGGATACCTGGGTGATCAACCAAAGCAGTGATGATACTTCAGTCACCTTTGCTTATGATTACTCTGTGGATGGTATTCCGGCAGCACCCGGAGGGAAGGGCGAAACAACCCTTGGACTCAAATTTACCGCCAACGAGAGCGAAGGCGCGGCGGCCCACATCACGGCAAGTCCGGCGGGAATGCAATTTGAGGGAGACTATGCGCTGGTGTTTGACCTTTGGATGAATGTCAACGGCCCCTTGCCGGGAGGCGGCGGAGGATCCACTGAATTTGCTGCTGCGGGTATCGGGACCTCAGGCGATCATATTCAAGTGGCGGATGATCAATCCGATGGTGCATGGTTTGCGATGACTGGAGAGGGGGGGTCTTCAAGAGATTTCAGGTTCTTCCTGAACAACGATTATCTGATGGATGATCGTGGGGTGTATATGGCAGGTAGTCAGGATGCCGGTAATCCCTATTATGCCGCGATATTCCCTGAAGGGAAAGTAGCCCCGGACTTACAGTTGTTCGAATTTCCATCACAGGATGGAGCTACCGCGGGAGGACAAGTTGCCTTTCAATGGGTAGCGGTTCAAATGACTAAAAAGGGCGATACCATTACCTGGATCATGAATGGGATCGATGTGGTCAAGGCCAGTCAATCAACCGCCCCCTACTCGGATGAGGGAAATCTGTTTCTTGGCTACAGCGATTGGTTTTCTTCGGTCTCGGACAATGAGTTCATGAGTTTTGGGCTGTTCGATAACTTGAAGGTTTACCAGCTGGCGGAAGCTGTTGAGCTATCTATCAGCATTGATCAGGATGCTTCAGGCATCTCGATAGAATACAAAGGGAAGCTGGAGTCTGCCACCTCTCTTCAAGGACCATGGAACGAGGTAGAGAATGCCGAGTCGCCTCACGCGGTGGATCCTTCGACTGCTGAAATGAATTTTTTCCGCGTCGTTCCCTGAGCGATTGCATCAACAGCCGTGACTTGATCTGCCCCTCAGCCGCTGGGGGGCAGTTTTTTTATATCCAACGGATGGGGTGCATCCGACTTGTTCAAGAAATGATATCTTGTTAAGTTGTTTTTCATGGGGCAAGAAAAACGACTGCAACGGTGGATTGAGCGTTACGAATCCTTTCACCAACAGCCAACCAATCGACGCATACATCTGGTATGTGTTCCTCTGATTGTCATGAGCCTCATCGGCCTTCTGTGGTGTGTGCCCTTACCCATCCCCGGCACTCAGGCATGGTATCCCGCACCCAATCTCGCCATGGCGCTGCTGCTCCTGGCTTCCTTTTACTATCTCATGCTTTCCATTCCAGTCCTGCTGGGAGTTCTTTTCTGGTTTATTCTCTCCAGCGCAATGGTCCTGAGTGTCGAGGCAAGTCCACTCTCCTTGTTCTGGTCTTCCTCTGTTTTATTTCTCCTAGCATGGGCAGGACAGTTCTACGGACATCGACTGGAAGGGAAAAAACCTGCCTTTCTTGAAGATCTACAATTTCTCCTCATCAGTCCAGCGTGGTTGATTGATTGGCTTCACCAGCGCTGGTTGCGGGCCATGGGATCTTATCTGGTTGCATGCGCAGTGGTGCTCATGGTCTGTGATGCGCTGTTTGCCATGAAGCCGTCGATTGATTTTTCGGATTCTCTGGACAGAGCCACTCAATATGATGTGCAGATTGCGCGGGACCCGTGGGGTATTCCCCATATGATGGGGAAGCGGCATGCCGATACTGCCTTTGGCCTGGCCTACGCTCATGCAGAGGATGATTTCCAGACCATTCAGGATGTGCTGCTTGCTGCCCGCGGTCGCTTGGCAGCGTCCAGTGGTATATCCATGGCTCCCAATGACTATTACGTGGACCTCATCCGTATTCGCAGGGAGCTGAAGGATCGCTTCGATTTGTTGGATCCAGAGATCAAGGCGGTTTGCCAAGGCTACGCCGATGGCCTCAACTTGTATGCAAGTCGGCATCTTGATCAACTCAAACGCCATGGGTGGCCAGCCATGCCTGAGGATCTGATCGCCGGAGCCATGCACAAATTGCCAATGATGTTTGGCATGCACAATGATATCGGGCGTATCTTGAGCAACCCTGGAACTGCACCGCAATTGGCGGCCTGGATGAATCCTCATCAAGCACCGATAGGATCCAATTTCATGGCGGTAAGCCCATCGCGATCGAGTGATGACTCCACGCGTGCATGCATCAATTCCCATCAACCCTGGACAGGCCCTGTGGCTTGGTATGAGGCTCACTTGTTGACCGAGGAAGGTCAAAATCTCTACGGGGGATTATTTCCAGGCTCTCCCGTTGTCTTTCTGGGACACAATGCTCACATGGCCTGGGGCCACACGGTCAATCATCCAGATTTAGTGGATATTTTTGAGTTGGAGATGGATCCCAAGGATCCTCTGCGCTACCGCATCGATGACCAATGGCTTGAGCTCGAGCAGACCTTTGCCACGCTGGAGGTCCGGCTGTGGAGAGACATCCGATGGAAGGTCAAGCGGGAGGTGCTTCACAGTCTTTACGGCCCAGCGTTGCGGGTCGGGGATCGGGTGCTCGCCATTCGCTATGCGGGCATGGATTCCTTCCGTCAGCTTGAGCAATGGTTCTGGATGGGGCAGTCCACCAGCCTGGAGGGTTTCAAGGAGGCCATGCGCAGCCAGTCCATCGCCATGTTCAACACGGGATATGCGGACAAGGAGGGGAACCTTTTTTACGCCTACAATGCCATGTTGCCGGACCGGAACCCATCCTATGATTGGCAAGCGATATTGCCTGGAAATACTCGAGCAACTCTTTGGTCCGAGTACATGCCTTTTGATCAATTGCCGCAGGTTGAAAATCCACCTTCAGGGTTTATTCAAAACTGCAACAGCAGTCCTTTCCAGACCACGGTGGGGGAGGGTAATCCGGATCCAGACCGCTTTTCGCAGGCCTCTGGTATCGAAACCTGGATGACCAATCGGGCACTCCGAGCGATGGAGCTTTATGGCGATGATGTTTCCATCACCCAGGAGGAGTTTTTCAACTATAAATATGACAAGCAGTATTCAGAAAAGTCCACACTCAGGAAGAACATTGTTGGGTTTCTGGAGGCATCGCCACAGGAACCGGAACTGGTTGAAGCACTGGATATATTAAGGCAATGGAATGGCGATACGTCCAAGGATAATCCTCATGCCGCTCTGAGCTTGTTGACGTTTCGGCCCAACTCCAATACCTCTCGCGGTAACTTATCGGCTCCGGTCATTCTGGGTCGGCTGAAGGAGGTGTCCAACGAGTTGATGAAGCACTTTGGCCGACTGGATGTTCCCTGGGGAGAGGTGAACCGATTGGTGCGTGGCGAGCTGGATCTTCCTTTGGGTGGAGGACCGGATACGTTGAGAGCCATTTATGGGCGACCATCGGATGAAGGCAAGTTGGCGGGAGTCGCTGGCGATTGTTTTTTTCAATTTGTGCAGTGGGATGATCAGGGGCAACTGGATGCCTGGGCCATTCAGCCCTTTGGCAGTCATATGGCCTCTGATGAGTCACCGCACTTCAGCGATCAGGCCGGGCTTTTTGCCGAGGAGTCCTTGAGAAAGATACCCTTCACCAGAGAAGAGGTGCTTGAGGTTGCCAAACGGATCTATCGTCCTCAGGACTTGTGATCCGGCGCTGAGTCAGGGCGGATGGCAATCAGAGCTTTTCTTTTGGACATTCGTTTGTGGGGGATGATGGTTCCCCTGATTGAAAGCGAACACTCAGATTATCCGAGGGCCCTTCTTCATGTAATCTTTTGGCTCCACTGTGTGAGAATACCTGAAAGGGCCCTGTTTCTTTTCAGGTAATCATCTGCATGCCTGATAATGTTTTTATTGGGTATGATCTGAGTTTTAGAACAGGAGTCCTGCATTTTCCTGAAAGCCTTTTCTTCCAATCCCGGGCCATGGTGCAAGGCTCAGGCAATGCTGCCAATCACGGTAGACGGCCCAGCCCCGCGTCACAATGGACGGTAAATTGATGTTTGAATTCGAACTCACATTGGGGCTTCAACCAATCGATCACTTTGCAGATGTACGCCGTTGTGGAGGCATGACAGACAAAAAGCAAACGGCAGGTACTGTGTCCTCGCGCATGTTTTTCTTAAAAATGACAACGGCATAGCACCAGCTTTATCCATTATGACATTGGTTAACCCTTTGTGAAGATTATGAGCACTATTAAAAGCACTACCCTTTTCCTACTTATCGCAGTGATGGTCTTGAACATGATCAGTCCGCTTAAATCACAGACAAGGCTGGTAACCATTCCAAGTCCAGAGTCATCAATTCCGCACTTGAAAGAAGGATGGCAACATTTGGCGCGAGAAAAACAACAAGAGCGTAATTTAAGAGGAGCAAGCTCCATAGATCCCAATCATCCTCAGGAACGAACAACTGTGAACAAATCAAAACAACGAAACTTCCATAGAAATACCAATTGGAGAAAACCTCGCAGATAGATCCATTACTGAAAGGCCATGAGATCAATGATATGATTAAATAAGTCTATTCTCCGATTGTTACGATACGCACAACACCAAGGGGTAAGGAGCTGAATTGGAAGTTATCATAGCTTCGGAGTTCAATACGCATGCGGTTTCCATTTTCGGAAACCCGCCACGCTTCATGTCAATCAATCCTATATAACCGCTGCATGCATGCATCCCTGAATGCATCATTGGTAATCAAATCTTGAACAAGTGTCGCAACGGATTGATTTGAAGGAAGTTTTTCATCACCGCACATGCCACTTGCTGGATCAGGTATAGACGCATGTTTGGTCCATGGACCGTATATTACTTCGCGAACAAGCTTTGCCCCAACCACGCCACCCCCAGTTCGTGAAGCGCAGTCTGGATAGCCTAGACACCGGAAAATGTTTGAAACCGCGTTTTCGAATATTTTCCTGTCTGATTCCTCGGCAAAGTGCGGTGGCGCTGTGAGTTCTATTCCCGGGCATCATGCTGCGATGAAGTTATCTCAATACACGCAACGCAGATAAAATCACCTCGATTTAAACTTGGCGTGCTGTCCTTCGAAATTATGATCACGTCATGGCTATGAACGTATCTTCCATCCTCAATACAGGCCGTATGATGGCAACCGTGTTGCTGGGTTCCATGATTTTACTGGTGCCATGCGAAAAAGGAATTGCCGAAACATCCTCCAATTCACAAGAAACTTTGCGATTCAACCGCGATATTCGCCCGATCCTTTCCCGTCACTGTTTCAACTGCCACGGATTGGACGTAAAAAAAAGAAAAGCCGATCTGCGACTCGATATTCCCGATGGAGCCTTCGCATCCTCAGAAGGACAACAGGCAATTCTCCCCGGAAAACCAGCAGAGAGCGTTGCGTGGCTGCGGATCATCTCCACGGACGATGAGGAAAGAATGCCCCCGCCTGAATCTCATCAGGGAATGAGCGCGGATGAAAAGGCAATCTTCAAACGCTGGATCCAACAGGGAGCACCCTACGAATCGCACTGGTCCTTCATTGCCCCCACGAAGCCCTCAGTGCCGGGTGTGGACCATATGAATTATCCCGTGGATGCCTTTATCAATGCGCGTCTGAAGGAGGCAGGACTGCTTCCCTCCGGGCCAGCGGACAAGGAAACACTCATCCGTCGCGTGACACTGGATCTGACCGGACTGCCACCGACCCCGGAAGAGGTCGATACCTTCCTGGAGGATACATCTCCCACGGCTTACGACAGCCTGGTCGACGGACTCATGCACCGCGCCACTTACGGGGAACACATGGCACGTCAATGGCTTGATCTCGCTCGCTACGCTGACACCCATGGCCTTCACCTGGACAATGAGCGTTCCATGTGGCCCTACCGTGACTGGGTAGTCCGTGCCTTCAATGCAAACCTACCATTTGACACCTTCACTCTCTGGCAACTCGCAGGAGATCTCCTGCCCCAACCAAACCGTGAACAACGTATTGCCTCCGGGTTCAATCGTTGTAACGTGTCCACTGGCGAAGGTGGCAGCATCACGGAGGAATGGGTTTTTCGTAACGCCGTTGACCGTACCAACACCTCCGTGGAAGTCTGGATGGGGCTCACGGCCGGCTGTGCCACATGCCATGACCATAAATTTGATCCCCTGACCATCAAGGAATACTATTCAATGTACGCCTTTTTTCACAGTGCTGCAGATCCGGCGCTGGACGGCAACAAGAAGGATACCCCTCCGGTCCTGAGACTCTCAACACCAGAACAGGAAAGACAACTGAACGAGATAGAGGCAAAGATCAAGGTGATACATTCAAGGATCACGGACATCACGGCAGAGGAAGAGAAAAAGAAACTCGAGGCACAAAAGAAAACTCTTCAGGACAAAAAGAAATCCCTACTGAGCCAAATCCCCCTCACCTTTGTCATGGCAGATCTCCCAAAGCCACGTGAAAGCTTTGTGATGGAACGCGGGGCTTACGATCGCCCGGGAGCAAAGGTCACCCGCAACGTACCCGCCTTTCTCCCCCCACTTCCCGAAAAGCCATCCGAGAGGGATTACAACCGACTCGACCTGGCACACTGGCTGGTCAGCGGAGAACATCCGCTGACAGGACGTGTCGTGGTCAACCGGATCTGGCAACAGTTCTTTGGCACGGGACTGGTCGCATCCAGCGGAGACTTTGGTACACAAGGCTCATTACCTAGTCACCCCGAGCTGCTGGACTGGCTCTCTGTTCAGTTGGTGGAGGATGGATGGAACATTCAGCGCATGATCAAGCGCGTTGTGCGCAGTGACGCGTATCGCCGACACTCGAGGGGCACTCCGGAGATGCTTCGTGAGGATCCCGACAACCGACTCATGGCCAGGGGCCCGCGTTTACGGTTGGATGCAGAAGTCGTACGGGACCAGGCTCTGTTTGTCAGCGGTCTGCTGACCTCCAAGTTGGGCGGAAAAGGTGTCTTTCCTTATCAACCCCCCAATATTTGGGAACCAGTGGCCTTTGGCGGCAGCAATACCCGACATTACAAACAGGGAACGGGCAGGGATCTGTACCGTCGAAGCCTCTACACTTTTTTCAAACGTACCGCTCCTCCACCCTTTATGGCTACCTTTGACGCGCCCAACCGGGAACAAAGCTGTTCACTGAGGGGAAGGAGCAACACACCCCTGCAGGCCCTCCAACTCATGAACGATATCCAGCATGTCGAAGCGGCAAGACACCTGGCAGCGCGTGCGTTCCTCGAGGGTGGCGACTCGGATGAAACGCGACTTTCATGGATGTGGCGGGTCATGACTGCCCGCCATCCGGACTCAGAAGAACTTCAGACCATCCTGGGCACCCTGCAACAGCATCGTCACCGATACCTCGGCAATCCTGAGGCAGCCAAGGCACTCGTGAGCTACGGAGAAACTCCCTCGGTTCGGGATAAGGACGCTGTGGAAATGGCTGCCCATACCCTGATTGCCAACCTGCTGCTGAACCTCGATGAAAGTGTGAATAAAAACTAGTATGGATCCAATACTTCAATACCATCAAGAATGGACGCGGCGACAATTTTTCAAGGGAGCCGGATTGAAGGTCGGGGGTATCGCCCTGGCCGGCCTCATGGCTAACGCAGAGGGAAACAAGGCCGGAAACCACATCCATCCAGCCTTGCCGGGTTTCCCACATTTCGCACCGCGTGCCAAGCGCCTCATCTATCTCCATATGAATGGAGCTCCCTCCCAGCTGGATCTCTTCGATCACAAACCGGGACTCAAGAAGGTCTTTGACACTGAACTACCGGATTCCATCCGAAACGGGCAACGGATCACCACCATGACGAGCGGTCAGAAACGATTTCCGGTGGCCCCCAGCAAGTTTGCCTTCAGGCAATGCGGAGCCAGCGGCATTTGGATGAGCGATCTGGTGCCGCACATGCAGGGGATTGCCGACCATATATGTATGGTTAAATCCGTGACCACGGACGCCATCAATCATGACCCTGCCTGCACTTTTGTCATGAGTGGCAGCGAAATACCCGGCAAACCCAGCCTGGGATCCTGGCTCACCTATGGACTCGGCAGCGCATGCGACAATCTTCCAGCCTTTGTCGTGTTCACACCCACCTTCCCCAAGGATAGCCAGGCTCAGGCCCTGTTCACCCGGATGTGGAGCAGTGGTTTTCTTTCGACCAAGTTTGATGGCGTGGCCCTTCGGGGCGTGGGCGATCCAGTGCTCTTCGTAAAAAATCCACCAGGGGTCTCCGTAACAGACCGCCGCGTGATGTTGGATGCCCTGAACCGCCTGAATCAAAAAACGATGGAACGCTTTGCTGATCCCGAAACTCAAACCCGCATGGCTCAATATGAAATGGCGTTCAGGATGCAGGCGAGCGTACCGGACTTGACCGACCTCTCAGGGGAGAGCCAAGCGACCCTCGACATGTATGGCCCCAACGTTCAGAAACCGGGCACGTATGCCCACAGCGCCCTCCTTTCCCGAAGACTGGTGGAACGTGGTGTGAGGGTCATCAAGATACTGCATCGTGGATGGGATCAGCACAGTGACCTGCCCAGACTGATGAAGGGGCAATGCATGGATGTAGATCAACCAACAGCGGCACTGATCACCGATTTGAATCAGCGGGGGCTCCTGGATGACACACTGGTTGTTTTTGGAGGTGAATTCGGACGCACGGTGTATTGCCAGGGCAAGCTAAGCAGAGAAGACTATGGACGTGACCACCACCCCAGGAATTTCTGCATGTGGATGGCCGGGGGAGGCATCAAAGCCGGCGCCAGTTATGGTGAGACTGATGATTTCAGCTATAATGTGGTGGAAAACCCGGTACACGTTAACGATCTGAACGCCACCATTCTCCACTGCATGGGCATTGATCACAATCGTTTCAGGTTCCCGTTTCAGGGATTGGAACAGAAATTAACCGGCACGGAACCAGCCCAGATAGTGCGGAACATTCTTGCGTGAAGAAAGCCGACATGCTGCCATCCCCGCTCCACAGCCACTAATCAGGGAAGCCGGGAAACATACTTGAGACATCCCCGGGATGGATGATATTTCAATAATGAGAACTCCAGTCATCATACTGGCAATTTCCACGGCTCCAACATACTTTATATACGAATCATGAAAATTTCCCTAATTCCACTTTTTGCAAGCGCACTCATGTTGCTGGTTGATGAGGTTCATGGGGATCCACTGACGTACAAGGTCGCGGGAGGCAAGGTCTCCATTGTTCATTGTGATAAAAAGGCCTCTGGAGAGTTGGTGATTCCCTCTTCCTATGCCGAGAAGCCGGTCACAAGCATTGAGCGGAATGCCTTCAATTCCTGCAGCAGGCTGACCGCCGTTAGCATCCCTGACAGCGTCACCAGCATTGGAGATCGTGCTTTTCGATACTGCAGTCAACTAACGAGCGTAACAATTGGCAACAGCGTCACCAGCATTGAGGGGTGGACATTCGATTACTGCGGTAACCTGACAAGCATCATCATCCCCGAGAGCGTCACCCGCATTGGGAAGAAGGCCTTCGCTCACTGCAGTGGCCTGACCAGCGTCATCATCCCCGAGAGCGTCACCCGCATTGAGGATTTGGCCTTCTATGACTGCACTGAGTTGATGAGCGTAACGATCCCCGATAACGTCACCAGCATTGGGAGCAGGGCCTTCGAATACTGTGGTCTGAAGAGTGTGGTTATTGGCGACAGCGTCACCAGCATTGGATGGAATGCCTTCGTTTACTGCAGTCGTCTGGAGAGCATTACTTTTAGAGGTAATGCAGCAAAACACTTTGAACAGCGATTCTCCACAGCATCAGACCTTGTCAAAGTATTTATTAATCGGGGTGCAACCGGTTTTGGCACAACGTTCGGAAAATTTCCCGTTATCATTCAGGAAAAAATTAACACCTTCAGCAAATTCGCCGCTCCATTCTCCCTTAACTTCGAAAGTAAATCGGGTTCCAACTACTTGATCGAATCTTCCCATGACCTTAAGAAATGGGGCGTGATTGGTGAAGTCCAAGGTACTGGAAGCTCAGTTGAATTCACTGATTGGCGTGAAGCGCTTTTCCAGAGGCAATACTATCGTTTGAAGTTGCTTGAGTAGTCGAAGTTAAAAACTGCTGAAGAAAACTCCCCTCCCAGCAGCGAAAGCACGCTGATCAACATACTAATCGTCGACCCTCTGGCCGAGCTTGAGTGAGCATTCTTGTGGATAAGATCATGGCGTGGGTAACATTCAAGATTCTTCAGAACAAGAGGCGTAGCCCTGATCGTAGGGTGAACCTTTTCCAATCCGCCTTGGTCCCCTTTCCACATCCCGGTTGACTGAACAAAGAGCTTATGTGCCGTGGGATTTCATGAGAGTCCATCACGAGCTTCAAAATCCCATTGAGCAGCATGATTCCCTTACAACAATCTCCTATTAAGATTACATACAGGGTTTCGAGGCGATCTTTTCTCAACAAAGAAAACGGCATGATATCAGCGTTATGCATCACGTCGTTGATTAGACCCCTGTGAAGATCATGAGCACCATTAAAAGTACCACACTTTTCGTCGTCATCACAGTCGTGGTCTTGAGCATCCACGATCCACTTAAACCACTGACTAGTTCAGGTTCACCGCCATCAAGGCTTTCACCGACTCCGCGCTTGGAAGAAAGTGGTCACGACTTGATGCCCGTGAATCATAGCCTAGATACCGGAAAAAAGAGTATGTTTCAAGGTCCCCGTACTGTCGGCAAAAGTCTGCTCGCTGATTCCCATGGCATGTAAAATACTCAGGTGGAGATTGGACATACGCGTCTCGCCATCCTTCCAGTAAAAACCGTGCTGAAGCCCCATGTTTCTTCCACCTGCCAGGAGCGTGGGAAGATTCCTTGGGTTGTGGGTCGTACTCGCTCCGCTACCGTATAGGATAATACTATTGTCCAGCACGGAACCTTCAGTATCCTGAAACTCCTGCAGACGTTTCAGGAAGAAGGCCAGCTGGTGACTCAAGAAAAGATCGTACTTGCCAAAGTTCAGCTGACCAGACTTGTCACCAGCATGTGATAGGCTGTGGTGCGTTTGGTTGAGACCAAGTTTAAGTGGGAAAGTGTCACTGATACCCATTCCATCTTCCCGGTTCATCATGAAGGTAACACTGCGAGTGATATCTGCATCAAAAGCCAGAGCTATGAGGTCGAGCATGTTCCGGTAATAATCCGCCGGCTCCCCCTCGTTGTTTGCGTTCAGGTCAAGATGCGAACGATCCTGCTGTTTCACTGGAATATCAACCCACTTTTCAGAAGCGATCAGACGAGATTCGAGCTCATTGAGGGAAGTCAGATACCTGTCTCTTATACACATCTGACGCTGCCGACGAGCGATCTAGTGTAGA